>Ga0209537_1000017_pt1 | contig 166761 bp, 169 predicted proteins | sample BioPla4DNA1_FD_187698 | JGI IMG/M metagenome (GOLD analysis project Ga0209537, IMG submission 187698) | Biogas fermentation microbial communities from Germany - Plant 4 DNA1 (SPAdes) (version 2) | ecosystem: Engineered > Bioreactor > Anaerobic > Digestate | place: Bielefeld, North... | reverse complement strand
CGGCCAGGCAATCCAGGGGACAACGGTCGCAGGGACAGCCGGTCAGGCATTGATGGGATGCGAGTTCTACAGATTCGGCCGGGTCATGCCGCTCGAATGAGGCCACAGGAACCACAACCGGCAGCATCCGGGGCAGGAACCTGCAATACGGTGTGGAAAATAAGGACATGATATATTAAAATTTAATATATGACTATTCTGCCAACTGGAGATGAACGATGCAAAAAGGCCCGGAACTGCTGGACAAACCGCTTCAGTACCTGAAAGGCGTCGGCGAAGCGAGGGCTGCGCTTTTCAGGAAGCTTGGCATACATACCGTCGGCGATGTGATCTCCCATTACCCGAGGAATTATGAAGACCGCAGCATGCTGAAAAAGATAATCCAGCTGCAGGATGGCGACCAATGCTCGTTTGAGGGGATCATCGCGTCGAGGGTCATCGTCTCGAGACCGAGAAAAGGCCTGAGCATAAGCAAGGTAAGCATCAGGGACGATACGGGCCTGGTGAACGCCGTGTGGTTCAACAAGCCGTATCTCAAGGATCAGCTCAAGCCGGGCGAAAAATACATATTCTTCGGGAAGGTGACAAGGAGAGGGACATTCGAGGTCCTGAACCCGGTATACGAAAAAGTTGATGAAACCGGTCCGGTGAATACGTGCAGGATAATCCCGATCTACCCGTCGACAGGGAAGCTGACCCAGAATGTCATCCGTACCGTTATACGAAATGCTCTTGGCTATGCCGGGAACTGCATCGAGGACATAATGCCGGCGTGGGTAAGGGAACGGTATGACCTGGCCGGCGCACTGTATTCGATCAACAACATCCACTTTCCCGAAAGCGACGATGCTTTTCTTAAAGCCCGCGAGCGGCTCGTTTTTGAAGAACTGCTGGTACTCCAACTGGCCCTGATGTCGGTCAGGAACGCGCACGAAAATGCCGTCCCGGGGATTACGTTCGGCGCGCGGGAAGAAGTCCGGAGCTTCGTCGAAGGATTGCCGTTCAGGCTGACCAACGCCCAGCTCAGGGTGCTGGAGGAGATCGAACGCGATATGGAAAGCAGCAGGGTGATGAACCGGCTGGTACAGGGCGATGTGGGGTCTGGAAAGACCATAGTCGCAACGGCTGCTCTCGTCAAGGCTGTAAAAAGCGGGTACCAGGGAGCTTTCATGGTCCCCACGGAAATACTCGCCGCCCAGCACTATTCATCGCTGAGGGAACTGCTGGAGCCGCTCGGCGTCAATGTAGCACTCCTGACAGGCAGCGTCGGGGCGAAGGAATCAAGGAGGATCCTGGAAGGCCTCGCATCAGGAGAGATCGATATCGCCGTAGGCACCCACGCCCTGATCGAGGAGAGGGTCGTCTTCGATAACCTTGGCCTCGTCATCACCGATGAACAGCACAGGTTCGGTGTCAGGCAGCGGGCTGCTCTCGGAAGGAAGGGCACGAGCCCCGACATGCTGGTCATGACGGCCACACCGATACCAAGGACCCTTGCCCTGATTCTGTACGGGGACCTGGATATATCGATAATCGACGAACTGCCTCCCGGCAGGAAAAAGGTGCTTACATACGCCGTGGACTCGTCGATGCGTGAAAGGGTCTACAATTTCATAAGAAAGCAGGTGAAGGAAGGCCGGCAGGTCTACATAGTCTGTCCGCTGGTGGAGGAATCCGAAACCGTCGACGCGGTCTCGGCATCCGAACTGGCCTTCCGGCTCGCCACCAAAACATTCAGCGATCTTAGGGTCGGGCTGATCCACGGCAGGATGAAGCCTGCCGAGAAGGATGAAGTGATGAAGAGCTTCATATCGGGGGAAACGGATATCCTGGTTTCGACCACCGTGATCGAGGTCGGCGTCAACGTGCCCAACGCGACGCTGATGGTCATCGAAAATGCCGAAAGATTCGGGCTTTCGCAGCTGCACCAGCTGAGGGGCAGGGTCGGAAGGGGCTCTCACCAGTCATACTGCATCCTGTTCAACGACAGCAGGTCCGAAATAGCCAGTGAAAGGATGAAGGTCATGACGGAGACCCATGACGGCTTCGTGATATCGGAGAAGGACCTGGAACTGAGAGGACCGGGTGATTTCTTCGGAACGAGGCAGCACGGGATACCGGATCTTAAAATCGCAAACCTGTACAGGGATATGGATATACTGAAAAAAGCACAGGAAGCGGCGGAGATCATCATCAGCAATGACCGGCTGCTTGAAACCCCGGAAAACCGGCTGCTTGGGCAGGTTGTCCGCGACAGGTACAGCAGGGTGATGAAAACGATAACCATGAACTGAAGCCCGTGCAAAACCTCACACAGGAAGGAGGTTGTTTTTTGAGGGTAATATCAGGCTCGGCGAAAGGACACAGACTCAAAACGCTGAAGGGAATGGCCACGAGGCCAACCTCGGGAATGGTGAAGGAAGCGCTTTTCAACATCATATCGTCAAGAGTGGCAGGCAGCCACGTGCTGGACCTTTTTGCCGGTTCGGGCGGCCTTGGCATCGAGGCGCTCAGCAGGGGAGCCGTCCGAGCGGTATTCATCGACCTGAGTCCTGTTTGCTGCAGGATAATAAGGGAAAACCTGGCACACACCAGGCTTGCCGGCAAGGCCGAAGTGTATGCGATGGATTATTCCGACGCCATCCTGAAAATGTGCAGGGAGCGGCGTAAATTTGACATAATAATGATGGATCCGCCATATCGTAAAAATTTTGTGCAGGAAGCATTAAAACTATTGACAAATAATGATATAATGATGGACGATGGGATGATAATCGCCGAACACGGTGCTTCGGACGACGTGCCCGACGCCTGCGACAGGTTCAGGGCGGTCGACAGGAGAACATACGGCGATACGATGATCACTATATACAAGGACGGTAATGACGGCTTATGACACTCGTGTACCCGGGGAGTTTTGACCCGATAACGAACGGACATCTCGATATAATAGTGAGAGCGGCATGCATCTGCGACAAGCTTATCGTTGCGGTAGGCAACAACGAAAGCAAAAGGCCTGCGTTCACGGTGGAGGAAAGGGTCGAAATGATCAGGGCATCGATAGGCGACAGGGAAGATATCGAGGTAACAAGCTTCACGGGACTGCTTGCCGATTTTGCCAAAAAGGTCGGGGCCCGCGCAGTCATCAAGGGTCTCAGGGCCATGTCCGATTTTGAATACGAGTTCCAGATGGCCCTGCTCAACAAAAAACTTGAGCCGGAACTGGAAACGCTGTTCATGATGACAAGCGTGCAGTATTCTTTCCTGAGTTCGAGCGCCGTCAAGGAAATAGCGAGGAACGGCGGATGCATCGATGGGCTGGTGCCCGACTGCATCAGGGAAAGGATAGCGAGAAAGCTGACCTGCAGATAGATCATTGGGAGGTTAAAACCATGGAAATTCTCTCGATACTTGAGACACTGGAAGACCTGGTCGAAAAAAGCGTCACTGTCCCTTTAACAGGTAAATGTCTCGTAGATAAGGAAGAGATACTCGAAATCGTAAAGGAACTCAGGCTGAAGCTTCCTGACGACATCAAACAGGCGAAGTGGGTAAAGGAAGAACGGCAGCGGATCCTGCTGGATGCCCAGAAAGAAGCCAACAATATGATCAAGGAAGCCGAAGGAAAGATCGCGTCCATGGTCAATGAACACGAGATAACCAGGAAGGCTTACGAACAGGCCAACGAGATCGTTGCGGCAGCGCAGAAGAATGCCCGCGAGATCAGGCTGGGCACGAAGGAATATGCCGACAATATATTAAATAAAGTGGAAGAGATACTGACTGACACGCTTGCCGTCATCAAGGCGAACAGGGAAGAGCTCAGATAGGGCTCTTTTTTTTTGCCCTTTTCAGCAGACTGGCCAGTGATGCGATACCTGCCCACACTGATATGACCACGGCAAGCATCGATACCGAACGCCCAAGCGTCTGGAAAAAAACGTGCAGATCGGATACCGGCAGCCCAAGGGCCGGCTGCGTGACCATGTTCCCGGGAGGGAGCAGTTTCATGCCTGCCCAGGTATAAAGGGCGCCCGTGATACCCTGGAGGAACTTTCCTGCAAGGTATGGCCTGATATCGAGGTCCGTCCCGGAAATGATGCCCCTTACCTGCAGGTGGACAGATAAGCCCGCCCACCCTATGATAAAGCTAATGGCCGGCAGTTTTATATAGAGCGGGACATTGGCGCACCTGCTGACAGCCCCTGTCCCGTTGGTTATCTCAAGCAGCCCGTTCAAAACTCCCGATACGATGCCTTCCATGTCCCGTGCCGGCATGTCTCCCGGGATCAGCCGCATGGCCGCCGATGCTGCCATCCTGGTCATCCCCGTCTTTTCAAGGAAACTGATCACAACGGAGAAAAGTACGATGAATCCGCCAATTGAGAGCATCGTAAAAGCAGAGTTCCTGACGGCGCCGGCGATCAGTGTTCCCGGATCTTTCCCCGGCTCCGCGGCCTTGTGCTGATTAGCCGGAAAGCCGGCGGCATCCGTTCTCGCCGGGATCTTTCCTGATGCTGCATCGGCGGATGCGCCCGCCGAACGTCTGTAAAACTTGAAAATAAGCCCGACGGTGATGCCGGCCAGGATATGGCAGACAAACAGGAAACGGCCGATGGCGGGCGAACCGAGCATGCCTGTGCCCACGGCGCCTGTTATGAACAGCGGACCCGAGTTGTTCGTGAAGGCAAGCAGCCGTTCTGCCTCAGTCCTGGACAGGGCCTTGCTTTTCCTGAGGTCTGCCGTTACCTTTGCGCCGACGGGGTATCCTGATGCGAAACCCAGGACGAGGGCAAGGGAAGAACATCCCGGCAGCCGGAACAACGGCCTCATGACGGGTTCCAGCAGCGTTCCGGCCTTGTGCGCCAGGTCGGAGACGATAAACAGTTCCGATACTATGAAAAAAGGGAGCAGCGACGGCACGACAACGGAAGCCCAGAGCTCAAGGCCTTTTGATGCGGCTTTTGCGGCAGTATCCGGAAAAATTATCAGGCATGCCGCGAAAAGGATGCACAGCGCAGGAAAGGATCCCCGGCGGATATATATCGCCCTGGAAGGCCGAACGGCCATAAGCGCCGCTACGATTGCCAGGACCAGAATGATAAGCGGGTATACCATCAGCGAAACTGCCTTTTTGTTCTACTATGAAATTTTATTATCGGTTCGGAAAAATATTACCGGATGCAGCAAAAGGCAGTCATCCGCCGCAACCGCGCGGCGCAGCGGCGCCGGATGACTGCCTTTGTCCTGCAGGCGGGTTTATTCGACCACGGTTATCCAACCGAACTCATCTTCGGCCGTACCGTTCTGTATGCCTGTTATCGTATCATACAGCCTCTGTGAGACCGGTCCTATCTTTCCGTCGTTTATCGTGATGATCCTGTCGTTCCAGTTGAGTTCCCCTATGGGAGAGATAACGGCGGCTGTACCGGTTCCGAAGGCTTCATCGAGTTTCCCTTCCGAATGTGCGTCGAACAGTTCCTGTATGGCGAGCTTCCTTTCGGTTACCTTGTATCCCCAATTCTTGAGCAGATGGATGCACGAGTCCCTGGTGATACCGGGGAGTATGCTTCCGTCGAGCATGGGTGTCACGATCTCGTCGCCGATCTTGAAGAATACGTTCATCGATCCGACTTCTTCAACGTATTTCCTTTCGACTCCGTCAAGCCAGAGGACCTGCACATAGCCCTTCTCATATGCGATTTCCTGGGCCTTGAGGCTTGCAGCGTAATTGCCGGGCGTTTTTGCAAAACCTGTACCGCCCCTTACCGCACGCACGTATTCATTCTCGACCATTATCTTCACGGGATTGATGCCGGTCGGATAGTACGCGCCACTTGGGGAGAGTATTATTATGAACTTGTATGTATAGGACGGCCTGACGCCGAGGAAGGGATCCGTGGAAATGATAAACGGCCTGATATAAAGCGATGTTCCCGGTTCAGACGGTATCCAGTCCCTGTCCAGACTGACGAGTGCCTTTGTTGCTTTGACGGCGAACTCCTCATCAATGGGAGGTATCGACATCCTGTCGTTGGAAATGTTGATCCTTTTCATGTTCATGTCAGGTCTGAAGAGGAATATCCTGCCGTCATCAGACTTGTAAGCCTTCAGCCCTTCAAATATAGCCTGGCCGTAGTGGAACACCATTGTGGAGGGTTCCAGGCACAACGGGCCGTACGGGACTATGCGGGGATCATGCCAGCCTTTTTCGGGATTATAGTCCATGATGAACATGTGATCCGTAAAATACCGGCCGAATCCCAGGTTTTTCTGATCCGGCTTCGGCTTCGGGTCCTGCGTTTTCTGGATTTTTATCTCCTGAGTCACTTTACACCAACCTCCTGACATTTTCTGCTCGGAATATTTTTATCTATTATGCTACTTTTCCTCGTAAAAATCCATACCTGCAGCTTAACTTGTTAAATTTAAGCAAAATAATTTTTAATATATCCTAAAAATAGTATATAATGAAATAAGATACCGCGAATTGTGTCGGGAGGGTCGGATATGGACTATAATGTCGTTTCCAGAAGGAATGTGGATTACAAGTCCGCTTCAAGAAGGGTCAACAAGTTCGTGCTTCTTTTCAACTGGGCGATCGACATTTTTCTCATAGCAGGGTACCTGCTGGAATACCTGAAGGGCGGGAAAACACTGCCGTATTTGCTGGTGTTGACGACGATAGTGATCATACCGATGGCCGTCGCCACATTCATATTCCTGAAAAACAACCGCTCCAACATAATGAAATACGTGACGCTGGCCGGGTATTTCGTGCTTTATGCATATGTGATGTTCACCGCGTCGCCTGACCGGCTGCATGTGTTTGCATACATGTTTCCCATAGTGCTGAGCTATTTCCTGTATTTCGACCTGAAACTGGTGCTCATAGGGAGCACGGCGTTCACGCTCGTCAATATTGCGCGGATCATATGGCTCATGTTTTTCCTCGGGCACAGCGGGAAGTTCGAGACCACGGATTATCTGATACAGTTTTGCTGTGTTCTGATGTTCTCCCTGTCGCTTATTTTTTCGACAAAGATATCGAATACCTTCAGTGACGAAAAAATAATGGATATCAGGACAGAACAGGCGAACCAGGAGAGCATACTCCGGGATGTGCTGAAGATAGCGGCAGTGCTTGACAAAAATTCGAAGGAAGTACACCGTATAGTCAAGGAACTGGAGGAATTCACGAACATAGCATCAAATGCGGTACAGGAAATCGAAAAGGGTGTGGCCGATACAGCATCCAATATACAGGTACAGTCAGGACTTACCCATGACATACACGAACTTATCAGTGAAACTTCAAAGGATTCGGAAATAATGGAGCAGATATCGGTGAACACTGCAGAGGCGGTGGCCGAAGGCATGAAAATAGTAGAGGTCCTGAACGAGAAAACGGATGATGTCAGCCGGAACAGCGACAGCGCGTACAACATCATGCTCGACCTGAAAAAGAAAACTGACGAGATCCGTACCATCACCGATCTTATTTCAAGCATATCCGAACAGACGAACCTGCTGTCGCTCAATGCTGCGATCGAAAGCGCAAGGGCCGGCGAGGCCGGGAAAGGATTTGCAGTGGTCGCCGATGAAATAAGGAAACTGGCTGTCCGGAGCAAGGAGTCCACCGACGGTATAATCAGGATCATAAACGATCTGTATGAACGGACGGACAAAACAGTGGAGGCCATGCTGAAGCTCAGGGAAGTGAATGAAGAGCAGAATGCCCTTGTTTCAAGGACAATGGAGATATTTACGGGCATAAACCAGAAAATGAACGAAGTCAGGGAAAGCGTCGACAGGGTAAATGACAAGGTCGGCAAGATCCTTGAAGCAAACAACAGGATGGTGGAAAGCATAAACGAGATATCCGCGGTAAGCGAACAGGTGACCGCCAGCGCAGAGGAAGCCTGCGCGCTTTCCGCACAGAATATCGATAAGGCAAGGGAAGCCGGAAAGTACGTGGAAGAACTGATCGAAACATCGATGCAGATGAGCAAATATCAGAACTGATGGAGGAGCAATGAACGAAATATTTCTGCCCAGGCTGTATGTTGACAGTATCGCTGAAATAACCGCCGAGATCCTGAGAGAGAACGATATCAGGGGACTTATACTGGATGTGGACAATACGCTGGTTCCCAACCATGTGGCTGATCCGGATGACAATGCGCTTAAATGGATAGAATCAATGAAAGCCGCCGGTTTCAGCCTGTGTATCGTTTCGAACGGAGCCAGGAGGCGTGTGGAAAGATTCAACGAAAAACTTCGGCTTTCAGCGATACACAGGGCGATGAAACCTGCAAAAAGTGCGTTCCTGAAAGCCGGCAGGATGATGGGGCTTGAGAGCCGGCATATCGCTGTCGTCGGAGACCAGATATTCACCGATGTGTACGGAGGAAACCGGGCAGGTATGTTCACCATACTTGTAAAGCCCATAGACCTGCGCGAAGGCAGGTTCGTGAAACTGAAAAGGGTCTTCGAGAAGCGGATACTGAGGGAACTGTCCGAAAAGCAGAGCAACAGCAAGCAGTGAGGAGTCTGAGATGATACTTGACAAAAGGGTGGACGGCAGGACAAAACTGACAGGACTGATCGGGAATCCGGTGGAGCATACGGTTTCCCCTGTCATTCATAACAGCCTTTTTTCGTATCTGGGTATAAACGGGGTATATCTCCCGCTGAAAACAGAAGCAACACAACTTGAGGCAGCCGTCAGAGGCCTTGCGGCACTCGGATTCACAGGGTTCAACGTGACCATACCGTACAAGGAGGCCATCTGTGGTCTGCTGGATGAAGCCGATGAGGAAGTAAAGCTGCTCGGAACCGCAAACACCGTCAGGATCAGGGACGGCAGGCTGTACGGGTATAACACTGATGGCACAGGTTTTGTCACGGCATTCAAAAAGCAGACCGGTACGGATTTTTCCGGTAAAAAAGTCTGCATACTGGGCGCCGGAGGAACTGCAAGGACGCTGGCTGTCAAGGTCGTTCAGGAAGGAGCAGGAAGGGTCTGCATAATAAACAGGACGGTGTCTAAGGCGGAAGTCATAGCCGGCTACATCAACAACAGGCTGTCTGCAGGCAGTGGCCTCAGGGAGCCGGTTTTCACGCTGATGCCGGGAACAGAACGGGCCCGTGAGATACTCAACAGTTTCGACATAATTATAAACACCACGTCAGTCGGGATGTTTCCAAACACCGATGCGAGCCCCGTTGAAGATGATGTGGAATTCCTGTCGAAACCGATAGTTTACGATGTGATATACAATCCTGCTGAAACAAGGTTCCTTGCCGCGGCGCGGCAAAAGGGCTGCAGGGTGTTCAACGGAGCCGGCATGCTGCTCTGGCAGGGAATTAGGGCTTTCGAGATATGGATGGAGATCAGCGTGCCGGATGATGTTTTACAGGATCTTTCGGCATCTTTCCTGAAATGCATGGAGGCTTAAAGGGATTTGATGCATATGCGGCGAATAATATAATGATTTTTCAAAAAAGGTGGAGTTATGGCGGCATTTTACATTTTTGTCTTTATTCTTGGCCTGGTCGTGGGGTCGTTTGTGAATGTCCTCATATATCGGGTACCCGTACGCAAATCCATCGTTACTCCTCCGTCGTCATGCGTTTCATGCGGGAAAAGGCTGACTGCCAGGGATCTTGTGCCGGTTTTCAGCTACATTTTCCTGAAAGGTAAATGCAGGCACTGCGGTGAGCGAATTTCGCCCAGATATCCGCTGGTGGAACTTCTGACGGGAGCAGTATTCGTTATATTGTTCGCAAGGTTCGGATTCACGGCTCCTTTCCTTGCATATGCTTACCTGATGACGATACTGATAGCAGTGTTTTTTATAGACATCGACCACAGGATCATACCGAACGGCCTTGTACTGGCAGCTTTGGCCGGAGGGTTAGTGTTTTTTATATGGAACTGCGTAAATCCGCATCCGCAGGTTTTCGGGGATGATAAATGGTGGACGCCGCTGGCAGGACTGCTTCCGGGATCGGGATTCCTGCTCCTGGTTGCCATATTGGGCTCATTGATATACAGGACCGAGGATGCCATGGGGATGGGGGATGTCAAACTCATGGCGCCGATCGGCCTGTTCCTGGGGTGGCGGTTCTGCATTACAGCATTGGTGGTATCTGTATTTCTTGGGGGACTGGTCTCGCTTCTGCTTGTACTGACTGGAATAAAAAAGAGGAAAGACACTGTGGCATTCGGTCCGTTCATAGTTGCCGGCGCTTTCGTAACCATGATCTGGGGCCGGGAGATCACAGAATGGTTCTTCAACTATATAAATACATAACGTTGGAGCCAATGCAAATTTTTTTCAGCCGGGGAGGAAACTGAGAATGGTACAGATCAAAAATTATATGGAAGATGTTGTATTCGGACAAATGAAGGAAGTACTTGCGGACATCAACATGTGCACCTGTGAGAAGTGCCTTCTTGACGTCGCCGCCATCGCGCTCAACGACCTTCCGCCCAAGTATGTGGTTACTGAAAAGGGAGAATTGTATTCCAAGGTAAACACCCTCGGGCAGCAGTCCGAGGTCGACGTTGTGGCTGCGATCACAAAAGCTGCTGTGCTGGTGAAGAGAAGACCGCGTCACATCTGATGCGCATGTACGGACTGCATCAGGACGGGATAACTCGGTATAAAAGGGGAAACATAACGGTATGAGCAAAAGGATCATTGTAATCAACGGTCCGAACCTGAACCTGCTTGGGACGCGTGAGACGGACGTGTACGGGACCGTCACGCTGGCAGAGATAGCTGCGGCCGTTGTCGAGGAGGCCGGGCGCCTTGGTATGGAAGTGGATTTCATCCAGACCAACCATGAAGGAGAAATCATTGACAAGCTCCATGAATCCCGCGGGAATTACGATCTTGTGATACTGAATCCCGGGGCGTATACCCATTACAGCATTGCGATCCGGGATGCTGTGAAAGCAGTGGAACTCCCGTGTATCGAGGTACACCTTTCGAACATACATGCCAGGGAGGAATTCAGGAGCAAGTCGGTGATAGCTCCGGTATGCGTCGGTCAGATATGCGGGTTCGGAGCAAACAGCTATATCATTGCACTCAGGGCAGCTGAGCTGCTGTTAAGCCAAAAGTAAAGGAGACGACGAAACGTGACCGTATATGGAAAAAGACTGGAAAATCTTCGGAGCAGAATGGCATCAGCGAACATCGATGCGGTACTTGTCACGAAACGTGTCAATTATATGTATCTGTCCGGTTTTACCGGCACCGCGGCGATCCTGTTCATAAGCAGAGAGCGCGCCGCCCTGCTTACAGATTTCAGGTATGTGGAACAGGCGGCGATGCAGGCTCCTGATTATGAAACAGTGCGGTATGTGACCGATCAGTACGGAGAAATAAACAGGCTTGTTGAAAGTGAAGGGATAAAAAGGCTGGCTTTTGAGGACTGCCACCTTTCATACAAGCAATACACGCAGTACTCGGAGAAACTGAAGGTCGACGAATTCGTGCCTCTTGGCGGCATGATCGAGGAACTGCGCAGTGTGAAGGATGAGACGGAAATCAGCCTTATCAGGAAAGCAGTGGATATCGCGGATGAAGCTTTTTCGCACATCCTCGGCGTTATCCGGCCCGGCATCACGGAACTCGATATTGCGGATGAGCTCGAGAGGCATATGAAGCGCCTTGGAGCAGAAGGCCCATCCTTCGAGACGATCGTGGCATCGGGGAAACGTGCGTCCATGCCGCATGGCGTGGCTTCTGAAAAGAAAATAGAATACGGTGACGTCGTGACCCTCGATTTCGGAGCGGTGTACAAAGGGTATTGCTCAGATATCACAAGGACCGTATTTGTCGGCAAACCCGGTGAAGAGCTTGAAAAGATATACAGGATAGTACTCGAAGCGAACAGGAGAGGCCTGGAAGCTGTCAGGAACGGCATACTGGCTAAAGAGGCCGATTCGGCCGCCAGGGAGTTCATAAAGGAAGCGGGTTACGGAGACAATTTCGGACACGGCCTTGGCCATGGTGTCGGCCTGGAGATCCATGAAGACCCGACTCTTTCGTTCAGGGGCGATATCGTCCTGAAGGACGGAATGGTCGTAACGGTGGAACCGGGTATCTATGTTGCGGACCTCGGAGGCGTCAGGATTGAGGACGTTGCAGTGGTAAACGGCGATAATGCACTTGTACTGACGAAATCTCCCAAAGAAATGATCATATTGTGAAACAACGCTGATAATTAGGATTTTTTCCTTGAAATGCATGGTTTTTTATTTTAATATTATATGGGCACAAATCGAAGTTAAGCAGATAACGGAGGTAAGAGTTTATGATAACAGCTGGCGATTTCAGAAACGGAGCAACTTTCGAACTTGACGGGCAGGTGTTCCAGGTCGTGGAGTTCATGCATGTAAAGCCGGGAAAGGGTGCTGCGTTCGTCAGGACGAAACTCAAGAACGTCATTACCGGGGCTACCATAGAAAGGACCTTCAGCCCTACGGACAAGATGCCGGAGGCCCATATCGAAAGGAAGGATATGCAGTACCTGTACAATGACGGGGACCTGTATTATTTCATGGATATGGAAACATACGAGCAGGTCCCGCTGGGAACAGATACTGTGGGTGATTCCCTGAAATTCATCAAGGAAAACATGAACGTAAAGATACTGTCGTACAAGGGGAACGTATTCGGCATAGAGCCTCCCACGTTCGTGGAACTCGAGGTCATCGAAACGGAACCCGGTTTCAGGGGAGATACCGCCACGAATGTGACAAAGCCTGCGACCGTTGAAACCGGTGCTGTCGTGAAAGTCCCGCTGTTCATCGACAAGGGCGATATGATCAGGATCGACACAAGGACCGGGGAATACCTTGAAAGGGCATAACTGTTTGAATATATTTCCTGCAAGTGGAGATATTATATTCAGTATATTACTAATATCACACGAAGATCCGGTCATTGTACCGATCGTTGATCATGGAGGTGCTTATGAATTATCTGAGGGAAAGAGTGGCATACCTTAAAGGGCTGGCAGACGGGATGAAGCTGGATACCTCGACCAATGAGGGCAAGCTTCTCAGGGCCATACTGGAAGTGCTGGACGATATGGCACTGGCTGTCGACGACATCGAGGAAGCCCAGGAACTGCTCAGCGAACAGGTAGATGAAATAGATGATGATCTGGCCGATATCGAAAACCTGTTATACGGCGTCGATGAGGAGGATGAAGAAGAGTATTACGACGATGAGGATGACGACGAAGCGGTGGAACTGGAGTGTCCTCATTGCGGAGAGACGGTCGACCTGGAAGATGCGTTCATGAGAGGGAATACTGTCCTTTGTCCTCATTGCGGCAAAGAGATCGAGATAGAGTTCGAATGCGAGTGCGAAGACTGTGAAGACGGCGTAGAAGATACCGGGAACTGAAACGTACGGATGTAAGGCACTCAGGTATAGGGATGATTCAGGCGGGCCGTAGTGACAGCCGACCCGCCTTTTGATTTGTCGGGGTGGATGGTATGAGCTTTAAAGCGCTGATGAGGGAAATAATCGAATGGATCGTCATATTCGGGACGGCTTTCATACTCGTTGCTTTGCTGAATACCGCAGTGTTTTCGGCCACACAGGTAAAACAGACATCTATGCTGGATACGCTGCAAGAAGGACAGCACCTGCTGGTAGAAAAGGTCAGCTATGCTTTCGGCGATCCCTCAAGAGGAGATATCATCGTGTTTCTGGAGAACAAGTACCCTGAGAACTATCTCGACAGGGTCAGGATCTTCCTCACCGATGTGGGAGACATACTGAAACCTCCTGAAAGGAAGACGAATATCAGGATGGTGAAGAGGGTCATAGGGATACCGGGTGATGAAGTGGATATACGCGGCGGGAAAGTATATGTGAACGGTATCGAGCTCGAAGAAGGATACGTAAAGGGAATCACTTTCCAGAGAGAGCAGCCGATGCCGGTAAAACTGAAAGAAAATGAATACTTCGTAATGGGCGACAACAGGGAGGTCAGCAAGGACAGCAGGACGTTCGGAGCTGTCGACCGCAGCCAGATAGAGGGCAGGGCGGTATTCAGGTTCTGGCCCCTGTCCGGGTTCGGACCTCTGGAGTGACGGCATCAGAAAACAACGGGGAACGGATACTGAAACATCAAAGCAGGCCATTGGACAGGGCCTGTTTTTTATATGCGTTTTTCAAGTCATAAAAGTGGACAAAGCCTAATATTTATTAGTGAACAGGCCGGGCCGGCTGACGGCCGGACGCCTGATTACGGGTCGATACGGAGGCCGGCTATGAAAGTTGATTCCGACGGCAAACTGCCTGTGAGGACAACGAGCAGTCTAAGGAAAGACATACTGCCGATGATTTCTGCGAGAGTTGCTGAGGCCATATCGGGAGCGCTCGTCTATGGACTTGAGCCCCTCGAGGAGATACGGCTCCGGGCGGGAAAACCCCTGGTGCTGCAAAACTGGTCGCGGGAATGGTTCATCGGCAGTGACGGGCTGCCTTCAGCGAAACCGGCGGGAAGTTTTATCGTCACCCAGGAGGACATAAGGATCACTCTTGAGTTGATGAGCGAAAATTCCATATATGCTTACCAGGACGAGATCAGGAATGGATACATAACCATCAGGGGAGGCCACAGGGTCGGCATAACTGGAAAGGCCGTGCTCGACGGCGGGAGCGTCAGGAACATCAGGGATATCTCGGGGCTGAACATACGCATTTCCAACCAGGTATTCGGATGCTCGTCTAAGATCCTGAAATACCTGATCAGAAGCAGCAACGACATTTACAACACGCTCATCATATCACCTCCCCAGTGCGGTAAGACCACCATACTCCGCGATATCGCAAGGAATATCAGCAACGGGGTGCCGGAGCTCGGATTTAAGGGAGTCAAGGTGGCGATAGTCGACGAGAGGTCCGAGATAGCTGCATCGCTGAGAGGCGTGCCGCAGAATGACGTTGGACTGAGGACGGACGTCCTCGACGGATGTCCTAAGAGTATAGGTATGAAGATGATGATAAGGTCCATGTCCCCGAAAGTACTGATCACCGATGAAATAGGGAACGAAGGGGACAGGGAGGCGGTCCATGGCGTACTGAACGCAGGCGTGAGGATAGTCACCACTGCCCACGGCTACAACATATCAGAACTCAAGAGCAGGAGGGAGGTCCTCATGCTCATGGAAGACAAGGTGTTTGAAAGGTACATAGTGCTCGATGACTCGGAAGGGCCCGGCACGATGTCGGAGGTCGTGGACGGGACGGACATGAAAGTGATATGGAGGGCGGACCGGCGTGTTTCTTAAGATAGTCGGAAGCATTACAGTGCTGCTTTCGAGCGGTTTTCTCGGGTACATACTGGCAAGGGACTGCGGCAGGCGTCCGCAGCAGCTTCGCAGCCTGCAGAACCTCTTGCAGATGTTTGAGAACCAGATCACCTACCTGTCTGACGTACTGGCGGAAACATTCGAACGGATAAGCAGGTCCGGCGGCGAGGCATGCGTTTTTTTCGGGACCGCCGCGGAGCTGCTCAGGAGCGGGGATGCGGCGAATGCATCGGAAGCCTGGGAGAAGGCCGTTAAGAAATGCATCGGCAGGACGGCGCTCAACAGGGAAGATGAGCAGATACTGCTGTCTTTCGGAAGATCGCTGGGGAATACGGACCTTGAAGGCCAGGTGAGGAACATACGCCTTGCGCTCGGACAGATCGCAGTACAGGTGGAAAAAGCCGAGGAAAGCAGGAAGAAAAACGAAACCATGTACAGAGGCCTGGGGATCCTCGGGGGGATGGCCCTGGTCATCATCCTCCTGTAAGGCCGGGCGACAAACCAGGGGATCATTTCGAAAAGGAGTCAGGATATGGGTGTCGACTTGATTTTCAGGATAGCCGCGATCGGGATCCTGGTGGCGGTGCTCAACCAGTTGCTGGTCAGGTCGGGCAGGGAGGAGCAGGCGATGATGACCACGCTGGCGGGACTGATCGTGGTGCTGTTGATAATAGTCAGGGAGATCGCGGTCCTGTTCGACACGGTCAAAACGATCTTCAGGCTGAACTGACCGGGCCGGACACTTACGGATCGGGAACGCAGAGGGATGATGCATGGAAATCGTACAGATCGTCGGGATCGGTCTCGTTTCAACGGTCATACTGCTCATACTGCGGAGGCAAAAGCCGGAAATCGCCGTGCTGGCAGGGACTGCCGCGGGAGCTGTCATATTTATGATCATCGCCGCAAAACTGTCGGCAGTGGCCGACCTGCTCGAAGAATATGCAGCGAGGGCCGATATCAGTCCGATGTACTTCACGGCAGTGCTGAAGATAACCGGGATAGCCTACATCGCGGAATTCGGCGCTGAAATATGCAGGGACGCAGGCGAGGGAGCCATCGCGGCAAAGATAGAGATGGCCGGCAAGGTGATCATAATCGCGCTGGCGGTACCGATAATCACGTCATTGCTGGACCTTGTCCTTAAAATAATGCCGTGACGGAGGATAAAACATATGGTATGCAAAAGGATCACGAGGATATTGCTGTCACTGTTCCTGTCGTTATCTGCGGCACTGCTGGTCATGGTGTCAGATTGCCGGGCGGAAAGGACCGGTGACGGCGTCGCAAACACCGGGAACGGAACCGCGGAAATCATCGAAGAACAGTTGAAGGCGGCAGGGGCAGGCAAAATAAGCGAAGAGATATACAGGTACACGGATGAAGAAACAATGGAACTGTTCCGGGGATTCGATGCAGACCGGCTGATGAGCGACCTTCTTGCGGGCAGGCCGGGGATCGGCCTTGGAGATGCCGGCAGCAGGCTGCTCGGGTTTTTTTTCAGGGAATTGTACCAGAATATCGGGATACTTGTAAAAATCACAGTGCTTGCAGTGATATGTGCCATTCTCAAAAACCTCCAGGCGGGATTCATGAGCGAAGGGGCCGCGCAGATCGCGTTTTATGCCTGCTATATTGTCCTGGTATCGATGCTGCTCGTGAGCTTCGGGACGGTGATGAAAATGGGCATCACCGCCATCGACCGTATGGTCGGGTTCATGTACGCTTCCGTCCCGGTCCTGATGGCGCTGCTGGTCTCGGGAGGGAACATCACCGCCGGGGGCATCCTCCATCCGGTGATGCTCCTTATAGTGGAAGTCTCGGCCACGGTCATCAGGAACGCATTCGTACCGCTCGTCTTCATATCCGCTATATTGGCCATTGTCAACAACATATCGGAAAAAATACAACTGACGAGGATGGTAAGCCTGATCAGGCAGATCGTTTCATGGTCCCTGGGCATCATACTCACAGCTTTCATCATTGCCGTCTCGGTGCAGGGCACCCTCGGAGCTGTCATCGACGGCGCGACCCAGAAGGCGGCCAAGTTCGCCATAAGCACTTTCATACCGATAGTCGGGAAAACACTTTCGGATGCTGCCGACACGGTCATAGGCTGTGCGGTGGTGATAAGGAACGCCGCAGGCGCCGGTGCGATGGCAGGCATACTGCTCATATGTGCAGTCCCTCTTATCAAGATAATAGCGCTTGCCGGACTGTTCAAAGCTGCGGGCGCATTGCTCGAACCGATATCGGAGAGCCGCATCACAGACTGCATAAATGATATTGCAGGTTCGATGATCCACATTTTTGCGTTGTCGGCATCGGTGGCATTCATGTTCATCGTGAGCGTCACGGCCCTGGTAAGCGCCGGCAATACCGGCGCGATGCTGCGGTAGCGGGCTGCGGAAGGGATGGTGCTGCCGTGATCGGATTCATAAAAAGCTGGACGGTCAACATAGTAGTTCTCGTTTTGTTTATCGTTATAACGGAGATGCTGCTTCCGAGGGGCAAAGTGAGGAAGTATGCGAACCTGGTGACGGGGACGATACTTGTCATCGCCATAATAGAGCCCGTCACCGGTCTGTTCGGCAGGGCTTTCGATTTTTCCTTTTCCCAGGCGGCGACCGCAGGAGCTATCGACAAAAAGGAGATAGAAAAAGCGGGCAGGATGCTTGAACAGGAGCATGTAAAGCAAACCATCAGGCTTTACAGGAGCAGGATGATAGAGCAGATAGAGCAACAGGCGATGGAAGTGGAAGGGGTGGAGGCTGCGAAGGCTGATGTGATCGTGAACGAAGACCGGAATTCCACGGGTTTCGGAGAGATAAAACGGGTTTACATAGAAGTCGAATGGGAGCCGGATGGACCCGGCGATCCGGGCACACTGAAAAGCAGCAGGACGACGGACGGCGCCGGAGCTGCCGGCGGTGAAAGAGATGATCTCGTAAGTATCCGCAGTATCAGGGAGGTCGAGCCCATCAGGATAGGCGGACCGGACAACATGACCGGGAGGAACGCGCCTGACCCGGAACTCAAGGAAAGGCTTGAGACACGCATCTCGGACGTGTTTGGCGTAGACCGTCAGAATATAGTAATAACGCAGGTTGCGAGGTGATACCATGGAAACTGTCAACAGGATCATAGGCAGGATTAAGGAATGGATAGCCCGGCAGGACAGGAAAAAACTGGTCGAGAACACGGCCATCGTGATAATCATCGGAGTGATCATAATCATCGCAGGCTCTACCTTACTTGCCCCCAGGAGAAGCAGGACGGATCTGCCGGCGCAGGAGGTATCGCAGGGCGGCGGCAGGACGGCCCCGGCTGACGGCATGCATGCAGCGGCGAAAGAAGACCTGGAGGAACGGTTAAAATATATATTGTCACAGATAGAAGGCGTGGGAAAAGTGGATGTCATGATAAACTGGTCCGCCACTGAGGAAACGGTACCTGCCTATGACATAAAGAAAAGCCGGGAGGAAACCGAAGAGAAAGACAGTGCCGGGGGGACCAGGATAATAAGAGGCGAAGAATACGAGAGCTCGCTGGCTTACGAAGATCTGCCTTCGGGCGGAAAATCCCCCGTTATCCTGAAAAAGCTCGAGCCTGAAATACGGGGTGTTCTCGTGGTGGCCGAAGGGGCTCATGATGTCGGAGTCCGGGGCAGGATCAGTCAGGCCGTTACGGTGGCCCTGGATGTACCTGCCAACAGGGTCAGCGTCGTGCAGAGGAAAAAATGAAGGGCTGCCGCGATTTCTTCCGAACATGCGTTATAAACGAAAAATATGCTGAATATATTAGTATCGCAAGTATCATAAGGGGGGCATTGCGATGATGGTATTCAAGAGGAAGCAGATAATTATCCTGGCGCTGATACTGCTGATCGTCGTGGCCGGCTACCTGCAGTACAGCTACAGGCAGGGAAATACGTCGGCTGATTCGGAAGGCAGGCTCGGGGAAGCATTATATGTCGACAATGAGATATATAATGAAGGGATGGCCGGCTCGGATCCCGGCCTGGCTGATGCAGGTTTCGGAGACCAGGTAAATGTGACGGCGTCCAAAATGGCCAACGACTATTTCATACAGGCGAAACTGGATAAGGAGCAGAGCAGGAGCGAAGCGGCAGATTCGCTGAAGGCCATAGTCGAAGACGTCACGGCAAGCCCGGAGGTGAGGGAGGAAGCCCACAACAGGATGATCGCCCTTGCGGAAACTGCCGAGAAGGAATCGAGGATCGAAATACTGATCAACAAGATGGGCTTCGAGGACAGCTTCATCCTCTTCGCCGACAACGGAAGCGTGGACATAGTGGTAAAGACTCCGAGCCTCACGAGTTCGCAGGCGGCCCAGATCACCGATATAGTGATGCGCCAGGCCGATGTCGACGTCGAGGATATCCACATAAGCACGATGTTCTGATGCCGCTGCCTGGCGTACCGTTGTCCGCCGTTGATTTACTTCGGGCTTCAAACATGTTATAATTTAGCAATAAATGAACTTTCGGAGGCAAGCTATGGAAGAGAATGTTCAGAGCGTGAGCAATGATATAGGGACCATAAAGATCACTGATGAAGTGGTGGCCATAATAGCTGGTATCGCTGCCATGGAAGTGCCGGGCGTGACATCCATGAGCGGAGGCATAGCCGGCGGCATAGCGGAAGCCCTGGGAAGAAAAAACCTGTCAAAGGGCGTAAAGGTGGAGGTCGGAGAGAAAGAAGCCGCTATCGACCTGTATATAATCGTCGAGTACGGCTACAGGATACCTGAAGTGGCATGGGCGATACAGGAAAGAGTGAAAAACGCTGTCGAAGACATGACAGGCCTGAGAGTGGTCGAAGTAAACATACACATACAGGGCGTAAATATAGAACGCGATCACCGGAAAGAACTGCCGGAAGAACAGCCGAAACCCCGGTGAACACGCAGCCGTCAAAAAACCCGTCAGGGTTTATTTTTTTTGGAAAATAACTTATAATTTAAGGTGACATTCCTCAGACAAAGGGGAATACTTCCTGCAGGGGAGTGTCGCCTTACCCTTTTCTGCAGAAAGGTGGTTCAACAAATGAAGATCTTTTTCAGGACACTATTGGCGATATATGCATTCTGCCTTGCCGTGTTTTCGGCATTCGCCATGTATGTGGCGATCAGGCCGGACGCATACGTGGCTATCTCTGAGCAAGTAATCGATGCGATTTCGACAGACAACGCAACGGGGCTGAGGATAGCAGTGTTCGCCACGGCACTTGTGTTCTTCGCCCTGAGCATAATGTTCCTGCTGTCCGGCGTCAGGAGCAACAAAGACAAAAAGGCCGTCGGTAAGCAGACTGAGATCGGGGAAATACTGATCTCACTCAATTCCATCGAGAACATCGCTATAAACGCATCCAGGAAGACCAACGGTGTCAGGGATTCCAAGACCATGGTCAGAAAAACTGATAACGGAGTCGAAATAGAGAGCAGACTGGTAGTGATGCCAGAAATGAGCATTCCCGCCATAACCGAGGACGTCCAGCAGCGGGTGAAAAAATCAGTCGAGGATACTGCAGGCGTCCGGGTCGAATCAGTAAAGGTCATAGTTGACAATATCTACTCCGGTATCACATACAAACCCAGGGTGGAATAAGGAGGATAATACCGTGGATACAGAAAAGATCCTGGCTTTTTATAAAGAACACCGTGGCGCTGTGATAGGAGCGGCCGCAGGCCTTTTGCTTGCGATACTCATATTGCTGATCGGGTTTTTCAGGGTGCTTTTTATTGCAATACTGACCGGAGTGGGTTATTATATCGGGAAAAAGATGCATGAAGATAAAAACTATATAAAAAACCTCCTTGACAGAGTCCTGCCACCAGGCACATATCGATGAAGGAGCAGTATCCGGCAACGAGAAGGAGGATGGATGATGGGAAGAAGAGCAGCCAGGGAGATGGCAATGAAGCTCTTGTACCAGATGGAGATACAAAAGGACGACATCGATACCCAACTGAAGATATTCTTTGAACACAACCCTGTTTCGGAAAACGATGCTGCCTATATAAAAGATATCATTTATGGAGTGTCCGGAAACACGGACCATATCACCGGCATAATACAGAAGTATTCCAGGGGCTGGAAGATCACGAGGATATCCAAGATAGACCTGTCGATACTGAAACTCAGTATTTACGAGATCTGTTTCAGGGATGACATACCGTTCAGCGTATCGGTCAATGAAGCTGTCGAACTGGCGAAGAAATACAGCAGCGAAGACGCCGGTTCATTCATCAACGGCATACTCAGCAAATTATCGGATGTTAAAACTGGTGACGGGAGTAAAGATGGTTGCTGACATGAAGACAGGGACGAATATTCTGACTGTTTCCGAGGTAAACAGATATATCAGGGACCTGATATCGAGAGATGTCATACTTTCCGGGCTATGGGTCAGGGGTGAGATATCCAACTTCAAGAACCATTATTCCGGGCATTTCTATTTTACCCTCAAGGACGAAAAGACACTGCTGAAATGCGTGATGTTCAGGTCGAACGCTTCATTGCTGGCCTTTATGCCGGAGGATGGCATGAAGGTCATAATCAGGGGATATATCTCCGTGTTCGAGCGTGACGGCCAGTACCAGCTATACGCCGAAGAGATGCAGCCGGACGGGATCGGAGCTCTTTACGTGGCTTTTGAGAAGCTGAAAAAGAAACTCGAGGCAGAGGGACTGTTCGATGCGTCAAAAAAGAAGAAACTGCCGTATCTGCCGAGGGCGATAGGTGTCGTGACCTCCTCGACAGGAGCGGTGATCAGGGATATCATCAATGTGCTCAGCAGAAGGTTTTACAATGTCGATCTCAAGCTCTACCCGGTCCAGGTCCAGGGAGAAGAAGCTGCAGGCCAGATAGCGGCCGCCGTGCGCAGGCTCAACGAGCTCGGGAATGTGGATGTGATAATAGTGGCGCGGGGCGGAGGTTCGCTGGAGGATCTTTGGCCGTTCAATGAAGAGATCGTCGCAAGGAGCATCTATGAATCACGGATACCCGTGATTTCAGCCGTCGGACACGAAACGGACTACACCATCGCCGACTTTGTCGCCGATGTGCGGGCTCCTACGCCGTCTGCAGCGGCGGAGATCGTCATGCCCGAAAGGGCGGTGGTGGAGAACAAGCTCGACAGCCTGAAACTTCGCCTCAGGAATGCGATCATGAAAAAGACGGAAATGGAAAGGCTGCTGCTCAGAAAGATAGAGGGCAGCGTCGCTTTCAGGCAGCCGCTGAACAGGATCTACCAGGAAAGGATGCTGCTCGATGTACAGAAAAAATACATGCAGAAGGCACTGTCGGCGCTGAACACCAGTTACAGGAACAGGCTGTCGCTTCTGGCGGCGACGCTCGACTCGCTGAGCCCGCTGAAATCGCTGGCCAGAGGCTACAGCATAACAAAGTCGTTGGAGGACGGCCACCTGGTCAAGTCCGTGCATGCCGTCAAAGTAGGGGACAGGCTGGAAATACGCCTGACGGACGGGAAACTTGGCTGCACCGTCGACAGTATCGAGGAGGATGCAAATGGATAGTACCGAACTTACTTTTGAACAGGCGATAGCTGAACTCGAGGAGATCGTGAAGAAGCTTGAGAAGGGCGAACTGACGCTGGACGAATCGATAAGCTGTTTCCGCAGGGGCGTCGAGCTCACGAAGTATTGCAGCAAAAAGCTCGATGAGGCGGAGCGCAGCATAACGATGCTTATCGAGGGAGAAAACGGCGTGGTCGAGAAGGAACTGCCCGAACTGGACCAGGGACGGTAAAAGAGCCGGGACGGAAGGTGACGATGGACGGAACGAATACATTCAGGGAAAAATACGACGAGTATGTCAATATCGTAAACAATGCGCTCGATGACTGCGTTGCAACGGATGACAAACCCGGGTCTGAAATATTCAACGCGATGAAGTACAGCCTTGCGGCAGGCGGGAAAAGGCTCAGGCCGGTACTGGCGCTCGCGGTGTGTGATATGCTTGGTGGGAGCAGGAATGATGTGCTTCCCTTCGCATGCGCCATTGAGATGATACATACGTATTCCCTCATCCACGACGACCTGCCTGCCATGGATAACGACGATTACAGGCGAGGGATGCCGTCGAACCACAGGGTATTCGGCGAAGCGATGGCGATACTGGCCGGAGACGCGCTTCTCAACCGGGCATACGAGGTCATGATCTCCCATATAATGAAAAAGGAAGGGGATCTGCGGTCCTTTGTCAGGGCCATGGATGTCATCGCCGCCGGCTCCGGTGCCGAAGGCATGATACGCGGACAGACGCTGGACATCAGTTACGAAGGACGCGAACTTTCCGGTGAGACCCTTGAATACATGCACAGGTGCAAGACGGGCGCGCTTATCAGGGCTGCGGTACTTGCCGGAGCATGCATAGGCGGAGCGTCGGAGCAGGGATATGAAGCCTTGGCGGAGTATGCCGAAAATATCGGCCTTGCATTCCAGATAAAGGACGATATCATGGACGTCGAGGGCAGCCTCGACCGGATGGGCAAAACGTCGGGCAAGGATGCCGTGTCAGGGAAAAACACATATGTATCCGTGCACGGGCTCGAAAAAGCGGTGCAACTGCTGGATGGATCCGTATCGACAGCCGTGGAAGCGCTGGGATGTTTCGGTGAAAAAGCCGGCTTCCTCCGGGATCTGGCATTTTTCATAAAGGAAAGGGACAACTGAGAGATCGGTTCTCACAGCAGGCAGCATACAGGACGGTCCGTGAAAGTGCGTCGTTGCGGAAGAGCAAAAACAAGATACCGTGACATAACGCCCGAATTCCGGACCGGCTACCCTGATTCGCGACCCGGCGGTCCTTTATAGGTCGTGCGATATATGCTATAATAGGTTTGCAGACAGGGTGGCGCAGTATTCTAGTCAGTACTGCCGCTTCTCAGGACGGGCCTAAAAATCCGTCGAAGGGCATATCGATGAAGTTCCTTGTGTCGGCTTGCTGCGCCCAGCGGTGGGCTGATGCTGGGAGTTAAGGTTCAGGGGCGATCTGCAATGGCATGCAGGCGTTGACCCCTTTACCGTGGAGACCCTGACTTGTGGAAGAAATGAAGGTCATGAACTCCGAAGGCCGTGGGCTTCGTGCCGCCGGCATAGGAGGGATGAGACCGCATTCGACTACGATCAGGGATTAAACCTGTTATGCGGTACTTCGTGTGCTGCGAACAGCGTAGCCTGCCTTGAGTGGGTATGGTGGATAACGGATCAGATGCATGAATACTGGCCGGTATGAGTGCATTATTGCTGTTTGAAACCCTACTTGCAAAAGAGGCTAGGAAGCGGACAGACTGTCGGGGAAAACCCCTAGACTGTTCCCGGAGAGATATGCTGAGGATTGCAGTGTGGACTAAGTGGTGATCAGGCTCTGCCGCCGGCAACACGGCAGCTGCGGGTTTAAAGGGAAACCGCCGGGATGGCGACATTCCGGTATCTGCAGGGGAAATCCTGCCTGACCTAAGCCGCAAAATTAACTCAGCATATTGCCACCCGTAAAGCTTTAATTATCAACCATACATAAGAGCACGGAGGAGTTTTGTTGGAAGACAATCACAGGCGTCCCGCCGGGGAGAAGAAGGCCAGGCCCAGATCGCCGCGGAACGCCGGCCTTAATGGCAGCAACAGGATCTGGATCCTGACAGTTACCGTTTTATCTTTTTTTATATCGATCATACTTACCGCCGCTTCATCGGATGTGCTGAAGGAAGCAGGCATCCTTACGGCATTTCTGGTCATCCTTGTCATCATATTCGTCAACATCATATTCGATACGATCGGTACGGCCGTTACCGCCGCAGAGGAGGCGCCTTTCCATGCAATGGCGTCCAAGAAACTGTATGGAGCGAAGCAGGCTATAAGACTGATCCGTAATGCGGACAAGGTATCCAATGTCTGCAACGACGTGATCGGCGATATCTGCGGCATCATCAGCGGAGCCGCGGGCGCATATCTCATTTTCAGGCTTATCGGCAATGCCGGAAGATTAACGGCGGTCGAACTGGTCGTTACCGGCATGATCACCGCGCTGACTGTGGGCGGGAAAGCATTCGGCAAAATAATTGCTTTGCATAACAGCAATTATATAATATACAAGGTAGGTACTTTAATACATTTCGTGCAGAGCAGAACACGATTTTTACGGCGCAAAGGGAATGCAGGCAATGGCAGAAGGAAGAAATGAAGCATATTTGCTTGACACAATAGGATCCCCCGAAGATATCCGGGGACTGGATATTGCCGGGCTGGTAAAACTCGCCCGGGAAATCAGGGATTTCCTTATTGAAAAAGTAGCGGCAACAGGAGGCCATCTTGCCTCCAACCTTGGCGTGGTCGAACTTACGCTTGCGCTGCACAAGGTATTCACGACTCCGCGGGACAAGATAATCTGGGATGTAGGGCATCAGTCATACGTACACAAGATAATCACAGGCCGCAGGGACAAGTTCGAAACATTGCGGAGGCTCGACGGTATTTCCGGGTTCCCTAAATGCAGCGAGAGCGAATACGATTGCTTCGATACCGGGCACAGCAGCACTTCCATTTCGGCTGCGTTGGGTTATGCCCGTGCCAGGGATATCCTGAAGGATGATTACCATGTCGTCGCCGTCATAGGTGACGGAGCGATGACGGGCGGCATGGCATTCGAAGCGCTGAATGATGTCGGACGTTCTCCAAATAACATGATCATTATCCTCAATGACAACGGGATGTCCATAAGCAAGAACGTGGGCGGTTTTTCGAAGTATCTCAGCAAGATAAGGACCCAGCCTCTTTACTATAAGGCGAGGGACGACTTCAACACTTTCCTGAACAGGCTGCCGGCAATAGGCAAAAAAGCCGTTCGTGTCCTGGACAGGGCCAAGGGTACGATAAAATACATAGTGACCCCCGGCATCATTTTCGAAGAACTGGGGATCAGGTACCTGGGGCCGATCGACGGGCATGATATAGCCGAACTGATAAAAGTGTTCTCAAATGCAAAAGGTATGAAAGGGCCCGTGTTGATACATGTCAAGACACAAAAGGGCAGGGGATACGGCGCCGCGGAAAACAAGCCCCAGGAATTCCACAGTATTTCGCCGTTCGAGATCGAAACAGGCGAGGTCAGGGCAAATAACGGCCCCACGTACTCCGATGTTTTTGGCAGGCGCCTGGTGGAACTGGCTGCCATGGAACCGAAGCTCGTGGCGATCACTGCGGCCATGCCTCTCGGGACCGGGCTGGACAACTTTTCAAAGGCCTACCCGGACAGGTTTTTTGACGTCGGCATTGCCGAACAGCACGCGGTGACTTTTGCGGCCGGGCTCGCAAAAGGCGGACTGAAGCCTGTCGTTGCCGTATATTCCACTTTCCTGCAGCGCTCATATGACCAGATAATCCACGATACCGCACTGCAGGATCTTCACGTGGTATTTGCCATCGACAGGGCCGGGCTGGTGGGGGAAGACGGAGAGACCCACCAGGGCCTGTACGACCTGTCATACCTCAGCCACATACCCAACATGACGATAGCGGCGCCGGCAGATTACCATGAGTTCATACAGATGCTGGATTACGCGGTGCTGAAGCATGACGGGCCCATCGCGATACGGTATCCACGGGGAACCGGAAAGGAAAGGCTGGCGCAGGCGGCGGACGTGGAACCCGGAAAAGGAGTCAGGATACTGGAAGGCGAAGATGTGACCATCGTGGCGGTCGGCAGGATGACGGAAACTGCGCTGAAGGTTGCCGGATCACTGTCAGAAAGGGGCATACGGGCCGAGGTGATAAATGCCAGGTTCGTAAAGCCCCTCGATGAGCAATTGATCGCTGACAGCGTTTTGAAGACCGGTGCGCTGGTGACACTTGAGGACAACTGCATCCGGGGCGGCTTCGGAAGCAGCGTTCTGGAGATGCTCAATACGAAAGGCATCCTGGTGAGATCTAAGCTTTTTGGTTTTCCTGACAGGCCGATACCCCACGGATCGATTGACGAACTTTTTGGGAAATACGGGCTGGATCCTGTCACGATCGCCGCGGAGACTGACAGGTTACTTGAAAAGCGCGGCTGAGACAGGCGGCCGGATCACGGCCGCGATGAGCCTGGAGCGGGAGGGTTTTCTTGGAAAGAGAAAGACTTGATATGCTGCTGGTCAGGAATGGACTGTCCGAAAGCGTCGAAAAGGCCAGGAGCATGATAATGGCCGGTATTGTGTACGTGAACGGAGAAAAGGCCGACAAGGCAGGCGTTCAGTATCCTGTTGACGCAAGAGTAGTCGTCAGGGAAAGCCAGCTGCCCTATGTAAGCAGGGGCGGACTGAAGCTGGAAAAAGCCATACAGGTGTTCGGCATCAGGCTGGATGGGAAGACGGCCATAGACGTAGGAGCGTCGACAGGCGGATTTACTGACTGCATGCTCAAAAACGGGGCATCCAGGGTCGTTGCAGTTGATGTGGGCTACGGCCAGCTGGCGTGGGTGCTCAGGAACGATGAACGGGTCATAAATCTCGAGCGCACGAACATACGTTACCTTAGACCCGGTGATATCGGGTTCAGGGCCGATTTTGCATCGGTTGACGTATCATTCATATCTCTTAAGAAAGTCATCCCCCCGGTAAGGGAACTGCTGAAACCCGGGACTGGTGAGATCATCTGCCTGGTGAAACCACAGTTCGAGGCAGAGCGGGGGCAAGTTGGCAGACATGGCGTGGTAAGGGACAGCCAGGTCCACGGACAGGTCGCCGGGGACGTGATCTCATTTGCGCTGAAGGAGGGATTCCTGTTCAGGGGGATCACCCATTCACCCATAAAAGGACCCGAAGGGAATATCGAGTATCTTTGTTACCTGTCGCTGAAAGAAGGCATTGCTGAAATCGATGAAATATTGCCGGCCGTCGCGGATGCGGTACGGAGGTCTCATATTGAATTGGGATAGCCTATTGGGTATAATGTAAGAGAATTGAAGCAAGCCGTGCTTGTCCTTCGGAGGTCCTGATGAAAAAAATCGGCATAATCACAAATGTGGATAAAGACAGGGATTTCGCCTATACCAGGCTTCTTGCCGAAAGCATAAAAAGGCACGGCGGGAGCCCGATGATGACGGATGTACTCTCCGAGGCGTCAAGCAGCGGAGTGCCCTGCGGGAGCGAACAGGATCTGATCGACGCCTGTGATTACCTTATTTGCCTTGGAGGCGACGGTACTTTTTTGAAAGCCGCAAGGAAGGTTTACAGGAGCCGGATCCCGATAATGGGCATCAACCTAGGAAACCTGGGATACCTGACTGAAGTCGACAGGGACAACATAGACAGCGCCGTAGAGCAATTGATGGAAGGCAGATTTGAAATAGAAAAAAGGATGATGCTCGAAGCTGTTGTCACCAGAAAAGGCAAAGACTCAATTACAGATGTGGCACTTAATGATGTCGTCATCACGAGGGGGGCAGTTTCCAGGATACTTCATGTGAAAGCGTATATCAACGATGTATTTGTCGACACTTTTCCGGGCGACGGGCTGATCATCGCCAGTCCCACCGGATCGACGGCCTATTCGCTGTCGGCCGGAGGCCCGATAGCCGAACCGGATACGGAAGTCATGATAGTTACTCCAATATGTCCTCACATACTTTATTCAAGGTCCTTCATCACGAAATCCGACAGTGTTGTCAAGGCCGTGGTCGCTGACGAGTTTGAGCACAGCGCCATGGTTTCCCTTGACGGACGCGAAGGATACGAGATATCGAACGGCGATTCCGTCAGCGTGAGGAAATCCGGCTATTCCATCAACCTTATCAAGATCGGGAAAGTCAACTTCTTTGACATACTCAGAACAAAAATCTATTTCAGGGGAGAGAATCTTAAAAAAGATGAAGTACACCAGGCATGCAAAAATACTGGAACTCATTGAGAAATACCCAATCGAGACCCAGGAGGAACTGGCGGAAAAGCTCAGGGAACACGGAATGGACGTGACCCAGGCGACGGTATCGAGGGATATAAAGGAACTGAGGCTGATAAAGGTCATGTCTGACGACGGGACCTACAGGTACGCATCGATCACCCGCAGTGAGAACAATATCTCCAACAAGCTCCTTACGGTATTCACAGAGTCTTTCGTAAGCTGTGACTATGCAAACAACATAGTTGTCGTCAAGACGCTTCCCGGCATGGCACAGGCCGCGGCATCGGCTGTCGATGCGCTGAGGTGGCCTGAAATCGTAGGTACGATCGCCGGCGACGACACCATCATGATCGTCTGCCGGGCGGAAAAGATTGCTGAAGAGCTTGTCAGCAAGTTCAACAGGATGATCCCGGCGTAAGACCGGCATGACCGGTCAGGACACGGCCGGGTACGTATGCCTTCGGTCGGAGCCGGTTGGGGGTGAATGCCGATATGCTTCTGCAACTGGATATCCGCAATGTTGCGCTTATAGACGAGATAAGCATGGAACTGGGTGAAGGCCTCAACGTGCTCACGGGGGAAACGGGAGCAGGCAAATCGATAATAATAGATTCCATCAATGCAGTTCTTGGAGACAGGGTATCAAGGGATATCATCAGGACAGGTGCCGAAAAGGCTCTCATAGAAGCCGTGTTCCGTGTCGATGCCGAAAGGGTAAGGGATATACTGAACGAGATGGGAATGGAACCCGAAGAGGACGGGACGATCATACTGTCGAGGGAGATATCGCTGTCAGGCAAAAATACCTGCAGGATAAACGGGAAAATGGTTTCAGCAACGTTCATGAAAGCAATCGGCGAAAGGCTGATCGACATACATGGACAGCATGACAACCAGTCGCTCCTGAAAACGGAATGCCATATAGAACTGCTCGATTCGTTCGCCGGCGAGAGCCTCCGCACCGCAAAGGAAGGATACACGAAACTGCTCGGGCAGTACAGGGATGTCAGGACAAGGCTCAGGGCGCTGTCAGGCGATCCGGGTGAACGGGAAAGGAAAATGGATCTTCTGAGGTTCCAGGTAGACGAGATACGGAAAGCAAAGCTGAAGGCAGAAGAGGAAGAGGAACTGAACAGGCAGAAAACCCTGCTTGTCAATGCGGAAAAGATATCGGGCACTCTGGCCTCAGTGTATGATCTGCTGTCTGCCGGCTCGGGCGGAAGATCCGCGCTGGATTCGATGAACGAATCGCTGGTGCAGCTTGGTGCAATCGCAGCGCTTGACGAAAGTTACGGTGAAATATACGGCAGGCTGCAGGACCTGGTTTTCCAGCTTGAGGATCTGGCAGGAGATATAAGGCAGGGCTTTGAGAGCATAGAATACGATCCCGCACTGCTTGACGAGATAGAGGAAAGGCTCGACCTCATATACAGGCTTAAAAGAAAATACGGTAATTCGATCCCGGAAATACACAGTTTCTGCCAGGAAGCCGAAAAGCATCTGGAAGAGCTTGAAAAGAGCGAAGAAACAGCAAAAGCACTGGAAGAAGAGATGGAAGAGCTTGAAAAACAGCTTTACCAGGCTGCCCGGAAGCTGAACGAAGAACGGGTGAAAGCCGCCTCCCTGCTCGAGCGTGAGATCATGCAACAGCTGGACGACCTCGAGATGAAAAGGGTAAAGTTCCGGGCAGATATACGATTCGATGCCGAGGCGCCCGACGATCCGGGCAGGAGATTCGGCAGCAACGGCCTGGACAGGGTGGAGTTCCTCATATCCCCAAACGTCGGAGAACCACTCAAACCGCTGGCGCGTATCGCATCCGGCGGAGAAATGTCGAGAGTGATGCTGGCGATAAAGACCATCCTTGCGGAGGTCGACAGTATCCCGGTGCTGATATTCGACGAGATCGACACGGGGATAAGCGGACGGGCGGCCCAGAAAGTCGGCGAGAAACTGTCCTACATTTCCCGCAGCCACCAGGTACTTTGTGTGACGCATCAGCCGCAGATCGCATGCATGGCGGACCACAATTACCTGATCGAAAAAATGGTGGAGAAAGAAAAGACCACGACGAAAGTGACCAGGCTGGACGACGGCGGCAAGACAAGGGAGATCGCAAGGCTCCTGGGCGGAGAAGCCACGGAAGCGTCGCTGAAATATGCAGAAGAAATGATCAAAACCGCCAAAAAGTCGAGAACGGCCTGCTAAATCAGAAATAAACAACAAAATCCGGCTCATACGCCGGATTTTTTTCTTTTCTGTCCATTTTTCCTTCTGTTCATTTAATTGTTTGAATAATTGATTTTGCAAAGGGTTAACTTACTTGCAGGAGGTTGAACGATGAAAAAATCCGCATTTGTGATAAAGGCACTTTTTATTTTGCTGTCAGCTGCAATCGCGGTAACGGGTGTTTCAGTCATAAAGGTCGTCCTGACCGTTCCCGGTGAAATGGTTCTGATCGAAGGGGAAGAGTATCAATACGATATCGGCAGTCTTTTTCCCATCAGTATAAAAGCTGATACCGAAGGTATCCTGAAAATCGACGAAAAAACTATCGAAAGGCCCTTTAACCACTTCGGGCTGTCAAGACCGGTTTCGCTCAGTTCGGACAAGGGCGGCAGCCTGAAGCTCAACCTGCGGTTTTTCGGCGTCATCCCGGTAAAAACCATAAACGTGGACGTTGTTTCCAATAAAAACCTTGTGGCCTGCGGGAATACGGTAGGAGTAAAAATAAAACTGGACGGCATCCTGGTGATCGGCATATCCAGCGTTATCTCGGGCGACGAGAAAATCGTACCCGCCAGGAACACGGGCATAAAGCCCGGAAGCGTGATAACAGCCGTAAACGGTAAGGCAGCCGGGAGTATCGACGACCTTGTGGATGCGATAGAGCAGAACGGAGGAAAACCGCTGAAAATAAGGTTCAAAACAGGGGAGACCGTACAGGAGACCCTGGTGACGCCGGCAAGGTCGTCCGAGGACGGCAGGTACCACATAGGCCTGTGGGTCCGCGACAGCACTGCCGGGATCGGAACGCTTACGTTTTATGACCCGGATACCGGCAAATTCGGTGCCCTGGGCCACGGCATAACGGATGTCGACACGGGGACGCTCATGTCGGTGAAGACGGGTGAAATACTGGAATCCGATATACTGGGAGTCAAAATGAGCAGATCGGGCATACCGGGAGAACTGAAAGGAGTTTTTTCTGAAGGGAGGCATCTTGGAACGATACTGGCGAACACGGAAGTCGGGATATACGGCAAACTTGACAGGGACGCCATGGGAAGGCTCAGGGGAAGGATATATCCTGTGGGAGTCAGGGCGAACATCAGGGAAGGTCCGGCTAAGATCCTGTCGAATATAGACGGGAAAAATATCGAAGAGTATGATATCGTTATCCAGAAAGTTTCCAGGCAAAGCCTCAACGGCTCAAAGGGGATGATAATAAAAATAACGGATGAGAGGCTGCTTAAGACCACGGGAGGAATAGTCCAGGGCATGTCCGGAAGCCCGGTGATACAGGACGGCAGGATAGTAGGGGCTGTGACGCATGTACTTGTAAACGATCCGACGAGAGGTTATGGGATATTCATAGAAACGATGCTTATGAACGCAGCGCAGACTGCTTGCAGGAAAAAATGGAAATTCAAGGAAATAAAACATGGGGTCCCGGGGCGCCGGCACGGGTATATGTCGGCGAAACAGCTTAAAACAGGGGTTTTCTGTGACAAAAATAAAGAGATATACTTAAAAAATGGAAGGCGATGATAAAATAATACTTGATTATAATAAAAAGACAAAATATAATGGAAACATCAGTAAAAAACTTGTATGGAATGGAGGGTGTGTTCACTTGCCGGATAACAAGATCCAGGTCATCATAGCGGATGACAATAAGGAATTCAGTGAGATCCTGTCCGAATATCTGAACAGCCAGGGTGACATCGAGGTCGTTGGTGTGGCAAAAGACGGCAATGAAGCTTGTGATCTGATCATCGATAAAATGCCCGACATAGCGATCCTGGACATAATCATGCCGCACCTGGACGGGTTGGGTGTGCTGGAAAAGATGCGGACTACGCAGATGAAAAAGCGACCGCTTTTCATCGTCCTTTCTGCAGTGGGACAGGACAAGATAACCCAGAGGGCCCTGGCGCTGGGAGCCGAGTATTACATAGTGAAACCGTTCGATATGGATGTTCTCGTATCACGCATAAGGCAGCTCAAGGGTTCGAATCACAGCCCTATCATCAGGTCAGATTATGTCTCGGACGTCAAGGCAACCTACAGGGCTCCATCACAGCGAAATCTCGAGGTAGAAGTCACGAATATCATGCACGAGATCGGTGTGCCGGCCCATATTAAGGGATACCAGTACCTGCGTGATGCTATCATAATGGTTGTCAAGGATCTCGATATAATAAATTCCATAACCAAGCAGTTGTATCCTTCGATCGCACGCACGTACAACACCACGCCCAGCAGAGTTGAAAGAGCCATCAGGCATGCCATTGAGGTCGCATGGAGCAGAGGACAGGTAGAAACAATAGATGCCCTGTTCGGATATACGGTCAGTCACGGGAAAGGTAAACCTACAAATTCAGAGTTCATAGCAATGGTCGCGGACAAGCTGCGGCTTGACATGAAAGTCGGCTGAAACTGTGTACCGGGTTTCAGCAAAAACCAGGACTTCCCGCATCAGGTCAGAACGAAAAACACCACTTTGGATATAGGTGGTGTTTTTGCATGCCCTGATAATTCCGGGCAGATAAGCCAGGTCCTTTGATACCCGCAGATTTTGACGCGGCCGTTATCTCACCCCGAAAATGCGGTAGTACATCCTCTTTATGATATTACCTGTGTTTCTTTTCCTCCATCGTAGCAGTGCCCTGTCCACTTCCTCGTAATGTTTCTCCATCCTGTTTTCAAGCCTCCGGATGCTGTTTTCCACGCAGGCGCCGATTTCGAGCTTACTTTTTGCGATCTCCCTGGAAAGATGTTCGCGGGTGCTGTCCAGTTCGTAGCTTATTTCCTTTGCAAGCCGTCTGCCTATTTCATCCAGTATTGCCTGGACGGATGCGATTTCCCTGCCTGCAGGCGGCGCAAGGGACGTGGTGGTGTCGTCCGCTGCCGGGGGCGGGAAAAACATGCGGTCCTGCTGGAGTATCTTTTTTATGGCTTTCAGTTCGAGACCTTCGCTGCGCATCAGCTTTATCTTGTACATCGTGTTTGCCAGTTCTGGGGTGTAGTAGCGCCTGCCTCTTTCATCCTTGGGAACTTCCAGCTCACATTCCTTTTCATAAAATCTCAGTGTGTGATCGGATAACTGGAGCATTTCGCCAAGTTCAGTGATCGAATATCTTTCCTTTAGTACTTCCATATGGATTCCTCCCGGATAGTAGAACTGCCATAATGATACCATATATGGAAAATACAGTAAATGGGAGGAGTTATTTTCTTAATATTTCCAGCACCCGGGTCATATCATCCGGCAATGGCGCCGCAAGTACCACGGGCTGGCCTGAAACGGGGTGGGTGAACGAGACATGGGCGGAATGGAGGGCCTGCCTGCCAATGAGCCCGGTGTGCCTGTTTTCATACTCGGGCAGTGTGTAGAGGGTATCACCGAGGAGAGGATGGCCTGCGGCCTGGCAATGTACCCTTATCTGGTGAGTCCTCCCTGTGATGAGCCTGAACCTTAACAAGGCGCAGTCGGCAAACTGTTCGATCACCTCGTAATGGGTCACCGATGGGGCACCGCCCGCTGAAACGCGCCGGAGCATGATGCTGCCGGGAAGTCTTTCGATGGGCATGTCTATTGTCCCGCCGGCGGAGGAAAACGTACCATGCACGATACCGAGGTATTCCTTGTGGTAAACGCCGTCCTGCATCTGACGGGCAAGGATGTGCTGCACATATGGGTTGAGCGCGAATACCAGGATGCCGGAAGTGTCCCTGTCAAGCCTGCTCACGGGACGTATCAGCGTCTTCCTGTTCCTTGAGAGGAGGTAATGCATGAGGCCGTTGGCCACGGTACCCGTAAAATGCCTCGCGGATGGATGCACGACGACTCCCGGCGGCTTGTTTACTGCAATCAGGCATTCATCCTCGAAAATTATATCGAGGTCCATGTACTCTGGTATGATATCCTCGTTCTGCTCGTCGAATTCAATCAGGGCCTCGAGGATATCGCCTGCGGTCACCCTTGCATTTACATGGACCGGGGCTGAATTGAGCAATATCCCGCCGGACTGCTTGAGTTTTTTGAGCAGTCTCTCCGATAAGTGCAGCCTGGTTTTGAGAAGCTGTCTGACTGTTTTGCCGCAGTCTTCGGCATTTATTTCCAGGGCAAGTCTCATCGTCTTCACCGGTAAAGCGTATTATCTCAATGTTAGCGCAGGATGACACATAAATCAACGGTATCTGTACATCCGATCTCAGCAGGCAGCCGCGTCAGTATCTGAAGCGATCATATCCTGAAATCCATCGAAGGCCTCAGTATTACGTCTTTTTGCAGAAAACCGGTTCTGTGTGAAGAATTTCAAGTTTTAGTATCATAATTCAAGGAAAAGGCGGCTTTCTAGCGACTTATAGTAAACGTAAAACGGGTGAGGCGGGATTATGTATACGCAAAACGATAAAATCGCCATGGAAATAGCCTAAAACTTGAAAAACTTCACAAAATGGAAGGGTGCGGTCGTCCGGTCCACCATCCGGGAATGCTTCACGGGCAGATGCATGCCGACTCACTCGTTCCAATGAGGGCGCTTCACTCGCCGTCCGTGGCTCGGGACCAGCGCCAGCAGCGTCCGTGCTGCCGGTTGAAGTTCCTGTGGCCTCATTCGGACTTCATGACCCGGCAGCATCTGCTATACCGCTTGCATTCCATTGATGGCTGACCGGACGACCGCACCCTTCCGTTTGTTCCGAATATTCTGCCCATTGCCCGGGTACCCGCGTGAAATGGCCTTGCTGCTTGATTTGAGCACCTTTGTGCGCTAAAATGGATATGCAGGGAAAATTTCCTGCTTTGAATGCTTAACCATGCGCGGCATAAATAGATCACAAAAGAGAGGTACGTATGGATATACTTTACATGAACTTCCTGAAAAACACCTTTGGGATCGATGAGAGCATCATCAGGCTGACCATGGAAATCGAAAATGAAGTCAGTGACATCTTCAGGGAAATAGGATCCGTAAGGGAAGCCAATCAATACAAGGTAATTGCCGCCATGCAGGAGCATAGCCTCAGCGACTCGCATTTCGGCGGGACGACCGGCTACGGCTACGGCGACAGGGGCAGGGAAGTGCTCGACAGTGTGTACGCTTCAGTATTCGGCGCAGAAGATGCGCTGGTCAGGCACCAGATCGTATCAGGGACACAGGCGATAGCCATATGCCTGTACGGCAATCTCAGGCCGGGGGATGAACTGCTTTCCATTACCGGGAAACCATACGACACGCTGGAGGAAGTGATCGGGATCAGGGGCGAAGGCGCCGGATCACTCATGGACTTTGGGATAACTTACCGGCAGCTGGACCTGCTGGAAGACGGCAGTATAGACGTCGACAGAATAAAAACGGCCATGGGGCCGCGGACTAAAATGGTCTTTATACAGCGCTCCAGGGGCTACGAATGGAGACCTTCGATGAGTATCGATGACATCAGGAGCGCTGTCGGGGAAGTAAAGCGGATAAATAAAAATGCCATCGTCATGGTGGACAACTGCTACGGGGAGTTTACCGAGACGGAAGAACCAACGCAGACAGGCGCGGATCTTGTGGCAGGTTCGCTGATCAAGAACCCTGGAGGCGGACTGGTCCCGGCCGGCGGGTATATAGCCGGGAAAAAGGGACTGGTACAGAATGCAGCTTTCAGGCTGACCACGCCCGGTCTGGGCAAGGAATTGGGCGCAACGCTGGGAAATAACAGGCTCATGTTCCAGGGGCTTTTCATGGCGCCCCACGTGGTGGCCGAGAGCCTCAAGGGAGCGGTGTTCACCGCTGCGCTCATGCAGAGGCTGGGATTTGAGACTTCTCCGGGACCTGCGGAAAAAAGGAGCGACATAATACAGGCCATACGCTTCAATGATCCTGAAAGCATGATCGCGTTCTGCCAGGGGATCCAGAAAGGATCGCCCGTCGATTCCTTCGTGACTCCCGAGCCGTGGGACATGCCCGGCTATGACAGCAAGGTCATAATGGCCGCAGGCGCGTTCATCCAGGGATCCTCGATAGAACTGAGTGCGGATGCGCCGCTCAAACCCCCGTATATCGCATATATGCAGGGAGGACTGGTGTATGAGCATGTGAAGCTCGGCATCATGATCGCCCTGAAATATATGAAGGAAAGAAACCTCGCAAGGTTTTGAACGGATATGGGAAGGAAATACACCAGGGAAGAAGATAAGAAAACGGTCGAGTTCCCGACCGGCAGGACAATAAGCCCGGAAGAGGCGGCTTCCGGGAGGAAGAAGGCATACAGGAGGATCACCGTGGGCACGTTCCTTATGCTGTTCACGGCCCTTTATGTCCCTGCCCTCCTCAACTGGGTCTCGGGGAACCACATCGCCCAGGACGTGATAAGGAACGGTATAATCGAGGAGTATGTACATTCGCAGGCGATACTGATCAGGAACGAGGTACTGCTGAAACCATCATCCATCGACGGCATATACATCCCGGAAATAAATGAAGGCGAAAAGGCGGCCGCATACAGCACGATAGCCATGGTGATGGGCGATGAATCCGACGAACTGCTGAAGGAAATAGAAGAAATAAATGCGAAAATAATAAAAGCCCGGATGGAGCAGGCTGAAAAAAGCGAGTTTTTCTCGGCCGACCTGGCAAAGCTCGATGACGAGATAGGAAAAAAGGTCAGGGAACTGATCGCCGCATGCAACTCGAAAAGCTTCCGGGAAATGGGGAAGAAGAGGACGGAGATACGCGGCCTGGTCGAAAAAAAGGCCGAGATAGCGGCCGGAAATACGACGGACGAATATATAAATTCGCTGCAGAAACGAAAGACGTCCATACAGCACCTGATACAGCAAAACACGGTGCAGATAAGGACGAATACTTCAGGCATAGTATCATACAGTATCGACGGGTACGATGGAATATTGACTCCCGACAGGGCAATGGACCTCACGGTGGCTGAACTGGACAACATCCGGGAAAGATGCGCGTCGCTCGATGCCGACACACGGAATGTGAAAAGGGATGAACCATTCGCCAAGATCATAAAGGGCATAGACATGTACATGGCGGCAGACATACCGGCAGGCAGGGCAAAAAAGCTGGAAGAAGGGGACAGCGTAAGGGTGCGCGTCAGAAGCATGGATTTTGAAGCGCCTGCGACTGTAGTGAAAATCGGAGAAGCCGAAAATGACAGGGTCGTAATTATAGTCAGGATGAGCAGAGGTCTTGATGTCTTATCAGCCAAGAGGATGGTGGATGCCGACATCATAACGAAAACCGAGGAAGGGCTCAAGGTACCGCTCAAATGCCTCAGGGACATCACCGCTGACGGTTCCAGGGGCAGGATAATGCTGGTGAAGAGCAACATCGCCGTCAGCAGGGAAGTCGAGATCGTCTGCAGTGATGAAGAATATGCGATCATCAGGACACCGGAAGGCGAATATGAAAAGACAGTGGGTCTTTATAATATCTATCTTGTAAATCCGGACAATATAGAAGAAGGTGAAATAATAATAAAATGACGGGAGATCGTGACATCATAACCGGGAACATCGACGAACTGCGCCATCGGGTAGCGGCCGCAGCCGCAAGGGCGGGAAGGGATCCCGCGGGGATAAAGATCGTTGCTGTCACCAAGACCGTGGATCCCGAACGCATAAGGACGGCATTCCGATGCGGGATAACCGATTTCGGGGAAAACAGGGTTCAGGAACTGGTGAAAAAGGCCGATATAATGGATATAGAGTGCAAATGGCATTTGATCGGCCACCTGCAGAAAAATAAGGTGAAGTACATAATCGACAGGGTGTGCATGATACACTCGCTGGACAGCATCGAGCTTGCCAATGAGATAAACAGGCGGGCAGAAAAGGCCGGCAGGGTGATGGATGTCCTCGTGCAGGTCAATGTGGCCGGCGAAAACACCAAGTATGGTATAGAACCGGGAACGACGCTCGACTTCGTGAAGGAAGTCAGCAGGATGGGAAATATCAGGATAAAGGGATTGATGACGATAGCGCCTCTGGTCCCCGATCCCGAGGAGGCGAGGTGGGTATTCAGGCGTCTCAGGCAATTGCTTATTGACATCGGAAAGGAAAATATTGATAATGTAAGTATGGAATACCTTTCTATGGGAATGAGCAACGATTTTGAAGTTGCGATAGAAGAGGGAGCGAATATAATAAGACCGGGAACGGTCATTTTCGGAAAACGCATAGGTTAGCACGGTTCGCTTTCTTTTGCCGGTTCAGCAGGACAGAGCCGGTTAACGAAAGAAAAACGGAGGGATATACGAATGGCAAAGCTTCTCAACAAAATGCTCAATCTGGTGGGCTGGGAAACGGAAGAGGAAGAAGAGGAACTTGAGGAAGAGACGTTGGAAGAGAAGTATCAGCCTCCTCAGTACCTCCAGACATTCACCAGGAAAACCCAGAGCAACAAGGTAGTAAATATCCATTCCAGCAATCAGTTCAAAGTCGTCATAATGCAGCCTGATTCCTTTGACGACGCCAGGGAAGTGTGCGATCAGCTCAAGAGCAAAAAGCCGGTAGTCGTCAATCTTGAAGGCCTCACCAAGGAGACGGCGCAGCGTGTCATCGATTTCCTGAGCGGCTCGGTATACGCCCTTGACGGCGATATCCAGAAGGTTTCGTCGGGCATTTACATGATCGCGCCCAGCAACGTGGACATCATGAGCAACTTCAGGGATGATCTCAGGACCAGGGCCACATTCCCGTGGGTGAAATGACCCGCCTGTCATCAGGCTTGGAGGAATGCAATGAGGTTTTTTCTTTACAGGCTGACCAGGCTGGTTTTTGATGCGGCGGAACTGATACTGCTGATCAGGGTCGTCATTTCATGGTTGCCTGTAAACAGGGATCACAGGCTGGTAATACTGTTGTACAGGATCACGGAGCCGGTTCTGATGCCCATCAGGACGATCATCAGGAGATCGTCTGCCGGGGGGCGGCTGTTTTTTGATTTCTCGCCGCTGATAGCATTTATACTGCTTGCCATTTTGCGGAATATAGTTTTGCGGATAATGTTGCGATTTATGTAAACAAGGGGTGAGCGAACCATGAATTACACGCCCAATGACCTGCAGAACCTGACTTTCAAAAAGTCTTTCATGGGCTACAACGAGGATATGGTAAATGATGTCCTTGATAAGATAATCGAGGATTACACCGCATACATAAGGGAAAACGTCGAACTCAAGGACAAGCTGGCGCTGCTCAACGAAGGCCTCCAGCATTACAAGACGATGGAGGAACAGCTGCAGAATACCTTGCTCGTGGCGCAGCAAACCGGTGAAGAGATAAAGAAAAATGCTTATGAAAAGGCTGAGAACATCATCAGGGAAGCTGAGATAAAAGCCCAGAAGCTGATCAACGACGCGAACCAGGAAGTGGTCAAGATAAAGCTGGAGTACGAGGAAGCAAAGAAGAAACTCCGCCTGTTCAAATCCAGGTGCGAGATGCTGCTCATGTCCCAGCTTGAACTCCTCAGGCAGATGTTCGATGAGGAGAATGGCGAAGAAGAGGAAGAAGAAGAGTGATTTATTGACAGCCGGGCGGCATTGTTGTATAATGCTATTCGAAATTTTGAACAGTTGAAAATACGATGAACGGAACGAGTAGGGCGCCGGGACGCTTACAGAGAGCGGACGTTCGGTGGAAGTCCGCAGCGGTGGTTCCTGAAAATCCTCCGGGAGTAGCTGTCGGAAAGCGGATCCGTTTCGGACTGCGAGTATGATAAGCCGGTCCACGCCGTTAAAGTGGCAATGAGTGACTGCCGCAGCATACCAGGTGCTGATGCGCGCCTGTCTGTGTACTGCGGACCGGCCGGGGAATGGCGGCAGTAAATTGGGTGGTAACGCGTGAGTTGTTATGCTCTCGTCCCTTTGTGCGGGACGGGAGCTTTTTGATTATAACGGAAAACGGAACACAGAGGTGTAACAAGGAGGAAGCCATGTATAAAAAGGTATCTACCGATCTCAACTTTGTCGAAAGGGAAAAGGAAATCCTGGAATACTGGAGAGAAAATAAAATATTCGAAAAGAGCCTTAAATTCAGGGAAGGCTGCAAGACCTTCACTTTCTATGACGGTCCGCCGACGGCGAACGGGAAACCGCATATCGGACACGTGATCACGAGGACCATGAAGGACCTTTTCCCGAGATACAAGAGCATGAAAGGCTACAACGCACTCCGAAAGGCGGGTTGGGATACCCATGGCCTGCCAGTCGAACTGGAAGTTGAGAAGCTGCTCGGCATCAACGGAAAGCCGCAGATAGAGGAATACGGCGTCGAACCGTTCATTCAGAAGTGTAAGGAGAGCGTATGGAAGTATAAGCGCGAATGGGAGGAAATGAGCGAACGTGTAGGGTTCTGGGCCGATATGGAGGATCCCTACATCACGTACAACAATTCATATATAGAGTCGGTCTGGTGGGCGCTGAGGCAGATCTGGGACAAGGGACTGCTCTACAAGGGACATAAGATAGTGCCCTACTGCCCGCGCTGCGGCACATCTCTCTCAAGCCACGAAGTGGCGCAGGGGTACAGGGACGTCAAGGAGCCGTCGATCTACGTCAAGTTCAGGGTAAAGGGCGAGCCCGGCGTGTACCTGATGGCATGGACCACGACGCCGTGGACATTGCCGTCGAACGTGGCACTTACGGTCAACCCGGATGAGACATACATCAGGGCGAAATGCGGCGATGAAACATATATACTCGCCGAGTCGCTGGCGTCGACCGTCCTTGAAGGCGATTACACCGTAACGGGGAGCCACAGGGGTTCGGAGCTTTTCGGGATGGAGTACGAGCCGCTGTTCGATTTCGTGATGCCGGACAAAAAAGCATATTACGTGGTGCATGACGATTTCGTATCGCTCGGCGACGGCACCGGCATAGTCCATACGGCGCCGGCATTCGGTGAAGACGACGCGAAGGTAGGCAGGCAATATGATCTGCCGTTCGTACAGCTTGTAAACGAACAGGGAGGATTCGTGGAGGCGGTCAGACCCTGGAAGGGCATGTTCGTCAAGGCGGCCGATCCGCTGATCATAGAAGATCTCAAGTCACGCGGCCTGGTATACAAGGTCGTGGATTATGAGCATTCGTATCCTTTCTGCTGGAGATGCGACACCCCGCTGCTTTACTATGCGGCGGATACCTGGTTCATCAGGATGACTGCAGTGAGAGAGCAGCTGCTCAGGAACAACAACAGCATCAACTGGCTGCCTGACAACATCAGGGAAGGCCGCATGGGCAACTTCCTCGAAAATGTCGTCGACTGGGGCCTGAGCCGTACGAGGTACTGGGGCACCCCGCTGCCGATCTGGGAATGCGGCTGCGGTCACAACCACCTTGTCGGGAGCATAGCCGAACTTAAGGAAATGGGAGAAAACGTGCCTGACGACATCGAACTGCACAAGCCCTTCATAGACGAGGTATACCTGAAGTGCCCGAAATGCTCGGGGCGCATGAAAAGGGTACCCGAGGTCATAGACTGCTGGTTCGATTCCGGTGCGATGCCCTTTGCACAGTGGCATTACCCGTTCGAGAACAGGGAGATGTTCGAGGAACATTTCCCTGCAGACTTCATCAGCGAGGCGATAGACCAGACCAGGGGATGGTTCTACACGTTGCTTGCCATATCGACGCTGCTTTTCGATAAACCTGCATTTAAAAATGTAATCGTCCTGGGGCATGTCAACGACAAGGACGGGCAGAAGATGAGCAAGCACAAGGGGAACGTCATAGATCCCTGGGTGGTGCTGGACAAACAGGGAGCCGACGCAGTACGCTGGTACTTCTATACCAACAGTGCTCCGTGGCTTCCCAGCAGGTTCTATGAAGAGGCGGTCAGCGAAAGCCAGAGGAAGTTCATGGGCACACTGTGGAATACGTACGCGTTCTATGTGCTGTATGCAAATATAGACAGGTTCGATCCCACGAAATACAGGCTGGAATATGACAAACTGCCGGTGATGGACAGATGGATCCTTTCAAGGCTCTATACGCTGATCGGCAACGTGGACAGGTACCTTGAGAATTACAGGGTCACCGAATCAGCGCGCGAAATACAGGACTTCACCGATGAACTGAGCAACTGGTATGTCAGGAGGAGCAGGGAGCGCTTCTGGCAGAAGGATATGACCCAGGACAAGATCAATGCGTACATGACGCTCTATACAGTACTTGTGGAGCTTTCGAAGACCATTGCGCCGTTCGTCCCTTTCATGAGCGAACAGATATACCTGAACCTTGTCAGGAGCGTCGACAAGTCTGCGCCTGAAAGCGTGCACCTGTGCGACTTCCCGGCGGTCAAAGAAGGATTCATCGACAAAGAACTTGAAAAGAACATGGATAAGGTGCTCAAGTATGTCGTGCTTGGCCGCGCCTGCAGGAACACTGCGAACATCAAGAACCGCCAGCCTATAGGCACGATGTTCATAAAGGACAGCGAAGAACTGCCCGAAATGTATGCGGACCTGGTGAAGGATGAACTGAACGTTAAGAAGATAGTATTCACCCGCGATGCTTCGGGCTTCACGACGTACAGGTTCAAACCCCAGCTCAGGACGGTCGGTCCGAAGTACGGCAAACTGGTGCCGAAAATCGGCGAATACCTGTCCGCGGCGGACGGCAATGAACTGATGGAACGCTTCAACAGGGACGGAAAGGTAACGTTCAGCATCGAAGGCAGCGATGTCACTCTCGAACTGTCGGATGTGCTGGTGGAAACCGTGCAGAAGGAGGGATTCGTGTCTGAGACCGAACGCGAAATAACCGTGGTGCTCGATACGAACCTGACGGAAGAACTGATAGAGGAAGGCTTCGTGCGCGAGATAATCAGCAAGCTGCAGACGATGAGAAAAGAAGCCGGCTTCGAGGTACAGGACCGTATAACCGTATACTATGGCGACAATACGAGGATCAGCGGCATAATCGAGCGCAACAAGGAACTTATAAGTGAAGAAGTTCTCGCTGACAGCATGCATCCTTCAACAGGCGAAGGGTACTCGAAGGATTGGAGCATAAACGGTGAAAACGTGACATTCACAGTCCGGCGCATATAACAGCCAGGGAGGAAAGGCATGGACAAAATAATCGTAGAGCTTGGCGAAAGAAGCTATCCAATATATATAGCGGCTGATTTTGCCGGGATCGGGGATGCTTTCAGGGAGGCCGGGCTGTTAGGCAGCGTGATGATCGTCACCGACAGCAATGTCGGAAGGCTGTATCTCAAGACCTGCATGGATGAGCTCGCCTCAGCCGGTTTCCGGGTATGCAGCCATGTATTCGAAGCCGGAGAGAAGAGCAAGGATCTCGATACAGTGAAGGACATCTACAGGAAACTGGCGGCAGAGAGATTCGACCGGGGCTCCGTGGTAGCTGCGCTCGGCGGAGGAGTGACCGGTGACCTGGCCGGTTTTGCAGCCGCCACGTATATGCGCGGCATCAGCTACGTCCAGATACCGACGAGTCTCCTGGCCCAGGCGGACAGCAGCATAGGCGGCAAGACCGGGGTGGACTTCGAAGGCGTCAAGAACATGGTTGGGGCATTCCACCAGCCGCGTTTCGTATACATCAACATCAATACGCTGCGTACGCTGCCGCTGCGCGAACTCAGGGCCGGGCTCGCCGAAGTCATAAAGCACGGGCTGATCAGGGACGAAGGATTTTTCGATTACATCCGGCAGAACATGCGCAGGATATTCGAATTCGACGAAACCGTCCTCAGGCATGTCACAAAGGCCAACTGCTCCGTGAAAAAGAGCGTCGTGGAACAGGATGAAACGGAAAGCGGGCTGCGGGCTATACTCAACCTCGGGCATACGATCGGCCATGCCATCGAGACTGTATCGGACTTTTCGCTTCTCCATGGCGAATGCGTATCCATAGGGATCGCAGGGGCGTTCAGGCTGGCGCAGAGACTGGGCATGGTAAGCAGTCCCGTAACGGAAGAAGCGGAAAAGACCCTGGAAGCAGCCGGGCTTCCGGTTCGGGCCGTCGGGATGGATCCGCGGCGTATCTATGCTGAAATGATACATGACAAGAAGGCAAAGGGAGGAAAACTCAATTTCGTGCTCCCGGTCCGCATCGGGGAGGTAATGGTCCGTACGGTCGAAGATGAAAAACTCCTGGCGGAAGTGCTTGATGAACTGACCGGGTGAGTTCCCGGCGACATGATACATCATAAAATCTGACATAATAAAAATCGCCTCTTCTGAAAAAATAGAAAAGAGGCGATTTTACTTTTCTGCCTGCAAATGTGTTTTGCTCAAGCAGACTGCTCCTGGCCCTGAGAGGTGGTATTCCGTGTTCATCAGCAAAAAGCGTTTCAATAAGCTGGCAGACAAGATAGACAGGCTGGTGAAGGATTTGGAAAAGTCAAGGATCAGGGAATATGTCTGCTATCTTGAAAATCCCAAAAGGGTGTTTTTTTCGAATTTCCTCGCAGGCCTGGCAAGGGGGTTCGGCGCATCGGTCGGCTTTACGCTGCTGGCCGCATTGCTGCTGTATGTGCTGCAGAAGATCGTCCGGTGGAACCTGCCCATAATAGGGGATTTCATAAATGAAATCGCGAGGATCGTAGAGAATAATCTCAGGAATCGGGGAGGATGAAATGAACAGACAGGAAGCTGAGCACTACCGGCAGATGCTGCTGAAAATGCTGGATGAAACGGAAGACACGATAGAACTGATGAAAAGCCACAGGGAGGCCGAACAGGACAAGTATTCGACCGGCGAACTGTCGAACTACGACAATCACCCTGCCGACCAGGGGACGGAACTGTTCTACCTGGAGATGAACAACGCGCTCAAGGTGCACGGGGAAAACATAATAAAGGACATAAAGGAAGCCCTTGTAAGGATAGACAAGGGCACTTACGGCATATGTGCCGGCTGTGGAGCCGACATTTCCCGCGAAAGGCTTGAGGTGCGTCCATATGCCAGGATGTGCCTCGAGTGCCAGGAGGAACTTGAGAAAGGATCGGTCCGGCAGAACAAAGACAGGCCGAATGAAGAACTCGTACTGGACGCGCCGTTCGGAAAGAAATACCTCAACAGGCAGGAAGATGACGAACATGAGGGCATGGATCAGCTGAACGACCTGATGAAATACGGTTCGTCCGACAGTCCGCAGGACCTGGGCGGGTACCATGATTACAGGGGATTCTATACGAACGAGATCGACAAACAGGGTATCGTGGATGATATGGACCAGGTTTCCAATGATGAGTACAGGAAGCAGCTTCCCGGCTGAAGTGCTGCATAGTACTAAGATCACATTGTTGTGTCAGGTTTACGATAATAAATAAAGATGTTGGAAATTATTCAAAAAAATTATATAATCAAGATGTATAGATATTTTGCAAAGCCAGTTTATTGGCTCCAGGGGGAAAAATGCAGGCAGTAACATTATCGTTCATCGCGATCGCCGAGACGCAGACGGTCTTCTATATCGTTTATTCCGTGCTGCTGTTGGGACTGTTGCTTGCTTTTGCAGTGAAGCATTACATTTCCAGGCGCGACAGGAAGCTGTACCTGCAGCGCGAGGTTTCCGAAGCGATAATCGAAAATGCCAAGACAATGGTACTTATTTTTTCGCTGGAAGGGAAAGTGCTGATATTCAACAAGTTTGCCCAGGAGATGACAGGTTACGGCAGGAAAGATGTGGTCGGACGCAGCATCGACGAGATACCGCTCCTGGGCGCGGACACGGAACTCGGCAGGATCATCCGTGAAGCCATGACGGAAAAGACGATCGTACACAATAAAGAAATCAGCTTCACTGCGAAAAACGGCAGGAAAATCTATTCCCTCTGGAACATAGACATGATAAACGACACCGGGAATGTCCCCGTGTACGTGGCTGCGATGGGGATCGACATCACGGACCGCAAAAATACGGAATCGAGGCTTGCTGAAAGTTACCAGGAGCTCGAATCGCTGTACCGTGAACTGGTGACCAAGGAGATAGAACTCCGGCTCCAGTTCGACGACCTGAACGCCAGGGACAACGACCTGAGGCGAAGCGAAGAGCGATACAGGCTGGCGGTCGAAGGGGTCAACGACGGTGTTTGGGACTGGGACGGCAAGGACGGAAGGCTTTTCATGTCCAAAAAGGCCCGGGCCATACTTGGCATCGAGGCAGGTGAAGACTTCCTGACGATCGAGAAGTGGTTCGACGTCATACTGAAGGAAGACCTGGATAAATTCGTGGTAAGCCTGAACAGGTACATAACGGAACCTCAGAACAGACATCTCCAGGTCGAATACAGGATAAAGACCGGAAGCGGTGACATAAAGTGGATCAGGACAAGAGGAATGGCGATATGGGACGAAGAGGGCAATCCCATAAGGGTGGCGGGATCCATCACGGATATAACCGAACAGAAGCTTGCCGATGAAAAAATACACAGGCTTGCTTTCTTCGATTCTCTGACGGGGCTGCCCAACAGGGCGCTGCTGATGGACAGGTTCAGCGTTGCCGAAGCGAACGCGCGGAGGAAGGGCAAGGGCATAGCCGTATTTTTCCTTGACCTGGACAATTTCAAGACAATAAATGATACGATGGGGCATACCTTCGGCGACAAACTCCTCCTCAAGGTGGGCGAGCAGCTCAGGCAGAAACTGAGGAAGAGCGACACGATCGCCAGGCTCGGCGGAGATGAGTTCATAATGCTGCAGACGAATATAAGCAGCATGGACGAAGTGTACAAGCTGGCATCGAGACTGCTCAACATATTCAAAAAGCCCTGGAAGCTTGACGACCGCGAATTCTACGTCACCGCCAGCATAGGGATATCGATCTACCCCAACGACGGGACAGACCTGAAGGAACTGATGAAAAACGCCGACGCCGCCATGTACCGCGCCAAGGAAAAGGGGAAGAACAATTTCCAGATCTTCACCCCCGAACTCAACATGAAGATCATGGAGCGCATGGAGATCGAGAACCATCTGCGCAAGGCCGCGGAGCGGAAAGAGTTCGTCCTGTATTACCAGCCGCAGATCGAACTGGCCACCGGCAGAGTAAGGAGCGTGGAAGCGCTGATAAGATGGTCGGACCCAAATATGGGCTGGGTCATGCCTGAAGCATTCATCCACATAGCGGAAGAGACGGGCCTGATCGGGGATATAGGCGAATGGGTGATGACCGCTGCCTGTACCCAGTTGAGAAAATGGCATGACGAGGGACATGAAGACCTGAAGATATCCGTGAACCTGTCGGCAAGACAATTCCAGCAGCAGGACATATTCGAGAAGATCATGGACATAGTCGAAAAAACCGGCATAAGGCCGGAATGGCTCGAGCTTGAGATAACCGAGAGCCTCGCGATGCAGGACCTCGAGCATACGACGGGCATCCTGAAACGTATACGAGATGCGGGCTTCAGCATATCGCTTGACGATTTCGGGAAAGGATATTCCTCCCTCAATTACCTGAAGGCGCTGCCCATTACCAACCTGAAAATAGACAAGACTTTCATCCACGGCATAACGAGCAGCGCCAACCAGGCCAAGATCGTGAAGGCCCTGATATCACTGGCTCACAGCATGGATCTCACCGTGACCGCAGAGGGAGTGGAAAGCAGCGCCCAGTTGGAGTTCCTGGTGAAAGAACGCTGCGACACGGCCCAGGGATACCTGTTCAGCAAACCCAGGCCGGCGAAGGACGTGGACCTGTCTTCATACAGGGTACTGGTGGAGAAGCATGCGGAAGAGCCCCGGTGTGCGGAAATGACTTCCTGAACATGCCGGGGAGGCTTTCCGGCCGTGCTTTGTTATATCCTGCCTTACGGCCGGATTTTTTCATGCCTTGCTGTCGACGAACCATTTGTCGTCTTCCAGCCAAAGGTAGGTTTCCCTGCCGTTTATCCTGCACTTGTACCTTATGCCCTGGCCTCCGGCTTTCAGTGAAGCCGCCCGGCGAACGTCGAGCACCCTGTCGATGTCGAAACTCCGGCCGTCTTCCCATTTGATTATCAGGGGCACTTTTTGTCCGTCTTTTGTAAACTTCGCTATTACTTCGACGAATACCTTGGCCAAATTCCAACACCTCCTTCTGCTGCGTGATGCGGTGCACGTTATTTTTGGCGGCTTTGGCGCAGTTCGGCATCATGCCTGTACTCTGCACCAGGATACCTGGGTTTCATACGTGACTCAGGATACCTGGGGTTTCGCACATGACTTATGGCCGCCTGTTGCCGCATGGGCAGGCCGCGTGGAAGCGATGCCGGCATGGGACGGCGGCTAGCGAAAAAAGGATACGGGGTGGATCACGTTCTCCTCAACAGGGTTTGCGTTGAGTTCCGGGCTTTTCAGGAGTACTGCGCGCTGCACGGAATAATGCCCGAAACGTGATCTTATGCGGTCTATGCTGGCTTCGAGCCGCTCCCGCCGCAGCCTCTTCCCGTCGTCGAAGAATGAAAGCTGCTCGTATCCGTCTCCCATGACCACATCGGTGACCCTTACGCCCAGCATCCGGATGTTTTTGGACCAGTCCCAGGAACGGGCGAATATTTCCAGGGCCTTTTCAGCTATTTCGGAGGATGTGCAGGTATGGTGCGGGAGCTTGCCCTGCCTCTCGATGAAGGCCAGGTCGCTCGAACGAATGCATATCTGCACTGTCCTTCCCCTGAGATGGTGGCGCCTGAGCCTCTCGGCCACGCTTTCGGCCAGCACGTAAGTGAGGATCTTCACATCTTCGTCGGTACACAGGTCGCGGGGAGTGGTCAGTGAATTGCCTACGCCCTTTATGCGCGGCTGGAAGTCGAGCCTGGTGACAGGGGTATCGTCATACCCGTTGGCAAATATCCACAGTGTCCGCCCCCACTGGCCCAGGTGACTCTCGAGGAACCCGGGCGGCGCGCAGGCCAGGTCCCCGATGGTGCTTATCCCGATATCGGCAAGCTTCCTGCGCGTGGAAGGTCCCACGTATATCATGTCGTCCGCGGGCAGTCCCCACACCATCTCCCTGTAGTTCTCGGGAGTTATCACGGTAGTGGCATCGGGCTTCCTCATGTCGGAGCCGAGCTTGGCAAACACCTTGTTGAAGCTGACCCCGACGGAGGCGGTGATGCCGAGCTCGTACTTTATCTTCCTGCGGATCTCGTCGGCGATCTTCTTGCCGGAACCGAACAGCCTCGTGCTCTCGGTCACGTCGAGCCAGTTTTCGTCTATGCCGAAGGCTTCTACCAGGTTCGTGTAGTTCTCGTATATTTTTCTGGCCATCATGGAAAATTTGAGGTAGCGCACGTAGTTCGGCCTTACGATGACGAGATCGGGACACTTGGCCCTGGCTTCCCATATGGCCTCGCCCGTCTTTACGCCGAACTGCTTCGCAACCTGGTTTTTTGCCAGCACGATGCCGTGCCTGGTGGACTGGGAGCCGCACACGGCCACCGGGCGCGAGCGTATTTCCGGGTTGTAGAGGCATTCGACGCTTGCGTAGAAATTATTCAGATCGCTGTGCAAAATCACCCTGGTCATGATGAGTACCGCCGTACCTTCCAAATGCATGGCATTCTTCGGACAGAGGTACGGCGACACTCATCCGCCGGGGGTATTCTTTTATGGTTGAGGAGTGTCACGCGTGACTGAGGAATGTCACCACACGTTTTAAATGCATGACATTCCTCAACCCCGGAGGAATACCTCCTGCTGAGGAGTGCCACCATACCCTTGCCATCGAACATATGTTCTGTTTTAATTATAATACCGGCCGGGCCGATATGTAAAGGGGAATATTTGTCAAAAGCGTGCGTATTTTTCTGGAACGGATGCAGTTTTTTTAATTCCTGGAACAAGAATGCTTACAAAACGTCATCTATATATGAACGTACTCAGATACTTTGTGGAGGACCAGGCCGATACGGAAGCCGTTACTGTGTCTGTAAAGCAAGGGGGATGAGGTGAAAATGAAAAGAAAAGCGGTCATTATTATTTCATTATGCTGTATTATAGCCGCTATCGTACTGGCTGTCTTAATCAGTCGAAGTCGGAGCCGACTTTCTGTTTTTGGTAATTCTACATATGAGGCTCCGAACGTGGATTTTACAGTACAGTTAAAACCAGATGTGCCAGGATTGGTATGTGTAATAACAAATAATAACGACGACAATATTTACTATGATTCTCCATACTATCTTGAAAAGGAAAGATGCGGCAAGTGGTATGACGTAACCGATATATATTGTGAACTGACAGTCGATCCTGCTGTAAAAATTCCAATATTTCTACATGGGGGAAAAGGTGCGTTCAATATATTGCTGAAAGACTCTAAGCCCTTACCGAAAGGAAACTACAGGGTAGCCAGAAGAACCTCTATCGGGCCGATATTCGCTTACTTTCAGGTTGAATGATCCGGGCTGAGATTTATTGGCATCCAACGTTGATGAACTTATGGAAACGGACTGCATGAAAAAACTCGCCAGTTCATGAAAACGGCGAGTTTTGCTTTTACCATGTGGCCTACTGCAAGCGGCTTACTTCTTCTTTTTCTCTGCTGCGGGACTGACGTTGGAGAATGGGCTCAAGTTGGTCATTGGACCCACGTTGGCTGCCGGGCTTACATTGGCCGCAGGACTCACATTCGATGCAGGACTTACATTTGCCGCCGGGCTTACGTTGGACATGGTTTTTCCCTTGGCGTAGTCAGGCTTCTTTACATAGAACGGCCTTTCGTTGAGCTTCTCCTGGACAATGCGCAAGGCTTCGCCGAAGCGCTGGAAGTGGACCACTTCGCGCTCCCTGAGGAAGCGCAGCGGATCTATGACGTCCGGGTCGTCCGTCATGTTTATGAGACCTTCGTATGTCGCGCGGGCTTTCTGTTCCGCGGCAAGGTCCTCGACGAGGTCGGCTACCGGGTCGCCCTTGACACCGATATATGCGGCAGTGAACGGCACACCGTCCCCGTTCACGGGATATATGCCCCTGTCATGGTCGGCATAGTATCCGCCGAGTCCTTCCTTCTCAAGTATCTGCGGGGGAACTCCCTTCGTGAGCTGGTATACGATGGTGCCGACTATTTCGAGATGGGCAAGCTCTTCGGTACCGATATCATTCAGTGTCGCCTTTGCGGCTTCCACGGGCATGCTGTACCGCTGGCTGAGGTACCTGAGCGAAGCCGCAAGCTCGCCGTCAGGTCCGCCGTACTGCGTGATGATGTATTTGGCGAGCCTGGGATTGCAGTTCTTTATTTTAACCGGATATTGCAGCTTTTTTTCATAAACCCACATTTATACAACCTCCTTTAAATGACCGGGATACCGTAAATGTCTGTCAAGCTTCCCAGGGCCACGGGCTTTCGATCCAGGGCCACGGGAACGAGTTGCTGGCGCTGGCGGTCAGCGGGCCGTACATTCGCTCATAATTGTCAAGCAGCATTTTGCGCTGCTGCACCGTATTCCTGAAAATCATGAGCGCCTGCTGGTCGTACGGATGAGTATTGAGATAAAGATTGAGTTCTATCTCCATGAATTCAAGAGCCTGGATCTCTCTCAGCAGTTTTTCGCGGGCATCATGCATGCAAAACACCTCCAATCAAATCTGAAAACCGGCGCTATCCGTCATATGAGTATGCGGGATCGGCTCCGTACGGCCTGTCGAGTTCCGGGAAAATGGTGCCCTGCTTCAGTCCCAGCATCGGCGGATAAAGGCAGCACAGGCACTGGAAAGGTACATAGGCATGTGCGAGCCTTGCTCCGACGATAGGCATCGGGTCGTAATACTGCAGCTTGCACATGTCGAAATCATGGCAGGAAATTTTCTGAGCTTCTGCGGCCTTTTCCTTTGCCTTGCTGCCGGCGAAAACGTCGGACGGTATATTTGCGTATGCCTCGGGCATAATATTGGTTCCGAACATCAGACTCCCTCCAATATACTTTTTGTATATAATATTCTTGTTTACATAAAAATGTTCGAATTGCAGATTGAATATGCGAAAATGTAAAGCAAATGTTAAACGGTCTGAAACAAGTCAGATGATCAGGCCTCTGGCAGGAATCGATCCAGGGAAGAAGCTACTATGTCAGTACATGCTACCTTAATTTGCTATCAGTGTCAAGTTAAGGCACAGATATAATTACCATGTTATGCAAATCGAGCGTTGATTCATATAAAATTTCCGAACGCAGAAAATATAGCATAAAGACAACGGAAGCAAACCAATGGGAGGAGTTTTATGGAAAGAGCAAAAGGGCCAGGGATGCTGAGAACAGTATCGTTCTTGCTGGTAACTGCCCTGCTTGTCCTTTCGGTGTCGGCGTGCGCCGCCGGCAACCGGGGAACGGCGCAAAAGCCCGGCGGACAGACGCCGGATGCCCGGCAGGAACCGGGAGATACACGACATGAAGAACAACCTGGAGCCGGCAAGGGGAAAGCAGCGGCCGAGATAACGCAAACATCACTGCTGACGTGGGAAGACAGCATCGACAATATATGGGCGCATGGAGCGATAGAAATAACCAACACCGGGGATGTTCCCGTAAAAACAGGAGACATTTCGATAAGTTTCGTGGCAAGCGATGATTCCATCCTGGGCACCGCGTCCATGATACTTCCTGTGCCGGAGATCATCATGCCCGGGGAAAAGGCATATGCAGGGGACTCGACGATAATAGAAGGCATCGATGACCCGACGGAGATTACGAGCATCGAAGCCAATATCGATTTCGACGAAACCGACGGCAAGCCGCAGATCCTTGACGTCCGGGACCTGAAAATCATCGTAACCGATATAGGCAGGGTAAAAGTCACCGGCAGGGTAGTGAACAACAGCCCGGACAGTGCAGACGACATAAGGATAATCGTCGCTGCTTTCGACGAGGATGACAGGCTGCTGGGGATATACACCGATTCGCCTGATGTGACCCTGGCGCCGGGGAAAAACATGGGGTTCGAAACGTCGTACCCTGTCATAAGATCCAGGGAGTTCGCCGATAAAGTGAAAAAGCTCGTGGGTAAGGCATATAACTGGAAATTTGATTTTTAGTCAAATATATCATTTACTTTACGGGAATAATATGTTAGAATACTTCAGTGCGATATTCAACCATGGGCTCGGTTGCCGGACGCTCCGACCGTCTACCTGGCTCATGGCGTTTAGGAAGAAAAGGAGGCAATAACTATGCAGAAGGAAAAAAAGGCGGAAATAATCGAAAAGTACAGGCTGCATGAGACAGACACCGGCTCTCCGGAGGTGCAGATCGCGATCCTCACGGAAAGGATTAACCATCTCAACGAGCACCTCAAGGAACACAAGAAGGACCACCACTCCAGGAGAGGACTTCTCAAGATGGTCGGCCAGAGGAGGGGTCTGCTCAATTACCTTATGAGGAAAGACATAGAAAGATATCGTACGATCATTAAAAAGCTCAACCTCAGAAAATGACAGTGGGCGGGTTACCCCGCTCATTATTTTTACATGACAGTGCAATAATAGCTTATTATAATTAAGTTGGATCATAAAAAATAAAATAAGCTGCTGACAGGAAGATGGTGTAGTTGACAGAGAACAGAGACCAGGACCCGTAAAACAGGGATCCAAAAAAGGGTTACGGTTCCTGGTGTCCGTTTTCTGTATCAACTGCCTCTTCCGTCATGCAGCATTACGAAGGAGGCATTTTATGTACAAAACATTCACCATGGAACTTGCCGGCCGCAATCTCACCATCGAGACCGGCCAGCTGGCGCAGTTCGCTAACGGGTCTGCGCTCGTAAGATACGGGGACACGGTCATCCTGTCCACGGCGACGGCATCACCGGCTCCGAGGGAAGGCATCGATTTCTTCCCCCTGAGCGTGGACTATGAAGAAAAACTGTATGCCGTCGGCAAAATACCCGGAGGATTCATAAAAAGGGAAGGAAAGCCGTCTGAAAAGGCGATACTGACCGCAAGGGTCATCGACAGGCCCATACGTCCGCTTTTCCCGAAGGACCTGAGGAACGATGTCGTGGTCGTGAACACGGTCCTTTCGGTCGACCAGGACAATTCGCCGGAGATCGCGGCGATGATTGGCACTTCAGTCGCTCTCAGCATTTCCGACATACCGTTCAACGGTCCGATAGGAGGCGTAGTGCTTGGGCTGGTCGACGGCGAGATTGTCATAAACCCCACAGCAGAACAGAGAGAAAAAAGCGACATGTATGTCACGCTGGCAGGCACGAGCGAAAAGATCACCATGATAGAAGCCGGCGCGAAGGAAGTTTCAGAGGAGATCATGCTGCAGGCGGTCAAAAAGGGCCACCAGGAGATAAAGAAGATCGTGGAGTTCATAAATGGCATAGTGGCAGAAATCGGGAAACCGAAGTTCGAGTACCAGTCTGCCGAAGTGCCGAAGGAAGTGTACGATGCGGTATATGGACTCGCCTACGAAAAGCTGCGTGAAGCTGTTCTGACCGATGACAAGGCTGTAAGGGATGAACGGGTCTCGGCACTGACCGAGGAAGTGAAGCAGCAGCTTGCGGAGAAATTCCCCGAAAGTGACGCGCAGATAGCGGATGCCATGTACAAGATCGAAAGGAAAATAGTCAGGGAATATATACTTAACGAAGGCAAACGCGTAGACGGCAGGAAACTCGACGAAATCAGGCCCATGCATGCAGCCGTGTCGCTGCTTCCGAGAGCCCACGGCTCGGGCCTTTTCCAGAGAGGCCAGACACAGGTGCTGACAGTGGCGACGCTTGGCTCTATGAGCGAAGTACAGATGCTGGACGGCGTTGACCTCGAAGAAGAAAAAAGATACATGCACCACTACAACTTCCCTGGATTCAGCGTAGGGGAGGCCAAGACTTCCAGGGGTCCCGGCAGGAGGGAGATCGGGCACGGCGCGCTTGCCGAGAGGGCACTGGAGGCTGTCATACCGAGCGAAGAGGAATTCCCTTATGCCATCAGGCTCGTGTCTGAAGTGCTGATGTCCAACGGCTCGACCTCCCAGGGAAGCGTATGCGGGAGCACGCTTGCGCTGATGGACGCGGGCGTTCCGATAAAAGCACCTGTCGCAGGCATTTCATGCGGCCTTGTCATCGACGAGGAAAACCCTGAAAGGTTCGTTACCTTCATGGACATACAGGGCATCGAAGATTTCTTCGGCGATATGGACTTCAAGGTGGCAGGCACGAAGAAAGGCATCACCGCGATCCAGATGGACATCAAGGTGGACGGGCTTTCATATGAAATAATAGAGCAGGCCCTGGAACTTACCAAAAAAGGCCGCTGGCAGATACTCGACGAAGTGATGCTGCCAGTGATATCCGAGCCCAGGAAGTCGCTTTCGCCGTATGCGCCCAAGCTGTTCAGGCTTGACATCGATACTGACAAGATCAGGGAAGTCATCGGCCCCGGCGGCAAGGTGATAAACAGGATAATAGACGAGACCGGCGTCAAGATCGACATCGAGGACGACGGCAGGGTATTCGTCTTTGCGCCTGACGAACAGTCCGGTAAACGGGCGCTGGCGATAATTGAAGCAATAGCCGGGGATGTGCAGCCGGGGCAGGTATTCCTCGGGAAAGTGACAAAAATCATGAATTTCGGCGCATTCGTCGAATTCGCCCCGGGCAAGGAAGGACTCGTCCACATTTCAAAGCTGGACAACAAGAGAGTGTCAAGGGTCGAAGACGTATGCAAGGTGGGAGACCAGATGCTCGTCAAGGTACTTGACATAGACAGGCAGGGACGCATCAACCTTTCAAGGAAAGATGCGCTGCCGGGGAACGATACTGGAAAACGTTGATACAGCCGAACAGGGACGGTTCCGCAGCGGCCGGTGGCAACTGCCGAAACCGTCCTTTTTCATTTGGGAGGTAATATGCACAGGAAATTTACATTGACAAACGGTACAAGAGTGGTATGTGAAAGGATACCGTACGTAAGGTCCGTTTCGGTCGGCATCTGGGTCAGGACGGGATCGAGGGATGAAAGCCCGGAAAACAACGGCATATCACACTTTGTCGAGCACATGCTTTTCAAGGGCACCGGGAACAGGACAGCAGCGCAGATAGCGGAGTGCATCGACAACATAGGCGGGCAGATCAATGCCTTTACGGGCAAGGAATGCACATGCTTTTATACCAGGACGCTCGACGAACACATCGAAATAGCGCTGGATGTGCTCAGCGACATGTTCTTCAATTCCATGTTCGACAAAAAGGATATTGCACTGGAGAAAAAGGTCATCCTCGAGGAAATCAGCATGTACGAAGATTCACCCGAAGAACTCGTGCATGACCTGCTCTCGGAAACCGTATGGATGGGCAGTTCCATAGGGCAGCCCATCCTTGGGACAAAAAACTCGCTTAAGAAATTGAACCGCAGGATGATACTGGATTACGTAAATGACAGGTATGTCCAGTCGAATACGGTCATCGCGATAGCAGGCAATTATGACGAAGGCCGTCTTAAAACGCTGCTGGAGGAATACTTCGGCAGCCGGGAACCCAGGGACGGGAAGGACCAGGAATCCCGGCAAGCTGAATTCAGACCTGCGATACGTGTAAGGGAGAAGGATACGGAACAGGTCCACATCTGCATCGGGTTTGAGGGTGTAAAGATGGGAGATGACGATATCTATGCGCTCCTTGCGATCAACAACATACTGGGCGGAGGGATGAGTTCGCGGCTGTACCAGAAGATCAGGGAGGAGAAAGGGCTTGTCTACTCGATATATTCATATCCGACAACGTACACGGATACCGGCCTTTTCACGATATACGCAGGTATGAAGCCGGAGAACCTGAAAATCGTGGCAAGCCTCATCGAGGAAGAGATCGTGGACCTGAGGAAAAACGGGATGACCGGGACCGAACTGGAAAGAACGAAGGAGCAGATGAAAGGCAACTATATACTGGGCCTGGAAAGCACCGGCAGCAGGATGAACAGCATAGGCAAATCGGAACTGCTGCTCGGGTATATATACACGCCCGACGAGGTGCTTGAGAAAATAAGTTCGATAACGCTGGACGATATCGACAGGATGATCGTCCGGGTATTCGGAAACGGAAGGAAAGGCCTGTCCGCAGTAGGGAACATCGATGCCGGCCAGTGTGCGGCGATATTCGGATGATAAGCTGAAAAACTGACGCGGCGTAAAAACCGGCGTGCCCGGCATGGCAGACATCTGAGCCTGGAAACTGTCGTGCAGGGCACGTCGGTCGTTATACAAGCACTTGACCCCCGGGATATACATAAAATGAATTAGCATGTGTGTCAGCATCGGGAGGTTAAGTTATGGATTCCAGGAGATATGCCGTGATCGGCGGGGATCTGAGGAATGTCAAGCTGGCGGAGGCGATCCGTTCCGACGGCAACCACGTCAGCCTGTTCGGTTTCAAAAATGCCGGTTTTGGTTCGAGCCTGACCGAAGCAGAGGATCTTGAAACTGCCGTTGCAGGTTCAGATATCGTCATAGGGCCGTTGCCTTGTTCTAATGATAATGAAATCCTGAACGCGCCGTTCCATGACGGAAGGATACATATAAGCGACCTGTTCAGGATCATGAAGGAAAACCAGTTGTTCATCGCGGGAAGGATCAGCGGCGGGATAATGCAGATGGCGCAGTCATACGATATCAGGCCAATAGACATTCTTGAACGTGAAGAGATGGCTGTCCTGAATGCGATACCGACTGCCGAAGGCGCGATCCAGATCGCGATGGAGGAACTGCCAATAACGCTCAATGGAAGCAATGTGCTGGTGCTTGGCTATGGCAGGCTGGGCAAAGTGTTGGCGAAAATGCTGTCAGGGATCGGTTCTGAGGTTTATGTCGCGACAAGGAAATATTCAGACATAGCGTGGCTGAAAGCCTATGGCATCAAGCCGGTCTATATGGCCGACCTGAACAGGTACCTGGCCGGTATGGAGCTGATCATAAATACTATCCCGGGCAGGGTCCTCGATCATGGAAAACTGCAGCTGATAGGGCAGGAATGCCTCGTCATAGACCTTGCTTCAAAACCCGGCGGAGTGGATTTCGAAAAAGCTAAGCAGATCGGGATCAAGGTCATATGGGCGCTTTCGCTGCCCGGCAAGGTGGCCCCGGTAACTGCGGCAGGATACATGAAAGAGACGATTTACAATATCCTGCAGGAACTGGGGGTGTGAACATGGACCTGAAAAACGTGAGGATCGGATTTGCCTTCACCGGCTCATTCTGCACGTTTTCCGCCGTGATGGCCGAACTGGAGAAACTATCGGCTACCGGTGCGGATATAACGCCGATAATATCCTACGCAGTAGATAAGTATGACACCCGTTTTGGCAGCTCTGAACAGTGGAAGATGAGGATGGAGGGCGTTACGGGCAAGAGGGTCATCAGGACCATCACCGAGGCAGAACCGATAGGTCCGAAAGGCCTGTTCGACATACTGGTGGTCGCTCCATGTACCGGGAACACGCTGGCGAAACTGGCCAACGGCATCACCGACACCCCGGTCACCATGGCGTGCAAAGCGCACCTTCGGAACGGAAGGCCGCTTTTGCTGGCGCCGTCAACCAACGACGGCCTCGGGATGAATGCGAGGAACATCGGGTTGCTCCAGAACTGTAAAAATATCTATTTCGTACCGTACAGGCAGGATGATCCACAGAAGAAACTCAATTCACTGGTAGCAAGGTTTGACCTGATCATACCGGCGATACAGGCGGCACTTGAAGGAAAGCAGCTGGAACCTGTGCTGGTCTGACAGCCAGGCTATAGAAAGGTACGCCAAAGTACCTTTATTTTTTTTGCCCGGGTGGTATAATCTAATTGACACAACAGGCAAATCAAATGATGAGGAGATACATATGACGGACAGGATACGGTTTTTGACACGCACTGCTTTATTGCTTGCTGTCGTTATAGCATTCCAGGTGTTCGGGAAAATGATCCCGTACAACAACTTCATCGTAGGACCGGTAGTGAATGCCGCACTGCTTGTTGCAACAGCATCTGCCGGTTTATGGAGCGGTATCGCCATATCGGTCATTGCTCCGCTCGTGTCGGCCTTTACCAATAAAGCACCGATAGCCCCGCTGGTACTTGGCTTTTCACCATTTATAATAATCGGTAATGCCATCATAGTGCTGGCCTTCCGGCTGTTCAGGAAAAAGGACAGGACGCCTGGCAGTCTCCGAGGGAGCATAATCGGTGTTGCGGTCGGATCGGTGTTGAAGTTTGGTTTCCTGTACGGAGCCATAACTGCTTTCACCAGCCTGGTCAGCGGGATACAGCCTCAGCAGGCTGCCGCGCTGATCAGCCTGTTCAGCTGGCCGCAGCTGTTCACAGCGATAGCTGGCGGCGCCATCGCGACCGCAGTCCTGAAGCTGGCGGGAAAATCCCTCGAATACAGGGGATAAGCGTCAATGCACATATAAGGTCCATCACGGATCAGGCGGAGGGACCCCCGCTGCCATAAATGTCCGAATGCCGCTTGCGGCCTGCGCAACAGGATGAGTTAACAGCCCCCTGCGTATGTCATAGTATATTACTGGACCAAAATGCCGGGGGCTTTTTTATGATATACCTCGACAATGCTGCAACTTCATTTCCCAAACCGGACTGCGTCTGCCTCGAAATGTACAGGTGCATGCGGGAATACTGCGCGAACCCGGGAAGAGGCGGACACGCCCTTTCACTGAAAGCTGGGATGGCCGTGAACCGTGCGCGGGAAACGGTGTGCAGGCTGTTCAATATCAGGGACCCGATGCGGCTGGCTTTCACGAAGAACGCTACGGAAGCCATCAATATTGCCATAAAGGGCCTTGTTTTCCCCGGCTGCCACGTCATAACCACTGCAATGGAGCATAATGCGGTCATGCGGCCATTAAGGACGCTTGAGCGCGATATGGGCATCGAGATTTCCATTATAAAAGGAAATGAGTTCGGAGAAATCGATCCGTTTGACGTACGCAGGTCGATAAAAAAGAACACGGCACTGGTCATCTGTACATTATCCTCCAATGTGAACGGGATCATAATGCCGGTTGCCGAAATCGGGCGGACAGCACGTGAATACGGTATACCGTTCCTTGTGGATGCTTCGCAGGGAGCAGGATCGCTCCCTGTCGATGTCGAAGCCTGGAACGCCGACATGCTTGCATTCCCCGGGCACAAAGGCCTGATGGGACCGCAGGGTACAGGCGGCCTTTACGTGCGAGAGGGCATCAGGCTCAGGACCCTGATGGAAGGAGGCACCGGGAGCAACTCAGAATACGCTTTCCAACCGGAAATCATGCCCGACATGCTTGAAAGCGGCACACTGAATACACCCGGTATCGTCGGACTCGGTGCCGGTGCGGAATACGTGATAAAAATCGGGACCGGGACCATACACGAATATAAAAGCAGGCTGACCGGACTGCTTGCAGAAGGCCTGTCGCAGGTACCCGGAGTCAGGCTGTACAGCCATGCGGACGGGAGCAGGAACTCGGGGATAGTCGCGATGAACCTTGCAGACATGGATCCGGCAAAGCTGAGTTTTATACTTGACAAGGACTTCGGGATATGCACGAGGGCGGGCCTCCACTGTTCTCCTGCAGCCCACGCTTCGCTTGGGACTGCCGGACTGGGGTCGGTGAGATTCAGCGTCGGCTGTTTCAATACTGAAAACGATGTGATACTTGCCGTGGAAGCTGTCGAAAGGATAGCGCGCAGTACCGCGACATGATGCCATGAGACATCCTGGCCTCGATTTCGTATCTATTATAGGAAGCAGGTTCCATGCCCGGAATAAGCAGGCCTGCGGAACTATAAAATGTAATGAGAGGTGATTGGTATGAGGAATATCATCAGGCTGGCGATAGCGATAGGCATAATAGCTGTTGTGGTATATGCAGCGCTGGCACTGCTCGGTTTCGCGATCAGGGTCGTACTTCCGATAGCCATACTTGCATTTATTGCGTACATGATCTATGTACTGGTCACGGGAAGAAGACCGAATTTTTGACACCTAACGGGACGTTGAAACAAATACATGCTTTACAATACACTCACGGTGTGCTATAATGCTTATGCGTTGCCGGGGTGTAGCTCAGTTTGGTTAGAGTGCTTGCTTGGGGTGCAAGAGGTCGCCCGTTCAAATCGGGTCACTCCGACCAGCGGAACAGCGGGTATCAGGATCCCTGATACCCGCTGTTTTCTTTATGCCCGCCGGAAGATTAGACTCACAGCCTTGGGATGTTCCTCTTTTTGGCGTGATATTCAAGTTGCTTTTCAAGTATTTCGTCGTACAGCTTCGTTCTTTCAAGTTCGTCGAGATAGTCGTTCTGTGCGGCTGCAATAAGCAGTATGCCGCCGATGCCGACAAAGACGTTCCCTATCGCGTCAAAGCTGTCACTATCCAGCACAAGGACAAGCACGACGCCGACCAGGGCTGACAGGACCGCCAGACCTGCAGGAGAAACGGATTTCAGGTTTTTCATACGTTTCCTTCCCTTCTTACTACATAATACTTTCCTTCAAGGCTACTTGTGCAGTCCGGTCCCTGTATAAAAACGGACGATGGGGCTGATACTAATGAGGCCATTATATGGCATGTCATTTCAGTCCCACAGGATCCAGATGCACGGGAGGCATGCGATTTGTCGTTTATCATCAGGCAGCTTAAGAAATACCTGTTTTTCGAAGAACCGGAAAAGCGTGAGAGATTCATACTCAGACCGGGCGCAAGGCCGGCGGATGAAGAAGGCTCAGGGAGTTTTGAAAAGGCGAAGGAAAAGAAGAAAGCCGAATCCGAAAAAGCACCTGAACCGGGGGATGAAGTAAAGAGCGATATCGATGCCAACCTCACGCACATGAAGGATGTCTACAGCATCCCGGTGAACAGCGATATCGTCCTCAGGGAATTCGACATAACTTACGGATGCAGGACCGTCAGGGCATTCATCATATTTTTCGACGGCATGACCAACACGGAGGTCATCAACAATTACATACTCAAGCCGCTGATGGTGGATTCGGTGATGCCCCTGAAGGATACCGCCGAGAACCTTGAGGGTTATGTCATGCGCCAGTTGATGCCGCACTGCCAGGTAAACATCAGCCGGGGCTATAAAAAAGCGGTCGAAGCGGTGAACTTCGGAGGATGCGCACTTTTCGTCGACGGGCTTAGCGTCTGCTTCACTGCGGACGTGAAGGGATGGGATCACAGGGGTGTTGAAAAACCCAACAACGAAATCATCATAAAGGGACCGCAGGAAGCATTTAACGAGGTACTGAGGACAAACTGTGCCCAGATCAGGAAACGGCTGAAGGATGAAGACCTCATCGTTGAGGATATATTGGTGGGCAGAGTCAGCAGGACGCCCTGCTCGATACTGTATATAAAAGATGTGGCCAATGAGGCGCTGGTGCAAGAGATCCGCAGGAGACTCGAAGGGATAAGTGTCGACTACATGCTGGACGCCGGGGAACTGGAGCAGCTTATTGAAGACAGTACTGTATACCCGTCACCGCAGGTGATATCGACCGAAAGGCCTGACTATACTGCAGAATTACTGGTGTCAGGCAGGGTAGCCATCATCGTCGACGGATCGCCGAATGTGCTGGTGGTGCCCATAACCGCATTCGACCTTATGCATTCCCCTGAAGACAACTACATACGTTTCCCGTATGTCAACCTGCTGCGGTACATACGCTATATCGCCGGGTTTCTCGCCCTGCTGCTGCCGGGACTGTATGTAGCTATCACGAACTACCACCACGAGATGATCCCCACGGATCTGCTGCTGGCAATAGAAGCGTCGAGGGAGAAGGTCCCGTTCCCCTCGCTGGTGGAAATACTGCTTATGGAGATCTCCTTCGAGCTTATCCGGGAAGCGGGCCTCAGGGTGCCTGGCCCCATCGGGCCGACCCTTGGCATAATAGGGGCGCTGATACTTGGCCAGGCGGCAGTCGCCGCAAACATAGTGAGCCCGGTACTGATCATCATCGTCGCACTGACAGGTATCGGGTCATTTGCCATCCCCAATTACTCGCTGGCCTATTCTGTAAGGATAATGCGCTTTGGGTTCATTTTCCTCGGAGCGCTGGCAGGCTTCCTGGGTATAACGGTGGGACTGTTCATGATCGGCAGTTGGTCGACCGCCCTGAAGTCGTTCGGAGTCCCGTTCATGTCACCGTTCGGACCGAAGACATCCGGCAGGTACAAAAACGTCATTTTCAGGGCACCTGAATGGAAGATGGAAGAAAGGCCTGATTACCTTAACCCAAAGAAGAAAAGGAAGCAGGCCGAGTACAGCATGAAATGGAAACACGGCAAACGGAAAGGCGAACAGGACTGAATAAGCGCAAACAGGTGGTCTCATGCAGATGGACAAAAGGATCAGATTCGGCAGATGGGAAGCCATAATGCTTATAACCAACCTTATCTGCACCAAGGTTTTCCTGTACTTCAACAGGATGACGGCGGAAGACACAGGCAATGCCGGATGGATGATGGCGGCATTCACAAGCGCCATGGCATTGCTGTTCTATTTCCTGGTCATGTCGCTGTACGGGAAGTTTGAAGGCATGGACATACTCGATATTGCAGAAGCAGGCGGCGGAAAGGTCCTCAGGACCATCACGGGATTTGTGCTGGGAGGAGCGCTGTTCGTGCTGGCAGCCATTACGATGAGAAAGTTTTCCGAGGATATAAAGACGATATCGCTGCCCACTTCCCCGTTGAGTTATGTCATGGGCTTCTTCATGGCGGGCGTGATCATAGCCGGCTTGCTGGGAGTCGAGTCCATCGTCCGGCATAATGCAATAGTTACGCCCATAGCGACTGCCGGGTATATCGTGATACTTCTCGGGATCATGCCTAATATAGATGTTACGAACCTGCTGCCGATACTCGGCACCGGGCTGAAGGACATCCTGATGAAGGGATTCTACAGGACGTCGGTATTTGCGGAGTTGCTGGTGCTTTTCATGCTCCCGCCGTTCCTTGAAAACCCCGGGGACGCCAGGAAAGTCGGATACGTGGCCATAACTGCCAGCTCCTTTTTCTTCGTCACGGGATCGCTGGTCTACACGCTTGTGTTTCCATATCCGACAAGCATGGAGCCGTTCCTGCCTGTTTTCAACATGGCAAGGCTCATCGGGCTCGGGAGGTTTTTCCAGAGGATAGAGTCGCTGTTCGTTTTTATATGGGTGATGTCTGCGCTCGTGTATCTTTCGACGGTATTTTACTTTGGCGTGTATACCGTTTCGAAAGCTGCCGGGCTGAAATACGCAAGACCCATGATGATCCCGTTTGCGATCATACTGTTCAGCGCGGCTTTTCTCCCGGTGGACCTCCTGTCAGTGATAAAAATTGAAAGCGAAATCATAAACACGTGGGGATGGGCCGTAACTTTCGCTTTCATCGGCCTGGTCATGATCGCTGCCGGAGCCGGGAAGCGCGCCGGAAGGGGGACTAAAGGCAGATGAAGAGGACGGTCGTATACTTAAGGATCGGATGCTGCCTGCTGCTGCTTATCATGTCGTTGGCCCTTTCAGGCTGCTATGACCAGCGCGAGATCGACGAGATGGCTTATCCGCTTGCAGTAGGCCTGGATGTCGGGCGTGCCAACATCCTCAGGATGACGCTGCAGTTGGCGGCACCGCTTTCTATCGGTGGCGGAGGAGGCGGAGAAAGCGGCGGAGGCGGCGGGGGAGCAGGAGGGAAGCCTGTCTCGGTGATCACCGTAGACACGCCGTCGATCTATTCCGGGCTGAACATGGTGAATAATGTGATAAGCAAGGAAATCAACATGTCGCATGCGAAGGTGATAGTCATTTCGAGAAAACTGGCTGAAAAAGGCATCTCGAAATATATCCAGGCAATGATGAGGGGCAGGGAGTTCAGACCCGACATGTTCATAGTCGTTACGGACGATCCTCCCGACGTCTATCTCAGGGAGGTAAGCTCAGTCCTGGAAAGCAACCCGGCAAAGTATTACGAACTGCTGCTCGGGAAAGACTATTCGTCGTATTACCCCGAGGCGAGGATAGCCGATTTCCACCATGCCATCGAGCGTCTTGATATCGAACCCACTGCCGTGCTTTCAGGTATAAATCCAAAGGAAAGCGTGGAAGAGATCGACATGATGGGAAAAACCGGCGAGCATTACCTGGATGAAGGCAGGTATGAAGCCGGGAATGTGCCGGCCGTATCCGAACTGAAAAATGTGGCGATGGGGACAGCCGTGTTCAGGGGCGGGAAAATGGTCGGTACGCTCAACGGCATCGAATCCGTATGCTTCCAGATGGTCACCGGCAGGTATAACCATTCCTACTGGACAATTCCCGATATCACCGGCAGCGGGAATGTCATAGTAATGAACGTGGTCCAGCGGAAAAGACCGAAAACGACTGTCGAAATGAAGGACGGGAAGCCCTACATAACGGTGCGGCTCGACCTGGAAGGTGATTATACGTCGATACAGAGCACGCTGGAGCACGAAAAATACCCGGAGGCTATAGAAAACAAGACCATAGAAGTCATAAGGGAGAACGTGACGACGTTCCTCAGGAGGACGGCCGAAGAGTTCGATTCGGATATCTGCGGCCTCGGAAGGTTTATGAAGGGAAAATTCCTCACATGGGATGAATGGGAAAAGTTTGACTGGCCGTCACATTACAGGAACAGCGAGTTCAACGTGGAAGTGAAATTCAAGATCAGGCGCACCGGCCTGATAATCAGGCTGATGATGCCGGAACTCTCTGCCGCGCCGCGCGTCGCGTCCGGATCGGTTAAAGGAGGATGGCTGTGTCGGTATTCACATGGGCCATGGTGATCCTTATCCTTGCGTACGGGCTGATACGTACCGTCAGTTACGCAGTGTGGAACTGGAAAAACAACAACAGGGCCGGATCGGTATTCATAATGCTGGTTTGCATCGTAATGATCGCGCTTCCGGCATACATATTATTTTTCAGAACATAACTGGCTTATTGCCGCAAATGATGGTATTATAATAATTGGACCCGGACCGGACAGATTGCCGTGCCTTTTTCTGCGTATCATGACAGGGGGGGAGCAATATAAGCAGGTCAATCGCGCTAACATTGATATCAGTTATCTTTCTCCTTGCTGTTGCCGGATGCGGCAGCGTGAAACAGCCGGTGACAGGCAGCGGGACTGAGGCGGCAGGCGGATATGAACGCGTCACGGGACCATCGGGCACCGATGAGCCGCCATCATCAACTGTGCCCGGGACAGATGCCGGGGATCCGACAGTGGACGGGGGCGTTCCGGACACCGGCGGTCCGACAGAGGGCGCCAGACCGGGTACGCCGCAGGAATATGCTGAACCTGATTATCAGCTGCTCCAGAGCGCAAGCGTCGATCTCGACGACGATGGTGTCAATGAACAGATACTGGTCGTAAGAGCAGTTGTGCCGGATGAAACAGGAACGTCAGACAGGGTGGAAGGCAGGCTTCTCATAAGCAACGGGGACGGAGAAAGGCAGATAGTCTTCTGCACGAAAGAGAACGACCTGTCAGGACTCCTGAGCGGTATCGAATTCGAGGACCTTGACGGTGACGGAGCTGTCGATGTGTTCATCGTGATACCTGGGTACGGGGCATCTTTCAGCTATTCCGGCTATTTCATATACAGCTATAAAAAGGACAAGAGCCATTCATTCACAAGTGACAACACACTGGCGGACTTCATCGAAAGCTTTGGATTTTCATGGACGAAAGGCGGTAACCTGCTGACGATCACGAACCGGAAGCATGGCTTTTCCGCTGATATAGTGATAGAAGGGACGGAAGGACAGGGACCGCCTGAAGAAATAATGCGACAGTACGCTGAAAGGACATGGATCGAGCCTGTCCCGGTCGACATAAGCGAGGATTCGAGGCTGTCGCTGGTCAAAGGGAGTGGAAAAGCGGAAATAAAAGTGCCTCTTCCGGTATTTGGAGCGGCAACTGTGAATATGATAGCAGAGATAGACCTTTTTTACCGGATCGACAGTGATTTCAGCCCGATACTGATGCGATGCGAAGTAATTGACTTTTCAGGAAACGGGAAGATGAAAGCCGGGAGTTTTGAAGTAGCTGCAGAATAGGAACAACTCTGGTCAGTAAAGGGGGCAATGATGAAAGGATCGAAGCTGACAAAGGTCCTGACTCTTATCGTATTCAGTTTACTCGTACTGTCCGATATCTTCATCATAATCAGGATAATAATGGTGCCGGCGGATAAAGCGGTGGCAGGCGAACGGCCTGAAAGCGAATATATTCTAATGCTGCTGCAATGCACTGCAGGCATAATCATCATGTTCCTACCGGGCTTCATATCGAAGAAATTCAGCCTTACCATACCAGGCGTGATGCACATCATATTCGTTATCTTCATGTTCTGTGCCATATACCTGGGTGAGGTGAGAGCCTTTTTCTACCAGTTCAGGCATTGGGACGTGCTGCTTCATGGCGTCAGCGGCGTCATGCTCGGGGCCCTTGGATTCTCGTTCGTGACCCTGCTCAATGACGCGGAACGGATACCTGTCAACCTCAGCCCGCTGTTCGTCTCACTTTTCGCCTTTTGCTTCGCCATCATGCTCGGTGTGATGTGGGAGATATACGAGTTCGTTTTCGACGGCCTGCTGGGTCTGAATATGCAGAAATTCGCACTGGAAGACGGCACATTGCTGGTTGGCCGCGAGGCTCTCCAAAACACGATGAAGGATCTGATCGTAGATTCCATCGGGGCCCTGATCACGTCGGCAATGGGCTATATTTCGCTGAAACACAAGACAGGCTGGCTGGACTCGGTACTGATAAAGAAGAATAAACCAAAAGCCGGAGCGCAAACCATGGCTGAAACTGCGGAAACCGGGGCGAATACCGACGGGGAGCCGGCAGAAGCCATGAATGCCGGAAGCGCAACACCGAAGGACGCATCGTTCAATGTCGATCAGTTTCCGGGCGGTATCGGGATCGGGGAATGATCGCTTAAGCCATAATGTCCGACGGCGTGGAGGCGTGAAGCATATGAAAAAGCCTGGAGCGCTTGCCGCTCCAGGCTTTTCTGTGGCAGGGGAGACAGGACTCGAACCCGCAGCCCACGGTTTTGGAGACCGCTACTCTACCAATTGAGCTACTCCCCTATGTATCATGCTTTAGAAACACATGTCCGCCTGTATCTCCAGGTGGACTTTTATATTCTACAATACATCCCGGACCTGTGTCAATGGTGTGAGTTAAAATAGCTGTGGAAATTACTTCAAACAATATGCTATTATATACGGGACGGCATCAACACGTTATGAATGGAGAGATGGACATGGAAAGCAGGATAGGATTCATAGGCGCCGGCAATATGGGTTCGTCGCTGCTCAGGGGCATCCTGCGCTCGGGGATGGTCGGACCAGGGAACATATATATTTTCGATGCGGATAAAGGCCGGATGGAAGCCCTGGCAGCTGAGACGGGCGTGAATACGTGCTCCTGCAATGCGGAGCTGGTCGGCATCTGCAACTATGTGATACTGGCGGTAAAACCGGCAGTCGTTCCGCAGGTGCTTCCGGAGTGCAGGGACAGTTTCACGGACGGTAAAGTACTCATTTCCATCGCAGCAGGTGTGAGCATGGAAAAACTCAAACAGTATGCAGGCAACGTAGCAAAGGTCGTCAGGACCATGCCGAACCTGCCGCTTATGGTAGGCGAAGGCATGACAGTGATTTGCTTTGACGATAATATAAGTGAAGAAGAAAAAAATACCGTGAGGGAGATTTTCAGGTGTTCCGGGGAAACCGAGGAACTGGATGAAAGGCTGATGAACCGGGTCATCGCGCTTACCGGGAGCAGCCCGGCATATGTTTTCATGATGATCGAGGCCATGGCCGACGAAGCGGTCAGGCAGGGTATCCCAAGGCAAACGGCGTACAGGCTCGCTGCCCGGGCTGTGCGGGGATCGGCCGGGATGGTGCTCGAGACCGGCCTGCACCCGGCAGAACTGAAGGACCGGGTTTGTTCACCTGCAGGCACGACGATAGAGGCGGTCGCCGAACTTGAAAGATGCGGCTTCAGGCATGCGATAATGAGCGCCATGGATGCCTGTACGGAAAGGGCAGCGGAGATAGGCCGCAGTGAAGAAGGCAGGTAAGGATATGGCCGGGAAAAAGAAAAAAGTGAAGATATATACGGATGGGGCCTGCTCTGGCAATCCCGGAAAAGGAGGATGGGCAGCCATCCTGCTGTATGAGGGGCATGAAAAGGTTTTGACCGGTTTCGACCCCGATACTACCAACAACAGGATGGAACTGACCGCTGCGATCGAAGGCCTCAGGGCGCTCAGGTACCCATGTTCGGTCGAACTGTATTCCGACAGTTCTTACCTGGTGGATGCCTTCAACAATGGCTGGATACACAGCTGGAAGCTGAACGGATGGGTGAACAGCAACAGGGACGAGGTGAAGAACAGGGACCTCTGGGAGCAGCTGGACGAACTGGCGGGGGTACATGATGTTACATTCATAAAAGTCAGGGGCCACAGTGACGACGAGTACAACAACAGGTGCGACAGGCTGGCCGTCGCTGAAATAAGGAAAAATCCAGAGGACCAGGCAGAAGGGGATGGCGGTAAATGAACTATTACGAAAAAACAGTAGATGAAAAACATGTATATAAAGGCAATATAATAAATGTCGACGTACTAACGGTGACGCTTCCGAACGGGAAAACAGCCACCCGCGACATAGTGAGGCATCCCGGGGCTGCGGCGGTGATCCCGCTGAATGAAAAGGGAGAGATCTACATGGTGAGGCAGTTCAGGAAGCCCCTGGACGCTGTTTCCCTGGAAATACCGGCGGGCAAGCTGGACAGGGGAGAAGACCCTGCCGTATGCGCAGCCAGGGAACTGAAGGAGGAGACCGGCCTTACGGCGGATAAACTGACATACCTTGTTAGTGTCCACAGCACGCCCGGGTTTTCCGATGAAGTCCTGCACCTTTATGCAGCAACAGGCCTTAAGGAAGGAGACAGCTGTGCGGACGAGGATGAATTCATCACGACGGAGAAATATCATATCGATGAATTGCTCAGCATGGTGCTCGAAGGAAAGATAACGGACGCAAAGAGCATAATCGGCATTTTCCTTGCTGACAAGATAGTAAGCGGCAGGATCGGTATCCGGCACAGGTAGATGCCTGACCGGCGGGGACGCCCCGGACGGACGACATGCCCGATGATTTCCCGAGGAATAGTTTACAATATCATCTGCATAAGATGGTATTGTAAATTTTTTATTGGCAGAAGACAGGGAATGGTTATGGTCAAAAAGCTTCAAAACATCATCAGGGAACATCTGAATGCCAACCGGAACACGTATTCCTTCCTGCTTCTGTCATTCGTCTTCGGGGTCATAACAGGGGCATTTACTGTAAATGGATTAAGTGCAATGCAGAAAGACGAACTCTTCAATTACCTTCATGGTTTCCTCCGGTTGTTCAGCAACCAGGACGTCAGCGGCGGAGAACTCTTTGCAGCAGGGCTTGCCGAAAACCTGAGGGTGACGGGCCTGTTGTGGGTCCTTGGCGTTACCGTCATAGGCATTCCCTTTATTTACATGATAGTCTGTGCCAGGGGGTTCGTGACCGGATTCACGTCCGGTTTCGTAATAAATGCGCTGGGGATGAAAGGGATGCTGCTGACGGGTTTAGCCCTGTTCCCGAAGGAAATGATCATAATACCGTGCCTGATCGGCATAGGAGTCAATGGGATCAATTTTTCGATGAGACTGGCCAGGAACAAAACAGTCCAGGAACTCCAGAAACACGGGCTGAAATCGGCCTTTATATCGTACTGCCTTGTGGCGTTGCTGTTCACCGGCATGATCATGGTGGGGATAGTGATAGACGCATATATCACACCGGTGATGATCCGCATGATAGCCCCGATAGTTTCATGACAAGGGATATAGATACACACAGGCCGGTTTCGTGCGGAGTTTTCTGACGGCTGCATGGTCCGTGGTAAACGGCAGGGGAAAAATGGCCTGTAAATAAAGAAAAAAATGAAAAAATCAGAAAATGTAAGTATAATATAGAAAAAACAGTATATAATATTTACATAAACAAATCTGTTAAAAAATAATGGATTATTACGCGGTTTCATCGCTTAATTAGCAGGAATTCTATGTATTAGAAAAAATTACTTTTATTTGATGCAGAAATGTATTAAAATCAATAAATAACAAAGCTGGTAAAGAACATTCAAATAAAAAGGGGTAGTATGAATGGAAGCTTTGGTACAGGAATTCGTTGATTTTCTGGAAAAGGACAAAAGGCTGTCGATGAATACTCTCCAGTCGTACCGACGGGATATAGAGCAGTATTTCTCCTATCTGCACGAGATAAACCTGCATAATATCGCCAATACTAACAAAACCACGGTCATAGCCTATCTGCTGTACCTCCAGAAAAAAGGCAGGGCGACGTCGACCATATCGCGAAACCTGGCGTCGATAAGGTCCTTTTATCAATACATAGCAAAGTGCAAACTGATTGATCATGATCCGACGGCAGAACTGGAATCACCGAAGGTCGAGAAGAAACTTCCGCAGATACTTTCTCCGGAAGAAGTGGAACTTTTGCTGGAACAGCCGCAGTGCGTCGATCTGAAGGGTTATCGCGACAAGGCGATGCTTGAGTTGCTGTATGCCACTGGTATCAGGGTATCGGAACTGATACAGCTCGACCTGGACGACCTGAACCTGGAGTTGGCCTACATCAGGTGCTGCAAGGGAGCCAGGGAAAGGGTGATACCCATCGGCTCCATGGCTATAAACGCGCTTAAGGAATATTTGAGCAAATCGAGGCCCATGCTGGTACAGAACGAAGAGGAAAAAGCGCTGTTCGTGAATATCAACGGCAGCAGGCTCACAAGGCAGGGCTTCTGGAAAATCATAAAGCAATACAAGAACCAGGCCAAGATAAACAAGGACATCACGCCCCATACGCTGCGCCATTCGTTCGCAGCCCATCTGCTCGAAAACGGGGCTGACCTGAGATCGATACAGGAGATGCTCGGACATTCCGATATTTCTTCGACCCAGGTATATGCCCAGATAGCCAGGAACAGGATAAAGGAGATATACAAGAAGACTCATCCGAGGGCGTGACAGACAGGCGCGCACGGATGCCCGGATATATCGAAAAAACCGGATGCCGATGAAACCTGCTGACAGCAGGTTTTTTGTATTCAGGTTTCGCTTTTACGGCAGATACTATATTACAGCAGATACCCGCCAGGCTGCAGATAAACCCTGGGATATGGACGGCCGATCCATTTGTGGTTGCTGCGTCAACAGCTGCATACCGGATCATTCGCTCCAATGAGGGCGCAGGTCAATCGCCGTCCATTGCCCGGGACCAGCGCCGACAGCGTCCATGCTGCCGGTTGCGGTTCCTGTGGCCTCATTCGGGCTGCATGCTCCGGCTGCATCTGTAAAACTTGCACCCCATCAATGGCTTGGCCGTCCACACCCAAGGTGTCCATAATGTGGGCGAATACATCCGGATATACATAAGAAGATATCCTGGAGCGGAATTTGTGGTACAATCTGATATAGGAGCAAAAGCGGCGCCGGATGTACTGGCGGCAAAAGTCCCAATACGGCTGCCGGGACCAGGAGGCTTGCTGCAATGAGGTGGACGGTATGAAAAGAGTGATAATAGTAGTTCTTGACAGCGCAGGGATCGGCGAAATGCCCGATGCCGCCGAATACGGAGACGAAGGAAGTAACACGCTCGGCAATATTGCCGCGGCAGTCAGCGGCTTTTCACTGCCGAACCTTGAGAAGCTCGGCCTGGGGAACATTGACGGTATCGTCGGTTTCAAACCCGTCGGCGAGCCACTGGGATGCTATGGGAAAATGGCCGAGCGCTCCGCCGGGAAGGATACCACGACGGGGCACTGGGAACTTGCAGGGATCACCCTGCAAAGACCTTTCCCTGTGTATCCCGACGGGTTTCCCGAGGAAGTCGTGCGGCGGTTCGAAAATGAGATCGGGACGAAGACGCTGGGGAATTATCCGGCTTCAGGCACGGTGATAATAAATGAGTTAGGACATCAGCACGTAAAGACGGGTTATCCGATAATTTACACTTCCGCAGACAGCGTCTTCCAGGTAGCCGCGCACGAAGATGTAATACCTCCGGACAGGCTGTACAGGATCTGCAGGATCGCAAGGAGGATACTTACGGGCGAACATGCGGTGGGGCGCGTGATAGCACGGCCGTTTACCGGCACTGAAGGCAATTACACGAGAACTGCCAACAGGCGGGATTTTTCGCTGGAGCCGCCCGATAAAACACTGCTGGACCATGTGAATGAAGCCGGGCTCGAAGTCAAGGCTGTCGGGAAAATAGACGACATATTCGCGGGCAGGGGGATAACGGAATCGGTCCATACCCAGGGCAACATGGACGGGGTCGACAAAACGATCAGGTTCATCAGGGAGGATTTCAGCGGACTTATATTCGCAAACCTGGTGGACTTTGACATGAAATTCGGCCACAGGAACGATACTGTAGGATATGCGAACGCCCTGAGGGAATTCGACGGCCGGGTCCCAGAAATAATCGGTTCGATGAAAGAGCATGACATACTGTTCATAACAGCGGACCATGGCTGCGACCCGACGACGGCAAGCACCGACCATTCGCGCGAATATGTCCCGCTGCTGGTATATGGCAGGAATGCCAGGAGAGGAGTAGACCTGGGTACCAGGAAAACTTTTTCCGACCTGGCGCAGACAGCGGCGGAGTACCTGGGGATCGACGCCAGGTTCGGTGCGGAGAGCTTTTTGAGCGACATCGTGAAGCCATGATTTTCAGGGTTCCGGTCCGATACTTCCGATCACTGTTGGAACAGGTGGTTTTATGAGGATCACGGACATAATCGAAAAAAAGAGGGACGGAAAGGAACTGTCCACCGAGGAGATAAATTTCTTCATAGAAGGTATATGCAGCGGGAGTGTCTACGAATACCAGGCTTCCGCGCTGCTGATGGCGATCTGTATAAGGGGACTGGATAAAAGGGAAACGGCCGACCTCACGATGGCGATGGCAAGGTCGGGCGATATGATCGACCTTTCGGAGATACCGGGCGTAAAAGTCGATAAACACAGCACCGGAGGCGTCGGAGACAAGACTACCCTCGTGGCAGGTCCGATCGTAGCCGCGTGCGGAGTACCCGTGGCAAAGATGTCGGGCAGGGGTCTCGGGCATACCGGCGGCACCATCGACAAGCTCGAGTCGATCAGGGGCTTCAGGACTTCTCTTTCACGGGAAGAATTCATAAGGAATGTGAAAGAGATCGGCATAGCAATATCCGGACAGACCGGGAACCTGGCGCCGGCGGACAAGATACTCTATTCGCTGCGGGATTTGACAGCCACGATCAGCAGCGTCCCGCTGATAGCCAGCAGCGTTATGAGCAAGAAGCTGGCATCGGGAGCAGACAGGATCGTGCTCGATGTGAAGACCGGCAGCGGCGCATTCATGAAAACTCTGGAAGATTCGATAAAGCTTGCCGAAGAAATGGTGTCCATAGGCGAACTTACCGGGAGGAAAACGGCTACGGTCGTCACAGATATGGATACCCCTCTTGGCAACTGCGTCGGCAACGCCCTGGAAGTCAGGGAAGCCATCGAAGTGCTGAGGGGGAGGGGGCCGGAAGACCTGAAGACCGTGTGCTGCGAACTTGCGGCCAGGATGCTCGAGCTTGGAGGCAAAGGGGATATTGCTTTTTGCAGGGATCTCGTGGAAAACAGCCTGAAGGACGGCAGCGCCCTTAAGAAGTTCGGCGAACTTGCGATGAAGCAGGGCGCCGAGTACATGCCGTGGGACGAAAGGGCAATGCAGGAAGCAGTTGTGAAGCATCCTGTTAAAGCAACGCGCGAAGGGTACATAACCTCTATGGAGTCCGAACTTGTCGGGAAAGCATCCATGCTCCTGGGAGCAGGCCGCAAAACCAGGGATGGGACGTTGGATCACAGTGCAGGCATTATCCTGTACAAAAAGACAGGCGACTATGTCAGGCCGGGTGAAACGATCGCGGAACTGCACACTTCATCCCGTAAACTGCTGCCTGAAGCTGAGGCAATGCTGATACAGGCATACGGATTATCACCGGAGGCTCCTGCCGAAAGGCCGCTGATCCTTGCGTACGTGGACAGCAGCGGGGTGACCAGGTACTGACCCGGGTGCGACCGGAGTTTACCAGGGGAGCGGACCCGGTACCGGGAACCGCCGGCGGGCAGTCGCCAGGTTCACAGAATATACGGCCCTTTTGTGGCATACCTTTAATATGAGGATATGAAGTATGTTCGCAAGGGGTGTATACCATGCTGAAAAAGACCTTGTTGCTCAGCCTTTCCTTCCTGCTGCTTCTCGCTGATATCATGGCGCTGCCTGTTTACGGCCGGATAGAAGGTGTCGTGGAATATGATTCGGTTGAAGTGATGAAGATCCAGAGCAACACCTCCCTGACAGACCTTAAGGCGAAAGCCGCAATACTGGTGGAATGCAGCACCGGAACGGTCCTTCTCGAGAAGAACAGCCATGAAAGGCTGCCCATAGCCAGCATAACAAAAATCATGTCCATGCTGCTGATCATGGAAGCCATAGATGCAGGCATAATCTCTTATGATACGAAGGTGACGGTAAGCGAATACTCATGGAGTTTCGGAGGCTCACAGGTATGGCTGGAGCCCGGCGAGGTGTTCACCGTGGACGAACTGCTCAAGGCGGTGGCCATACATTCTGCGAACGATGCGACCGTGGCGCTGGCAGAAGCCGTTGCCGGAAGCGAGGAAACGTTTGTGGCGATGATGAACCAGAAAGCCAGGGAACTCGGCATGAAAGACACCAATTTCCTGGACTGTACAGGACTAACCGATACCGGCCATTTCAGCAGCGCATACGACATAGCCGTGATGTCCAGGGAACTGCTTCTCAAACATCCCGAGATCACGAAGTACACGTCTACGTGGCACGCAAAATTCAGGGAGAACGTCCCGGGCAAAAATTATGTTTCCCTTGACAATACGAACAAACTTGTCAGGCACTACAGCGGGACAGTAGGACTTAAAACGGGATATACCAGCGCCGCGGGACATTGCCTTGCAGCAGCCGCGGTCAGGAACGGGCAGCAGCTCATTTCTGTCGTGCTTGGAGAACCGGATTCCAATACGCGGTTTGCCGAAAGCAGGAAACTGCTGGACTATGGGTTTGCCAATTTTGAGACGGTCCTGGTGGACAACATGGGTGACGTGGTACAGCTGGTAGAAGTGAAGAAAGGCCTCCAGCCCGTGACGAAAGCCGTGTTCAAAGAAGACGTCAGGCTTCTGCTGAGGAAAGGTGAAAAGGGTAAGATAGAAAGAGAGATAAAAATCATGGCAGATATCAGGGCGCCGGTCATGTCAGGACAGAAAACAGGAGAGGTGATCTACACGATATCCGGCAAAGAAGTGGGCAGGGCCGATATCGTGGCGTCAGGCGAAGTTCAGAGAGCGACGTTCCTGCGCATAATGCTCAGGCTGATGCAGGAATGGTTCTGCCTGGGCAGGGCGGCCAACTGAAAACCGCCTGTGCCAGGCAGGACGCCAGGCCGTGACCGGCAATGAACGATCACAGGACAGCCAGCGGGAGATCATAGATCGACTGCTGGTTTTTATCATTCTCAGGCAGGGTAAAGATATTTTCAGACAGACTTTTCCCGCAATCTTTGGTAAAATAAAATGACGGCGGTAAAATGAAACCGTCTGCAGGAGTGATGACTTGAAAATGAGGAGCGACATACTTTTTCTTTTATGTGCGATACCGGCCATCCTGGTTTCACTCAGTTTCCATGAGATGGCCCATGCATATACGTCATACAGGCTTGGCGACCCGACGGCAAAAAGGCTCGGAAGGCTCACGCTCAATCCGCTGAAGCACCTCGACCCTGTCGGGACGCTGATGCTCATGGTTTCGATGTACAGCGGATTCGGGTTCGGGTGGGCGAAGCCTGTACCTATAGATCCCACTTACTATAAAAACTACAAAAAGGGAACCATAATGGTGAGCCTGGCAGGTCCCCTTTCAAACCTGCTGCTTGCTTTCGCGTTCTCGTTCCCGATGGTCATGATCGCCGCACAGGATGTACAGCCATACAGTGCACCGTCCAGAGTGCTGTATGACAGCAGGATCGTGAGATACCTGATAGGAGCGTACAGCATGGATCTTTCGTTCAGGTCGGTCGTTTTCATCATATGCGGGATCTTCTACATCATAAACATAGGCCTTGCCATATTCAATCTTATCCCCATACCGCCGCTCGACGGCTCGAAGATACTGACGGGTATACTCCCGGCGAGGACCTATTTTACTATCATGAGCTATGAAAGGTACATCGGACTGCTGTTCCTTTTGCTGATGATAGCGAATCCGGGCATTCTGTCCACAGTCACGTATCCGCTGAGGAGAGCGGTCGAGCTGCTGTTCGGGCTGGTGGGATCAGTCATCGTCCGGATCGTAGACTGGACATATACTTGACACCTTGGATAGCTGAAATTACAATATGTATAAGCTGACAAGCCGGCCCGGGCCGGCGCAAGACCTGATACGGAAAGCGGGGAACATATGGGAACTCAGAACGGTAAAAAAGTAATGCTCAGCGGCATGAGGCCGACGGGCAAACTGCATCTCGGAAACTACCTTGGAGCGCTCGAAAACTGGGTGAAGCTCCAGGATGAATATGAATGTTTCTTTTTCATTGCGGACTGGCATGCCCTGACGACCGGTTACGAGGATACGTCGGAACTGAAATCCAACATCATCGATATGGTCACAGACTACCTCAGCGCCGGGCTTGATCCCGAAAAATGTACGATATTCGTACAGTCCGCGGTAAAGGAGCATGCCGAACTGCACCTGCTGTTTTCCATGATAACGCCGCTTTCATGGCTGTACAGGTGTCCGACCTATAAAGACCAGCTCCAGCAGATGAAGGACAGGAACATTTCGACATACGGATTCCTGGGCTATCCCTGCCTGCAGGCAGCGGACATCCTCATATACAAGCCTGAGGCCGTACCGGTCGGCGAGGACCAGCTGCCCCACGTGGAACTGACCAGGGAGATCGCGAGGCGTTTCAACTACCTTTACGGGGAAGTGTTCCCTGAACCACAGTCAGTGCTGACGAAAGCGAAAGTACTTCCCGGAACGGACGGCAGGAAAATGAGCAAAAGCTACAACAATACCATAACCCTGTCCGATGATCCTGAAACGGTGCGCAAAAAAGTAATGTCGATGGTGACAGACCCTGCCAGGATCAGGAAGGATGATCCGGGCCATCCCGAGGTGTGCACGGTATTCGCATACCACACGGTGCTCAACGAGGAAGGAGTCGCCGAAACGGAAGCAATGTGCAGGGCGGGCACCATAGGTTGTGTCCAGTGTAAAAAGAACCTTTATTCGAAAATGGCTGAAAAGCTGATGCCGATATATGAAAAAAGGCAGGAACTTCTCAGCAGGCACGGGTATATCAGGGAAGTCGTTGAAAACGGCAACGCGCGCGCGGCGAAAACGGCCCAAAAGACTATGGCCGAAGTACGGAAAGCGATGAAAATAGACTGGTGAAAACGCAGGGCGGAATTCCGGGGGAATATGCTTGGAAAGCTCACTTACAAACGCATGCACAATCAGAATAGAGAATTTTGAAGGTCCTTTTGATCTGCTTTTTCATTTGATAGAAAAAAACCAGTTCAATATCTATGATATTCCCATAAATACCATTACGGACCAGTACATGGACTACCTTTTCGCCATGCAGGAAATGGATCTTGAGATAGCCAGCGAATTTCTTGTAATGGCTTCCACGTTGCTGCATATAAAATCGAAGATGCTGCTCCCTTCCAGGAAAGAAGAACACCAGGAGGAGGAAGACCCGAGGGAGGAACTCGTATCAAGGCTCCTTGAGTACAGGAAATACAAGGACTTTTCATATGTGCTCAGGGAGCGTGAGAAAGAATGGTCCAGGGTATGGTGGAAGTTGCCGGAACCCATTGCCTGCATAAAAAAATATGATACAGTGGAGCTTGTGCCTGGTGAACTGAAAAGAGTTTACCAGGAATTGCTGGAGAGGAACAGGAGAAAGATAAATCCCAACGCCGATGGGATAAACCGGATCATACGGCATGAAAAAGTGTCGCTGAGGAGCAAGATGAGGGAAATAATCAGGGAACTGGTCAAAAGGGGCAGGTTCAGGTTCTTTGACCTGTTCTCCTTCAAATCCAGGTCCCTTACGGATATCGTGACAGGTTTCCTTGCGATACTTGAGCTGGCAAAGCTCAGGAGGGCCAGGCTCGAGCAGAGGAGGCTCCATGGCGAGATCTACGTGAGCAGGGTCGAAATGGCGCCGGGACTCAGCCAGACAGATACCAGGGAGCTTGACAGCATGGCTTGACCCGGCCCGGCATCGGACGGAGATCATCACTGAACAGAAAGGCAGTCGGTTATGGATCTGAAGGAAATGGAAGCAATAGTGGAAGGCCTGCTTTTTGCGGCAGGAGACCCGGTGCCGCTTGCAAAGATCGCAGAGATACTAGGACTTGATAAGGCTACGGCAAAAAGGATCCTGGACAACATGTCCATCAGGATCCGGAACTCCAGCAGGGGCATACTGATAAGGGAAATAAACGGCAGCTACCAGATATGTACAAGGCCGGAGCATCACGAGTACATAAGCAAACTTGCTGAACCCAGGCAAAAACAGGCGCTTTCCCAGGCAGCTTTCGAAACGCTGGCGATAATCGCTTACAACCAGCCGGTCACGAGGGCCAGGATAGAGATGATCAGGGGTGTCAACTCGGACAGTTCCATCGCCACACTCCTTGAAAGGAACCTGATAAAAGAGGCGGGAAGGCTGGATTCCCCGGGAAGGCCCGTACTGTACGAGACAACCGAGGAGTTTCTCAGATGTTTCGGTTTCAGATCCATCAAGGATTTGCCGATGCTTGAACTCGACAGGATGGAGGCCGGGGACGGACACGAAGAGACCGTGAACGATCCGGGGACAGGCACACAGCAGGATGGCGCCGAATCATAAAACACTAAAAGCGTATGGACAATGTCATGGGATAAGGATGAAAAAGTCCCGGACTGGAAAAAATAGCTTGTAGAGCATTGCATTGTCAGGTGGAGCCGATAATGCTTTATATAGCTGTTTTTTTTATCTTTGCACTGCATATCGTGCTGTTTGTCATAAGGATAAAGGCTGCCGTTGAATATACCAGGGACGAGCAGGATGAGTGGGTGGTCTTTTCCTTTTACAGCGGAAAGGGAGCGATAAGGTACGAATTTGAAGTGCCGCTGGTCAGAAAGGAAAAGGGGAGGACCAGATTCAAGCTGGTCAGGGGCCAGAGCCGCAGGATGCGGGGAGGTTCGAAGGCAAGCGATAAGACCGGCCCTGACGACATAATCAAAAAAATCATAAGCGCATGGCAATACCTGAAGGATCACGGCAGTCTTCTTGAAGATATCAGGAAATATCTTAACAGGCATGATATACAAGCCGACATCGAGGTGAAACTGAAGCAGGGAACAGGCGACGCCGCGCGGACCGGCCTTGTCTGCGGCGCTCTCTGGAGTGCCGCGGGAATTCTGACTGCTCATTTATCACGCCACCTGAAAATCAGGAGCGAAAGGATAAAAATCATCCCCTGTTTCAATGAAAAAGTCCTGGAAGTGGAGGCCCGCTGCATATTTCATGTCAGGTTGGTCCATATTATAGTTGTGCTGATAAAAATATACTCCATGAAGCACAGGATCAAAATGAAGTCCCAAAAAGCAACAGGTGGTGAAGCAAGTGTCTGAGCAGCATCCTATAGAAGCTTTGATGAAGACGGCAATGCAAAGCATCAGGGAAATGGTCGACGTTAACACGATAGTGGGCGATGCGGTGCAAACACCTGATGGAACGGTGATCATCCCCATATCCAGGGTCTCATTCGGTTTTGCTGCCGGCGGCGGTGAGTACGGCCGCACTGCAGGCGAAGAAAAGGATGAAAGCAGCCGGGATGGAGATGAGGAGAGCGGCGGAGGGAAATTCCCGTTCGCAGGAGGCAGCGGAGCCGGTGTGAGCATCAGCCCGGTAGCTTTCATGGTCGTGGGGAACGGCCATATAAAACTCCTTCCTGTCAATATCAATTCGACCGTAGACAAGGTGCTGGATCTTGTGCCCGAAATTCTTTGCAGGCTGGAGAGCATCTGCAAAAAGAAGATCGCAGTAAGGAAAGAGAAAGAAGAGGATCCCGGGCAATAAACACGGCAACTGATCCAATTGAGCCTGGTCACATGTCCGGATCCCGGGGCTTGTCTTTTCAGCAAATGCGGGTTTATGCTATGATTTTATGGGTACAAAATCGGCAAAACAAATGCGAGGGAACGGACTGTGATCAGGCTTCAAAAATTCCTGGCCGATGCCGGGGTATCATCCAGGCGGAAATGTGAAGAACTGATCCTGCAGGGAAGAGTGCAGGTAAACGGGAAGATAGTGACCGAACCCGGGACGAAAGTCGAGGGTTCGGAGGAAATCAAGGTCGACGGGGAAGTGATAAGACCGGGGCGGAAGAGAGTATATATCCTTCTGAACAAGCCGACAGGATACATTTCATCCGTGAAGGACCAGTTTTCAAGGAAAACCGTCGTAGACCTGGTCAGTGGAATAAAAGAGAGGATCTACCCCGTCGGGAGACTCGATTACGATACGTCAGGTCTGATCATCCTCACAAATGACGGCGAATTTGCCAATATGCTCATGCATCCCAGGAATGAAGTTGAAAAGGTGTACGTGGCCGAAGTGGAAGGAAGGCTGGACGCGGAAGATATCAGAAGACTTGAAAAAGGTCTTGACATTGGAGGCCACACAACTGCACCGGCGCGTGTGATGATAATCGAAGAATCCGCCGGTAGGTCTGTTGTCGAGATAGCGATACATGAGGGCAAAAACAGGCAGGTCAGGAGGATGTTCGAAGCCGTCGGGCATCCTGTTCTGCGGCTGAAAAGGACAGCAATAGGAGGCATAACTGACAGCAGCCTTACTGAAGGCAAATGGAGGCATCTCCGAAGGGAGGAGATCGACATGCTCCGGTCAAAATATGGCAGTTTGGAACGGTAAAAATAAGGGTATATACGATCTGAGGAACAATGATTATTTTTTAACAAATTTTTTTTGTATTTATTGACGTTATGTTTTTGCAATGGTACACTTGATAATGACTGGAGGTAACATGCAAAATTGCGTGGTCATTGCCCGGCGGTAAAACCGCTTGATTTTATGTTTATAGGTGGCAGGAGGACCTTTGGCTCGTTCAGCTGATGCTGACAGTGATGAGGTTTTTTTTATTTGACGGCTTGCCGGGAGCCACACATTCATAGTTGAAAGAGAATGGAAAATATTATATAATCCAATTATATTAGCACCAGGTAATAGCACCAAATTATAATATGCACTCAGGAAACCAGTAGGACGAGGTGGGAGCCATATGGGTACTATGGAAAAAATAAGCGAACTAAAGATCCGAAGGCAGGCACTCGAACAGGGAGGCGGTGCCGAAAGGATCGCAAAGCAGCACGAGTCAGGCAAGCTGACGGCACGCGAACGGCTTGAGAAACTGCTGGATGAAAATTCATTCGTTGAAGTGGATGCTTTCGTTGAAACGCGGGCAATCGATTTCGATATGCAGAAAAAGAAAATACCCGGCGACGGAGTCGTGACAGGCTACGGAACCATAGACGGACGGCCCGTGTTCGTGGCGTCACAGGACTTTACAGTAATAGGAGGCTCGCTCGGCGAGGCTCATGCCCGAAAGATCACAAAAGTGATGGACATGGCCATGAAGGTCGGGGCTCCGTTCATCAGCATCAACGATTCCGGCGGGGCCAGGATCGAGGAAGGCATCGACGCACTCAGCGGATATGGTGAGATATTCTTCAGGAACACGCTGGCTTCGGGAGTTATACCCCAGATATCGGTCATAATGGGACCCTGCGCCGGCGGCGCTGTCTATTCGCCGGCCATAACGGACTTCGTGTTCATGGTCGACAAGACGAGCTACATGTTCATCACGGGTCCGCAGGTAATCAAGTCCGTTACCGGCGAGGACGTGACCTTCGAGTCCCTGGGAGGTTCGGAGGTACATAACTCGAAGAGCGGTGTCGCGCATTTCAGGTGCGCAAACGAAGAAGAGTGCATAAAAGAGATCAGAAGGCTTATCAGCTATATTCCCGACAACAACCTGACCGATCCGGAGGTACTGGTCGTTACCGATGATCCCAACAGGCTGGAAGAAAGCCTTTCCGGGATAGTGCCCGACAGTTCCAACAAGCCCTACGATATGAAAGAGATAATCACAAAGGTGATGGACAACGGTGAATTCATGGAAGTCCACAGGCATTTCGCCCAGAACATCATCGTAGGCTTCGGAAGGCTCAACGGTAAAACAGTGGGCATCGTGGCAAATCAGCCAAACGTGCTGGCCGGCGTCCTTGACGTGGATTCATCTGACAAGGCCGCAAGGTTCGTACGTTTCTGCGACTCATTCAACATCCCGCTGGTTTCATTCACAGACACTGCCGGATACCTTCCCGGGACCGGGCAGGAATACAGCGGGATCATAAGGCATGGTGCAAAACTGCTGTATGCATTTTCAGAGGCAACAGTCCCGAAAATCAACGTTATCGTCAGGAAGGCATACGGCGGAGCCTATATAGCGATGAACAGCAAGCATCTCGGGGCAGACATCGTATTTGCGTGGCCGAGTGCGGAGATAGCCGTCATGGGTCCGGAGGGAGCCGCGAACATAATTTTCAGGAAAGAGATCGCAGCGGCTGAAGACCCGGTAGAATGCCGCGAGCAGAAAATAGAGGAGTACAGGAACAAGTTCTCGAATCCTTATATAGCAGCGGCAAGGGGGTACGTAGACGACGTCATAGACCCGGCAACAACAAGGCCAAGGCTCATAAGCGCTCTCGAGATGCTGGCCGGGAAAAGGGAAAACAGGCCGGCGAAGAAACATGGCAACATACCGCTGTGATTTGGAGGTGCAGACATGTCCGGGAGCAGTAACGTAAATATCGATGAAGAAGTAATCGCCGTGATAACCGCTGCAATAGCAGAGATGGAGACCAGGCCGGACTACCGGCTGGTCGTACGGTCCATGAGGCAGATACCGCAGTCATCGCCGGTCTGGAATACCGCCGGCAGACTTGAACGTCTCGGCCGCGACCTGAATGCATGAATCTGAAAATACAACAAAACCGATCGGGGAGGAAGGAATCATGAAAAAGTTTCTGATAAAGGTGAACGGGAACCAGTATGAAGTTGAAGTCGAAGAAGTAAAGGGAAGCAGCGCGATAGCCTACACAATAGCAGCAGCACCGGTACAGCCCGTAGCGGCACCTGCCGCGCCTGCCCAGGCATCCGCACCCGCACCGGCGCCTGCTCCTGCGGCCAAAGCTGCAGCTTCAGGTGGTGTCGGATCTGTGAAAGTAACTGCACCGATGCCGGGCACTATACTCAACATAGCAGTGGCCGTCGGTGACACGGTTAAAAGAGGACAGGTATTGCTGATACTTGAAGCAATGAAGATGGAAAACGAGATAGTCGCTCCTGCGGACGGCACAGTCGTTTCCGTGAACGTTACCAGCGGAACATCGGTCAATGCCGGCGACCTTCTCGTTTCACTGGACTGAGGAATTAAAGTATGACAAAGGAGTTAAGGAGGACCAGGTAATGGCAAAGGTAAAAATAACAGAAACGGTACTACGAGATGCACATCAGTCCCTGATAGCCACCAGGATGACGACAGACGATATCCTGCCCGTAGTGGAGAAGCTGGACGAAGTCGGATACCATTCGCTGGAATGCTGGGGAGGGGCCACATTCGACTCATGCCTCCGCTTCCTGAACGAAGATCCCTGGGAAAGGCTCAGGAAAATCAGGTCAAAGGCAAAAAAGACAAAGCTGCAGATGCTGCTGAGAGGACAGAACCTGCTCGGGTACAAGCATTACGCGGATGATGTCGTCGAATACTTCGTACAGAAATCCATAGCGAACGGCATCGATATCATCAGGATCTTTGACGCCCTCAATGACGCAAGGAACCTGGAAACCGCGATCAAGGCCTGCAAAAAGGAAGGCGGCCATGCACAGGCAGCTATGAGCTACACCATCAGCCCTGTACACAACCTCGACATGTTTGTGAAGGATGCCCGCATGCTGGAAGAAATGGGCGCCGACAGCATATGCATCAAGGACATGGCCGGACTGCTCGTGCCATACGCGGCTTATGATCTTGTGAAAGCATTGAAGGAGAATGTTAAGATACCGATCCAGCTCCACACGCATTATACGAGCGGCGTTGCCTCAATGACTTACCTCAAGGCCATCGAAGCAGGGGTAGACGTGGTAGACTGCGCAATATCCCCGTTTGCACTGGGTACGTCCCAGCCGCCGACGGAGCCCCTGGTCGCAACGCTCAAGGGCACCGAATACGATACCGGCCTCGATCTTGGCAAGCTGAGCGAAATAGCTGAATACTTCAGGCCCGTCAAGGAGAAATACGTCAAGTCAGGCCTGCTTGATATAAAAGTCATGGGTGTAGACGTCAATACGCTCAAATACCAGGTGCCAGGCGGGATGTTGTCCAATCTCGTTTCGCAGCTCAAACAGGCCGGGAAGGCGGACCTGTTCGAAGAAGTGCTCAGGGAAGTGCCGAGGGTCAGGGAAGACTTCGGATATCCGCCGCTGGTCACGCCTACCAGCCAGATCGTCGGAACCCAGGCAGTCATGAACGTTATCACGGGCGAAAGGTACAAGATGGTGCCGAAGGAGTCCAAGGCGCTTGTGAAAGGCGAATACGGGAAGACTCCTGCTCCCATCCCCGAGCACATCAAGAAAAAGATCCTCGGGGACGAAGAGCAGATCACCTGCAGGCCTGCCGACCTGATCGAACCCGAACTGGACAAGATCAGAAAGCAGATATCCGAATACATCGAGCAGGACGAAGACGTACTCACGTATGCCCTGTTCCCGCAGGTGGCCGAGAACTTCTTCAAGCAGCGCCAGGCTGCGAAATACAGGATCGACGGCACCATGGTGGACTATGAGTTCAGGGTGCATCCGGCATAAGCAATGATGCGCATGCAAATCAGTTATCAGGGTACGGGGACGGTCCGGGGGACCGTCCCTTTGTTGCATCCGGCAACCGGACGAATGACCGGCGGGCATGGCACGCCTTATGCAGGTACACATAATTTTCCCTGTTGCTTACGAAGCGTATCACCCTGATCTCGCTCCCCGGCTTTATATATCTGCCGCATTTCATGCATATGAAAGACGGGGCGCATATGCAGGCATCCGATATGTCAGGCGTAAGCCCGGCTATTTTCTGCCAGCATTTCCAGCCGACCTTGCAAAGCCTGATCCTGTTTTCGAAGTCCGCATAGACCCATCTGAGGAGCTTATGGAAGTGGAAAGGATATCGCGTGTACTTTATGTAATGGCCGGGAAGTCCGAGCCTTTCGGCATAAAGTTCGAAGCTTTTTTCGACTATTTCCTGTACCTGTCCCGTGATCTGCGTTGAATACCACCGGTAGCCGTTTTCTGTGAGCCATATTTTGAGCCGGTCGAACATGTATCCTCTGCACACCTCGATGATTTCTCCCTCTGCAGGGCAAAGGACCCTGAACGCGGCTTCGACGATATTCACCACCTCGTCAAGGTACTTCTTTTTTGCGAAGTTTTCTACGCTATACAGTTCCACGGGGATGATGTCAAAATAGTATTCGTTGGTTTCAGGCCTGTATATGCCTATGCAGGTCCCGCCTACAAAACTTCCGCTCCCCGAATCGTCTACCTGTATCATGCCGCCTCCGAAAGAAACGCTTCCGTCAGAAATACGTACAGATTCTATCATTGACAGATACGATCGAAAAAATGTGTTGCCTTGATTTTTAGGTATGCTGAATGTAATATTAGAGTGTTACGACATATTTCCAAAAATACGTATCGTTTTTTCGGAGCAGACCCGGGGAATATCGGAGGATATATGGATAACAGGAGTTTTGATCTTATAAACAGGATAAACAGCATAAAAAAGCTTAGCAAGGGGCAGAAGCTGATAGTCGATTACATCACGCACCATTATGACAAGGCGGCCTACATGACTGCAGCGAAGCTGGGCGAGGCCGTGGGCGTGAGTGAGTCGACCGTGGTGAGGTTTGCGCTCGAACTGGGTTACGAAGGATATCCAAGGATGCAGAAAGTCCTTCAGGAGATGGTGAAGAACAAGCTGACAGCCATCCAGAGGATGGAGATCTCCTCCAGCAGGATCGACGAGTATAATATCCTGAAAAGTGTGCTGCAGTCCGATATGGAAAAAATCAAGATCACGATGGAGGAAATAGACTACGAGGCATTCAACGCTACGGTGGAGTGCATACTGAACGCCAGGCACGTATACATACTCGGCGTCAGGAGTTCTGCGCCACTGGCGTATTTCATGAGTTTTTACCTCAACCTGATACAGGACAACGTAAGACTCGTTCATACAAACAGTATAAGCGAGATGTTCGAGCAGATAATAAGAGCATCGGAGGGCGACGTCGTTATCGGGATAAGTTTCCCAAGGTACTCGAAGCGTACGGCAAAGGCGATGGAATTCGTCAAGAAACAGGGCGCTGCCGTGGTCGCCATAACGGACAGCACGGAGTCCCCGGTGGCAGGGAACGCCGACTACTGCATCTGTGCCAGGAGCGACATGGCTTCTTTTGCAGATTCGCTGGTGGCGCCGCTGAGCGTCATCAATGCTCTTATCGTGGCGATCGGGATGAGGAAGAAGAAAAGCCTTTATGAGACCTTTGAAAAGCTTGAAAAAATATGGGACGAGTACCAGGTATATGAGAAATTCGACCTGGAAGGACCGGACAGGAAGGTGGACTATTGAAAAGGAGAACGATCGTGATAGGAGCCGGTGCAGCGGGGCTCATGGCCGCAGGTAAGGCTGCAGAACGCGGACTTGAGGTGATACTGCTCGAGAAAAACGACAGGCCGGGCAGGAAACTGAGGATTTCGGGCAAGGGACGCTGCAACATCACGAATGATACGGATATCGATGGGCTGATAGAAAACATCCCCGGCAACGGGAGTTTTTTATATTCCTCCTTCTATACGTTCTCAAACGAGGACATCATGCAGTTCTTCCGCGATGAAGGGCTCGAACTGAAAGTCGAGAGGGGTGGGCGGGTATTTCCCGTCACGGACGATGCGAGGGACGTCGTGTCGGTACTTGTAAAGCGTGCAGAGAGAAACGGCGCGGAGATAAGATACCGCTCGCCCGTCAGTTCCATCGAGGTGTCAGACGGATCCGTCAGGGCTGTCAAGCTGAAGAACTCGGAAACCATAGAATGCGATTCGGTGGTGATCGCCACGGGAGGAGCATCTTATCCTGGGACCGGTTCTACCGGCGACGGCTACAGGATCGTGCAGGAGCTCGGACATACCGTGACGCCCCTGAAACCGTCCCTGGTGCCGCTTGAAGCAGCAGAAAAATGGGTCAGGGATCTACAGGGCCTCACGCTGAAAAACGTTTCGGTCACCATGTACGACCGGAAAAGGAAGAAGATCTACACAGATTTCGGTGAAATGCTTTTCACGCATTACGGTGTGTCGGGTCCGGTCATACTAAGCGCCAGCAGGCACATAATGCAGTATGACTACAGGGACGTATTCCTCGAGATCGACTTAAAGCCCGCCCTAAGCCCGGAGATGCTTGACGCCAGGATACTGAGGGATTTTGAGAAATATTCGAGAAAGCAGTTCAAAAACAGCCTCGACGACCTGCTGCCGAAGAAACTGATACCGGTGATAGTCGAATTGTCCGGGATACCGGCCGGCAAGCCAGTGAACCAGGTAACGAAGGCCGAGAGAAGGTCGCTGGCATCGCTGCTAAAAGGGCTGACGCTGGAAATCTGCGGTTCAAGGCCCATCAGCGAGGCGATCGTGACTGCCGGCGGAGTAAGTACGGATGAGATAGACCCGGCGACAATGGGATCCAAACTGATAAAAGGACTGTTTTTTGCCGGTGAGATCATAGACGTGGACGGTTATACCGGTGGCTTCAACCTTACCATTGCCTTTTCGACGGGCTATGTGGCCGGCCTCCACTGCTGATGTATTATTCACGTATGCGTGAGCATAATACATAATAGCGAGATTAGCAAATTATGGAGGCAACCGTGAAAACCATCATCGGCAGGAATACCGGCGGCAGCCATCCTGGTAAGGCAGGGAGCGGGCTTCACGATAAAGCCGGAGAAAGGCACACCGGAGGGAAAAAGAAACCGCTGCTGTGTGACAGGGTGGAAAGAATAACAAGGAACATCTTCATTATCGTTTTCGCCTTGTTCATTACGATACAGGCTATACTGACCAACGACGGGATGAGGGGAATGCTTGTCAGGGAACCCCTTGACGGCGAACCGATCGGGGATGAAGTGTTTCTCTATGAAAAATGCACGATGGAGCTGAAGCTGGTCGGGAAGCCGGACTGCCCCGAACTGAAAGTACTGGTGAATGGCGCCGAGGCCGGATCTTTCCTTGGAAGTACTGTATTGCTTGAACTGAAGAAAGGAGACGTTGTCGAACTGGACGCCAGCAGGCTTCTTGTACATGCTGAAGTGCAGATCAGCGCTGTCAGCAGGAACCTGGCGCATCTTCTCGGCAGGACAGTTACTGCTGCGAACGGGATAGTCCCCGTAGCCGTTGCTGATACAGGCGAATAAAACAACAATATTGTACAATTTCCATTATTCCTATATAATAATTAAGAAGTTCTGAGAGGTAAAGATCATGGATCAGATGGTTAAAGAATTCGGAAGCAGGGACATTGCCGCTGCTGCTGTCAGGATAGCGCTTACAAGGGACCGGGCTGAGGAAAAGCAGCTCCAGCAGGAACTGGCAAAGCTGGGCATACGCACGGCAGCCGTCGACTACGGCGGAGAATTCATCAACTCTGTGATGAAGATAATCGAAAGGGCTGTAGTTTCATCGAAGAGGGAAGGCGTGATACAGGAAAGCCACGTCGAAGAAGGGGCTGTAGCCGGGGCTGCCAGGGAGGCGTTGTCACAGATCATGCCAAAAGCGCTCGGGCTCAACGTAGGCGGAAAGATCGGCATAGCACGATACAGGAACCATATCAGCGTATCGATCTTTTTCGGCATAGGCCTGCTGCACCTCAACGAGGTCGCCATCGGGCTTGGACACAGGGTGGTGTGATGCACATGGTCAGGGCGATAAGGGGAGCCACGACCGTCAGGGAAAACACGAAAGAAGAAATATTCAACGCCACGACTCAGCTTGTCGTCGAGATAATGAAGCAGAACGGATTGACGCAGGACGATATAATAAGCATCATATTCTCGGTGACGTCTGACCTGGATGCAGCATTCCCTGCGGCAGCCGTCAGGCAGATGGGTTTTGACAGGACGGCGATGCTCTGTACGTACGAGATGGATGTGCCGGGCAGCCTGAGAAAATGTATCAGGGTGCTGATGCATGTCGAGACCGACAGGAGAAATGATGAACTGAAGTACATATACCTGAAGGAAGCAGTGAAACTGCGGCCTGATATCGTGCAGCAAAACGGGCGGATGGAGGACTGACACAAAAGGATGATCAACATAGCGATCGACGGTCCGGCGGGAGCCGGGAAGAGTACAGTGGCCAAAGCAATATCCAGGGAACTCGGCATTATTTATCTCGACACAGGGGCCATGTACAGGGCAGTTGCGCTGAAGGCTATACGATCCGGTATCGACACGAAAGACCAGCAGGCCGTTGAGGCAATGGTGAAAAATATCGACATACGGATCGAATACAGGGACAGTGAGCAAAGGATATTTCTCGACGGGACCGATGTGACAGGGTCGATCAGGACACCCGAAGTATCCGTTGGTGCTTCGGATGTGGCGGTCATCCCTGCGGTAAGGGAAAAGATGGTGGAACTGCAGCGCAGAATAGCCAGGGAAAACGACGTCGTGATGGATGGACGCGATATCGGAACATATGTCCTGCCTGATGCATCATATAAATTCTTTCTCACTGCATCACTTGACGAAAGGGCAAAAAGAAGGTTTAATGAGATGAGGGCAAACGGGATGACCGGTGTGAGCCTGGAGGATGTAAGGAAGGACATCGAATACAGGGACAGGAATGACAGTTCGCGCTCCTTCGCTCCGTTATCAAAGGCGCCTGACGCGCTGGAGATCGATACCACCGGGATCAGCCCCGAAGAAGTCGTCAGGATGATAATGGATATCATCAAGAACAGGAAAACAGTTGGTGCAGCTAAATGAGAAAGTTTCTGTTGACCTTGACGAAAATCGTACTTAAAGTTTTTTTCAGAGTCGAAGTCATAAACCAGCATAAAGTGCCTCAATATGGTCCGGCATTGCTCTGTGCCAGTCATAACACCATGTTTGATATGTTTTTCCTGGGTTTCAAACTGAAAAGGTGGATTTACTGGATGGCGAAGGAAGAACTGTTCAGGAACCCTTTGCTTGCTTATGTGCTTAGAAAGCTGGGGGCTTTCCCGGTCAGGCGGAGGACTGCCGATATAAGTTCAATAAAACATGCTTACAGGCTGCTCAGTGAAAACAAGATCGTAGGGATCTTTCCCCAGGGTACGAGGGCGAGGACCGCAAAAAGGAAATATCCTGCGAAGTCGGGGGCAGTCATGATCGCTGCCAATGCAGGCGTCCCGGTGATCCCCGCTGCAGTGTTCGGCACCTACAGGCTTTTTTCCAGGATGAAAGTCGTATTTGGAGATCCGTATTACATTGAAAAAAACGGGGACAAGCTCTCCAAAGAATACCTGTCGGAGATGAGCAAAGACATGATGGACAGGATATATGCCCTTGCGGAGGTCAGGTAGATGAAGATAATACTGGCTGAAACCGCAGGCTTTTGCTTTGGTGTGAACAATGCGATCAGGATAGCCGGGGAAACGCTGGTCAGGGGCGGTACCATCAACACCCTTGGCCCCCTGATACACAATGACCAGGTCGTGAATGACCTGAAAGAAAAAGGTATCGGCATAATATCAGAAATAAGTGAGGTGCCTGAAGGCTCAAGGGTCATAATCAGGGCCCATGGCGTCGCACCGGGGATATACCGGGAAGCAGAGGAAAGAAACATCGAGATCGTGGATGCGACATGTCCTTATGTGAAAAAGATCCACAAGCTGGTCAAAAAAATGCATGAGGACGGTTATACGATCGTGATAGCAGGAGACAGGAACCATCCCGAAGTCATCGGGATAAACGGGTGGTGCGGCAACTCGGCGCTAATAGCTGGTACGCCGGAAGAAGCAGAAACTTTTGCGCCTGTCGGCGGAAAGTGCTGCCTCGTTGCCCAGACCACGATGACAAGGGAAAGGTTCGATGGGATATATGAAAAATTAAAAGAAAAATGCAAAAGTGTCGTCAAATTTGATACAATATGTAGTGCGACCGCCAGCCGGCAGGAAGAGGCTGAGAAAATAGCCCGCATTTCCGATGTCATGCTGGTGATCGGGAGCAGGAAAAGCTCCAATACACGGAAACTGTTTGAAATATGCAGTAAATACTGCAAAAAAACATATTTAGCAGAAACGTACGGTGATTTGCCGCCGATAAACCCTGAAGAAGTACAAACGCTGGGGATAACAGCCGGAGCATCTACACCGGAACGCACGATCAAGGAGGTTTTTGAGAAAATGGATGAATTAAATAAACAGGAGAAGGAAATGAGCTTTGCAGAAGCGTTCGAAAACTCGATGGTGACGCTCAGGAACGGAGAAGTCGTAAAAGGGAGGATAATAGGCTACAACAATACCGAGATATTCGTAGACCTGGGATATAAGTCCGATGGCATAATCCCCGTCGAAGAATTCACGGATGACCCCGATTTCGAACCTGAGACAGGAGTAAATATAGGCGATGAAATCGATGTTTTCATAGTCAAGGTCAATGACGGCGAAGGCAACGTGATGCTTTCAAAGAAAAGGGTCGACACGATGCGGAGCCTTGAGATAGTCGAGGAGGCGTACAAAAACAAGACTCCCGTGGAGGGCAAGGTCATAGAAGTCACCAACGGAGGAGTCATCGTCAGTGTCAATGGCGTCAGGGTGTTTGTCCCGGCTTCGCAGCTGGACGAGAAATATGTGAAGGATCTCGGCGAATTCCTGAAACAGACCGTCACCATCAAGATAATCGAAATGAACAGGCAAAAGAGGAAATTCGTAGGTTCGAGAAGAGCAGTCCTGGCCGAAGCCAGGGAAGAGATGGAAAAGCAGGTATGGTCAAATATAGAAACAGGGAAGAAGTATACCGGCACGGTCAAGAGCCTGACGGACTTCGGCGCATTCGTGGACATCGGAGGAGTAGACGGCCTTGTACACGTTTCAGAGATGTCATGGTTGAAAGTAAAACATCCGTCGGAGCTTGTCAAGGTCGGTGACCAGGTGGAAGTCACCGTCCTGGAATTCGATGCGGAGAAAAAGAGGATATCGCTCAGTATGAAGAAGGAAGAAGATAATCCGTGGTACCGCGTATCCGAGAAATACAAAGTCGGGGATATCGTAAAGGGTACCGTGGTCAGGCTTGTGCCCTTCGGTGCTTTCATCGAGCTTGAAAAAGGGCTCGATGGTCTCGTGCACATTTCACAGATATCGAACGTGAGGATCGCAAAACCGGGAGATGTCCTGAAAACCGGGCAGTCAGTCGAGGCAAAGATCGTGGAGGTCAACGAGGAAGCAAAGAGGATAAGCCTTTCCATAAAGGAGGTCAACCCGATAGACCCCGAACCTGCAGCAAATGAGCAGAAAGCTGACGAGAAAGCTCCTGAAGCTCAGCAGGACGAGAAAGCCGGGAAAGAGAAAGAAGAAGAGATCCCGAATGAACACAGGGAGGAACTCAGCAATACGATCGGTGACATAATAGGATCGCTTGACGAAATCAAATAAAACGACCGGTGATCCGGCATAATGAAAATGCAGGACGTATATCTTGCATTTTCAGTTTTTATCATTTTATTTCATTTAACCTATATCATGTTTGGGGGGCAAGCCATGGATTATGAAGGCTTCAAAAAGGAAATCCTCAAAATGTCGGACATCGATCTGAGCCTGTATAAAGAGAAACAGATGAAGCGAAGGATAGATTCGCTTATAAGGAAGAACGGCTATGAACATTATGAAGACTATGTGCAGGCGCTTAAACAGGACAGCGGGCTATACAACGAATTCATCAATTACCTCACCATCAATGTGTCCGAATTCTATCGCAACCCTGACCAATGGGAAGTGCTGAGGGACCAGATAATCCCGATGCTCCTCCAGAGGTCGTCGACGCTGAAAGTGTGGAGTTCGGCATGTTCGACGGGAGATGAGCCGTACACGCTTGCAATGGTGCTCAATGAATATATGCCGCTCAGCAGGATAAACATCCTTGCAACAGACATAGATGCCGAAGCGTTGAGAAAGGCGAAAGACGGCGTGTATTCTGAAAAAAGCCTTGAAAAACTGCCTGAAAAGTACTTAAAGGATTTCTTTATAAAAGAGGGGAATACATACCGGGTGAAGGATGAACTGAAGCGGTGCGTGGAATTCAGCCGGCTCAACCTTTTGAGGGATCCGTACCCGGATGGTTGCGACCTGATAGTGTGCAGGAACGTGCTGATTTATTTCACCGAGGAAGCAAAGTCCCAGATCTACATGAGATTCAACAGGGCACTGAAAGACGGGGGCGTGCTGTTCATCGGAAGTACGGAGCAGATAATAATGTCTGCGAAATATAAGCTCACTCCCATCAAGACGTTTTTCTATGTAAAAGACGGCGATATCTGACACGTGCCAGGGAAGGTGATATCCGGCATGGGCAGACCCGAAGGAAAGATCATATTCCTTGTGGATATGAACGCGTTTTTCATATCCTGCGAGATGTCGGTTAATCCGGAACTGAAGGGTCGTCCTGCCGCCGTGGCAGGAGACCCGAAAAGCAGGTCGGGCATCATCCTTGCTGCCAATTACGAAGCCAGGGCCTATGGTGTAAAGACAACGATGCTCGTGCACGAGGCTATGTCCATATGTCCCGGACTTGTCATAGTTCCTCCGACAAGGGGACTATACGAAAAGAAATCGAATGAGTTCATGGAAATACTGGCCCGCTATGCGCCTGTTATACAGAAAAACAGCATAGATGAAGCGTGGCTCGACCTGACCGGATGCGAAAAGCTGTTCGGTGAACCTGTCGCGATAGCGCAGCGCATCATGAAGGAAATACAGTACGAACTGGACCTGTGGTGCTCGATCGGGATATCAGAAAACAAGTTCCTTGCCAAGATGGCCTCGGAAATGAAAAAGCCCCTTGGCATAACGGAACTCTGGAAAAAAGACGTGCCTGAAAAAATGTGGCCTCTTGAGATAAGGCAGATGTACGGGATAGGCAGCAGGACGGAAGAGCGGCTGAAAAAGATCGGCATACTGACGATAGGCGACCTGGCGCAATGCGATGACAGGATCCTGAGCGAAACCTTCGGCAGGTATGGCCTGGAACTCAAGAGGCTTGCCAACGGCATCGACGATTCGCCGGTGGAGCCGGAACCTAAAAGCTCCACCAGGTCTATAAGCCGGTCCACCACGCTAGCCAGGGACATCACCGGCATGGACGAAGCGAGGACCGTGCTTCTAAGCCTTGCCGAAGAGGTGGGCGAAGAGGCCAGGAGGAGCGATTTCAGGGGAAAGTCCGTGCAGATAGTCATACGATACAATGATTTTACGACCATAACCCGCCAGAAAACCATCGTGCCTTCATACCTTACCAGGGATATATACCGTACCGGTGTTGAACTCCTTGCTGAACACTGGGACAGGCGGAGGCCGATCAGGCTCCTGGGCATAGGCATCTCCAACGTCGACGAAGAAATGCCGGTGCAACTGAGCATATTCGACATCAACGAAGAACTTCCCGACAGCGTGAAGAAGGAAGAAAAGCTCGAACGCGCCATAGACAGCATCAGGTCCCGCTTCGGAAGCGACGTGGTCAAGAGGGCGAGCTTAATGGATAAATGACGGTCCCGGTGATCGAATTCGGTGATGCGAGGCAATGCATAAACTGGCTGAAAGCCAGGAACTTCAGCATTTACCTTGTGGATGGCAAAGCAGGCAGGACATACCGGGAGCCCGGCTATGAGGGAAACACTGCGCTGGTGCTTGGCTGCGAACGCTATGGGATATCCGGCGAATGGTATTCCTGTGGACCTGAGGCGATATCGATACCCATGATGGGAATCTGTGATTCGCTGAATGCAGGTGTCGCGGCTTCAGTGATCATTTATGAGATAAGGATGAAGAAGCTGCAAAGGATGTGATGGTATCACGGAATTCAGGAGAAAGGCAGTGCAGGCGATCCGGGTATGACCAATGTGAAGGAAATGGACAGAAGGCTGCATTTCCATATCTGATTTGATGCAAGGAATTGTGGAATGCCAATATTATCATTATAGCTGCAAGCGGGTCGGGATCACATTCGAAAGGCAATTTTAGACGCATGCCATATGCTGGCAGGCGATCAACCTTTTCGTGACGATATCCTGATTTTGCATAATCAAATGTATTAGCCTGCAAAAGCCTGATTGACAAACGGGGTTGAAAGATATAAAATCTAAAAAACAGGTGAGGAAGTACAGTTCTTGTTATTCATTTGTGTTTGTTGACGTATTCAATTTACAGGCTTGAATGAAGTTTTTTATAAAATCAGGAAGAATACATAGGGAGGACGGTAAATATGAAAAAACCAATCGTAGCAATTTTGGCTGTTGTTCTTGCAATAGCGCTTCTTGCTGGCTGTGCCGGCAATAAGGGTAGCACGGGTAGCGAAGACAGAAACAAAGTCGAAGACGGTATCAAGATAGGGATCAATTACGAATTGTCCGGAAAAGTAGCAACTTACGGACAGAGTTCCGTCGAAGGGATCGAGCTTGCCATCGAGGAGATCAACGAGGCCGGCGGGATAAACGGCAAGAAGATAATCCCTGTAAAATACGATACAAAATCTGAGCCGGCCGAAGCGACCACGCTGGCCACAAGGCTTATTACCCAGGATAAGGTCGTGATGATCCTCGGTCCTGCTACTTCAGGCTCGTTCAAGGCCCAGATCCCTGTTGCGGAAAAGAACAGGATACCTGTAATATCGGGGTCGACAACGGACGACAGCGTGACCGTGGACGCGTCGGGCGTGAAGGAATATGCCTTCCGGATCTGCTTTACCGATTCGTACCAGGGAACCGCGATGGCAAGTTACGCCTTAAACAAGCTGTCTGCAAAAAAGGCCGCCATCATCATGGACAGTTCCAGCGACTACGGCAAGGGACTTGCGAAGAACTTCAGGGAGAAATTTGAAGCCGGCGGCGGCACGATCGTGGCAGAGGAAGCATATGTAGCCGGAGATACGGACTTTAACGGTATTTTGACAAAAATCAAGGGACAGGATTTCGACGTAATATTCATACCAGGCTATTATGATGAAGCAGGCCTGATAATCAAACAGGCCAGGAACCTGGGTATCGACGTACCCATCCTGGGCGCTGACGGGTTTGATTCTCCGAAACTCCTCGAGCTTGCAGGCGCTGCAGCGCTGAACAACGTGTATTATTCCAACCATTATTCTTCGCTGGACGAGGACCCCAAGGTTGCCAAGTTCATCGAAAATTTCAAGGCGAAGTACAACAAGGAACCGGATGCTTTCAATGCGCTTGGTTATGACCTGGCAAAATTTGCGGCCGATGCTATAAGCCGTGCCGGAAGCCTGGACGGAGAATCGATAAAGAAGGCGATCGAGGAAACGGAGAATTTTGATGGTGTAACCGGAACATTCAGCATCGATGAAAACCATAATCCTGTGAAATCGGTCGTCGTTATCGAACTGAAAGACGGAAAACAGTACAGGGCAGAAAAAATCGCCGACTAGGTTACAGCAATATTAAATGATATTATATTAACAGGACAATTGATCATACAGGTAATCTTGCAGGCCGGGGAGCGCATGACGCCTATGGCGTCATGCGCTCATCGGACTGTTTGCAGAAGGTGGATCGGACTTGGAACGACTGTTGCAACAGGTAGTAAACGGGATCTCGCTGGGCAGCATATATGCGCTTATAGCACTGGGCTATACGATGGTGTACGGCATCATCAAGCTGATCAACTTTGCCCACTGCGACGTGTACATGATAGGCGCATATGTGGGATATTTCTGCATGTCTTATTTCCGCCTCGGGTTACTCCCGTCGCTGCTGATCGCCATGGTGGTGTGTATGCTGCTCGGCGTGGCGATCGAAAAAATCGCATACAGACCGTTGAGGAATGCGGCAAGGATCACGGTACTCATAACTGCCATAGGTGTATCGCTTTTCCTTGAGTACGGGACCATGTTTTTCGTCAAGGCGGAGACGCGCACTTATCCGCCCCTGACCGGGTGGCTTGCACGGATATTCAGGATCGGCAACGTTGTAATCTCGATGCAGCAGATAGTTTTAGTCGGGATTACCGTTATCCTCATGGTGCTTCTCCAGTTCATCGTAAAGAAAACGAAAACCGGGAAAGCGATGCGCGCTGTATCGATTGACCAGGATGCAGCGGAACTGATGGGTATCAACGTGGATACCACGATCTCCTTCACGTTTGCGCTTGGATCGGCACTGGCTGGCGCGGCAGGAGTTCTTGTAGGCATCTATTATAATTCCATCAACCCGCTGATGGGGATGGTGCCCGGCATCAAGGCCTTTATAGCGGCCGTGTTCGGCGGGATCGGCATTATTCCGGGAGCCATGATAGGCGGATACTTTATCGGGATGGTCGAGGTTTTTGTATCGGGCTATGGGAACTCGATGTTCAGGGATGCGGTCGTTTACGCGATCCTGATACTTATCCTCATAGTAAAACCTGCAGGTCTTCTTGGCAAAAATGTCAGAGAGAAGGTGTAGACTTTGGGCAGACTGAATGAGCATCCTGCAATTAAAAAAGCAATAGCGCTTGTCCTGTCTTATGTCATTGTCCAGATGCTGATATCGACGAATATCATAAGCGATTACCTGCAGGTGACATTGGCTACGATCTGCATCAATATTATCCTTGCAGTAAGCCTTAACCTGATCACCGGCATAACCGGCCAGTTTTCACTCGGCCATGCCGGGTTCATGTCGATCGGCGCATACATGTGCGCCCTGATCGTTTTGAGGATGCCGACGATACCAGGTTTTTTGCTGGGCGTTTTTGCAGGTGCGGCAGCGGCAGCGCTGGTTGGATGCGTGGTCGGCCTTCCTACGCTAAGGCTGCGCGGTGACTACCTTGCCATTGCGACCCTGGGGATGGCTGAAATCATACGCGTGATTTTTCTGAACCTGGAAATAACCAATGGTGCTGCCGGCCTGAGCGGGATACCCAAGTTCGTTAACTGGTTCTGGCTTTTTGTTTTTACGGCCGGTACCATTCTTGTGATATCGAATTTTATAAGATCTTCCCACGGCCGTGCATGTATATCCGTCCGGGAGGATGAGATCGCGGCTGACGCGATGGGTATCAACACTACTAAATACAAGGTCATGGCTTTCACATTCGGCGCCTTCTGCGCAGGGATAGCGGGGGCATTGTATGCAACGTCCTTCTATTTTATCGAACCCGGCCTTTTCGGGTTCATGAAATCCATTGACGTGCTGGTCATAGTGGTACTGGGCGGCCTGGGGAGCATCAGCGGTTCGGTACTGGCAGCCGTGCTGCTTGCCGTGATCTCGACGCTGCTGCAGTCTTTCCCCGAAATAAGGATGGTCTTGTACGCATTGTTGCTGATAATAATCATGCTTTTCCGTCCCCAGGGACTGATGGGTTCGAAGGAAATATCGTTAAATGTCTTCGGCAAGCTGGGCGACCTGTTCGCTTCACGCAAGAGGAGGGTCTGAACAGTGGCGATACTGAAAATAGATAAACTGAGCAAATCCTTTGGCGGACTGATGGCCGTTTCAAACGTGAGCATGTCCCTGGAACCGGGTGAACTTGTCGGGCTGATCGGACCGAACGGGGCGGGGAAGACGACTGTGTTCAACCTGCTCACCGGGATCTATGTACCGTCATCCGGCACGATCACGCTTTACAGGGACGGCAGGGAAATAAAGCTGCAGGGGAAAAAACCGCATAACATCTGCAAGAACGGCATTGCAAGGACATTTCAGAATATCCGCCTGTTCAGGGATCTGACCGTTATTGACAATGTGCGGATCGCGATGCATAAAAACGTGGGATACGGCTTTTTATCAGGCATTTTTCGTTTACCCTCCTACCATAAAGAGGAAAAAATGCTGACTGAGAAATGCATGGAATTGCTAAATATATTCAAGCTTGATCACAAAAAGGACGAATACGCAAGGAACCTGCCTTACGGGGAACAGCGCCACCTTGAAATAGCGCGTGCACTTGCCACCGACCCGATACTGCTTTTGCTCGATGAGCCCGCGGCAGGCATGAACCCGGCGGAAACCTCGCAGTTGACGGAATTGATCTGCTGGATACGGGAGAAATTCAACCTCACGATTTTGCTGATAGAACATGACATGTCGTTGGTAATGAAAATATGTGAGAGGATCTATGTGCTTGATTACGGTATGGCCATAGCCGAAGGGACGCCGGATGAAATCAGGTCGGACAGGCGCGTTATAGAGGCTTACCTGGGGGAGGCTGCAAATGATGTTTGAAATTCGCGATTTGGAAGTTCACTTCGGCGTTATACGGGCTCTCAAGGGGATTTCCCTCGAAGTCAGAGATGGCGAGATCGTGACACTGTTAGGGGCAAACGGGGCAGGCAAGACGACCACGCTGCGTACGGCGTCCGGGCTGAAAAAGTCTACATCCGGCTCTGTTTTGTTTGAAGGCAGGGACATTACCGGTACGACTGCCATAGAGAGAGTCCATATGGGCATATCGCATGTGCCCGAAGGACGGCGGGTCTTTTCAACCATGACGGTGCTGGAGAACCTTGAGCTGGGAGCATATCACCGAAAGGACAGGAACGGGATCAGCAGGGATCTCAGGAAAGTTTACGAATTGTTCCCGATCCTTTACGATAGAAGGAAACAGGCGGCCGGTACTTTATCAGGCGGGGAACAGCAGATGCTTGCGATAGGCCGCGCACTGATGAGCAGGCCCAGGCTGCTTTTGCTTGACGAGCCGTCGATGGGCCTGGCACCGATCCTCGTACAGGAGATTTTCAGCATCATCACGGACATAAACAGGGAAGGGACGACGATCCTTCTTGTGGAGCAAAACGCCAGCATGGCTTTGCAGATAGCCAACCGTGCCTATGTAATGGAGACGGGCTCGATAGTTCTTACAGGGACGGGCAGCGAACTGATGCAAAGCGAGGAAATCAAAAAAGCGTACCTGGGAGGCTGATTCTATGTTCGTCAGGAACAAGATGACCACAAACCCGTATACCATCTCACCGGACCAGACCATCCCCGAAGCTCATGAGATCATGGCGAAGCACGGGGTCAAGCGTCTTCCTGTCGTAAAGAACGGCAAGCTGGTCGGTGTCGTTTCAAACACCGACATATTGCGCGCTTCACCGTCAAAGGCAACAACGTTCAGCATGGGTGAGATAGCGTACCTCCTGTACAAGACCAAGGTCAGCCAGGTAATGACCAAAAATCCCCTGACAATATCGTCGGGTGCACTGCTGGAAGAGGCGGCAACACTGATGCGGGACAATAACATAGGATTCCTTCCGGTCGTGGACGACGGCAAACTGGTAGGGATCATTACCGAAAGCGACATATTCGATTCATTCATAGAGCTGCTCGGGTTCCGTGAGCCGGGCACGAGGCTTACCATCGAAGTGGAAGACGCTCCCGGCATATTGTCGAACCTGACAGGTATTTTCAGCAAGTTTGGAGCGAACATCACGCATGTAGCCGTATACCGCGGAGCAGGCGGGAAAAGCGCAGTCGTTGTGGGGACCAGGTCTCTGGACACTTCGGCAATCGAAAAGTCGATCGAAGAGCAGGGTTTCAAAATCCTTTACAAGCTCCAGAACAAGTAATTTATTCGTCTGTCCGGATGTTCGGCAACTTCAGGTGGAGACAGATTAACCAGCTTTGCTGCACTGCTATGCACAAAAACTGAAAAAGAGAGATCACTTTCAGTGATCTCTCTTTTCTTTGGTGCGGGAAACAGGACTTGAACCTGCACACTCGTTGCGAGCTCTAGTACCTGAAACTAGCGCGTCTGCCAATTCCGCCATTCCCGCGTGTCTCAAAATGCAATATTTATTCTACTAGAAATGTAGTATAATTGCAAGTGGTAATTTGTAAAATTTATATTGCTTTTATTATCATGGAGGTATACCGGGTTGAATGAGAAACTTGAACAGTTCAAAAGGGACATCGTAAATAAGCGGGTGGCAGTCCTCGGCATAGGAATCAGCAATACGCCGCTGATAAAGTACCTGGGGAAGCTCGGCGTCAGTGTCACCGCGTTCGACCAGGCAGGGAAGGAAGAACTGCAGCCGGCTCTCAAGTCGCTGGAAGACCTGGATATCGAGTATTGCCTGGGGCCTGACTACCTTGAGAAACTCAGGGGCTTTGACATCATATTCAAAACGCCCAAAATAAGGTTCGATATACCCGAACTCCTAAGGGAAGCAGAGGCCGGTGCGGAGATAACTTCGGAAATGGAAGTGTTCTGCAGGCTGTGCCCCGCAAGGATATTCGGAGTTACCGGCAGCGACGGCAAGACCACCACGACGACTCTGATAAGCAAAATACTTGAGCATCACGGGTATAAATGCTGGCTCGGCGGCAACATAGGAACGCCGCTGCTGGACAGGATAGACGAGATAGACGGGTCCGACATGGTGGTCCTGGAACTGAGCAGCTTCCAGCTGCACACGATGCATAACAGGATAAATACGGCCGTCGTTACGAACGTTTCGCCGAACCACCTGGATGTCCACAAATCGATGCAGGAATATATAGATGCCAAAAAGAACATTTTCCTCTACCAGGATGTCAATGACACGCTGGTCCTGAACTATGACAACGTCATTACCCGCGGATTTGCCCCGGAAGCGCCGGGCAAGGTCATCATGTTCAGCCGTACTGCCGATCTTGACGAAGGCGTCGTGCTTTCCGGCGGGAAGATAGTCCTAAGGCGCAGCGGCAGGGAAATGGAGATCGCAGATGTAAGTGACATCAGGATCCCGGGTGTCCACAACGTTGAAAATTACATGGCCGCTGCCGCTGCAACGGCGGATTTTGCCGGACCTTCGGATGTCAGGGCGATAGCCGTGTCATTCGGAGGCGTCGAACACCGCAACGAGCATGTAAGGACCGTCAACGGCGTGAGCTTCTACAACGATTCCATCGGTTCAAGCCCTTCCCGGACCATGGCCACTATCAGATCATTCGGCGACAGGGTCATACTCATCGCCGGGGGATACGACAAGCACCTCTCATACGATGAAATGGGCGAAGTCCTCGCGGAAAGGGTAAAGTGCCTCGTACTGTTCGGGCAGACATCCGACAAGATAGAAGCGGCGCTGAAATACGGCGTGAAAAAGTCCGGCAGGGGCACAGGCATACCGGTCTACCGGTGCACATCGATGGAAGAAGCAGTACGCACGGCGTATGAAAATGCGGTACCCGGTGATGTGGTGCTGCTCTCGCCGGCAAGCGCGAGTTTTGACCATTACAGGAACTTCGAAGAGAGAGGGAACCACTTCAAAAAGATTGTCCTGGAACTGTAAAGCACTGTGGCCGGCATGACGGCCAGCCGGACAATAACGCACGAAATGCCGGATGACACCCGCTGACCGGCGCGCCAGGCGACATGACTCGACAAAAAAACCTCCCGGGACCGGGAGGTTTTTTTATTGGTGGAGGGAGATGGATTCGAACCATCGAAGTCAGTGACAACAGATTTACAGTCTGCCCCCTTTGGCCACTTGGGTATCCCTCCGTATAAAACTGGTGGGCCTTCAGGGACTCGAACCCCGGACCAACCGGTTATGAGCCGGTTGCTCTGACCAACTGAGCTAAAGGCCCGTAAAGTCACAAGGACAAGTATAAAGCATAAGAAACGGCAAGTCAAGTAAAGATTTATCCAAATCTCAAAGGATATTCGCATTATCGTGTCGAATACCAACTTCAGGCTCCGATCATGCAATTATCATAAAATGTTCTGCGAGGTGCTGTACAGATGAGGGTATCTTTCCTTGGCGCAGCAAAAACGGTGACGGGTTCGTGTTTCCACATAGAAACCGATAACTGCAGTTTCCTTGTGGACTGCGGCATGTTCCAGGGAAGCAATGCAGATGAGGCGCGCAACCATGATCCGTTCCCGTTCAACCCGGCCGGCCTGGATTTCGTAATACTGACGCATGCGCACGTGGACCATTCCGGCCGACTGCCAAAACTGTATGTCGACGGTTTCCAGGGACCGGTATATGCAACTAAGGCGACAGCCGAATTATGTGCGATCATGCTGCCGGACAGCGGACACATCCAGGAATTCGAAAACGAATGGGTGAACCGCAAACGCGCCAGGGCCGGACTTCCGCCTGTCAAACCCCTCTATACCGTACAGGATGCAGTGGATTGCATCAGGTTGTTCAGGAGTGTCCGTTATTACGAAGAAATAAGGATAAATGACAGGGTAAGGGTGAAATTCAATGATGCTGGCCATCTCCTCGGTTCTTCCATAGTCGAGATTTGGGTAAGGGAAAACGGCCGCGAGATAAAGCTCGTTTTTTCCGGGGACCTGGGGAACAGGGACATGCCCATACTGAGGGATCCGGACACGATCGAAAGCGCCGACTATGTTTTCATCGAGTCCACTTATGGGAACAGGGACCATATAAGAACGGAAAACAAGATCGACAAGTTCATTGAGATAATAAGGTCAACGAAAGAAAAGAGCGGAAAAGTGATCATCCCGTCCTTTGCAGTCGGCAGGACGCAGGAGGTCATATATGAACTGTTCAAACAGCATGAGAAGAACGACAGGGAACTGAAAGAACTGCTGAAGATACCGGTGTATGTGGACAGCCCGCTGGCGGTTTCGGCCACGGAAGTATTCAGGAATAACCTGGACTGCTTTGACGAGGAAGCCAGGGAGTACATAAAAAACGGCGACAATCCGCTGGATTTCCCGAGCCTTCGCTTCACCCGGAGCGCTGAAGAGTCGAAGGCACTGAATGAAAGCACCGAGAGCATGATCATAATCTCGGCCAGCGGGATGTGCGAAGCAGGAAGGATCAAGCACCACCTGAAGCACAACCTCTGGAGGAAGGAGTCTTCGATCGTTTTCGTCGGCTACCAGGCCGCAGGCACACTCGGGAGAAGGATCCTGGACGGGGCCAAAAAGGTCAGGATATTCGGTGAAGAAATAAACGTGGATGCCAGGGTCGAGATGCTGGAAGGACTTTCGGGACATGCCGACCGGACCGGCCTGATGCACTGGCTGAAATCCTTCAGGAAAAAGCCGAGGCATATCTTCGTGGTACATGGCGAAGATGAAGCTATGAAAGAATTCGGGGACATGATATTCAGGGAGCTTAAGATCGTGCCGATCATCCCCGAATACGGCGAATCCTTCATGGTCACGGCTGAAGGCGTCGCACCTGCAGACAGGAAAGCGGAACGCGCAGAGAAGAGGGAAAGGTACGGGTTCAAGCGGCTTGAGATAGTACACATGCTCGACAAACTCAAGGATGAACTTGAAGAGGCATCCGCTATCATTCGTGACGACCTGAGGACCGAAAAGGACGACATCGAGCTCGATAAGCTGCTCGAAAAGCTGCTCGCATTTGAGAAGTATATACTTGAGATCATCAAGTGAACAAAAAACACCTTTCATTTTTCGCATATTTGTAGTATTATAATACTGATTTATTGAAGAACGGCAGTTACGGCAGGTAATACTGCGTCAAAAAGCCAGCACGGAAGGATGGTAGGTATGCTTAAGTTTGTCTTTTTAGTTCTTTTCATTGCTGTCATGGTCCTGGTCGGGATCATCAGCAGGAAAAAAGTCCAGAACGTACAGGATTTCTTTCTTGGCGGCAGGAAAATGGGACCGTGGCTTTCGGCATTCGCCTACGGGACCACATATTTTTCGGCCGTCATTTTCATTGGCTACGCGGGCAAGATAGGCTGGAGCTTCGGCGTATCAGCGACATTCATAGGCATCGGGAATGCACTGCTGGGAAGCCTGCTTGCATGGCTCGTGCTGGCCAGGAGGACAAGAAGGATGACGCATGAACTCGGTGCGTCGACGATGCCCGAGTTCTTTGAAAAGCGATATGACAGCAAGGCGATGAAAATAGTGACGGCGCTGATAATATTCGTATTCCTCGTGCCGTATTCGGCTTCGGTATACCAGGGGCTCGCATACCTGTTCGAGACCACCTTCGATGTTCCGTTCATATACTGCATGGCAGCCATGGCATTGCTTACCGGTGTATACCTGATGCTTGGCGGTTATGTGGCAACAGCACTGAATGATTTCATACAGGGCATAATAATGCTCGCAGGTGTGGCCTTCATGGTATTTTATATCCTTTCGAGCCCCGAAGTCGGAGGCCTGTCCGGAGGATTGCAGAAACTTTCACAGATACCGGGCGACGGGCCCGGCCTGGTGAGCCTGTTCAGCGCCCAGCCGCTGAACCTGCTCGGGCTCATCGTCCTGACCAGCCTCGGCACATGGGGACTTCCCCAGATGGTGCACAAGTTCTACGCGATCAAGGATGATGCGGCTGTCAAAAGAGGGACCGTCATTTCTACGGTATTCGCATTGATCATTGCAGGCAGCGCTTATTTCGTCGGCGCATTCGGAAGGCTCTTCCTCGACAACACGATGCCGGTAGGCGCCAACGGGAAGCCAAATGCCGACATGGTAATGCCCATGGTGCTTGAAAAAGCGTTGCCTGATGCGCTTATAGGGATCATAGTCCTACTGGTGCTTTCAGCATCGATGTCGACCCTTTCATCACTGGTGCTCGTATCAAGCTCCGCGGTTTCGCTGGACCTGGTAAAGGGGACCCTTTTCCCGAACATGAAGAAGGAGAACGTGATGCTCCTTATGAGAGTGTTGTGCGGGCTGTTCGTCATATGCTCGTTCATGGTGGCGGTGACGCCCAACTCCATCCTGGCACTGATGTCCTTCTCATGGGGCACCGTGGCCGGAGCATTCCTTGCCCCGTTCCTGTACGGACTGTACTGGAAGGGTACGACGAAAGCCGGGGCGTGGGCAGGCTTTATCGGCGGTTTTGCCGTGTCGCTGGGCGGAGCGATCATATATAAAATGGATCCGGCCGTTGCCCCGAATATCGGTGCGGTGGCAATGGTCGTTTCGCTGGTGATCGTTCCCGTAGTCAGCCTGGTGACTGCAAAGATGCCCCGGAAACAGTTGGACGAAATATTTGACAAAGTTGAAGCCGGAACGCTTGAAATGGAGGCATGATCGCCTGTACCGGCAGGATGTGAGTGCTCAGAACAGGAACCGGGAAAACCGGAATGAAAAAGGCAGCCGTTAGCCGCGCTGCCTGTCCGGAACGGCACGATCGATATCACGGGACATCCCTTGAACGGGCTTGTCCCTTTTTGCTAAGGGTTTACAAAAAACATGCAAAAGATTAAAATAAAACGAGGCGAAGCCGAATGCCTGTTTTCCCGGATCCGGCGAACAGATCCGGATATATGGAAAGGTATTTAGAAATAACAGATACAAATATAGAAATGGATGATAAGCATGAAGGAATTGCTGTTGGGAAATGAAGCAGTCGCAAGGGGGGCTTATGAGGCAGGCGTAAGGGTAGCCACCGCATATCCCGGGACCCCAAGCACGGAGATAACGGAAAACATCGCAAAGTATGACGAAATCTACAGTGAATGGTCACCGAATGAAAAGGTGGCGCTGGAGGTAGCGATAGGCGCGTCGCTGGCAGGTGCAAGATCGATATGTTCCATGAAGCATGTTGGTCTCAACGTTGCGGCTGATCCGCTCTTTACGGTTTCCTATACGGGCGTGAACGGCGGGCTGGTCATAATGGTCGCTGACGACCCGGGTATGCACAGTTCCCAGAATGAGCAGGATTCAAGGTTCTACGCGCGTGCGTCACTGGTGCCGATGCTGGAACCGTCGGACAGCCGGGAATGTAAGGATTATGTAAAGACGGCTTTTGAAATCAGCGAAAAATTCGACTGCCCTGTGATAGTAAGGCTTACCACACGTGTTGCCCATTCGCGGAGCCTTGTGGAGATCGGGGAAAGGAAAGGAATCGAACTCAGGCCGTATGTAAAGGATCCGTCAAAGTATGTCATGATGCCGGCAATGGCCAGGGGGCGCCACCTTGCGGTCGAAAAAAGGATGGCTGGACTGAGGAGTTACGCTGAAACTACGCCGCTCAACAGGATCGAATGGGGTGACAGGAAAATCGGCGTCATAACTTCGGGCATCTCGTACCAATATGCCCGTGAAGCCCTCGGTGACGTTTCATACCTGAAGCTTGGGATGGTATATCCGCTGCCGGAAGGCCTTATCAGGGAATTCGCCTCAAAAGTGGATAAATTGTATGTTATAGAGGAACTTGAGCCGTTTTTCGAAGAACAGGTGAAGGCTATGGGGATCGAGGTGACAGGCAAGAACCTGCTGCCGGTCACAGGGGAATACTCGGCGACGCTGCTTCGGGAAAGACTGTGCGGCACCAAACCTGAAAAGGTGTTCGATATCGATTCCCAGGCGCCTGCACGGCCTCCCGTGATGTGTCCGGGATGTCCCCACAGGGGTACGTTCCACGTGCTCAAAAAGCTTAAGCTGACGGTGACAGGTGACATAGGATGCTACACGCTGGCAGCGCTTCCGCCTGCACAGTCCATGGATACCTGCGTATGCATGGGGGCAAGCGTCGGCATGGCACACGGGATGGAAAAAGCACGCGGCAGGGAGTTCGGCAGGAAGACGGTGGCGGTGCTTGGTGATTCCACGTTCATCCACTCGGGCATCACCGGGCTGATAGACGTGGTTTACAACAAGGGCTGTTCCACCGTGATAATCCTGGATAACTCGATCACGGGTATGACGGGACACCAGCATAATCCCACCACTGGCTTCACCATCAAGGGCGAACCGACGAAACAGGTCGACCTTGAACTGCTGGCAAAGGCAGTTGGGATAGAAAGGGTGAGGATAGCCGATCCCTTCGACCTGAAGAATTTTGAAAAAGTAGTCAGGGAAGAGGTCGAGGCTGACGAGCCATCCGTAATAATCGCCCAGAGGCCGTGCGCGCTGCTGAAGCAGGTACGTTATGAAGGACCGCAGAAAATCAACGAAAACTGCCGTATGTGCAGAAGCTGCATGAGGATAGGCTGTCCGGCCATAGTAGACAAGGGTGATTCAATAGAGATCAACATCGCACTTTGCGTCGGGTGCAGGCTCTGCAGCAATGTCTGTGCTTTCAATGCGATAGAAAAGGCCGGTGATCAGAATGGATAATCTGAATATCATGATAGTGGGAGTCGGAGGGCAGGGAACCCTTCTCGCAAGCAGGCTGCTCGGGAAAGTGGCCCAGAAACAGGGATATGACGTTAAGGTCTCAGAAGTCCACGGTATGTCGCAGAGGGGCGGAAGTGTCGTAACTTATGTCAAAATGGGCAAAAAGGTATATTCGCCCATTATAGAAAAAGGCGAGGCGGACTTCCTGCTGGCCTTCGAAAAACTTGAAGCGCTGCGCTGGATAGATTATCTCAAAAGGGAAGGGACGCTGATACTGAACGAACAGGAAATCGATCCGATGCCTGTCATCACGGGAAGCACCAGGTACCCGGGAAGCATAACTGAAAAGCTAGAGGCTGCAGGCGTACGCATCCGTTCGATCGATGCTCTCAGAACCGCCATGGAATGCGGAAACATAAAAGCGGTAAACATGGTACTTATCGGCCTTCTGGCAGGGACATCGTCCATCGGGGAGGAAATCTGGATCAGGTCCCTGGAAGAGGTGGTGCCGCAGAAATTCCTTGACGTCAACATCAGGGCTTTCAACGCGGGGTACGGGGTGCGGTGACACTCCCCGGTATCGGGTATCCCTTTATGGTTGAGGAATGTCAACTTTGCTTCAGATTTTCAGCCTGTTGCTTTTGCGTGGGGCGGGCGGTGCCCGTAAACCCTGAAAGCTATTCTCACGGGAGGATAAAGGGCATAAATAAATATCAGAGGAGGGTTCTTTTATGCTGTACTGGAACCAGTCGCGCGAATGCATGCCCAGAGAGGAGATGCAAAAGCTTCAGAACGAGCGGCTGATCAAAACCGTCAAAAGGGTGTACCACAACGTTCCCTTTTACAGGGCGAGGATGCAGGAGAAAGGTATAGAACCCGGGGACATAAAGGGTATCGAAGACCTCCCGAAGCTTCCGTTTACTTACAAGCAGGACCTCAGGGATAATTATCCTTTTGGTACGTTCTCAGTGCCAATGTCCGAAATCGTGAGGATACACGCTTCTTCAGGAACGACCGGTAAAAAGACGGTAGTCGGATATACCAGGAGCGATATCGAGAGATGGTCGGAAGTCATGGCAAGGACCCTTGTCAGTGCCGGGGCTACAAAAGAATCGGTGATACAGGTGGCATACGGCTATGGTCTTTTCACCGGCGGGCTTGGTGCCCATTACGGAGCCGAGAGGATCGGGGCGTCCGTGATACCGATCTCGGGAGGGAATACCAGGCTCCAGGTCGAGATAATGAAGGATTTCGGCACCACGATACTTGCATGTACGCCTTCATATGCGTTGTACATGGCGGAAGAGATCGAAGAGGCAGGCATAAAGCTGAGCGAACTGAAGCTGAAAGCCGGTGTGTTCGGAGCAGAGCCATGGTCTGAGGCAATGAGGAATGAAATAGAAAGAAGGCTGGGAATACTTGCAATAGATATTTACGGGCTCAGCGAAGTCATAGGCCCAGGCGTTGCATCCGAGTGTCCCTGCAAGTGCGGTCTCCATATACAGGAAGACCATTTCATACCCGAGATCATCGACCCTGAAACAGAAGAAGTGCTTCCTCCCGGATCGACGGGCGAACTGGTCTTCACCACAATCACGAAAGAAGGCATGCCGCTGATACGCTACCGGACAAGAGACTTGTCCTCGCTGGATTATGAGAAATGTGACTGCGGAAGGACCCTCGTCAGGATGAGCAAGGTAACAGGACGTACTGACGACATGCTGATAATACGTGGCGTGAATGTATTCCCGAGCCAAATAGAAAGCGTACTGCTCGAGATGGGAGAAACCGCGCCGCATTACCAGATCGTCGTGGACAGGGTGTCAAACCTCGACGTGATGGAAGTTTGGGTGGAAATGACACAGTCTATGTTCTCTGACGAGGTGAAGAGGATAGAGGACCTCGAGAAGACGATCAGGAAGCGTATAGAGGAAACGCTGGGGATAAACGTGCAGGTCAGGCTCGTCGAACCGAAGTCCATAGAGCGCAGCCTGGGCAAAGCCAAAAGAGTGATCGACAAACGCAGGATATGACAAAGCATGACAGGCATGAAAAGCATGCGGCAAACCTGCTGCAGCATATATCCAGACCGGTGGAATCTCATATGTACGGGAGGTAATATCCATGTTCGTGAAGCAAATCTCGATATTCCTTGAAAACAAATCCGGACGGCTTGCTGAAGTCACATCGATACTTGGCGACAGCGGGATAGACATCAGTGCTTTGTCATTGGCGGACACCACGAATTTCGGCATACTCAGGCTCATTGTCAACGACCCGGACAAGGCTGAGGAAGTGTTGCGTGAAAACGGCTTTACAACGAGCGTGACGTCTGTTACGGCAATAGGTGTGAAAGACGAACCCGGCGGGCTGGCCGCTGCACTCGGGATACTAAAGGACGCAGGCATCGAAATCGAGTACATGTATGCTTTCGTCAGCAAGAAAGAGGATGAAGCCCTCGTGATACTGAAAACGGGAAACCCGGGCAAAACGGCCGAAATCCTCAGTTCCGGCGGGATCAGCGTACTGTCGGCGGAAGAAGTATATGACCTGTGATGGATCAGAAAAAGCCGTTCAGAAATGAACGGCTTTTTAGGTCCGGTAAAACATGTGCCGGGCGGCCCGGACGACGGGCAAACCGTGCAGGGAAATGCACCGGTGCCGCATCCTGCAGGGGATGTATTCACATCCTGCCAAGGATGTATTTCAGCACGAAATACTTCAGGCTGCCCATGGAAGCTCTTATCTCGTTCAGGATCCCGGCGTTGAACTCGGTGAAAAGCTTCTTTTCGTTTTCAGTGGCATCATACGTACTGTACCTGATCCTGACGAAAACATCGGTTATATCCCTGAACCGTACGGGGCTGAAGTAAAGTAGCCTGTCTATCCTGACAGAATACTGGTACGGCGTCTCCGCCGGCTGGATACCGAAACCGGCGAGCTTAAGCAGTCCGATGTAATAGTTGTAATGCCTGAGTATCGATGTCCTGGCCGGCAGGGAAGCCAGCACGAACAGCCTGAATTTGCTGCGGACCGCGTTGAAAGCCAGCAAAAGCAGGAACGATGCTCCAATGACAAGAAGTACGATGATAACGACTGAGCCTGTTTCAGGCCCGGGCTCTTCCACGATCCTGCCGGGACTGGTGTAACCGCTGTTGTCACGCCTGTAGTATCTCTCCATCATTTCCATGTAATAATTGTATGACGGGTCGTAATTCGGGCTCACGTTGACATTCTTCTGGATGTCCGCAGTATAGAATGTGGACCGGAACGGAGGAGTCGGTTCAAAGGGAAGCCATCCGAAACCCTCGAAATAGATCTCGGTCCATGCATGGGCCTGCAAGTTGGTGACCATGTATGCGTCATTCCTCTCCTTCACGGGCGACGGAGGAAGCATATAACCTTCGACGTACCTGGCCGGAAGACCGGCACACCTGGCAAGAATGGTCATCGCGGATGCGAAGTAGGAGCAGTATCCTTCCTGCAGGTCAAAAAGGAAATAGTCGACGAAATCCCTGTTCCTGGGTGTTGAGCGCACATCCAGGTTATATGCGAAATTCTCGGCGAGATATTTCTCAATAGCCCTTGCTTTGTCATAGTCATTGTCCGCAGATACAACCAGCGATGCGGCAAGGTCCCTGATCCGCTGCGGCAGGTCCTCCGGGAGCTGCAGGTATTTTTCATGGACGGCATCGCTGTGTTCCTTGAGGTCGGCGATATTACTGCGCATGCGAAGCAGTTCGTTCCTGTCGAAACCGTAGAGGATCGAGCCCGGCGTTTTGGTCCTGACTTCAGTGATATCGGTCGATTCGGACCTGGGGATGTCCGGCAGTTCCGATCCGTGGATTTCAAGATGGTCGGACGGTATCCTGATCGTCCCGGGGGGTGTGAGACGTGTGGAGCGCAGTATCGAATCGATCTCATCAAGATACCCGGAGTACAGGCCTTTCCGGCTTTTACTCAATGTTTCGCGGAACAGCTCGGAAGCAGTGGCCGGTACGTATGCGGTCATTTTGTAACGGAAATCTTTCGTGAGCCTGTTCTTTGAAGAGATATCTCCCGTATCGCTGATATATGCGGTGATATCGGCAGTTTCAGGCTCAAAGGATATGATCTTTGGAGGAACGAACAGCGACTTTGTTTTCAGGTTGAGAAATGTAACGGTTATGGAGCTCCCGTCCAGCAACCCGTCCGGGAGTTCATCGCTGCCTGTGAGCAACTTAAGGCCTTCTATCATTTCGTCGGTATCGCTGTAGAGCCTGCCGGGGTCCTCATCGAGCGGAGACAGGCCGTCAACGCTGTTGATCCACCTGTTCCCGGTATATACGTCCCTGGTGGCGCCCCTCAGGTAGATACGCCTGTTCGAGGTTACATAAAGCACATTCGTCCTGTCGAGCCTTACCCTGCCGCCAAGGAAGTTGTCCCTGTCACCGAAGCCCGACGACGCAGAGAGGGAGAAATAGTCGAATGTTTCGTAATCGAACCTGTTCCTGAGATAGCTGTAAGCCCGCGCGATTTTCTGGTCCAGCCATTTCCACTGGATAGGATATTCGCTTGCATCGAATGAGGATGCCAGCAGGACCAGCACGATGCTTACCGGCAGGCTCCAGAGCAGCATTACGGAAGGTTTTGCATATTCGTTTTCGATCCTGGAGCTTTTTATGATGTAAACATGCTTGAGATATGACATCAGTGCCGCGACAAGGAACAGGTAAAACGGGACGAGAGTGACGAACAGGCGGTATGTTGCCTGGACCGCAAAAACACCGGCGCCGGCAGCCAGGATGACAAAGAACATGAATTTCCTGATAACGAAAATATATGAGAGGATGCAGACCAGAAGGCACAAGGCTGCTACTGAAATGAACCCGTAAGCAGGGTCCGGCACATCTGCATACATTATGAAATCATAGAGCCAGTAGTAATATCCTTTGAAAAACTCAAGCACTTCGTCCGACTTTCCTGCGGCCAGCACATAAACAACAGAAAAAACCACGGCAACGCCGGCCAGTACAGCGGTGACGACGGATGAGATCCTGCTGTGGAACGCAACGAGGAGGACCGCAGTTACGGCAAGTATGATAAGCAGTGTCGACACCGGAGGGTAATCAAAGCCCATGGCGGACGTGAGCGCATATGTTATGCTGAACGAGATGAGTATCGATAAAAATATATCCGGAAGTTTCGCAATGATACTTTTCAGCAAGATGTCATCCCTCCCGCCCTAGCTTTCGAGGACAGCCCTGGTGTCGTCGTCAAGGCCTATCCTGTAACTTTTGATACCGATCTCAGGAAGCGATGTCAGTATATTCTCGATTTCCTGGTCCCTGGTACCCGTTATTTTTTCAGGGGATATATATACGAGGCTCACATTGTATCCGGAGTCCAGGGTCTTGCACAACTGGTTGTAGAGGCCGTAGCCCAGGTTCGAGGTGAACACGACGATGTTTGAATTCTTCGGGGCGGTTTCCGTGTATATCTCGAGCAGATCTTCGACTGCAACGTCATCGCTGAACCTTACCCTGGCGAGTGTTTCATATATTTCATTGAACATGAGGTGGTTTTTTGCCTGGATGCTGTGGAGCGATTCGCTGAAAAATACCAGTTCAACAGGTATCCACTTGTTAAGGCAGTAGTATAGGACCGCAACGACTGCCTCTATCAGCTTGTCTTCGAGCATGATGTTTTCACCCGGAGAGTAATGGTTCTTTCTGAGGTCGAGCAGGAGGAGCGTGTTGGTCTCGGACGTGCTCTGGAACTTCCTGACCATCAGTTCCTGGGTCCGGGCAGTCAGTTTCCAGTGGATCCTTTTCATCGAGTCTCCGTACTGGTACTTCCTGATCTCACTTATCGTGGTCATGTCTTCGTCCCTGGTGTTGAGCATCGAGTGGACTTCCGACATGAAATCGGTCCTGAGGTGGAACTTCTCCAGGTAGACGATCTTCGGATAAACGGTGACATACTTGGGCTCGCCCACATTGTACCTGAGTTTTATGAGCCCGAAAAAATCCTCTATTTCAACGGAATCGATCCCTATCTCATAATTGCCCCTGTAGTTGCACTGCAGTTCGAACGCATAGTTCCTTCCTGAAAACGGGGGAAGCGAGAAATTACGGATCTGGTACTGGTTCTCGAATATCGTGTCTGACCCGTAGAGCGATACCTTAAGGTAGGGATACAGCAGGAAATCCTCGTTATTTATACTGAAAAGGAAGCTGACCCTGTCGCCCTTGGTAACGAACCTCTTGTCCAGGTCCTGCCCCAGCTTGAACCTCATATAGATGATCAGAGTGTACAAAACAGAAAAGGCCGGCAGCAGCAACATCGTGTAAAGGAACATATAGGGGATCCTGCCGCCGTTGAAATATGCAAAGACAAGGGCGGCTGCGAACAGGCATATGTAGAGGATCCTGGTCCGCTTCATATCAGCTCACCACCGGGACGCCTGTTACTGAGACGATGTTGTTCAGTATTTCCACCGGGTTTATCTTCTTCAGCCTCGCTTCCTGCTTCAGCATGATCCTGTGGGACAATACCGGGACGACCATTTTTCTTATATCGTCAGGGATCACGAAATCACGTCCGTTATACAGGGCCCATGCCTGCGAAGCACGGAACAGCGCCAGCGATCCCCTGGGACTCGAGCCAAGTGTAACATCGGGGTGCTTCCTGGTCTGGCTGACTATTTCCACTATGTAATCGCTGAGACTCTTGTCTACATGCACTTTTTTGACTTCTTCCTGCAAAGCCATGATGTCGCTGCTCTCTGCCACCGGCATGAGCCTGTCCAACGGGTTCGAATGCTGGAACCTGTTAAGTATGTAGCTTTCCTCCGCGTTTGTCGGGTATCCTATGGATATTTTCATGAAAAAACGGTCGATCTGTGCTTCGGGCAACGGGTAGGTGCCTATGTACTCCACCGGGTTCTGTGTAGCCAGCACCATGAACGGTTCAGGCACTTTATAGGTGACGCCGTCGACAGTCACCTGTCTTTCCTCCATGACCTCGAGAAGGCTTGCCTGCGTCTTGGGAGAGGTCCTGTTGATCTCGTCCGCAAGGATGATCTGGCTCATTATCGAACCGGGCCTGTATTCAAAATCGCCTGTCTTCTGGTTGTAGACTGAAAAGCCGGTGATGTCGGATGGAAGTATGTCCGGCGTGAACTGGATCCTTCGGAACGATGCGTTGATGGATTTTGCCAGGGCTGAAACAAGGCTTGTTTTGCCGACGCCGGGGACATCCTCGATAAGGACATGGCCGTTGCAGATCAGGGAAATCACTGCAAGTTCCACGGCAGAACGCTTTCCGACGATGACATTCTCGACATTCTCGATGATGCTCCTGAGGATTCTGACAGAATCGTTCATAACAACCATCCTTCTGTATATTAGATTATATTTTAATGATAGTATGGCGGACATTTTTGATGAAGTGGTTTTTTTCAGGAGAATTGTGGTGTTTTTTTCAACTTGAATATATAATAAAAACGTATGCCAACGAATGCCGTGAACAGGAGATGGATCATAAATGAAAGCAGAGATCCTCGCAGTCGGCACCGAACTGCTCATGGGACAGATCGCAAATACGAACGCACAGTACATATCGTCACGGCTTCCTGATGCAGGTATCGGAGTGTATTTCCACGACGTAGTCGGGGACAACCCTGAAAGGCTCAGGCAGAGCTTCAGCCTGGCATTGTCAAGGTCCGACGTCATCATACTGACCGGCGGCCTGGGGCCGACACAGGATGATATAACCAAGGAGACAGTATCGGAAGTCCTTGGGCGAAAACTCGTACTTGACCGGGAGAGCGTCGAACAACTGGAGGAGTTTTTCAGGAAACGAAACAGGAAAATGACCCGGAACAACCTGAAGCAGGCCTATTTCCCGGAGGGATGCAGGATCATAAGGAACAGGAACGGCACTGCTCCGGGTTGCATCATCGAGGAAGAAGGGAGGACGATAGTGCTGTTGCCGGGGCCTCCCTCCGAACTGAAGCCGATGTTCGAGGAAACGGTGATGCCGTACCTGGCATCCAAAGCCGATCACAGGCTTGAGTCCGTTTACGTCAGGATTTTCGGCATCGGTGAAGCCGAAGTCGAAACTGCTCTCATGGATCTCATAGATGGCCAGACCAACCCGACCATAGCGTCATACGCAAAAGACGGAGAGGTGATGCTACGGATCACTGCAAGGTATCAGAAAGACGGCACAGGGACCGGCCTGATCGGACCCATGGTGGACGAGATCAGGAAAAGGCTGGGTGATGCTGTTTTCAGCACAGACAACAGCAGCCTTGCAGAAGTGGCGGCAAAACTGCTGATGGAAAAGAAAATGACGATCTCGCTGGCCGAGTCCTGCACGGGCGGCCTCCTGGCCGCAAAGCTTACAGATATACCCGGCATTTCCGCGGTTTTCGACCGTTCGGCAGTGACATACAGCAACCGGGCCAAGGTGGAAGAACTCGGCGTGAGGCAGGAAACGCTGGAGAAGTACGGGGCTGTCAGTGAGCAGACCGCATCAGAGATGGCGATCGGAATAAGGAATGTGTCCGGAACGGACCTTGGCGTATCAGTCACCGGTATCGCGGGACCGGGAGGAGGAACAGATGAAAAGCCGGTCGGCCTTGTTTTCACTGCTCTTGCCCATAAAGACGGGGTGATCGTGAAAAGGCTCGACCTCACCGGAGACCGGGCAAGAATCAGGAACCTGACCTGTCTGCACGTCTTCGACATGGTAAGGAGGCACCTTCTCAGTATCGGAAAATGACGATCATGAACTCCGGAGGATCGGGATTGGAGCGTTACAGGGAAAACAGCATATCAACGGCAGCGATAGTTGTCATGGGATCGATAATCCTTGGCAGGTTCACTGGTTTCCTGCGCGAAACGGTGCTTTCCTGGAAGGTAGGCTTAAGCTGGGTACAGGATGCGTATGTTGCTGCGTTCACCGTGCCTGACCTCGTTTATGTGTTGCTTGTGGGAGGGACGATCTCGGCGGCGCTGGTGCCTTTTTTATCCGGAAAGGTCGAAAAAGGGGAGGAAAGAGACGGTTGGATCGCCGCCAGTACATTTATAAATGTCATTTCGCTGATCATAGCGGTGATCTGTGCATGCGGCATGATTTTTGCCGACAAGATAATACCTGTTGTCGCGCCGGGCTTCACCGACAGCAGCCCCCAGACCAGGGAACTTGCCGTTAAGCTGTCAAGGATACTGTTCCCGTCGGTTTTCTTCATTATGATGGCAGGGATATGCAACGGCGTGCTCAATTCATACAGGAAGTTCACGGCGGCGGCGCTCGGGCCGTCCATTTACAACCTTGGATGTACCCTGAGCATATACCTGTTTGCCGACACTGACCCGGAAAGCATGGCAAAAGCGGCCGGATTCGTTACACTGAGCGCTTTTGTATATTTTTTGATCCAACTGATATTTTCTTTCAGGAAATTCAGGTATTACAGACCCGTGCTGGATCTGGCCGGAGAGGGTTTCAGGAAACTTTTCGGACAGGCTGTCCCGTCGCTGCTGAATTCCACGACGGCGCAGCTGAACACGGTCATATCGACAGCATTTGTCAGCATGAGCGCCGTCGAGGGAAGCCTTGCCGCATTCAGGAATGCAAATACGCTCTGGCAGATGCCCCACGGGATCTTTGCAGTCGGCATCGGTATCGCGGTACTTCCGTCGCTTTCCGGTAAATTTGCGACAGGTGAATACGAGGAGTATAAAACGCTGCTGATGAAGGCGCTGACATCCGTCCTGTTCTTTGCGATACCTTCTGCGGCCGGGTTCCTGGTACTGCGGGAGCAGCTTGTAAGGGCAGTGTTCAAATGGGGAGGCAGGTTCACAGAGGAAAATGTCCCCTTTGTGGCAGAGATACTGGCATTCTTCTGCCTGGCGATGATCACTCATTCCACGGTGACGATAATGAACCGGGCCTTCTACGCGGCCCAGGACACAAGGACGCCGCTGGCGGCCGGCCTGGTATCGGTAATACTCAACCTTGCGCTCGGGTATGTATTTTACAGGCACACCGATCTTGGAGCGGCGGGAATGGCACTTTCATATTCGCTGATAAGCCTGGTTAACTCGTTCATATTGCTGGTGCTGAACGTAAAGAAACTGAAAGGTATAGATGCCGGCGAACTGGCGGCTTTCCTCCTCAGGGCTGTCATGTCAGCTGCGGTCATGAGTGCCGTGCTTTGGGGTATCCGGGAAATAGTGCCTTATCCTGGAGAAAAGGCATCACAACTGGTGTACCTCGTATTGGAGATCATCGCGGGATGCGCAGTTTATCTGGCGATGATGCTGCTTCTGAAGTCGCAGGAAGCGATATATTTGGTGAATAACATCAGGCGGAAATTGAAAATGTAAAAAAATGTTAGATTATTATTGACTATTCATAAGAAATATTATATAATCTTGGTCAGAACAAGTGTTCGTTCCATTCGAATCAAGGAGGTCTGCTCAGATGTTGGAAAGAAAAAAGGCATTGGAGATAGCGCTCGGCCAGATAGAAAAGCAGTTCGGCAAGGGTGCTGTCATGAGGCTGGGAGAAGAAGCCCATCTCAACATAGAAACGATACCTACAGGCGCGATAGGCCTCGATATAGCACTCGGAGTTGGGGGTGTCCCGAGAGGCAGGATCGTCGAGATATTCGGACCCGAGTCTTCGGGTAAAACTACCGTTGCACTGCACATAGTGGCCGAAGCGCAGAAGATGGGCGGAGATGCTGCGTTCATCGATGCGGAACACGCGCTCGACCCTGCTTACGCAAAAAATCTTGGAGTCGATATCGACAACCTTATCGTATCCCAGCCGGACACAGGAGAGCAGGCTCTCGAAATAGCCGAAGCACTTGTGAGGAGCGGAGCCATTGACGTGATCATAATAGATTCGGTCGCTGCCCTGGTCCCGAAAGCAGAGATAGACGGAGAGATGGGAGATGCTCATGTCGGACTCCAGGCAAGGCTCATGTCTCAGGCCCTCAGGAAGCTTGCCGGCGTAGTGAGCAAGTCGAAGACCACGGCGATATTCATCAACCAGCTCAGGGAAAAGGTCGGCATCATGTTTGGCAATCCCGAGACGACTCCGGGCGGACGGGCCCTGAAGTTCTATTCCTCGGTCCGGATGGATGTCAGGAGGATAGAGTCGATAAAGCAGGGCACCGATGTGATAGGGAGCAGGACCAGGGTCAAGATCGTAAAAAACAAGGTCGCGCCGCCTTTCAGGGAAGCTGAGTTCGACATCATGTACGGCACAGGCATATCGAAAGAGGGAAGCATCCTCGATGTGGGCGTCAGCATGGACATCATAAACAAGAGCGGGGCATGGTTTTCCTACAACGGCCAGAGGATAGGCCAGGGGAGGGAAAACGCCAAGCAGTTCCTCAGGGAAAACCCTGAAGTGGCGAAAGAGATAGAAATGAAGATAAGGGAAAACTGTCAGCAGGCTTTTGCAAGGAATACGGCCATGCGTACCGCGGAAACCGGTAGTGCCGAAGATAATGATAACGAGTGAGACTGGTTCACAGAATATCCGGGAGGTGGCCGTTATTGGAGATAACGTCGGTAGAAAGGAACAGGAAACACAGGGACAAGCTTTCGGTATACACAGACGGGAAATTCGCATTCAACATCTCCGAGGCGGACTATCTCTCGCTCAATCTCTATGAAAGATCCGAGATCGACGAGAAGACCATAGATTACATCAGGAACACTATCAATTTCCAGGAGGCCAAATCCAGGGCGATCAGGTACCTGACCCTCAGGATAAGGACTGAGAAAGAAGTCCGTGACAAGCTGAAGAGCGAAGGTTACGACCGCGAATGCATATCGCGGGTCATAGATGAACTGAAAGCCATGGGGTATATAAACAACCAGCTTTATGCGCAGAAATACGTATATGACAGGAGCAAGCTCAAGCCGATGTCGAAAAGGATGATGAAGCTTGAACTGCTGTCAAAAGGTATCCCGGAAGAGGTTGCCGACGAGGTGCTGGCCGACTGGAAAGCCGAAGATAAAGACGTGGCCAGGAGCCTTGTGAAAAGGAAGTTCGGCAAGTATGACCTCAGGGATGGAAAGATAGTCAAAAAGGCTTACATGTTCCTTGCCCACAGGGGCTTCAGCGGGGACACCATAAAAGAGGTGCTGAGGGAACTGGACGCGGAGATAGAAGACGAATCGTAAAGAAGCGGATCCATTGGAAAGACAGCAATGAGAAAGGTGCTTTGTGCACCTTTATTTTTTCCGTTCAAAACAGGAATGGCGTGCATTTGCTTTCCTGTATTGTGAAAAAGCTATATATGCTGTATATTATACAAAGCAGAAACAACAGGGAGTGTTATGGTTGAACAAAAAGATCGGGATGGTATCGCTCGGCTGTCCGAAGAACCTGGTGGACAGCGAACTGATGCTGGGAAAACTGAAATCCGAAGGATTCGAGATAGTCAATGATGAGGAGGCCGCGGATATTATCGTCATCAACACCTGCGGCTTCATAGAAAGCGCGAAGCAGGAATCGATAAATACGATCCTCGAAATGGCGGAACTGAAGGGAAAAAACTGTGAACTGCTGGTCGTCGCGGGATGCATGGCGGAAAGGTACCGAAATGAAATACTGGAGGAGATCCCCGAAGTAGACGTAGTGCTTGGCACCGGTAGTTACCAGGAGATAGCGGAAGCAATCAGGGAGGCTTATGGCGGCAAACGTGTATCAAGGTATGGGAAAGCGCCGGACTTGTCTTACCTTGACGGAGAAAGGGTCGTTTCCACCGGGAAAGGCTATGCTTACCTGAAGATCGCAGAGGGGTGCGACAACCGCTGCACATACTGCATAATACCGGCCCTGCGCGGACCCTACAGGAGCAGGAAGATGGAATCTGTCGTCGAAGAGGCCAGGCGTCTTGCCGATGCCGGGATAAAGGAACTTATCGTCACCGCCCAGGATACCACCAGGTACGGCCTGGACCTCTACGGCAAAAGGATGCTGCCCGAGTTGTTGAGGAGCCTCGGAAGGATAGAGCCGGTGGAATGGATAAGGATACTTTACTGCTATCCTGAAGAAACGGACATGGCGCTGCTGAGAGAGATAGCTGAAAACGACAAGGTTTGCAAATACATCGATATCCCCATCCAGCATGCGAGTCCGCAAGTCCTGAGGAAAATGGGGCGCAGGGGAAGCATCGAAGAAACATCCAGGCTTATCGATACGATAAGGGCTGAAATACCGGATGCAGTCATCAGAACGACAGTGATAACAGGTTTTCCGGGCGAAACCGAAGAAGATTTCGAAACACTTGCTGCATTTATTGAAAAATACAGGTTTGACAGACTTGGTGCATTTATGTATTCTAAAGAAGAAGGTACGGCAGCATACGATATGCCTGGCCAGGTGCCGGCAAAAGTGAAACGCACGCGGTACAACAGGCTGATGAAGATACAGAAAAAGATTTCGGCCGGACTGAACAGGCAAAGGCTTGGGAAAGTATATAAAGTGCTTGTGGAAGGGGTAGCGGACGACGGTATATTCTATTACGGCAGAAGCTATGCCGAAGCGCCTGAAATAGACGGGCTTATACACTTTACAAGCAAGGAGCCGCTGGAAATCAACAGTTTTGTAAATGTCAGGATACTTGATGCAGGAGATTACGATTTAACAGGAGAGGCACAGCATGAATCTTCCGAATAAACTGACTATTTCGAGGATCATCCTGGTACCCGTGCTCATGATATTCATCATACCAATACCTGACGCGATCATAAATGCCGGGATCCTGGGCTTCATGAAACCGCAGATGATCGTGGCCAATGAATTCCTCGCTTCATACGGGCGCTACATCGCCGCTGGCATTTTCATAATAGCGTCGAGTACGGACGCCGTGGACGGGTATATCGCCAGGAAGAGGAAACTCGTCACCAGGTTCGGCAAATTCCTGGATCCAATTGCAGACAAGCTGCTGGTGACGGCAGCGCTCCTGGCACTCGTGCAGAGCGGCGATATCAATGGATGGGTCGCCATGATAATCATTTCGAGGGAGTTCATAGTGACCGGACTGCGGCTCGTGGCGGCCGGAGAAGGGATAGTCATAGCCGCCAGCAATCTTGGCAAGCTGAAGACGGTTTTGCAGGATGTGGCAATAGTCGCGGCACTGCTCGACAATTTCCCTATCAGCCTGTTCACTGATTTCCCGTTCGACGATTATGCCATGCTGTTTGCAGTCATAGTTACGATATACTCATTGTATGATTACCTCAAAAAGAACAGCAGGGTCATCGATATCAACACGTAAGTCCCGGATAAAGCATACGACGGGGAGATGTTCCGACGCTCAGCGGAAGGAAGTCTCCCCGTTTTTGATAAAATTGTTGCATACATGTGAAATATATTATATACTTTTAGTAATAGGACATAGTATCAGGTAATAATTATCACACAAAAGCATGCAAAGCAGGTGTTTGACGAATGAGCCGATCATCCTCATCAAAAAAGGAAAGGCAGCAGGAGCTGATAGAAAAAATAAAGGAAGACCCGTTCCTCACGGACGAGGAACTGGCCGAACTGTTCAATGTCAGCGTGCCTACTATAAGGCTTGACAGGCTCGAGATGGGTATCCCGGAACTGAGGGAAAGGATAAAGAGCGTTGCCGAGAATAATTACAGCAAAGTCAAGTCGCTGCAGGGCGGAGAGATCATAGGCGAGCTTATCGACATAACCCTGGGGAAATATGGAGTATCCATCCTGGAAACAGATGATTCGATGGCCTTTGAAAGGACAAAGATCATAAGGGGCCATTTCATCTACTCGCTTGCCGAATCCCTTGCCATAGCGGTCATCGATGCGGATGTCGCTCTCGTGGGCGTCGCCAACATCAAGTATAAAAACCCCGTATACTCAGGAACGAGACTGATTGCCAAGGCTGAGGTGAAACGGACCAGGGGAAACAGCTACATCGTCTGGGTCAGGATATACGACAGGCAGACCGAGATGTTCCGAGGGAAATTCATACTTGTTTCCCTTGAAAAACCCCAGGAAAAATAGTATCTTAAATTATGAAAAAACCGGGAAAACAGAGAAAAATACGGGGTGAACAGATTTGAAGATACTGATAGATGCCATGGGAGGAGACTACGCACCGGATGCCATCGTCAACGGAAGCATCGATGCCGTGAAAATGCGGGACGGATTCGAGATAGCGCTTATCGGCGACCGGGAGCAGATCGAAAGGATACTTGCGGCAAGGAATTTCAGGAGCGACAGGATAGAAGTGATCCATGCAAAAGAAGTGATAACGAACGATGACATCCCGACACGCGCCATCAGGAGAAAAAAGAACTCGTCCATGGTCGTCGGTTTCAATATGCTGAAGGAGAAGAAGGGAGACGCTTTCCTTTCCGCCGGGAGCACAGGAGCCCTGCTGACAGGCGCGCTGTTCATACTCGGCAGGATGAAAGGCGTCGACAGGCCGGCACTCGGGGCAATAATCCCCACGAAGGCCGGGAAATGCCTGCTGATAGACGCCGGACTGAACACTACATGCAGGCCCGTGAATTACTTGCAGTTTGCGATTTTCGGCTCAGCGTACATGAAAGGGCTGTTCAACATGGAAAAACCGCGGGTCGGCCTTGTGAACATGGGGACGGAAGCCAGGAAGGGCACCGAGATACTCAAACAGGCTTACGAACTCCTGAAAACGTCCGACCTGAACTTCGTAGGCAACATCGAGGGTAAGGACATACCGCTGGGAAATGTCGATGTTGCGGTGTGCGACGGGTATGTAGGAAACGTGATGCTGAAGTTCCTTGAAGGGACCGGATCTTTCTTTGCAGGGCTTTTGAAAGGTATGTTCACGAAGAACATATTTTCGAAGATATCCACCCTGTTCGTCATGAAAGATATGAAGGCCTTCAAGAAGATGGTGGATCCGTCCGAAGACGGAGGGGCGCCTGTCCTGGGCGTCAACGGGCTTGTTGTCAAGAGCCACGGAAATTCGGACGAGAAGACCATCAGGAACGTGATATTCAAAACTTTGAACCTCGCAAACAGCCCTGTATTCGATGAGATACGCAACAGTGTTGAAAAGATGGAGGTTGCTGTTGATGGCGAAAAGGCAAAAAGAGAGCGTAAACGTTGGTATTTTAGGTATAGGAAGCTGCGTCCCGGAAAAAGTACTGACCAACTCAGACCTTGAGAAGATGGTCGACACCTCTGACGAATGGATAATCCAGAGAACAGGGATCTCTGAAAGAAGGATAACAGACAGGAACACTCCCACATATTCGCTGGCTGTTGAAGCAGCCAGACAGGCCATCAAGGACTCGGGCATAGAACCCGGGCAAATCGACCTTGTGCTGGTGGCCACCAGCACTCCGGATTTCCTTACACCATCCACTTCGTGCATCGTCCAGAAGGAGACAGGAGCGGAGAATGCTGCGGCATTCGACATAATGGCCGCATGTTCGGGCTTCATATACGGGCTGACGATCGCCAAGCAGTTCGTCGAGACCGGCTATTACAAGCATGTGCTCCTGGTCAGCAGCGAAGGCATGTCGAAGGCTGTTGACTGGACCGACAGGAAGACCTGTGTCCTGTTCGGAGATGGAGCGGGGGCAGTGGTCGTAGGGAAGGTGGAAGAAGGATTTGGAATATTGTCGACATACCTTGGCGCTGACGGCGCGAACGGCCACCATATCACTATCCCATGCCTCTACATGCCGGAAGAGGAACTGGAAAAGAGGAAGAACTACGAGAACAAGATTGCAGTTTACCAGGACGGTCACGATGTGTTCAAGTTCGCTGTCAAAATAATGCCTTATGCCACGGAAAAGGTGATGGAAAAGGCAGACATCACACTCGATGACGTAAAATACATAATACCCCACCAGGCAAACAGCAGGATAATCGAAAGCGCCGCCAAAAGGCTCGGCGTGGCTCTTGAGAAGGTTTACACCATAATCCGGAAATATGGGAACATGTCTTCAGCCTCGATACCTGTAGCCATGGATGATGCATACCGGAAAAAGCGCATCAACAGGGGAGACAACCTGGTGCTTGTGGGGTTTGGCGGCGGGCTGACATGGGGTTCCGCGCTTCTGAGGTGGAGCAAATAATTGGAGCATATAATTAGTCAGAAACAGTATGGAGGATCCGTATGGGTAAGATCGCTTTCATTTTCCCCGGACAGGGAGCCCAGTATAAAGGGATGGCAAAAGATATCGCGGCCGAATACAGGTCCGCATCCGACATATTCGATCAGGCAGGCGAAGCACTAGGCTTCGATATGAGGGAAATGATATTCGAAGGCGATGAGGAGACGCTGAAAATAACCGAAAACACGCAGCCTGCCATTGTGACTGCCAGCGTGGCATGCCTGATGCCCCTTCTCGAAGCAGGCATAAAGCCGGATTTCACGGCCGGGCTCAGCCTCGGTGAGTATTCCGCCCATGTGGCGTCCGGTACTATGGACTTCAAAACGGCGGTATCCCTTGTCAGGAAAAGGGGGAAATACATGCAGGAAGCAGTGCCGCTGGGAATCGGGACCATGGCGGCCATCATCGGGCTTTCAAGGGAAGACGTGGAGGACTGCTGCAGGGAGGCATCGCAGTACGGTGTCGTAGAGCCGGCTAACTACAACTGTCCGGGCCAGATATCGATAGCAGGGGAAACCAGGGCAGTTGAAAAAGCAATGGAACTATGCAGGGAAAGAGGTGCCAAAAGGACAGTACAGCTAGCTGTGAGCGCTCCGTTCCACTGCAGCATGCTGACGCCTGCAAGGGACAGGTTGCGTGCAGAGCTTGAAAACATCGAATTCAGCGATTTCAAAGTACCGCTGGTCGCTAATGTGACTGCCGAAATAGTCGGATCTCCCGCGGAAATAAAGGACCTTCTGGCAAGGCAGGTATGCAGCCCGGTACTTTGGGAGGATTCGATAAGGCATATGCTGGAACTGGGAGCCGATACTTTTGTTGAGATCGGACCTGGTAAAGTGCTCAGCGGATTCATGAGGAAAATAGACAGGGACGCCAGGACCTTCAACGTGGAGGACCTGTCATCACTGGAAAAAACTCTTGAGGAAATAGGAAAATAGACGAGGAGGCGGATATGATGCAGCTTAACGGAAAGACCGCCCTGATAACCGGCTCCGCCAGGGGTCTGGGCAAGGCGATAGCGATAAAGATGGCTTCCCTGGGTGCGAATATCGTACTGAACGATATCCCGTCATCGGAAGCGCTCGACGAAACCGCAGAGGAACTCAGGAAAGCCGGGTACAGGGTGGCGGTGGCAAAAGGCGATGTCAGGAACCAGGATGATGTAAAGGCAATGGTCGCAACAGCGGTGGAAACCTTCGGCAGCCTGGACATCCTTGTGAACAATGCCGGGGTGACGAAAGACAAGCCGCTGGCCATGATGTCGGAAGAGGACTGGGACCTGGTACTTGACATAAATCTCAAGGGAGCCTTCATATGTACGAAGTTGGCCGTGAAGCAAATGATAAAGCAAAAGTACGGCCGCATAGTCAATATCGCCTCGGTCGCGGGCAGGTACGGCAACAGGGGACAGGCCAACTATTCCGCGTCAAAGGCCGGCCTTATAGGGCTGACGATGTCCACTGCAAAGGAGTTCGCTTCCAAGGGCATCACCTGCAATGCGGTGGCACCCGGCCTGATACAGAGCCATATGACCGACGCGCTGCCGGAGGAAGTCAGGCAGAAATACCTCGGGAACATCCCACTCGGAAGGTTCGGGACGCCTGAAGACGTGGCGAATGTTGTTGCGTTCCTGGCTTCGGACGAAGCGTCGTACGTGACAGCGCAGGTAATTGATATTGACGGAGGACTTGTTATGTAATAATATCTTTATGTGTTTTGTATGAGCCGTTTCCGGGCAGGTGCGGACCGGCCGGGAACAGCTTTTACAATAAAACAATACCTCTTTGGGAGGAGGTGAAGGTATGGCAGATGCAGTATTTGAAAAGGTCAGGAAAATAATCGTTGAGCAGTTGGGTGTCGAAGATGATGAGGTTACGCTGGAATCATCCTTTATAGACGATCTGGGTGCCGATTCTCTCGATATCGTCGAACTCATCATGGCTCTCGAAGAGGAATTCGACATTGAGATCCCGGACAGTGAGGCAGAGAAGATTTCAACAGTCGGAGATGCTGTTGAGTACATCAAAAATAACTCATAAAAAAAGTCCCGTTAAGGGACTTTTTTTAAACGTCGGACCTGCTGTGCATGCAAGTGATACTATGTCGTCATTTTTCATGCTGGACTGGATTTGGCACAAAGCTGTCAATAGGAGGAGTTAAATGAAAAGGCGAGTTGTAATAACCGGTATGGGGGTCATCCACTCATTGGGATTCAGTCTCGATACTTTCTGGGACTCCATCCGCAATGGGAGAAATGGTATCAGTCTCATTACGAAATTCGACACTTCGGACATCGACGCAAAAGTGGCAGCTGAGATCAAGGGTTTTGAACCCACTGATTTCATCGATAAAAAAGAAGCCAGAAGGATGGACACATATACCCAGTATGCCCTGGCGGCTGCAAAAATGGCATTTGAGATGTCAGGACTGGATATGGAAAAGGAAGACAGCTTCAGAGCCGGCGCAATAGTAGCTTCCGGCATCGGCGGGATAGCCACTCTGGAGGAGCAGCACCAGGTACTGCTGACAAAGGGTGCCGGAAGGATCAGCCCGTTTTTCATCACGTCGATGATAGCCAACATGGCAGCGGCAAGGATCGCTATAGAGTATAACCTGAAAGGATTAAACGAATGTGTCGTCACAGCGTGTGCGTCAGGGAACAACGCGATAGGTGATGCGTTCAAGGTCATACAGCGCGGGGATGCGGACATAATGGTGACCGGAGGGGCAGAAGCCTCGATCACGCCGCTTTCGTTCGCCGGCTTCTGCGCAAACAAGGCGCTTTCCACGAACCCTGACCCTGCTTCCGCATGCAGGCCTTTCGACAGGGACAGGGACGGCTTTATCATGGGCGAAGGTGCGGGAATACTCATCCTGGAGGAATATGAGCACGCATTGAGGCGAGGCGCGGAAATACTGGGTGAGATCGTGGGATACGGCTGCACCTGCGACGCTTATCATATCACGGCCCCTGACCCGGAAGGAGAAGGCGGCATCAGGTCGATGCAGTTTGCACTGGCCGATGCGGGGATCAGTCCCGAGGATGTCGACTATATCAACGCTCATGGGACTTCCACGCCGATCAACGATCCCCTGGAAACAAAGGTCATCAAGGGAGTATTCGGGGAGCATGCATACAAGCTGGCGGTCAGTTCCACGAAATCGATGACAGGTCATTTGCTGGGAGCAGCAGGAGCCATTGAGGCGATAGTAACGGTGATGGCGCTTAAGGACGGTATTATCCCGCCGACCATCAACCTCGCTGATCCTGATCCTGAGTGCGACCTGGACTATGTCCCGAACAAGGCCAGGAAAGCGGATATCAGGTATGCCCTGTCCAATGCCCTGGGCTTCGGAGGACACAATGCAGCACTGGTATTCAAAAAGTTCACCGGATGAATATGCTGCTTGCAATGGGAATGATATATAAGCAAAAGACTTTACTAACATGCAGGATATGGGGTAAAATCCGTAAAGGCGGGGATGATCTCTCCTGCCTTTACGTTTTTCAAATACCGGATGAGGAGATTGCAGATGCTTGACAAGATCCTGTCTGAAAACATTGAAAAACTGAAAGAACTTGAGAAAGTGACGGGTTATACGTTCAGGGATCCCGGTAACCTTGTACTTGCCCTGACCCACAGTTCGTATGCGAACGAAAAGAAGGCAGCCGGCCTGAAAAGCAACGAAAGGCTGGAATTCCTGGGGGACTCTGTACTGAATATAATCACGAGCGATTACATATACAGGAACTTCACCGACCTACCAGAGGGAGAAATGACAAGGATCAGGGCTGCAGTCGTCTGTGAAGCGTCACTGATGAGATGTGCAGAAAAAATACGGCTCGGGGATTACCTGTTCCTGGGGAAAGGTGAGGAGAATACGGGAGGAAGGAACAGGTCTTCGATATTGTCAGATGCTTTTGAAGCGTTGATCGGCGCAGTATACCTGGACGGCGGGATGGAGGAAGCCCGAAACTTCGTCCTGAAGTTCATGGATGAGATCTGCCCTGATGCCGGCGGTAACGAGGCCTTCAAGGACTATAAGACCATGTTCCAGGAAATCATCCAGAAACAGGGAGAACATCGTATAACATACAGGATACTTGACGAAACAGGTCCTGACCATGATAAAACTTTCACGGCACAGGTACTGGTTGAAGGCAGGCCATGCGGGAAAGGCACCGGGAGGAGCAAAAAGGAAGCTGAACAGAACGCGGCCAAAGACGCCATACGCAACATGAAGGTGGAGAAATGAGCAAAAAGCATGTGGTCATACCTGTCTTCGTCCCGCACAGGGGATGCCCGAACGACTGCATATTCTGCAACCAGAAAAAGATAAGCGGACAGATGGAGGATATGACCCCGGGAAAAATACATGAAACGGTCGATATGCATCTTGGCACGATACGCGAGGATGCATTCGTTGAAATCGCGTTCTACGGCGGAAGTTTCACGGCGATAGAGAAGGAACAGCAGGAGGAGTTCCTTCGGCATGCTTACGGCTACGTCAGGGCCGGAAAAGTTTCGGAGATACGCGTATCGACCAGGCCGGACCGGATCGACCGTGGAATACTTGAGTTGCTGAAACGATACGGGGTCAGGACCATCGAACTCGGAGTACAGAGTCTTGACGACGATGTACTCAGAACCAGCCTCAGAGGCCACGATTCGGCCGTCGTGTTCAGATCGGCAAAACTGGTGAAGGATATGGGCTTCAGTCTGGGGATACAGATCATGACGGGGCTTCCCGGCGATACCAGGGAAAAATGCCTGGAAACAGCACGCAAGGTCATTTCTATGGGACCGGACCTGGTACGGATATACCCGGTCCTGGTCATAAAGGGCACAGGTCTCGAAAAAATGATGGAAAGGGGAGAATACAGGCCCCAGGACCTGGAAGAAGCCGTCGATCTGTGCGCCGAACTGCTCAGATTGTTCGAAGACAACGGCATCAACGTGATCAGGGTCGGGCTGCAGCCGACGGAAAATATCAGGACGGGCACAGGCTCGGATGTGGTCGCCGGACCGGTGCATCCTGCGTTCAGGCAACTGGCACAGGCAAGAGTCTCATTGAAAAGGATAGAGGAGATGATCGAATCACAGCGCCTTTCGGATGCGCGGGAAATCATCATACGTACAGGGCCGTCCAGGGTTTCAGACGTGGTCGGGCAGAAAAGGACCAATATAGAGTACCTTAAGAAGAAATACGGCTTTGCCCGCGTAAGGGTCATACCTGATCCCGCGCTTTCCGGGGAAATAATCTACCACGCGGTCTCATCAGTATCAACAGATACAGTATCGACAACGTCAGCATTATCAAATTCTGCAACAACATCGATTGCACCAGGTGAAAACACTATCAGCGGAACGTGACAGCAGCCGGTCCTTCCCTTCTGCAACTGCGCAGACAGAAGAAATATTTACAGGATCCAGGCCAAAGGCATGAAGATGGTCGGTCACACCAAAGGTAGCGATGGTCAGCCATACTAGAGGCACCGATGGTCGGTCATACCATTATTGGGCTGCAAGTGTTACAGATGCGTCCGGGTCATGAAGCTCGAATGAGGCCGCAGGAACCACGACCGGCAGCATGGACGCTGCCGGCGCTGGTCCCGAGCCATGGACGGCGAGTGACCAGCGTCCTCATTGGAGCGAATGGGCCGGCTTGCAGCTGTTCACGAAGCAGCCCCAAATGGTTGAATGACCATCGGTGAGCCTTTGGACATGTCCAGTGGAATCCTTGCTGTCTGCACGGCAGCAGAAGGAAAGGACCGGCTGCTGTCACGTTCCGGGTAGTAACGTTTGAAACTATGTTGCTTAACACACAAATTATGTTAAAATGGATATGCACATAAGACAAGCGGAGGGATCCATTTGTATCTAAAGCGACTCGAGATGCAGGGCTTCAAATCCTTTGCCGAGAAAATAAGGCTTGATTTCGATTGCGGCATAACGGCAGTGGTCGGGCCGAACGGCAGCGGGAAAAGCAATATTGCGGATGCGATCAGATGGGTCCTTGGGGAACAGAGCGCAAAAACACTTCGCGGCAGCAAAATGGAGGACGTGATTTTCGCAGGCACGGAGCACAGAAAACCGCTCGGTTTTGCTGAAGTCACCATCGTCCTTGACAATTCCGATTCGGCACTTCCGATAGATTACGACGAAGTTGCCATCACGCGCAGGGTCTACCGTTCAGGAGAAAGCGAGTACCTGATAAACAAAACCAACTGCAGGCTGAAGGACATTACGGAACTCCTGCTCGATACCGGCATAGGAAGAGACGGATATTCGGTCATAGGTCAGGGAAGGATCGACGAGATACTCAGTACGCGTTCCGAAGACCGCCGGCAGATCTTCGAGGAAGCCTCCGGTATCATGAAATACAAGATCAGGAAGCAGGAGGCAGAGAAAAAGCTTGAGCTTACCAGGCAAAACCTTGAGAGGATCAACGACATCATAATGGAACTGGAAGCACAGTTGGAACCTCTCAGGGAGCAGTCTGAAAAAGCCCGAAGGTTCCTGGATCTCAGGGAGGAACTTAAAGTCCTCGATGTCAACGTGTTCCTCAACAGTATGGAAAAATCCAGGGAAAGGCTGAAAACGCTGGAAGAACAGCTGAAAACGGTCCAGGACCAGATAAGTGATGAAAATAAAAAACTGGAGGAAATCACGGCTTCCAACAGGGAAAAAACAGAAATGCTGAAGTCGCTGGACGAAAAACTAGAGTCTGCAAAGCAGAAGTATTATGAGGCCGAGGGGAGCCTCGAACGCTGCAACTCGGAAATATCGCTGAATAAAGAGAAGATAGCCAATTTCATTCAGAATATAGAAAGGCTTGACGCCGAGAAGGCCGAGCTGAGGGAAAAGATAGAGGCGCTGGAAAAAGAAGAGGAAAGCAGGCAGAACAGGCTTCAGTACCTTGAGAAGCAGCTTGAAGAATACAGCACGAAACTGGCAGGGTATGAGAAGCAGATGGAGGAACTGCTCAAAACACTTGACGAGGAAGAGAGAAGGATCGAGCTTCTCAAGTCCGGGATAATGGACAAAATGGACATATGCTCGGACAAAAAGCTTCAGATCAGCAATCTCAGGACACATATAGAAAACATGCAAAAGCGCCAGAAGAGCATCGATGCGGAAGTATACCAGAACATAGTTGAAAAGGACAGGGAACTGATGAAAAAGGAGGAGCTTTCCGAAAGCATCAGGAAAGCTGAAATGCTCATAAAGGAGCATAAAAATCAGATCGCCGCCCTGTCCGCCGAACGTGGGGAAACCGACAGGATGCTTTCCGAGCTCAGGACCCGGCATGCAAAAATAAACTCCGACATCCAGTCGAAGAGTGCAAGGGTCAGGACCCTGAGGGAAATGGAACAGAGGCTGGAAGGCTACAACAGGAGCGTCAGGGAAATACTCCATGCCTGCCGCAGTTCCGCAGAGTTCGGCAAAGGAATACATGGGGCATTGGCACAGCTCATCGAAGTGGAAAAGAAATACGAGACAGCCATTGAAATATCACTCGGAGGCGCGCTGCAGGACATAGTCACACAGACAGAAGAAGATGCGAAGAAGGCCATTGGTTTCCTCAAGCAGAACAATCTTGGCAGGGCTACGTTCCTGCCCATCAGTTCGGTAAAAGGCAAAGGATTCGATGACCAGACACTGGGGCAGATAAAGCAGTGCGCAGGCTTCTGCGGCATCGCTGCCGACCTGGTAAGGCATGACGCGCAATACACCGGGATAGTACGGAGCCTGCTTGGAAAAGTCGTCGTCGTCGACAACCTCGACAATGGCATCAGGATGGCACGCAGGTTCCGGCACTCTTTCAGGATCGTAACGCTGGAAGGGGATCTGCTCAACACCGGCGGATCGATCTCAGGAGGAAGCGTCGATAAAAGAGGCACCGGCATCCTTACCAGGAACAGGGAGATCGGTGAACTTGATGAAGAACTCAAAGCCCTGGAGCAGCAGGAAGCCGAGGTCAGCAATGACATACGGCTGCTCACGGATGATGTGGCCCGCATAGATTCGGAAATCGCGTCGTTCGAAAGTGAGATCAAAAACAGCGAACTGGTTAAAATAAGGGATGAAAGCCACCTGGCACAGACCGAGGAAAATATCAGCAAGCTGGCTGCACGTATAGAAATGCTCAGGCAGGAAAAAGAGCAGCTTGAACGCCAGGTAAAGGATACAGGGACAGAACTGGCAAAATATGAGAATGAACTTCTGAAAACGGAAGATGAAATAAACGAGGCAAGGAAAACGGTCGCCGAGTTCCAGGAAAAGCACAAGGAAGGCCAGGCGGCCCGTGACGCCCTGCACCAGGATATAACTGACTTCAAGATATCGGTGAACTCGATACTTGAGAGCATAGCCGGCGTGAAGGAGAACACCGGCAGGCTGCAAACCGAAAAGGAAAGCCTGGAAAAGAACATCGCAAGGAAGGAAAGCGAGCAGGACAGGTTCAGGGACGAGGTCAAAAAGCTCGAAGAGCAGATAGAAGGCCTGAACGCCAGGATAAAGAAGCACCAGGAGGAAAAGTCGGGCAGGTCATTCGAGATCGACAGGCTGACGGAGGAAAGAAAGGTACTGGAAGAAGATATCTATGACATCGTGAACAAAATCAACGATATAAATAAAGACATCCTGTTGCTTAAGGAGGAGTATTCGCGCACAGAGGTAAAAAAGACGAGGCTTGAGGCTGAAATCGAGGCGCTGCAGGACAGGATATGGAATGAGTACGAACTTACATATTCCACGGCCCTTGAACTGAAGAGGGACATAGGAAGCATTTCGGGTGCGCAAAGAAGGATCAGCGAAATCAGGAACATGATAAAGGAACTGGGTCCGGTAAACGTAGCTTCGATAGACGAGTACATAAAAACCAAAGAACGGTACGAGTTCATGACAAACCAGAGGAACGACATGGAACAGGCCCGGGAAAAACTGCTGCGCGTCATATCCGAAATGACATCGATCATGAAGAAACAGTTCCTTGAGCAGTTCGAACTGATAAATAAGAACTTCAACGACGTTTTCAGGGAACTTTTCAACGGCGGCCGTGCCAGCCTTGCACTTGTAGACAGGGAGAACGTGCTGGAAAGCGGCATCGAGATAGAAGCACAGCCGCCAGGCAAAAAACTGCAGAACATGATGCTGCTTTCCGGGGGAGAGCGTGCGTTTACGGCGATCGCGCTGCTTTTTGCCATCCTGAGGCTCAAGCCGACCCCTTTCTGCGTTCTCGACGAGATAGAAGCAGCCCTTGATGAAGCGAATGTCTACCGCTTCGTGGAATACCTGAAGAACTACTCCTGCAATACGCAGTTCATAGTGGTCACACACAGGAAGGGGACCATGGAAGGTTCAGACGTACTGTATGGCGTCACGATGGAAGAACACGGCATTTCCAAGGTGGTTTCAATGAAGCTGGGAGAAAAGGTGGGATAAGATGGGATTTTTCAGCAGGCTGAAGGAAGGACTATCGAAGACGAGGAAGAGCATAACCGAAAGAATAGACCAGGTGCTGGTATCCTTCGGCAAAGTAGATGAGGAACTGTTCGAAGAACTCGAGGAAGTGCTCGTGACTGCCGACCTCGGTGTCGAGACAGTCATGAAGATAATGGATGACACAAGGAAAAAGGTCAGGGAAAGAAAGATCACGGATCCGCCTGAAATAAAGGAACTTATTAAGGAGACCCTTGTCGGGATACTTGGAGAAGAAACGCAAAAGCTTGATATCGATCCTTCTCCTGCCGTTATAATGGTGATCGGCGTGAATGGCGTCGGAAAGACGACTTCCATCGGAAAGATAGCCCATGCCCTGAAAAACCAGGGTAAAAAAGTGATGCTGGCCGCGGCCGATACATTCCGGGCTGCCGCCATCGACCAGATTGAAGTATGGGCCAGCAGGGTCGGGGTCGATATAATAAGCCACCAGGAAGGCTCCGATCCGGCGGCTGTCGTTTACGACGCGATCCAGGCGGCAAGAGCCAGGAAAGCCGACGTTCTGATATGTGATACGGCAGGTCGCCTGCACACAAAGAAAAACCTGATGGAAGAACTGCGGAAGGTTTCACGCATCATCGACAGGGAAATGCCGGGAGCCAGGCGCGAAAACCTCCTTGTCCTGGATGCGACTACGGGACAGAACGCAGTTTCTCAGGCAAAAACGTTCAGCGAGGTCACGGACATAACGGGCATCGTATTGACGAAGCTTGACGGCACTGCAAAAGGCGGTATCGTCATTGCGATAAAGTCCGAACTTGGTCTGCCTGTAAAGCTGATTGGGGTAGGGGAACAAATGGACGACCTGCAGCCGTTCAACGCCAAAGAGTTCGTAGAAGCACTGTTTTCCTGACAATATCATAAAATTGGCCTTGACATTGCATCTGTATTCGCTTAAAATAGCTGTAAAGTAAAAATACTTTACAGCTATTATGTATCATGAAAGAGTTGTTCAGGGTAAGCCTTTTGCTCGACTTTTACGGGCAGATGCTGACAAAACGGCAATATGACGTACTCGACCTGTATTACAACAGCGACTATACGCTGGCTGAAATAGCCGAGGAACTGGATATAAGCAGGCAGGGAGTACATGACAATATAAAGCGCGGCAAGGCCGCACTATTTGACCTTGAAAGGAAGCTGGGACTGGTTGCCAGGTTCGGCACACAGAAAGAAAAGGCAGCAGAAGCACTGAAACTCCTGGAAGATATCGAAAAAGCCGTCACGGACAGCCGTGACAGGGAAAAGCTTACCAGGGCGAAGTTCCTGATCAGAAGTATGACGGAGGATTGAAGCATGGCAATTTTCGAAGGTCTGTCCGCAAAGCTGCAGAACACCATCGGAAGATTCCGCGGCAAGGGCAGGGTCACTGAGAAAGACGTTAAGGAAATGATGCGTGAAATAAAGTTGGCGCTGCTCGAGGCCGACGTTAACTATAAAGTCGTGAAAACCTTCATCACCAACGTCTCCGGGCGCGCAGCCGGCCAGGAGGTACTGGAAAGCCTTACGCCGGGACAGCAGGTCATAAAGATAGTCCACGAGGAACTGATCGACCTGCTGGGAAAAGTGCCGTCAAAGCCGACTTTTTCAAGCAGGCCGCCGACGATATACATGATGGTCGGACTCCAGGGTTCCGGTAAGACGACTACTTCAGGGAAGCTGGCCAACCTCCTGAGAAAGCAGGGCAAAAACCCGTTGCTCGTCGCGTGCGACGTGTACAGGCCGGCCGCAGTAAAACAGCTCCAGGTGGTCGGAAACCAGTTGGGAGTTCCCGTGTTTTCATTAGAAGGAAGCAAGGATCCGGTGGATATAGCGAAAAAATCGGTGGAGCACGCCGTCAGCATGATGTACGACCTCGTTATTATCGATACTGCGGGACGTCTCCATATTGACGAAGAACTGATGGACGAACTGGAAAACATCAAAAACGCCATCCATCCCCACGAAATACTGCTGGTGGTCGACTCGATGACCGGACAGGATGCAGTGAACGTTGCCGAGAGTTTCAACGAGAAGCTTGGCATAGACGGCATCATCCTTACCAAGCTGGACGGCGATACAAGGGGCGGGGCGGCCCTTTCGGTAAGGGCGGTCACAGGTAAGCCTGTCAAATTCGCCGCTATCGGTGAAAAACTGAATGATATCGAGCCATTCTACCCTGACAGGATGGCTTCCAGGATCCTTGGGATGGGCGACGTGCTTACGCTTATCGAAAAAGCCCAGGAAGCATTCGATGAGAAGAAAGCTCTCGAGATGGAGAAGAAACTCCGCACCCAGCAGTTCACGCTCGAAGACTTCCTCGACCAGATGCAGCAGCTTAAGCAGATGGGACCGCTCAGCCAGGTGCTGGGCATGCTTCCGGGGATGAACAGCAAGATCCTGAGCAATGTAGAAGTAGACGAGAAAAAGCTGGTACACCTGGAAGCTATAATAAAGTCCATGACGCCGCAGGAGCGACGGGATCCCTCGATAATAAACGGCAGCAGGAGAAAGAGGATAGCCGCCGGCAGCGGTACGACCGTCCAGGAGGTAAACGCCCTGCTCAAGCAGTTCGAGGAAATGAAAAAAATGATGAAAATGATGAGCGGTATAGGCAAAAAAGGTGCCAGGGGATTCGGAAAGTTCAGGTTACCTTTCCAGATATGATACTGACGACCTGAGAGGAGGTGACAGAAATGGCAGTCAGGATAAGGTTGAAAAGGATCGGTGCGAAAAAGAATCCGCACTACAGGATAGTAGTCGCAGATTCAAGGTTCCCGCGCGACGGCAGGTTCATCGAGGAAATCGGCACATACAATCCCCAGACCGAACCTCCCACGATGAACATAGACACTGAGAAGGCAGCCAAATGGATCAAGAACGGAGCTCAGCCCACCGACACCGTGAGGGCACTGCTGAAGAAAGCAGGAGTCATCCAGTAACAGATCCGCAGAGGGCTGCTTTATGCGGGAGGCAAACGAGAAGCAGGAGGGAAATGGAATGAAGGAACTCCTCGAGACTATCGCCAGGTCTTTGGTCGACCACCCCGAAGAGGTGCGTGTCAGTGAAACTGAAAATGACAGCACCGTTATACTCGAGCTCAGTGTCGCCAGGGAAGACATGGGAAAGGTGATAGGAAAACAGGGACGGATAGCCAAGGCTATTCGTACTGTCATAAAAGCCGCAGCCACCAGGGAAAACGTGAAGGCTGTGGTGGAAATAGTATAATAAAAAGGTGTTTCAAACACCTTTTTATTTACGGAGGAAGATATGTACGAGTATCTCCAGGTAGGCAGGATCGTCAATACCCACGGAGTGAGGGGCGAAGTGAAGCTGATGCCTCTTACTGATGATCCGTCGCGTTTTGATGACCTGGAATGGGTCTTTATCGAAAACGACGGTGTGATGACCAGGTATGAGATACAGTCGGTGAAATACTTCAAGGGAATGGTGATCGTAAAGCTGGCCGGCATCGATGACCCTGAAACGGCCGCAGCGCTGAAGGGCTGCTTTGCGCTAGTGGACAGGGTAAATGCCGTAAGGCTCCCCGAGGGCTCATATTTCATCTGCGACATCATCGGCTGCAGCGTATTCGATGAGAACGGCGCGCTTTTGGGGAAAGTGAGCGAAGTGCTGCAGACAGGAAGCAACGACGTGTACGTAGTCAGGGACGAGTCGGGCAGGGAAGTGCTAATACCCGCCTTAAAGAGCGTTGTCAGGAACGTTCAGCCCGAGCAGGGAAGGATAGATGTCATGATCCCGAAAGGACTGTTGGATGATGAGGTTTGACATACTGACCATTTTCCCGGAAATATTCGATGTCGTCCTCGGCAGCAGCATAATAGGGCGCGCCCGGGAAAAAGGCCTTATTACCGTAAAGACCTGGAATATCCGGGACTATACTAAGGACAAGCATAAGAAGACCGACGACTATCCTTACGGCGGCGGCAGCGGGCTCGTAATGCTGGCCCAGCCGATCTATGACGCCTATGAAGCAGTGGTCAGCGATCTCGACTATAAGCCCCATTTCATCTACATGAGCCCGCAGGGAAAGCTGCTCGACCAGAAACTCGTAGAAAAGCTTGCCGGCCACAGGCACTTGGTGATCCTGTGCGGGCATTACGAGGGAGTGGATGAAAGGATACTGGAAAAACTGGTCGACGAGGAAATATCCATCGGAGACTACGTGCTTACGGGAGGGGAACTCCCGGCGATGGTGCTGATCGACGCCGTCAGCCGGGCGATACCCGGCGTGCTGTCCAATGAAGACTCATATGCAGAAGAATCCCATAAAAACGGTATGCTGGAGTACCCCCAGTATACCAGGCCATATGATTTCATGGGGATGAAAGTCCCTGACATACTGCTGTCAGGACATCATGCCAAAATAGAAAAGTGGAGGAGAAAACAGTCGCTTATAAGGACAAGGGACAAAAGGCCCGACCTTTTCGAAAAACTGGAACTGTCCGAGGAGGATAAAAAACTGCTTACTGAAGATATTTAAAATGCAAATGTATTTACAAATACTGCTTTTGTGTGCTATAATATCACGCGTGTGTATTACGGGCGGTCCGCTGATGCGATTTATGCATTCATGAACGTCCTGGCAAGAGAGGAGGGGCATTGATGGATATAATCAGAACGCTGGAGCAGGAACAGATGAGGACCGATCTGCCTGTTGTAAGCATCGGTGACCATGTAAGGGTACACCTGAAGGTCAAGGAAGGCAACAGGGAGAGGATCCAGGTATTCGAAGGAACCGTTATCGCAAAGAAAGGCTCCGGTCTCAAAGAAACCTTCACGATAAGAAGAGTGTCCTATGGAGTCGGTGTTGAAAGAGTGATACCTTTCCATTCACCGAAGATCAGCAGGATCGAGATCGTTAGGAAAGGTAAGATCAGAAGGGCCAAGCTTTACTACCTGCGTGACAGGGTCGGTAAAGCTGCCAGGGTCAAGGAAAAGCTCGAAACGAAAGAATCAAAAGAATCAAAAGAATGAAATGTATAAAGGGGACCAAGGGTCCCTTTTGTATTTTGTTCATAAATATCTTAGTCTATAATAGTTGTATGGCATACAGAACAGAAGCATAAGAGGAAGGCATTATGAATATACAGTGGTTTCCGGGCCATATGGCAAAAACCAGGCGCCTGCTGGCTGAGAACCTGAAGCTGGTGGATGTGGTCATTGAACTGCTTGACGCAAGGATACCTGCAAGCAGCAAAAACCCAGAAATAGACAGGATCGTGAAAAACAAACCGAGGCTGGTGGTGCTGAACAAGTCGGACCTGGCAGACAGCAAGGTTTCTGAACAATGGGCGGACTGGTACAAAAGAAGGGGCATCCCGGTGATCTTTGCCGACTCGGTAAGGGGGACCGGGCTCAATACGCTCATAAAACAACTCAAACACCTGATGAGGGAGAGGTTTGAACGGGACAGGCAAAAAGGCCGCCGTTTCAGGACCATCAGGACGATGGTGGTCGGTATCCCCAATGTCGGCAAATCAACGTTCATAAACAAGATCGCCGGAAGAGCTGTCGCTGCTACCGGGGACAGGCCCGGCGTCACGAGGGGGAAGCAGTGGATCAGGCTCCATCCTGAAGTGGACCTGCTTGATACCCCCGGTATCCTCTGGCCCAGGTTCGACGACAGGGATACCGCATTGAACCTGGCCTTTACCGGAGCGATCAGGGATGAGATACTTGACGTGGAGCAGCTTGCGGCAGCGCTGGCCGAGAAGCTGGCGGCTGAATATCCCGAACTATTTTTCAGGCGGTACAAACTGAAGGATGCAGACGGGCTCAGCGGCCACGAACTGCTGGAAGCCGCTGCAAGGAACAGGGGCTGCATCCTGGCCGGCGGCGCGATCGATATGAAAAGGATAGCCGATACCGTCCTTGACGAGTTCCGCGGGGGCAAAATAGGTGCCATCACCCTTGAAAGACCGGTATGGGATGAGGCGGGGGATGCTGACGGAGGACCAGAAACAGGCGGAAGGGACAGTGACGGACAGGACGATGCAGGGCGTGAAAAGGATGGATAAGGGTGAAATTCCTGAGATGCGCAGGGAAAATGAACTGAAACGTCTCGAAGAAATGTATGTATTTGAAAATGAAGCCTTCGGGCAGGGTTACGAGATCGTCGCGGGCATGGACGAAGCCGGCCGGGGGCCTCTGGCTGGCCCGGTGGTGGCTGCATGCGTGGCACTGCCGAAGTATTGCTTCATAGAAGGGATAAACGATTCTAAAAAACTGAGCGCTGCAAAGCGGGAAAAACTTTACGGCGTCATCATGGACAGGGCGATTTCGGTGGGGATCGGGATCGTCGATGAAAAGACGATAGATGAAATAAACATACTCAACGCTACGAAGCTGGCGATGAAAATGGCCCTGGAACGCGCCTGTCCCAGCCCCCAGATGCTGCTTATCGACGCCGTGGAACTGGACGATATCGACATACCCCATAAGGCGATCGTCAGGGGGGACATGCTCAGCCTTTCCATAGCCGCGGCATCCATCATTGCCAAAGTGACAAGGGACCGCCTCATCATCGAGGCAGACAAAAAATACCCCGCCTACGGATTCAGCAGACACAAGGGATACGGGACCAGGGAGCATATCGATGCTATAAAGAAATACGGCATTTGTCCGATACATAGAGTGAGCTTCACGAAGAACTTCACTACCTGAAATCAGCCCGGGATCAAGGCAAGGAGTCCGTTATGCGCATAGAGAGCCTAGGGGTCATTTCTGCCGGAAACAGCAATATCACAGGCGACCTGGTGAAAAGTCTCGAAAAAGGGGACGTCATTCGGGCGAAAGTGCTCGAAACCGCACCGGGTGAGGTCGTCCTGAGGCTTTCAGACGGATCGGTCCTGAAAGCCGCCACCGTCAATGAACCAGGGTTCAGGACAGGTGACGTGGTGTTGCTGAGTGTCAGGTCAAAGACCGAATCCCGGATAGTACTTGAAATCGTAAGCGATCCGTCAGCGGGCGGCAAAGCGGAAAGCGGCAGGCTCCTGAAACTCCTCGGGTCCCTTGGCATCGAACCGGACAAAACGAACCTGGAACTGGCGTCAGAGTTTTTGAAATTCAGGACCAGGCCCAGCGCCGAGGATATGGCAAAAGCCCGGGAACTGCTGAATAGCCGGGAAACGATGGACCCGGAAAAAGCGGCATACATCGTATCGAGGAAGATTGATCCGTCGCGCTTTGACAGCGAAATGCTGGCGAGATTCCTGGACGGGGAACTGAAACTCGGGCAACTGCTCGAATCGCTCGCAAAAGCACTGGAGCAGTCAGCGGGCATGAAATCCGCAGATGACGCAGCCGACCAGGTGCCGGTCCGTGCAAATGATCCTTCCGGCATTCCATCAGCCAACCCCGCAAACAGTACCGCACATGATCCTGTGCATGTCCCCGGGGCTGGTACAGTCGAATATACAGTAACAGCAGCCTTTTCAGTCGGTGAAACGCAGGGAATGGATGAAACGCTCCCATCTCAAGCTCCGATGTTTAACGACAACGATGCAGCAGAAACCGGAACACCGGACAATGGCGCGGCTGCCGGGCAGGTCACGGATCTGGCGCAGGAAACCGTTGCCGGTGATAATCAGGTCATCCCCGGGAAACCCGGTGACGCGGCGGCAGAGGGACCGACGGCTGCTCCACCGGATGCCGGTGACCATTCCACGCGGGGTGCCGGCAATACCCCGGAACAGGATGCCGGCGTCGCTGCACGGGTGCCTGCAGGAGACACGTTGGATCTGCAGGCTGCCGGAAACGCAACAGGCTATGAGAAGGAAGCAGGGATGGAAGGCGGAAACAGCGATGCCGCCCCTGCGGAAAGGCTGGAGGCACAGATCGGCAGCATTTTTGCAAGGGTAAGCAGAAAGCTTTCTGCCAATGACCTTGATGCGGGAAAAGTAAAAGAAAAGGTAAACATGCTCCTTTCCGAGGCAGAAAATTTCATACGTACGTCCCGGACCGCTTTACAGGATGACCGCGGAAACTTCCCGCGTACCCTGGCATTGCTGGGCGAAACGGTAAAAACGATGGACCTGATGAATTCGTACCAGGTCCTGTATTACCAGGTTCCGGTGGATCTGAACGGGAGACCGGAGACGGCCGAACTTTACGTGATGAAACGAAAACGGAACAGGAAGAGGATCGATCCCGATGATACGACCATCTTCCTGTCGGTCGGCACGCAGAACATGGGAAGGATCGAGGCGCTGCTGGATGTAAAGGGCAAAAGCATCAGTATGGATCTCAGGACCGAAAGCACCGACACAGGCGATTTCATCAGGAACTATATAAACGGCCTGTATCCCGCCATCAGCGAGTGCGGATACAAGCTTGTGAAAGTGAGTTATTCGGTCATCGATGAGCCCGCCGGTCCTCCCGGGCAGGAAAAGCTTCTTCTGGCCATGGCAAATCACGATCACGCGAAGATAGATTACCGTATATAACCGGAAGGTCTAAGCGATGAAGGAAGAGAAGAAAAGAAAAATCAGGGAGGCTGCGGCGCTTAAGTATACTCCCGAAATGGATGCTCCTGAGATCATAGCCCTGGGGAAAGGCGAGGCAGCCGGGAAAATAGTAGAAAAAGCAATAGAAAGCGGCGTGCCTGTCCATGAGGATGCGGAACTGGCACACGCTTTGAACATGCTGAGCATCGGCGATGAGATACCGCCGGAACTTTACGAGGTAGTGGCAAAAATACTGGTGTTTGTCGGCGAGGTAGATGAAAAATACCCGGGGATCATGCCAGGCAGAAAAAGTGATGGGGCAGAGAGATGAATAGGCATCAGCTGGGCAAAAAAGGTGAACAGATCGCTGCTGATTATCTTTCCGAAAACGGCTACAGGATCCTTGAAAGGAACTTCAGGTCCGGCAGGTTCGGAGAAATCGATATCATCGCTGAGGATGGCCCCTGTATCTGCTTCATAGAAGTAAAGACCAGGACATCGGACCTTTTCGGCGCGCCTTCCGAGTCAGTGGACTACAACAAGAGGCGGAAACTGAGATCTCTGGCCATGATCTACCTTAAGCAGAAAGGGAATGGCGAAAGAGATATACGCTTCGATGTGGTCGAAATCACCGCAAGACGTGAAGGTGACGGCATAATGCCGGAAAACATCAACCTGATCAGGGGTGCTTTCTGATGCTGACAGTAGATACCCATTGCGATACGGCGCTTTCAGTATATGAAAACGGCGGAGACGGAACGGATCTGTATGCTAACAGGTTCCAGCTCGATATAAGGAGGCTCATGGCGGCCGGTCCCCGCGTACAGTTTTTCGCTGCATTCGCCGACCCGAAAAAGTACAGGAACGACACCCTTTCAAGGGTCCTGTCGATCCTTGACGTGGTTTATGATGCACAGGAAAAGTACGGGGATATATTTGCCATATGCAAAAGTGCTGATGAAATCGACCGGGCGGTTTCCGGCGGAAAGACGGCAGCATTGCTTTCGGTGGAAGGAGGGGAGTGCCTCAACGGCGAAATTTCTGTCCTGAGGCAGTTGTACAGGCTCGGGGTGAGGAGCATGCTCCTTGCCTGGAACTACCGGAACCTGCTGGCTGACGGAGCCGGGGAGGAAAACGGCGCCGGGCTGACATCCTTCGGGAAACAGGCTGTGGCTGAGATGAACCGGCTTGGAATGATAGTGGATGTTTCACACCTGTGCGAAGCCAGCTTCGATGACGTGATGTCCGTGACCACGAAGCCGGTCATCGCATCCCATTCGAACGCTTATGCAGTATGCCGCAATCCAAGGAACCTCAGCGACAGGCAGTTGTCAGACATAAAGGCCAACGGCGGGGTAGTCGGCATCAACTTTTATCCCTGTTTCCTCAATAACACCGACAGGGCGGATATGGATGATGTTATCAGGCATATAGAACATATCTGTTCAGTGACAGGAGAAGACCATGTCGGCATAGGAGCGGATTTCGACGGCATAGAATACACGCCCGCCGGGCTCGAGGGGACAGAACGGATCCATGCCCTGTTCGAGCGCCTGCTACAGCTCAACTATCCCGAATCTTTCGTCAGGAAATTTGCCGGGCTCAATTTCATGAGGGTGATCAGGCAGATACTTGTATAATGGCTGGCAGCCCCAGGTTTTGTGACAGCAGCATCCGGCATATCGTCCGCGAAGGTTGATGACTCCTTTTTGATCCATTCACAGATTTGAAGTCCGGACGTACCTTTCCTGCAAATATATGCACACATTCCCCTCGTAATAAATAAAATATGAATCAAACCGGCCCGGTAGTTGCAAAAATCGGCCAAATATAATAAAATATCAGCAATGTATTCATATGGAGGGACATAATACATGGACATTACGAAGCTTAGCAGGGAAGAACTGGGGAAAAGGCTATCGGAACTGGAAAAGGAATATGAGCAGTTCAGGGCAAAAGGCCTGAAACTTGACATGTCAAGGGGGAAGCCATGCAAAGAGCAGCTTGACCTCTCTGTCGAAATGCTGGCTTATCCATACAGGGACAGGATTTTCAAAACAGCTTCCTGTGCGGACATACGCAATTACGGGCTCGTGGACGGCCTGCCCGAGGCGAAGGAACTGTTTGCACAAATACTTGGGGTAAGCGCCGCTGAAGTCATCGTGGGCAATAACTCGAGCCTCAGTATGATGTACGATTCGATCAGCCGCGCCATGACCTTCGGCGTTTACGGAAGCCCGGCGCCCTGGGGCAGGCTCCCGAAAGTGAAGTTCCTCTGCCCGAGTCCCGGCTATGACAGGCATTTTGCCATCTGTGAACTTTTTGGCATAGAAATGATAACTATAGATATGAAAGATGACGGCCCGGATATGGACACGGTCGAAAGGCTTGCGTCCGAAGACGATTCCATAAAGGGGATATGGTGCACGCCCAAGTACAGCAACCCGACCGGCAACACGTATTCCGACGATGTGGTCGAAAGGCTCGCATCTATGCACACTGCCGCAAAGGATTTCAGGATATTCTGGGACAACGCATATGTAGTCCACCACCTGACAGACAAACCCGACAGTCTGAAGAACATACTGGAGGCATGCAAAAAAGCAGGAAACCCCGACAGGGTGTTCATGTTCGCATCTACCTCCAAGATAACTTTCCCGGGCTCAGGTGTAGCTGCCATGGCGGCAAGCGAAAACAACATAGACCTTATCAAAAAGCAGCTTGGCATAAGGACCATAGGCCCGGACAAGATAAACCAGCTGAGGCATGTGATGTTCTTCAGGGATCTTGCCGGTATAGAGGAGCATATGAAAAAGCATGCAGCCATACTGAAGCCGAAGTTCGACATGGTAAACAGCATACTCGAGTCACGGCTCGGCGGTAAAAACATAGCAAGCTGGAGCAAGCCCAACGGGGGATACTTCATCAGCTTTGACACGCTGCCCGGATGCGCGTCCGCCGTCGTAAAGATGGCAGGGGAGGCCGGTGTGGTGTTTACTCCTGCAGGCGCCACCTATCCGTACGGAAAGGACCCGCAGGACCGCAACATCAGGATCGCCCCGACATTGCCGCCGATCGGAGAGCTGAAAACAGCCATGGAACTGATGTGCATATGCGTTGAGATCGTCTCGATCAGAAAACTCCTCACAGTCTGATGGTTCAGTCACGGAAGGCTTTCACTGTCTTATACAGTGAAGCCTTTTTCCCGTTTACCAGCATGTCTGCCTTTTCAACGATCTTCAGGCCGAAAACTTGCATTGGGCGGCAAACAATATTATAATTCAATACGTGGTGCATTCTTGCAATGGTACCATACAAATCTCATATCTCATAGTATCCGGCGGGACCTGGCTGTCCCGCAGCTTTTTTTATACCGGGCTTCAATGTCACGGCGGGGGAGGGGCCTTGGCTAAATGTACTGAAAAATCTGCTGCAAAATTATACAGTTTTACGTTGAAATGAATATAAAAATCAGATAGAATCAGTAATGATGTAATTATGTGTTGCTATGTTTACTGATCCGGAGGGTCTAAATGATCAACAAATACAGCAATGTGCCTTTGTATTCCCAGCTAAAGCAACTCATCATAGAGAAGATCGAATCGGGGGATTATCCCGTCGAATCGAAAATCCCGTCCGAGCAGGAACTCTGCGAACTGTACGGCATAAGCAGGCCGACGGTCAGGCAGGCGATCAATGAGCTTACGAACAATGGCTACCTGTACAAGGAAAAAGGCAAGGGGACATTCGTGGCAAAACCGAAGACAAAGGTCGATATCAGGAATTACACTGGTTTCACCGATTCCATCCTGGACAGCCACGATCCAGGTCAGCATGACATAATATCATTACATGCTGTCAATATGAATGATGCTCCTTTCCTGAAGGATATCTTCGGGGTGCAGGGCCCGTCAGCCAATGCAGAGTTTGCCGAGATAAGGTATGTCACATCAGAAGGGAAGAACATCCTTTCATATAATACGTCCTATGTGCCGCTGGCACTTTTCCCGGAATTGCTGGAGGACATAAAGGACCGGAAACCTTCCTATGATATATTGAAAGGAAAGTACCCGCTGATACCCGTAAGGTCCAGGAGCAAGCTGGAAATCGTGTTCACCGACCAGACGGACGCCCAGTATCTCTCGGTGCAGCCGGGGCTTCCCGTGATAAAGATATCCAACATCCTGTATTCCAAGAGCGGCCAGCCGGTGGAATATATAACTGCGAAGTACCGCGCCGACAAGTGCCAGCTTGTTTTCGAAAATAATAAATAAACTTCATATTTGGATCCTGATGTCATATTTATCACGAAAATATGTCAAATGTATTATTTGACATATTTTTTTAATATTATTTAATATTAAATGAGCAACATTCATGGTAGAATGTTGTGGGGACAAAACGGGAAGAAAATGCTGCCATGCAGCAAAAAATCCACAAAGGAAAGTGATAAGAGGTGAAGTATTTAGCAGCGTTTACGATCGCTTTCGTATGCGTATACCTGCTGATACCGCCGCTGAGAAAGCTGGCGATCATGATTGGCTTCGTCGATATGCCGACGGAGAGGAAGATACACAAAGAGCCGGTCCCGCATCTTGCCAGCATAGGAATCTTTGCAGGCTTTATTGCAGCGTACCTGCTGTTTTCAGGCGGGACGGGCATGCGGGATATCGGTTTCATGGCAGGAGCTGTCCTGGTCCTTGCCATAGGCATCGTGGATGACTGGTACAAAACCCACGGCAAAGATTTCCCGGCACTGCCCAAAGGGATAGTACAGGCGGCGGCAGCTGTCATCGCATATTTTTCCGGATTCGTATTCACCGGTTTTTCGAATCCGTTCGATCCCGGCTCATATGTGATGCTGCCCGTGTGGCTGCAGTTCATATTGACCGTCACCTGGATCTTCGGTGTCATAACAGTCATAAATTTCTCCGACGGACTGGACGGACTGGCAGGGAGCCTGTCTACCATATCGGCGATGACGCTTTTTGTTGCGGCCCTGGCCAGGGGGCAGACAAAGTCTGCGCTGATGTCCGTGATACTTGTCGGGGTCTCCGTCGGCTACCTCAAATACAACAAACCACCGGCCAGGATCTACATGGGTGACGCAGGCGCAGGTTTCATGGGATATGTGCTCGCTATAATAGCCCTTGACGGCGCGTTCAAGCAGGCGACTGTACTGTCCCTGTTCGTGCCGATACTTGCCCTGGGAGTTCCCATTTTTGACAACCTGTTCGTTGTCGTAAAGAGGCTTGCGGACGGCAGGCCGTTCTACAAGCCGGACCGAAGCCAGGTGCATTACAGGCTCCTTTCGGCCGGACTGAACCCGAAACAGGTGGTCATGGTCCTTTGCCTTGTAAGTGTGTGCCTCAGCCTTACCTCGATAATTATACTGCTGCTGAAAGTCTAGGGGATAACGGCCCGGCATGATGCAGAAAGAATCGATATAATCGTTTATTACATGGTTTTGCCGCCCCGGCCGGTTTATAATGACAGTGTACCGGATATCCTGTACACTGCGGTTTTCCGGAGCCGACTTCCTGAAGAAAGGGGTGGTCCATTTGAAGATCGACGCGGAGGTGACCGTCGTCTGACGGCACTATCGAAGGCCTGCAGGGCTTTGTTAAAGCCTCGCGGGCCTTTATCATTGCCGCGTGCCGTATCAGACCAATCATGATTTCTTAAGTATAATTTATTCGAATAAACAGTGCTGACGGTTTGATTACTTTATAGCTTCAAAATCAGTGAAAGGGGAAAAGGGCATGAGGTTTATAGGGAATATTATATGGCTGCTGCTTGGCGGTATTGTAATGGCCCTGTTGTGGGCAGTGTCCGGAATCGTCCTTTGCATCACCATAATAGGCATACCGTTCGGGATACAATGCTTCAAGATCGCAGGATTGGTCCTGTGGCCGTTCGGCAGGCAGATAATTTCGGGCAATTTCGGTGTCGGCGGCATGTTGCTGAATATTTTGTGGCTGATAGTTTTCGGACTGGAACTTGCATTTTCTCATTTCGTGATCGGACTGGTCTATTGCATCACTATAATAGGGATACCTTTCGGCCTGCAACATTTCAAACTTGCGAAACTGGGTCTGCTGCCGTTTGGAGCCGAAATCCGCTGACCGCTTTTATGCATGGGGAGGCATAGGATTTTCCTGATATATAATTACACGAAATATAAATTTCGCGTAATTAAGGGGAGGGCTTTCCCGTATCCGTAACGACACGCCAGGTAATGCTATGATATTGATAAATAAGGCTTTTAAATTTATAATGTATACAGAGAGACTCGTATATCATTCGTTTAGAGCGTTTTCTTTTCTACCTGACGATAAAATCATTTAAAGAGGTCATACAAATGAAAAATATAAACGATTATGAGATACCTCCGGTACTTATGGATTTCCTCAGCTATATGCAAACCATCCGCGGCCGTTCCGCGAATACCGTCAAGGTTTATTTCTATGACCTCAGGGTTTTCTTCCGTTTTATGAAGCTTCGCAGGAACCTGGCCGACAAGAATACACCGTTCGAAGAGATCCCGATCGATGACGTAGATATCGGATTCATCCGGACCATAACTTTGAGCGACCTTTATGCGTTCATGGCCTTCGTGAGCAATGACCGGGACAACTCGTCATATGCCAGGGCCCGTAAAGTTTCGAGCCTCAAATCTTTTTTTAAATATCTTACATTTAAAGCAAAACTTTTAGATGCGGACCCTGCGGCAGAACTTGAATCACCGAAGCTGATGAAACGCCTGCCCAGGTACCTGAACATAGATGAAAGCAGACAGCTGCTCAACTCCGTTGACGGCAAGTTTTCGGAGCGCGATTATGCGATACTCACATTGTTCCTCAATTGCGGGCTCAGGTTGTCCGAGCTTGTCGGCATAAACATAAACAATATTAAGGGTTCAGTCCTCACTGTCGTCGGAAAAGGCAACAAGGAACGCAGCATCCCTCTCAACCAGGCCTGTATCAAGGCTATCGAGGACTACCTGAAAGTCAGGCCCGTCGACGGCGTCAGGGATAAGAACGCTCTGTTCCTGAGCAGCCGCAAACGGAGGATCAGCAGGGAAACCGTCCAGAAGATCGTCAAGAAGTACATAATAGCCGCAGGTCTCGACCCTGAAAGGTATTCCGTCCATAAACTGCGGCATACAGCCGCCACACTGATGTACAAGTACGGGAATGTTGACATAAGGTCTCTCCAGGAACTGCTTGGACACGTGAGCATCTCCACCACGCAAATATACACGCATCTGGACAGCAGCCAGCTCAGGTCTGCCGTCGAAAGCAACCCCCTGGCCGATTTCAGCCGTTCGGACAAAAAATAAAAGTTTACTAAATGTGAGCGGTTGATTATAATTATATAGTCGTGTGGAACCGAATGCCCGGAAATACAGTCTCATGGATTGAAGATAAGTTCATATTACATACAATGGGATCGATGAGGTCGTAGTAAATGGATACGAGGAAATTTTATTTCATACTTACGATAGCCGCAACTGTTATATTGTTCGTTTTCGGTTCAGGAATGCTGTATTATATCAATACAAATATCGATACTATCATAAGCAGTGATGTTTTTGCGTCCGGGAACCATGACAGGGATCTGGCCGATATACTCACTCCCCTGGTACAGAAAAAGGAACCCTTCAATATCCTGCTCCTTGGCGGCGACAAGGTCAACAACCTGACTGATACGATGATGCTGGCCAATTTCGATCCGGAGACATGCAAGGTCAACATCATGTCGATACCCAGGGACACCAGGGTCTTTATCAACAAAAAGGAAAGAAAGATCAACTATGCCTTCCCTGCAGGCGGCATCGAGCTTGCTGTAAAGACAGTGTCCGAATTGCTGGATATAAATATAAAGTACTATGCATTCGTCGACACTTCGGCTTTCAGGAAAATAATCGACCTGCTGGGCGGCGTAGATTACTATGTGCCTGTAGATATGGATTATGACGACCCGGTGCAGGGTCTCCACATACACCTGAAAAAGGGACAGCAAAGGCTCAACGGCGAACAGGCCGAACAGTTCGTGAGGTTCCGCAAGCCAAACAGGTGGACCAAGGAAATCAGGAAATATTACGACGGCAGTGACCTCAAGAGAAACGAAGCCCAGCAGCAGTTCCTCAGGGAACTTATGAGACAGAAGCTGACCATCCAGTACCTGCCCAAACTCACAAATGTCATCAACACCATGTTCGAGCATGTGCAAACGAACCTGACGCTGACGGAAACCGTGAAGATGACATCATATATTACGAAATTCAAAATCGAGAACGTCAGTTTCATCCAGATGCCGGGAACTACCTATGACGTTTCACCCTACTATTACATCTGCGACGTGGCGGCAACAAGGCAGATAATGGCAGAAAGTTTCAAGTGCAGCGACGGCTTCGTGAAAGCAGATCCTGAAGCTGCGGGGTTTTACCTGACCAAAGAAGCCAGATACCAGCCGCCCAAGCCGAAACCGGCAGAGACCGGGCAGGATGACGGGAAGACCGGCGATGCAGACGCAGAGGATCCGGTCAACCCGTCAAACAGTGAAACTTCGATCACTGGCTCCGACCAGGATCCATGATGATCTGAGGGCCGGCACCGTTCGTGTCAGCTGTTCAGAAAGACCTTGTAAGCATTGTACGTCACATATATGTCGATCTTGCTCGTGATCTCGAACGGCGAATGCATCGAGAGCATCGCAACGCCGCAGTCAAGGACGTCTATTCCAAGGTTGGCGGCATACTGTGCTATCGTGCCCCCTCCCCCTTCGTCTACTTTGCCAAGCTCTCCTGTCTGCCACATTATACCGTTATCGTTGAATAGCTTGCGGATCTCACCGACGAACTCGGCGCTTGCGTCGCTGGAGTCGTATTTCCCCCTGGCCCCGGTGTATTTCTGCAGTACTATCCCATGGCCGAGGTACGTGGCGTTCCGCTTTTCATAAACATTTTCATAGTTGGGATCCACGGCCGCATTCACATCGGCTGAAAGCATCCTGGATTTCGAGAGGCATGAACGGAGTTTCAGGTCGGAATATGATTCTTCCGTCAACGCGATGATATTTGCAAGGAAATCCTGCAGCATCGTGGACTGTGCGCCGGTATTTCCCATGCTTCCGATCTCTTCCTTGTCGGTGAGGAGGCATACAGCCGTACGCTCAGGAGCATCCGTTTCCAGGACGGATCTCAGCGCAGGATAGGCGCATGCCCTGTCATCCTGGCCGTATCCGCCTACCATGCTTTTGTCGAAGCCTACGTCCTTGAACTTCTGGGCAGGCACTATCTCCAGTTCCGCCGACTGGAAGTCTTCTTCGACGATGCCGTACCTCTTGTTGAGTATGTCAAGTATGGTCAGTTTGACTTTCTCTTTGACCTTGTCATCCCTGTAGGGCAGCGAGCCGAGAAGAACGTTCAGCCCTTCCCCCGTCACCGCCTCGCTCATTTTTTTCTGCATCTGCTCGCGGGCCAGGTGCGGCAGTAGGTCAGTTATGGTGAACACGGGATCATCTTCATCTTCACCGATGGATATTTCGACAGAAGTGCCGTCGCCCTTCACGACGATACCGTGGATGGCAAGCGGTATGGTCAGCCACTGGTATTTTTTGATGCCGCCGTAATAATGGGTCTTGAAGAAAGCCAGTTCGGTATCCTCATACAGCGGGTTCTGCTTTAGATCCAGCCGCGGTGCGTCTATATGGGCACCCAGGATATTGACGCCTTCCGAAACAGGCTTTTTGCCGATCACGGCAAGTACGGCCGATTTTTTCCTGTTGATGAAATAAACCTTGTCGCCGGGTTTCAGCCTTGTACCGGAAGCAGTCATATCGTCCAGCTTCCTGAATCCTGCCGCTACTGCAAGTTTTTCCGTATTTGCAGCAAATTCACGCTCTGTTTTCGACATGTTGAGGAAGCTCTTGTAGTCCTCGCAGAAATCGTATGCCTTTTTGATGTATTCTTCATCGACTTTCTCCCAGGCGTTCTTCCTCCTGAAAGAAAGCCGTTCTTCAAGCTTCTGTCCTTCGGTCTTTTTTTCTTCGCTCATGACCAGGTCCTTCCTGTACTCCTGTGATCTTATGTTTAGTGGTAAGTTCCGGACTTCTTTATTATATACCAACGATTACGTTTTATAAACCATGTTTTTCTTTTTATCCGGGATAAGTGCCTTTTGTCCATTGATTTTATCTCCCGCCGGTGCTAGTATTGACTTCAAGAAAGATCATGGAGGTAACATATGTTTGACTGCCATACGCATACTACGTTCTCGACAGACAGCGTGATGAGCGCCGAACAAGCCTGTGAAACGGCGATAAAGCTTGGCCTTGACGGTATTGCCTTTACCGACCACCTGGATTATGATTTTCCCGGTCAAATGGACTTCCTTATAGATTTTGACGAGTATTTCAGTGCCATGGAGATGATACGCCAAAAATACGAGGATCACCTTAAGGTGCTGATCGGCATTGAAGTCGGCATACAGCCCCACGTGATCCGCGAGTCGGAAGAAGTTATCCGAAAATATCCCTTCGATCATGTTATCGCATCGGTACATCTCGTAGACAGGCAGGATCCGTATGAAAAAGAGTATTACGCCGGAAAAACCAAAAAGGATGCATACTCGCGGTATCTCGAAGAAATATATCAAATGGTCAGGAACCTTGAGTCTTTCGACATGGTGGGACATTTCGGGTATATAACCAGGTATGCCGATTATGATGACAGGACGTTAAGATATGCTGACCATTCCGATCTGTTTGACATGATATTCAAAGAACTTATAGAACACGGCCGCGGATTCGAACTGAATACAGGCACATACCGTTCCGGGAGGCCCGATGCCGTTTACGATATCGAAATACTCAGGCGTTACCGCGAACTTGGCGGAGAACTGGTATGCCTCGGATCGGACGCGCACCAGGCAGACCACATTGCAGCCCGGTTCGGATATTTTGCCCAGGTCCTGCGTGATGCCGGGTTCAGGTACACGGTGCATTTCGAGGACCGGAAACCGGTGTTTGATAAATTATGATATATAGTGCCCGATGTCAGCCGTACGGTAGTCACGGTGCGTGCAGCATGACCGTCTGACTGACGCACCGGGCGCTGTACTATACCGATCACTTACTGTACTGCCTGAAAGACTTCTCTATCACTGCGCCGCCGACGACTATATCTCCGTCGTAGAATACGACGGCCTGGCCGGGCGTTACGGCCCTCTGGGGTTCGTCGAACAGCACCTCCACCCTGCCGCTGTCCAGCGGCCTGATGACTGCAGGAGCTTCTTTTGCAGAATATCTTATTTTGGCTGTCACTCTCATTTCATCCCTGAGTTCGTCTATCGAAATGAAGTTCGGATCGGAAGCGACAAGCCCGGCGGAGAAAACCTCATCGGCATCCCCGAGCACGACGGTGTTGTCCTCCGGCCTTATCTCAGCCACATACATCGGCTTTCCGAATGACACGCCAAGGCCTTTTCTCTGTCCGATGGTATAATGGATGATGCCCCTGTGCCTTCCGAGTATATTTCCCTGCCTGTCTACAAAGTAGCCCGGCTTTATTTCGGCATCGGTGTTTTCTTCAATAAACCTGCCGTAATCATTATCTTCCACAAAGCAGATCTCCTGGCTGTCCGGCTTCGATGCCACCGGCAACCCGTACTCGCTTGCAAGGGCTCGTACCTGGTCCTTTGTGAATCCGCCGATCGGAAAAAGCGTCCTCGCGAGCTGATACTGGGTCATAGTGTACAGGACGTATGTCTGGTCCTTCCCGGCAGCCACCGATTTTTTCAGCAGGTACCTCCCGGCCTTATCATCGTATTCTATGCGGGCGTAATGGCCGGTGGCTATATAGTCCATCCCCATCGAAACTGCCTTTGCCAGCAGCGCCTCGAACTTTACGAAGCGGTTGCAGGCGATGCACGGATTCGGAGTCCTTCCGGCCAGGTACTCATTCGTGAAATAGTCTATTACCTTATCCTGGAAAACGTCCTTGAAGTTCAATACGTAATAGTTGATCCCCAGGCTGTTTGCGACCCTGCGGGCGTCATCGACGGCAGAAAGAGAACAGCAGCCGCCTTCCGTCCGCCTCCTGCACTCGTCCATGTCAGGCCATATCTGCATCGTTATCCCGATGACTTCGTAACCCTGCCCGATCAACAGGGCTGCAGCGACGGAACTGTCCACGCCGCCGCTCATACCAAGCATGACTTTTCCCTTCGACATGTTTCACCTGTCAATCTTCACCATCCAAGTGGTGGTGTATATCCTCGCATCTCCTGCAGCATGCTTCACATGTGCCGTTGTTATCTGTCAGGCCATTCCTTCTTTTGTAATCTTCGATGGCGGCTTTTATTGCTTCTTCTGCCAGCACGGAACAGTGCATCTTCACCGGCGGCAGACCGTCAAGGGCTTCGGCCACGGCTTTGTTCGTGATCCTGAGGGCTTCGTCGATGGTCTTGCCCTTGACCAGTTCAGTCGCCATGCTGCTGGTGGCGACAGCCGCCCCGCAGCCGAAGGTCTTGAACTTGACGTCTGTGATGACGTCATTCTCTATTTTCAGGTACATCTTCATTATATCCCCGCATTTTGCGTTGCCTACCTGTCCTACGCCATCGGCATCAGGGATCTCTCCTACATTCCTCGGGTTCATGAAATGGTCCATCACTTTTTCACTGTACATCATAAAACATTCCCTCTTTCTATACCGTTTAACGACCTTAGTCCGATCGAGACCGCAATTTATCCGTATCAGTCTTTTTTCCTGCTGTGCACTTCCTCGTAAAGCGGGGACATCTCCCTAAGTCTCTCCACTATCCCCGGAAGTACTTCCATAAGGCAGTCGACGTCCTCGTCGGTATTCCCATCGCCAAAGGTGAGCCTCAGCGAACCGTGGGCCCTCTCATGCGGAAGCCCGATGGCAAGCAGCACATGTGACGGGTCCAGGGAGCCCGACGTGCAGGCAGAACCGCTGGAAGCCGCTATGCCCTTCAGGTCCAGCATCAGCAGCAGGGATTCGCCTTCTATGAATTCGAACGAGAAGTTGACATTGCCCGGGAGCCTTTTTTCCCTGTGTCCGTTCAGCCTGACGTAAGGTATCTTCTCCTCTATTTCCGCTATCGTCCTGTCACGCAGTGCGATAAGCTTTTTATTGTGCTCGTCCATGTTCTTGTCTGCCAGTTCCAGTGCCTTCGCCAGACCCACGATCCCGGGAACGTTTTCGGTGCTTGCGCGTCTGCCCCGCTCCTGGGCGCCGCCGTGCATGAACGAAGTCAGCTTCACGCCTTTCCTTATGTAAAGCGCTCCGACTCCCTTGGGGCCATAGAACTTATGGGCCGACATGGAAAGCATGTCCACGTTCAGGTCCGAAACGTTCACCCGGATACTCCCCATGGCCTGTACGGCGTCAGTATGGAAGCATATGCCCTTTTCCCTCGCGATCTTCCCTATTTCAGCTATCGGCTGGATGGTCCCGATCTCGTTGTTTGCGAACATCACGGAAATCAGGATCGTATCCGGCCTGATGGCTGCCTCCACCTGTTCAGGCGAAACAAGTCCGTACTCATCCACCGGCAGGTATGTCACCTCGAAACCTTCGCTTTCGAGATACTGGCATGTATGGAGGACCGCATGATGCTCGATGGAAGTGGTGATTATGTGCTTTCCCTTCTTCATGTTGGCATAGGCAGCTCCCTTTATCGCCCAGTTGTCCGCTTCAGTGCCGGAGCCGGTGAAGAATATCTCACGGGGTTCCGCCCCGATGATCCTGGCTACCGTCTCCCTGGCCTCCTCGATGGCCTTTTTGCTGGTCCTTCCGATGGAATACACAGTGGAGGGGTTGCCGAAATTTTCTGTAAACCAGGGAAGCATGGCTTCCAAAACTTCGGGTTTTACAGGTGTCGTTGCTGCATGGTCGAGATATATGCTCCTTGTGCTCATACTTTCTGCTCCTTTTCATGAAGAATGTATATTGCCTGCCTGTTGATCCTTTATATATCAAGTATTGTCCATGATCTTGCTGTTATTATTCCTGGTGTGATCATCGATCAATTCCTGCAGCGTGATGTTGTCGATCACGTTGTTTATGCCGTCCCGGATCTTTTCCCAGACACTCCTCGTGACACACCTGTCCAGGTTGTCGCACCGCCTGGCACCCGGGGCTTCAGATACGCAATCCGTCGGGGCAAGGGATCCTTCAAGTGCCCTGAGGATATCGCCGACGCTTATGTTTTCAGGGCTGTCTGCCAGCATATAGCCCCCCTGCGGACCCCTGATGCTCTTTATCAGTTTTGCCTTTTTGAGCGATGCGAATAACTGTTCCAGGTAATTCACCGATAAACCCTGGCGCTCTGCTATGCTGTTCAGCGACACGTGGCCGTCAGTGCTGTTCACAGCCAGGTCGAGCATCGCCTTCAGGCCGTAACGGCCTTTCGTCGAAAGCTTCATCGTGATACCTCCGCTTGCCTGCTCTCCATCCTTATATAATTCCTAGTAAATTACTCGGTTATACAAGTAAAGATTAGCACTTTGTATTTGATTTGTCAATAAAAAATAAAGTGCCCGGCACTTTATTTTTTGCTTCATGTCCGGTACAGCGATAACCGGATGATGTGGCGTGCGCCCTTTTTAACCGGCCTGCTCCGCCACCGGCAGGGTGGAACCTCCGTGCGGCATCAGGAGGACGCGGGCATCCCGGCCCATGAGTTCGAATGCACGGTCCAGCGCTTCCTGCATACTGTCGAACGGCTCCATGTACAGACGTTCGCACATGCTGCGGTCAAGGTCTGATACGATGAAGACACGGGCTTTCTTTTCGACGAGAGCGATGGCTGCGGCCTTGTGCCCGCCAAGCTCGAAGTTGGTCCTGATCCTTTCTATGAGACTGTCAGGCGAATCTGATGTGTTGATCCACCTTTCGAAGACTTTTTCGCCGTAGCCTTCGCTGCACGACGCCAGCAGTATGATCACCCCGTTGTCACGGACCGCGTGTTTTGCATTGTCCAGCGCTTTCTGTGCCTGGTACAGGTTTATGTCCTTCGGGAATCCCCCTGGAGTGGTTATGACTATATCGGCTTTTTCGGGTATCCTCACCTTGTACAGCCTGTCCAGGAAACGGCAGCCTTCCCTGTGGGCATGCAGGTAATGGCCGGCAACTGCTTTTATTATCGTCTTTTTCTCGTCCAGGACCACATTTACGATAAAGTCGATGGGCACGAACTTCACCACTTCATCGATATCCTGCCGGACAGGATTGTCATCAAGGGCGCCTGCCATTGCCCCCTCCCGCACCATCGCGCTGTGGTTGGCCTGGATAGCCGCACGCGTCGAAACGCCCGGCATTATGGCTTTTGCACCGCCGCTGTACCCGGCGAAATAGTGGTACTCGATATTTCCGAGGCATATGACGCGGTCTGCGTCCGCGACCTCCTCGAATATCTCGACCGGGGTGCCCATGGAAGTCGTGCCGAGCATCCTGCACCTGTCCACATCGCTGTCGACGCATCTGACTTTCTCATAAATGTCATCGCCGACCAGGTAACGCATTTCTTCTTCCGTATGCTTCCTGTGGCTTCCCAGGGCGAACACCACGGTTATGTCCTCGTACCTGGCGCCGGCCCGGAGCAGTTCCTCCATGACAGGCGGAAGCACCGTTTTGCTGGGCATCGGCCGTGTTATATCACTGGTGACTATGACCACTTTCTCGCCGCTTTTCACGATCTCGGAGAGCCTTGCAGACACAATGGGCTCCATAAGCGCCCGCCTGACTTCTGCTTCGCCGGTAAGCTCTACATCCACCTTGTTCTGGCGCAGTTCTGCCAAGATGTTTTTGTCCGGTATTTCGAACTCCCTGTATCCTTTGCCGTATCCGTACCTGAAATGCATATGTGTACCTCCCCGTCATTATTGCGGGCTGTCTTCAGGATCGCTGCCGCCATCTTTCATTTTCCTGATCCGTTCCAGGTTTTCAAGCCGCCTGGCCCTGCTGCTGTAAAGTACATACCCTATCATTACTATGATGTATATTGCAATGCTGAGTTGCCAGTAAAGCCTGAAAAACATCACGTTCACGAGGAGCAGGACGAAACCTGCCAGCAATACCCACGCCAGTATCCTTCTTGCCATGTTTACCTCCGTTCCCGCCGGTCACGGCACTCATCCCGACCGGTATTTTTTATGCGATACCTGCAGTAAATCCACACGGCAGAATATCGGAAAAACAATGATCAACTGTTCCTGGTTTTCTCCAGCCATTCTTTTATCCTTGCTTCATACCCGTTGGATGTGGGTTCGTAATATACGGTCCCTTCCATGCCATCCGGCAAATACTGCTGTTTTACGTAGTTGCCCGGATAATCATGGGCATACTTGTACCCGACGCCGTACCCCTGCTGTTTCATGCCCGAAACAGGCGCGTTCCGGAGGCGCATCGGCACATCGCCGGTTTTTTTCGTTTCGACGTCGTGCATCGCTTTCTCGAGCGCCCTGTAACATGAGTTCGATTTAGGGCTGACCGCCACCATGACCGCTGCATGGGCAAGCAGGAGCCTTGCTTCCGGCATGCCTACCATATGTATTCCCTGGGCTGCTGCGACTGCAAGCTGCAGCGCTGCCGGGTTGGCCATGCCCACATCCTCGGAAGCGCAAATGATGATCCTCCTTATGAGGAATTCCGGGTCTTCGCCTGCGTACAGTGCCCTCGCAAGGTAAAACAGCGCCGCATCAGGATCGCTGCCCCTCATCGATTTTATAAATGCGCTGATGTTGTCGTAATGGGCTTCCCCTGATTTATCGAATGCTATCGCCTTTTTCTGAACGCATTCCTCTATGACTTCCAGGGTTATATGTATCAGGCCATCGGCATCCGGATCAGTGGTGACGGCGGCAAGCTCCAGCGCGTTCAGTGCCCTCCTGGCGTCGCCGTTGGAAATATCGGCAAGGTATTCCAAGGCATCCTCATCCATCCTGATCATGTAATTGCCGAGGCCTCTTTCACTGTCGGTCAGCGCCATCCTGATGATTTTGGCTATATGGCTGCTTTCCAGCGGTTTGAGCATGAAGACGGTAGAACGTGAAATAAGCGCCTTGTTCACTACGAAATAAGGGTTCTCCGTCGTTGCCCCTATGAGCACTATGGTGCCGTTTTCCACGTAAGGCAGCAGAGCATCCTGCTGCGCCTTGTTGAACCTGTGTATCTCGTCTATGAAAAGCACGGTCCTACCGGTCGGGTTGAACATGGGGTTCTGGGTGTCGGATATTATCTTTTTTATTTCGGCCACGCCCGCTGTAACGGCGTTCAGTTTCTCGAAGCTGGCTTTCGTCGTGGCAGCGATAACCCTTGCAAGGGATGTCTTGCCCGTGCCCGGCGGACCGTATAAAATTATCGATGAGATCCTGTTCGCCTTTATCATCCTGTAAAGGAGCTTTCCCTTGCCGACGATGTGTTCCTGCCCTACGAATTCCTCTATGGTCCTCGGGCACATCCTGTACGCCAGCGGTTCCTTTTTACGTTCCATGTCGCCCTCCCGGCATAATATTACATCTGCCCGGCATTTAATACTTATAAGCATGTTATCTATTTGCCCGGCGTTCCTGTTCCTGATCCTGTATTTTCTTATCGTCTGTTTGTCATCGCTGCTCCAGGCGAAAAAGGGCCCGGATAACAGCATTCCCCTATTATCTTAGCCCTTTGGTGAACTTTATTCAATATGCAGTTATACAGGATGACTGCGTGGATCAGCCTGCCGGGATATATATCTGCCCGAGGTACACTCCGTCCCTGGTAAAGAAGTAGATCACCCTGTCCGATTCGTAATGTTCATAAACCCACAATCCGCGGCCGGCAGGGGCTTCGGGATCGTCTACGCTGATTAGGTGCAGGTCTTCCAATAAAAACTGGTTTTCAACTCCAATAAATGTACCGTCTTTATCCGTGTAACCCAGGCTTTTGTCAGAAAGGAAAAACACGAATCCCATAACACTTTCAGCTTCAGCTACCGGGTCCCTGTCGCCGAAACCCGGCCAATAGTCTACTGTCCGACAGTACCATCCATCGCTGACATAGCGGCCGTTCATTTTCAAAAAACGTACATACCTGCGACTTGGCTCTTCGCCCGAGGGATTATAACGCTCCTCGCCCAGTTCCAGCACGTTTTTGCCCCAGTTTTGGGAAACCGTATCCGCTATCTTTCTATAATCGGAGTATAGCCTTGCCCCGTCGATATTCACACGTGTTGAGAAAGACACTTCCTGAAAATCCACATCCCCGTCGGGAACTCTGCACGTTGCCAGGATGGCGCCTTTGCTGTCGGCAAGGTACATCAGCTTTCCGGGAAGCAGTTGCACCATCTCGTCCGTGATATACCCGATGCGCCAGTAGTCCATATCACTTATCAGGGCTTCGATGTACATGAGCTCAGCAGTGCTGTACCTGTCAGAGGCGTATACCCTGGGGAAAACATCCTCCGATGTCATCTGGTAATGCACGTTTACCATTTCCGGGAAAAACTCAAGCAGGGTCTGCCTTGTAATTACTTTGCCTCTGTATGCATCAAACTCAACAGGCACTGTAAGGACAGTCCTGTCGTCATTCCAGTAAGCCGTTGCCTTTTCTTCATCCGGTGTGGTTTTATCTTCCTGCGGCGGTATGATCCCGGCATCGGCAAGGTACTGGTAAAGGGTCTGTCCGGTGAAGCGCATTTGCTGCGACAGCGCGTTCTTCGAAATGACAGCAACGTCGCCCCTGGTAAACCCGGCATCGCTGAGCAGCCCGTCGCTGGTTAACCCGATTTCCGCCGCAAAGGATACGGAACCGGAATAGCTGAAATCCGGCGAATCGCCTGAATCAGTATATCCCAGGGCACGCAGCACGAAGGTCACGAACATTGATGCCGTCGCCTTCTCGTCCGCTTTATGCAGATTTATACCGACGCTGCGCTTTTGCGCGAATGTTTCAGCGGTAAAGGGGGTATTTGTTGCACAGGGCGGCGACGCGCTGCCTTACGAGGTCGGCCGAGTTGTCGAAATCGGTGAGGGTCAGTTTTATCAGCCGCGCGATCTCCTTCATATCCTCTTCTTCCATGCCCCTTGTCGTGACAGCCGGAGTACCGATCCTTATGCCGCTTGTAACTGTCGGTTTCTGTGTATCATAAGGTATGGCGTTTTTGTTTACAGTGATGCCGACTTCGTCAAGCAGATGTTGTGCCTTTTTGCCGGTTATGGAGAAGTTGCTCAGATCGACAAGCATCAGGTGGTTGTCGGTGCCTCCTGAAACGAGCTGGAATCCTTCCTCCATCAGCGCATCGGCCAGCGCTTTTGCGTTTTTGACTACCTGCTGCTGGTACTGCATGAATCCTTCGGTCATTGCCTCCCTGAAACTTACCGCCTTGGCTGCTATCACGTGCATCAGCGGACCGCCCTGCAGGCCGGGGAATACGGCTGAATCTATCATTTTCGCATATTCGGCCTTACAGAGGATCATGCCTCCGCGGGGGCCACGCAATGTCTTATGGGTCGTGGTCGTTACGAAATCCGCGTACGGTACCGGGTTCGGATGGAGCCCGGCAGCGACGAGGCCTGCAATATGGGCCATATCGACCATCAGGTAAGCGCCGCAGTCCTTCGCTATCTCGCCGAACGCCTTGAAATCGATGATCCTCGGATATGCGCTTGCACCGGCGACTATGAGCCTGGGCTTCAGTTCCATGGCTTTCCTGTGGAGTATATCATAGTCGATGGTGCCGGTGTCTTTCCTGACACCGTAGAATTCGGACCTGTAATACCTGCCTGATATATTCTTCTTCATGCCATGGGTCAGGTGCCCTCCGTGGGCAAGGTCCATTCCGAGTATCAGGTCACCCGGTTCGAGCACGGCAAAGTACACAGCCGAATTGGCCTGCGCTCCCGAATGCGGCTGCACGTTGGCATGTTCGGCTCCGAATATCGCCTTGGCCCTATCGATGGCCAACTGCTCGATCACATCCACATGTTCGCAGCCACCGTAATACCTCTTTCCCGGGTACCCTTCAGCGTATTTATTCGTAAGCGGAGTTCCAAGAGCCTGCATCACCGCTTCGTCAACGAAATTTTCTGACGCGATGAGCTCGATCTTGTTCCTCTGCCTCTCTGTTTCCTTTTCAATGCATTCCGCCACTTCAGGGTCTATCTTCCGTATTTTGTCAACCTGGTACATGCTATACCTCCATCCTGGTTTTTTATTTGCAAAAAATACAGGTCAAACCCTCGGATTTGACCTGCGATACCCAAATATCATAGTATCATGATATGAGTATCCTCTGTCCTTTTGCCTGAGAGTTGTATCCCGTTTAACGGGACTTGCCCCTTCGGCGCCTTGACGGTCTCTCCAGAGGTGCGTCCCTCCACAGTCGGGTGTCTTGCCCTTCCATGGAAATCATCCGCGTTTTTTGTTCAATTGATAGAAATATTATAGCATTTGACAGAATCCTGTCAAGTTATAACACTACAATTAAAGGAATTTTTCGATAGCAGGTAAAATTCCTTACAAAACCTTGTACAATTCATCGCTTGACGGCGGCCCTATCTCCTCTGCCCT
>Ga0209537_1000016_pt1 | contig 174541 bp, 148 predicted proteins | sample BioPla4DNA1_FD_187698 | JGI IMG/M metagenome (GOLD analysis project Ga0209537, IMG submission 187698) | Biogas fermentation microbial communities from Germany - Plant 4 DNA1 (SPAdes) (version 2) | ecosystem: Engineered > Bioreactor > Anaerobic > Digestate | place: Bielefeld, North... | reverse complement strand
ATAAAATAATAAATATATGATTTAATCATAGTAGTGTTCTCTTTCCGGCATATAGTCGCAACTTTCGTTATAATCATAATGAGAAGCTTCCTTTGCATGGTCAGGTTTCTCGGGAAAATACATACGGTTATCAAGTTTTGCAACACTTTGTGCGGAAGGAAAACGATAGGTTGTTTTTTTGCTTGGCTCAAAATACATAATACAAACCTCCTCATTTTTTAGAACACTGCTACTTATATAAATATAAAGTAATTTTATTGTTTGTAATATGGAAGAATATATACCAGTAATTTAAATGAATAAGTATAAAAAAGAGAGCAGGTCTGCAAAAGAAGATGATTTCATTAAAAATTGATGATGTTAAGTCTTTTATGGCAAAACTTCTAACAAATACTTTATTTGATGAATTTGTTTTAAAGGAAATGGAAATTCAGACATTTACCAGCTTTAATGTAACGGGACAATTTCACGAAAGTTTTTTTTCCAAGGATGAATTAGAGGAAAGGGGCAGTAGTGCTGTATTCTGGAGGGATATAAGGGCTATTGCCTTAGCCATGATTCGGGGTAACAAAACTCCCCTTTCTATGAAAATAGTATTCCAATTGCCAAAGGGGGACTATGGTAAATTTTCAGAGAGCCTTGGGGTAAAGTTTAACCTAGAAGAAGTAGCCGGATTATTCCTAAATATTCGCTTTGAAAAAAATGAACTTCGTATAATAACCGGCACAGCTATGAAGATATTTACCCTTGATAAAACAATTGACCAAGAATGGGATACTTGGGTAAAGAAATTTTTACATAGCCAAAGTATCTATTTTGAAGAGGAATAAAAGTTGTTGTTAGCACTCTACCCAAGAGAGTGCTAAAATTTTCTTGACTTTTCATTTTTTACATATTATTATATCTGATAAAGGAAAGACATAAAGAACAACTAGAATAGGAAAGGAGGAGTAATTGGGCTGTGTAACTTGGCTCAATTAAAAATGTATGAGTACAGAAAGAGGTAATCTATCGATTAATTCGGAAAATATATTTCCTATTATTAAGAAATGGTTATATTCAGATCATGACATTTTTGTCCGTGAGTTGATATCCAACGGATGCGATGCCATTACTAAATTAAAGAAACTTGAAATTATGGGTGAGGCAGACATTCCGGAGGATACTCATTATAAAGTTGTGGTTACAATAAACCCGGAAGAAAAAACAATTTGCTTTTCCGATAACGGTGTAGGAATGACCGCAGAGGAAGTTAAGGAATATATTAATCAGATTGCATTTTCAGGGGCGAAAAAATTTATTGAAACATATAAGGATAAGGCCAGTGATGATCAAATAATAGGACATTTCGGACTGGGCTTCTATTCTGCCTTTATGGTGGCTGATAAAGTTACAATTAATACTTTGTCCTGGCAAAAGGATGCAGCTCCTGTTTATTGGGAATCTGAAGGTGGCTTAGAGTATGAGATGAGAGAAGGAAGCAGAAGTGAGCGGGGAACCGATATTACTCTCCATCTTAATGAAGACAGTTATGAATTCTCCAATGAATACCGAGTGAAGGAAGTTATTAATAAATATTGCTCCTTTATGCCGGTAGAGATTTATTTTGAGAATGCCAATGCTCCTAAGGAAAAGGAAAAAGATAAGGATAAGGACAAGGATAAGAAAGCCGAAGATGAGGCACCAAAGCCACTAAATGATACAACTCCTTTGTGGACAAAGCATCCTAATGATTGCACAGAGGAAGAATATAAGAAGTTTTATAGGGAAGTATTCCATGATTACAAAGAGCCCTTGTTCTGGATACATCTGAATATGGATTATCCCTTTAACTTAAAGGGTATATTATATTTCCCCAAAATTAATACGGAATATGATTCTATTGAAGGTGTAATAAAGCTTTATAGCAACCAGGTATTTATCGCTGACAATATTAAGGAAGTAACTCCGGAATTTTTAATGCTCTTAAAGGGGGTTATCGATTGTCCGGACCTACCCCTTAATGTATCTAGAAGTGCTTTACAAAATGATGGTTTTGTAAGGAAGATTTCTGATTATATTACCAAGAAAGTAGCAGATAAGCTTTCCGGTATGTATAAGGTTGAAAGAGAAAACTATGAGAAATTCTGGGATGATATCAGTCCCTTTATAAAATTTGGCTGCTTAAAAGATGATAAGTTCAGCGATAAGATGAAAGACTTTATTATATATAAGAACCTGGAAGGTAAATATATTACCTTAGATGATTATATTGAGGCAGCAAAATCTAAATCATTTGATGATAAGAAGGAAGAAGATAAATCCACCGATGAAGGAAAAGAGAAGACTGACAGTTCTTCCACTGAGGATGACCAGGAGCTTAAAGAAGATGAAAAAGTAACTGTATATTATATAACTGATGAAAAGCAGCAAAGTCAGTATATCAATATGTTTAAAGAGGCAGGCCTAGATGCAGTTTATCTAACCCATAATATTGATCAGCCCTTTATAACCCATGTTGAGTATAAAAATCAGAAGGTTAGATTTATGCGTATTGACGCAGATATTACAGATAGCTTCAGGGACGAAACTAAAAAGAAAGATAAAAAGCTATTAAAGAATAATACAGAAGCTATGACAAAATTATTCCGAAAGGTATTAGGTAAAGAGAAGCTAGAAGTTAAGGTAGAGAAGCTTAAGAACGATAAGGTATCTTCTGTAATTACTTTATCTGAGGAAAGCCGCAGAATGCAGGATATGATGAGAATGTATAATATGGGCGCCATGGATGATAGTATGTTTGCAGGTGGAGAAACCCTGGTTCTTAATGCAAATCATAAGCTAGTACAATATATAATTGCCAATGAAAATTCAGAACATACCCCTATGATTTGTGAGCAGTTATATGACCTAGCTTACTTAAGCCATAAGCCTTTAGAGCCTGAGGCCATGACAAGGTTTATACAAAGAAGTAATGAAATAATGCTGCTTCTAGCACAATAGATAAGGAAAGCTTATATAGTAGTGGTATGGGATTAATAATCCCATACCACTATTTTTTTTATACTTTTATTTTATTTAAAAACATGGGAAGAATAATTATGAAATTATTATAATATTTAGGCTTCACCCCTTGAAATAATAATATAAATGATATATCATATAGTAACAAAAACCATATCATGGAATATTGATATAACATGAGATAGAATAGTAAATAATATCAAATAAATGTAAATGTTTATATTATCTAGTTCTAATCTTTTTATATATATAATGTTAAATATTTATGCTGGAGGACAAAGATGAAATATAAAATTTTAGTAGACAGCTGTACAGATTTACCCATACAGCTTAAGACAGATTCACATTTTAAAATAATACCTTTAACTTTAATAATTGATGATAAAATAATTGTGGATAATGAGGATTTTAACCAAAAAGAATTTTTAAATATAATGAATAAAAGCCCCAACAGCCCCAAATCTGCCTGCCCCTCACCGGAAGATTATATGAGGGAGTTTGAAGGTGACGGGGATACTTATGTAGTCACCATATCTTCTGAGTTAAGCGGATCATATAACAGTGCACTTTTAGCTAAAAAATTATATTTAGAAGAGCATCCCAGTAGCAATAAGAAAATAGAGGTAATTGATTCTCGCAGTGCCTCTGTGGGGCAGACTTTGATTGCAATGAAGATTAAGGAATTGATAAATTCCGGGCATATTTTTGATGAAATCACTGAAAAAATAAAAATCTTCCGTTCAGAAATGAAAACTAAATTTGTAATAGAAAGCCTGGAGAACCTAAGAAAAAATGGCAGGTTAAGTCATATTAAAGCAATACTCTCTAATGTCTTAAACATAAAGCCGGTTATGGGAGCAACTCCTGAAGGAACTATCTGCAAGCTAGATCAAGCTAGAGGAATTAACAAGACCTTAATTAAGATGTCAGAAATTATCGAAGGGGATGTAATTAAGTCCCAGGAAAAAATACTGGGAATAGCCCATTGTAATTGTAAAGAGAGGGCTAATTTTGTAAAAGAAGAAATATTAAAAAGAGTTCCTTTTAAAGATTGCTTTATAGTGGATACAGCAGGTGTCAGCACAATGTATGCTAACGAAGGTGGTATTATAGTAGCATATTAGTAAAATAGCACATTTTTTAGTAAATTTATCATAATTTAAAACATTGAAATGAAAGCTATAATTTGTTAGGATGAATATGATTCGACGGTATAATGATAGGCTAAAGATTTAAATATAATAAATAATTAAAAGTATAAAAACCATAGAAAGGTATAAATAATCCTTTAAACTATGGTTTTTAATTTTAAACATTCCTTATAATACTATAAGGCACAGAAAGGAGTACCTATGATGAAAGATAATATTTTTGATGTACAAGAGTATGCTAAAGTTGCAAGACAAGCTGCAGCAGAAGGGGCTGTTCTACTTAAAAATGACAATAATGTTCTGCCTCTGGCACCGAAAAGTAAAGTGGCCTTGTTTGGTCGTGCTCAGTTTAATTATTATAAAAGCGGTACAGGTTCAGGTGGTATGGTAAACACCAGATATGTGGTGGGAATTTCAGAGGCCCTAGAGGGTGAAGGGGGATACCTTATCGATCAGACTGTTAAAAAGCATTATGAGGAATGGCTGAAAGATCATCCTTATGAGGCCGGTAATGGTTGGGCAAAAGAACCCTGGTTCCAAGAAGAAATGCCTCTTACAGAAGAACTAGTAGAAAGAGCCAGACAAGATAATGATACAGCTATAATTATTATCGGACGTACAGCCGGTGAAGATAAAGATAATGTGGCAGAAGCAGGAAGTTATTATCTTACAGAAATCGAAGAAGATATGCTTAAAAAGGTATGTGGTGTATTTGAACGGACTATTGTACTTCTTAATGTAGGAAATATTATTGATATGAGCTGGGTAAAAAAATATAATCCGGCTTCGGTAATCTATCTATGGCAGGGGGGCCAGGAAGGGGGAAATGGTGCTTTAGATGTATTAACCGGGAAGGTTAACCCTTGCGGAAAGCTTACGGATACCATTGCCAAGGAAATTTCCGACTATCCTTCCTCTGCAAATTACGGTAATCCCACCCGCAATTTATATGTGGAAGATATTTATGTAGGATATAGGTATTTTGAAACCTTTGCCAAAGATCGTGTCTTATATCCTTTCGGCTATGGTCTATCCTACACTACATTTTCTATACAAAGTAGGGCCATATATCAGGATGATTTAAAGGTGGCTGTGGATGTGGCTGTTACCAATACCGGAAATATGGCCGGTAAGGAAGTTGTTCAAGTTTACTGTGAGGCACCCCAAGGAAAGCTTGGAAAGCCTAAAAGGGTTTTAGCAGGCTTTGCTAAAAGTAAGCTTCTTAGTCCGGGAGAAAGCCAAGACCTAAGAATTGAAATTCCCTTAGGTACCCTGTCAAGCTATGATGATTCAGGTGTAACCGGATATAAGTCAGCATGGGTATTGGAAGAAGGATCATATGGATTTTATGTAGGAGGAAATGTTAGGGAGGCAAGTCTTGCCGGCAGTATTACAATAGAAAGTCTTAAGCTTATAGAACAGCTTCAGGAAGCCTTGGCTCCTGTAACTGAATTTGAACGGATGCGCCCCGGTAAAGACGGACAATTAAGCTTTGAAAAGGTTCCTCTTCGTACTATAGATCCTAAGAAGACCCGGGAAAAAAAACTACCTCCAGCCAAGGAGTATACGGGAGATTTAGGCTATAAGCTGGCTGATGTGGAAAGTGGTAAGGTAAGTATGGATACCTTCTTAAGCCAGCTAAGTGATGAGGATTTATGCTGCATAATCCGTGGTGAGGGAATGAGCAGTCCTAAGGTTACTCCCGGTACAGCCGGTGCCTTTGGAGGGGTAACAGAAAGCTTGAAGTCCTTTGGACTTCCGGTGGCTTGTTGTGCCGACGGTCCCAGCGGTATTCGCATGGATTGCGGTAGTCTGGCATTTGCCTTACCGATTGGAACATGCCTTGCATGTACCTGGAATATGGAGCTGGTAGAAGAACTATTTAGATATGAGGGCTTGGAACTTAGGAGAAACAAAATAGATAATCTACTTGGCCCCGGCATGAATATTCATCGTCATCCCCTTAATGGCCGCAATTTTGAATATTTCTCCGAAGATCCTTTGCTTACGGGAAAAATGGCAGTGGCTCAACTTCAAGGTATGCATAAATATGGTGTTACCGGTACTATTAAGCATTTTGCTTGTAATAATCAGGAATCTAACCGCTATGATGTAGAAGCTGTTGTTTCTGAAAGGGCCCTTCGTGAGATTTACCTTAAGGGTTTTGAAATCGCCGTAAAAGAAGGGGGAGCATATTCTATTATGACCTCTTATAACCCGGTAAACGGACTATGGACTTCCAGTAATTATGATCTGGTTACCACTATACTTCGCAAGCAATGGGGTTACAAAGGTATAGTAATGACCGACTGGTTTGCCAAAGGTAACGATGAAGGAGAAGAGGCTAGCCCTCAAAATGTAGCTGCAATGGTTCGGGCACAAAATGACCTATATATGGTGGTTTTAGATGCTAAGAAAAATTCGGGTAATGATAATTTGGCTGAAGCTTTAGAAAAAGGAACTACAAGTCGGGGAGAATTTTTAAGAAGCGCTGCTAATATTTGCAACTATCTTTTAACTACCCTTGCCTGGAGACGTCAGCAAGGGATATTTAGCCAGCTGGATGAGCAGTTGACTAAGTCTTTAGAAGAAGACGATGGAATAATTCAAAATATGATTCCTCTAGATGTAGATAAATGCGCTACCTTATCCGGGGACTTAATCAATACCCAAAAAGGAGAAAGCACCCATTTACAGGTAACAATTCAGGAAGCCGGATATTATAGACTGGAGATAACTTGCAAAGCTATGGAAGATATAAGTGAGTTGGCACAAATACCCCTTAGTATTTTCCTTAATCAGAACTTTGTAAAAACCATTACCCTAACCGGCTCAGATAAGATCTGGCGTACTGAAATTATAGATTTTGAAGAGCCTGTATTACAAAACACCTATTTTATTAAGCTTTATTTTGGACTGGGTGGAATGGAGATTAAGGATCTTAAGATAGTTAAAATAAAATAATAATTTCCTTATTCCCGCTTCATCATCTTATAAAATTGCTTAGGTGTTAAACCATACTCATTTTTAAAGGCTCGAAAAAAGTTAGAATAATCTCCAAAACCGGCATGTTCATAAACACTATTTATGGGCATGCCGTTTAATATATATTCTTTGGCAAGGATAAGTTTTTTTTGAATAATAAATTTATGTATGGTGGTTCCGGTATGTTTTTTAAATTCCCTTAACATATGGTATTTACTTATATAAAATTTCTCGGAAAGCTCATCAAGCCTAATATCTTCTTTTATATTATTATTTATATATTGAATGATTTCGTCAATAAGGCTGCTTTTTTTTATTTCTATACTGGCTTTTGAATTATTATGGAATAATTGGGTATTAATATATACAAATAACTCCACCAGGTAAGCTTTATAGAGTAAGTCCTTTCCCATCCCTTTGTAAGTCTCTAGATTTAGCAATTTAAATAAAATATTTCGAATATTAGCCTGTACTTCAAAATCTGTTCGTAATACATTTTTTCTTTTGGGATCTTCAAAGCATCTTTTTAAATCCATGGTCTTTGTAGAAAGGCTATTAAGAAATTCTTTGTTAATCCACAAGACAATACGTTCATAGGGTTTTGATACTTTGTTTATTATAGGCTGATGGAGATCCCTTGAGTTAATTAATACAATATCTCCCGGAATAAGTGTATAGGTTTTTCCCTCTATAATATAAGTTACATCTCCGGAAATAAAGAGGTAACATTCATAAAAATCATGGTGATGAAGGTTTACTTTATATAAATTGGTGTCTGAATAATGAAAGATTTCATAATCGCTGGTCATCATATTTTGTCTGGTAAGGTAGGGATGAGTTGCTTTTTTCATATTGACCTCCAAGTTACAACAATTTTCACTGGATATATGCATAATATCACAGCAATTTTTGCAAGTCAAATAGCAATAAAAACATAGGAAATAATAAGGGAGATTAATTATAATAATATACAGTACCATTACTATTTTATCAAAAACAAATTTATATAAATTCATTGTATTAATTGATTAGCTTGGTAAAAGAATATTGTATAAATAATGTTTAAAATAATTTTGATATGGAGGAATTTACTATGAAGTTATCATTTCGTTGGTATGGAAAAGACGACCCGGTAAGAATTGATTATATTAAACAGATACCCAATATGCACAGCATAGTGACAGCAATATACGATACACCTGTAGGTGAAGTTTGGAGCCAGGAAAGCATTGACAGCTTAAAGGATGAGGTGGAAAGAGCAGGCCTTAAGTTCGAGGTTATTGAAAGCGTTCCTGTACACGAAGATATTAAGCTTGGCTTGCCTTCTAGACAGACCTATATAGATAATTATAAGGAAAATATACGCAGATTATCTAAGGCCGGAGTAAAGGTAATATGCTACAACTTTATGCCTGTCTTTGACTGGACCAGAACCCAGCTTGATAAGGTTTTAGAAGACGGATCAACAGCCCTTGTATATTATAAAGACCAATTAACCAAGATGGATCCACTTAAGGGAGAACTTTCCCTGCCCGGATGGGATTCTAGTTACACAAAGGATGAGCTTTCAGAAATATTTGAAAAGTATAAGTCTGTGGATGAGGAGAAGCTTTGGAGCAATTTAGAATACTTCCTTAAGGAGATTATACCGGTTGCAGAAGAATGTGATGTGAAAATGGCAATACACCCGGATGACCCTCCATATCCTATCTTTGGACTTCCACGTATTATTACAACTGAAGCTAATTTAGACCGATTCCTAAAGTTGGTGGACAGCCCCTATAATGGACTTACCTTCTGTACCGGATCCCTGGGAAGTGCCCACTTTAACAATATTGTAAACATGGTTGATAAGTATTCAGCCCTGGGAAGAATTCATTTTATGCATATAAGGAACGTTAAACTTTTAGATGACGGAAGTTTTGAAGAAAGTGCCCATTATTCACCCTGTGGCTCACTGGATATAGTTGAAATTGTAAAAGTACTTCATAAAAATAAGTTCACAGGTTATATACGACCTGATCACGGAAGAATGATATGGGGTGAGACCGGAAGACCGGGATATGGCCTTTATGACCGTGCTTTAGGAGCAATGTATATAACAGGTATTTGGGAAACCTTAGATAAGACATCTAATTAAGTTTAAATAAGTCATATTGTATATACAAATAAAAAAGATGACTTTATGGTTAAATTAGCCATATTAGTCATCTTTTTTTATATGCTTATATCAATAAAAAATAATATCATAAATTTGAAATAAGAACTTTATATAAAATAATAAATCTTTTATCTATAATTTTACTAAAAAAAATAGTCTATATAGTAAGATAAGATTAAAGATGATATGATGTGTTAAGATAAGATTTTCCTATAATTAAGAGCTACAAAGGAGAAGTGTACATATGGATTATATTTGTAACCCAATTAATATGGAATATAAGTATCAGTTTATTGATCAAAAGGGAAAACTAAGTTTGTCTAGGGAGGCAGCAGACCCTTCTATAATATTATTTAAAGAAAAGTATTATTTATTTCCTTCTATGACAAAAGGTTTCTTAGTAAGCCATAATCTTACAGAGTGGGAATTTCACCCCCTAAAAAATGTCCCTGTTTATGATTATGCTCCGGATGTTAGGGTAATAGGAGATTATATTTATTTTTCAGCCTCAAAGTGGGATGCAAACTGCTCCTTTTACCGCAGTACAGACCCCATAAATAAGGGCTTTGAAGAAATACCCGGAACATTTCCTTTTTGGGATCCTAACCTTTTTGTAGATGATGACGGCAAGATATATTTTTATTGGGGATGTTCCGATGTAACACCTATTTATGGAGTAGAATTAAATCCCCAGGATATGACACCTATGACTGAGCCGGTAGAATTAATATTTTCTAATATCCATAAATATGGATTTGAAAGAAGGGGAGAGGATCATAAAGCTTTAAATTCCGAAGGAGAAAGCACTGCACCTTATATCGAAGGACCCTGGATGGACAAATACAAGGGAAAATATTATCTGCAATATGCCTTTCCCGGTACAGAGTTTAATATATACGGTGACGGTGTCTATATATCAGACAGCCCCTTAGGGCCTTTTAAGTTAGCAAAGAACAATCCCTTCTCATATAAACCCGGTGGATTTATACCGGGAGCCGGCCATGGTTCTACCCTAAAAGATAAGAAGGGAAATTGGTGGCACCTTGCTACCATGAGAATTAGCGTAAATCACCCCTTTGAAAGACGTTTAGGTATCTGGCCGGCAGGCTTTGATAAGGAGGGGGAACTTTTTTGCAATCAAAGATATGGTGACTGGCCTATGAAGGTAGAAAATCTTATGGAACCGTGGAAGAAACCGGATTGGATGCTTTTATCTTATAATAAACCTTGCAGGGCCTCTTCCTATGTAGAAGGAAGGGAGCCTAAATTTGCAACAGATGAAAATGTTCAGACCTGGTGGAGGGCAGCCGGTAACAAAAGCGGCCAGTGGATAGAGATAGATCTTTTAGACTGCCTTGATGTAAGGGCAATTCAGATAAATTTTGCCGATGAGATAGATGAGCCGAAATTGCCGGAAGGAAAAAGTCTAATAGGTGATATGCCAAGGTATATCGATGAGAAGAAATACTATACCAGATGGATTTTAGAAGCTTCCATAGACGGGGAAGAATATTTTGTGATAGAAGATAAATCAAAGGCAGAAACTGATCTGGCCCACGATTTTATAGTTCGGGAGGAAGGATTAAAGGCCAGATATATAAAATGTACGATTATGGAAGTGCCTTATAATCAAAATCCATGTATTTCGGGACTTCGCATCTTTGGCCTAGGCAAGGGTCCTCTTCCTGCTAAATCAGATATTATTACAACAGAATTTATCAGTGATTTAGATCTTTTGGTGAAGTGGAAGGATGTTAAAGCCACAGGATATAATGTTCTATGGGGTTATGCCCAGGATAAATTATATCACAGTTATATGGTATTTGGAAAAAATAAACTAACTATTGGGGCCCTTATAAAGGATCAAGCTATTTTTGTAAGAGTAGATGCCTTTAATGAAGTAGGGATTACAGAAGGAGATGTAATAAAGGTGAAATAACACCAATAATTAAGCTAAGTTATAAGTTACTGATGAAAAAAAGGAGAAGTAAATTTGGACAGTTTTTTACTTGATAAATTGAAAGAAATTACAGATGAGGAAAGAGAAATATTAGAAGGTAAAAAACCCTCCACTAATATTGTATACAAGCATAAAATATTAGATGATGGGAAGCTAATTAAAATATGGCCCCATACCAGATTTATTCATTTTCCTGCCCATTCTCATAATTATATTGAAATAGTATATATGTGCCAAGGTTGTACTCACCATATTATTAACAATAATGAAATTATATTAAATAAGGGAGAATTACTTTTTATAAATCTAAATGCCCTACATGAGATATATCCTGCAGATAAAGATGATATTGCCATTAACTTTATTATACAGCCTGAATTTTTTGATATAGCCACAAAAATGATGGATGAAAAGGATAATTCTTTGTTTAATTATATAATAGAGAGTTTAACAAACTGTGAGGATAATATGGGCTACTTTCATTTTAAAGTTTCTGAAGTTCTTCCCATACAGAATTTGATAGAAAATTTGATTTGGTCAGCTATTAGTAATCAAGATAATACCAGGGATATTACTCAGTATACCATGGGTTTGTTATTATTACATCTGATGAATTTAAGCAATAAGATTTTTTCTGAAAATAATTATGAGCAGGAGTTAACTTTAAAGATTCTTAAATTTGTAGAGGATAATTATAGGGAGGGGACACTTAGTAAACTGGCAGAGAGTCTTAATTGTGACATGGTATGGCTAAGCAGGACCATCAAAAGGCTTACGGATAAAACCTTTACGGAGTTAATTCAGATTAAAAGATTAAATCAGGCAGCCTACCTCCTTGAAAATACTAAAATACCCATAGCAGATATTGGTTACTTTGTAGGTTATGAAAATTTAAGTTATTTTTATAGAATTTTTAAAGAACACTATGGTCTTACACCTAGGTACTATCGTTTAAGTAAATTAAAAGAAACATAAACTTCTTAATCAATAAGATTTTAAACCCTTAATCTATGATTTATATCAATAGATGAGGGTTTTTTTATAAATTTTACATTTTACTAGTAATTTTTTCATATAAAAATTGACAAACACTTATATATTATAACATAATATAGCTAAAATGCTTTTTATGAGGAAGATAGTATGGATAAAAAAATATGGGAAGTATTAGGTATTGAAGAAACTAAGGATGAAGAGAAGATAATACAAGCATATAGGGATAAATTAATAGCTGTTAATCCGGAGGATGATGCAAAAGGCTTTATGCAACTAAGGGCTGCATATGAAGAGGCCCTTCGTTTTGTAAATGAGCCTGAACAAGAAGAGATTAGGCAAGAAAAAAATGATGTAGATTTATGGATAGATAAAATAGCAGGTATTTATAGTTCCTTAGATAGTCGTAGAGATGAAAAGGCTTGGGAAGAGCTTTTTAGGGATGATATCTGTATTGGATTGGATACAAGCATAGAAGCCAGGGAAAAATTGCTGGTTTTTCTTATGGATCATTATTATTTGCCCCACCGGATATGGAAGCTTATGGATAGGGAATTTGATATTGTAGCTGATAAGGAAGATTTGTATGAGATATTTCCCAGAAACTTTATTGATTATGTAGTTAATCAAATTACCGTAGAAGGATTTCTTGATTTTACCTTGTTTGATTATAAGGAAGGGGAAGAGGCGGATGAATATATCAGAACTTATTTTCAGTTAAAGTCTAGCCTAGATGAAAATAAATTAGATGATTGCCAAAAAATTATTGATGATTTAAAAAAGTATCAGACCCATCATCCTTATGAAGATGTTGAAAAAATCAGGTATTATTTATTAACAGACCGGTTAGAAGAGGTAGAAAATCTGGCCAAAACCCTAGTTAACCGGTATCAGGATGATGGTTATATTCTTTCGGTATATGGTAAGTTAAAAAGTAAGCAAGAATTATATGATGAAGCTAGTAACTGGTATCAAAGAGTTCTTGAGCTATATCCGGATTATTACTGGGCAAAAATCGGATTGGTGGAATGCTTATATAAGAAGAAAAAATATACAGAAGCTAAGGATTTAGCATTGAAATTACTAAATCAATATTATCATGATGAAACTATAAGTTCTTACTTGATTGAAATAAATGAAATCTTAATTCAAAGATATCAAGAAAAGTTAAAACAAAAGCAGGATAATAAAATCAAATTGGAACTGGCTTGGTGCTATTTTCAAAATGAAAAATTAGATGATTGCATAAATCTCTTAGAGGAATTACCTGATACAGCCCGCAGAGAATATGATTTTATAAATCTTTATGGAAGGGCTTATCTAGCTTTAGGTAAATATGATCTTGCCTTGGATAAACTTAAAGTTTGGCTACAAGCAATCCTTGATACAAAAAAAGACGACAGTGAAGAAGCAAAGAAAAGATATGGCAGATTGGGTTATGCCTATTATTCAATTGGCCTATGCTATACAAACCTTCAAGCTTATGATGAGGCTGTGTTTTATTATCAAAAAAGCATTGAAGTGGAAGAAAGAATACATGAAAAGTTAGTTGCAATGGAGAGGCTGGCATATACCTATCTGAAAGCAAAAAACTATAAGGAGTGTATAAAAACCTGTGAAAATATTATAGAGATAAGCAGAGATTACTATCCGGCTTATCTTCTTAGACAAGAAGCCTTTTATGACCTTCATAATGATCAGGAAGTTATTAATGATTACTATAGGGCTGTTGAGATTTACCCAGGCTATATAAGGCCTTATCTATATGCCATAAAAGTATATATAAGACATAACCAATATGAAGATGCAAAAGCCGTAGCAGAGGCGGCAAGGAAAGCCGGTTTAGAAAGTAATGAGTTTAAATTACTTTGTGTAAAGCTAATCAGGCTAAGGGATAATACAGAAGAAGAAAGAGAAGAAGCCATACAAGAATGCATAAAGCTAAAAGAAAGCCTAAAGGAAGATGATAATGATATAGAAGATCCAAGCCTTATAGATTTTGAATTGGCACTTTTATATGCCCAAAGTAATCAATACGGACAGGCATTAGCCCTGATTGACTCAATTATAGAAAAGAAACCGGATGAATATTTTTATGTCCTTATAAAGGCCGGGCTCCTAAAAGATATAGGAAAATATAAGTCTGCAATTGATTTGTTTAATAGCCTTCTAGAAAAAAATCCTGAAAATCTAAGGATATATTATGAGCTGGGATTTTGTTATTATGAAAACAATAATAGGGAAAAAGCATTAGAAGTTTTTCATAAAATACTTGAAATAAATCCGGAGTATGCCAATGTCAACGATAAAATAGCAGACATATATCATACTATGCTAAATGAAACTAAAAAGCTGGAATATTATAAAAAGGCATTGCCCTACGCTGACAAGCAAGTAGAAATTGCCGGAAGCGATAACTATTATGTAAACAGAGGCTTATTACATATGGATGCATATGAGTTTGATAAGGCCTTATCTGACTTTTATAGGGCTTTAGAGATTAATCCCGATGACTGGATAGCTTATAATAATGCCGGTTGTACACATATGTTTATGAGAAATATGGATAAGGCAATTGAAATCTTGAAGGAAGCAGTGGCTAAGACATCCATAGAAGATAATCGGCTGCCATATGGAAATCTGGCTAAATGTTATTACATAATAAAAGAATATGATAAGGCATTAAAGTATTATGAAGAGCTTCACCGGCTATATCCTACAACAGCCTTGTATATCGAATATATATCAGAGATATATAAAATAAAGGGTGATTTACATAGTAGTATAAAATGGTTATACAAATTAAAGGATATAGATAGTAAAAATCAAGGAACCATAGAAAATGAACTGGGGAAAATTTATTTTCTGCAGGGTAATACGGATAAGGCCTATAATCATTATAAGTTATCTTTAGCTTATGATAGTTTATCAAATTATATGGATTATGCAGAATTTTTATTATTAAATTATGATTATAATTATTCTCTATCTATAATAAAAGAAGCTTTTAAGAGTATTAAAACCAAGGATAAAAGTTATATAAAAACCTGTAAAAAAGCAGCAGTCCTTTACTTAAGTGTAGAGCTTTTTAAGGGTAATTTATCAAAAAGGTTGAAAAATAAATTTAAAAAGAAAGCTAAGAAATTGGCCATAGATGGAATAAAAACAATCTATAAATTTTATAACAATAGTATAGAAAGTTATTATGAATTTCCAAGTAACCGGGTTGATCGCTTGGCAGATTTGGCCTCTATCTACCTATCCATGGGGGATGAGCAGGGGGCAGAATATTATCTTAAGATGGGCCTTGAGTCTTTACCATGTAGAAAATGCATCTATGAAAAATGTGTCAAACTTTATGAAGTATATGGAATTTTATACGAAATAAGAGATCAATTGGATAAAGCCATAGAATGTTATAAGATAATACTAAAGGAAAATCCAGGTAATATGACTTATATTAAAAGATTAGAAAATGCAGAAGAGAAATATAAAGCACAACTTAAGGAGAATGTGAAATGATTATTGGTATTGATTTAGGAACTACAAACAGTTTGGTAACTTATTTTACAGAGGAAGGTCCAAAGATTATACCTAATCGCTTGGGAAAATACTTAACCCCCTCTGTAGTAAGTATAGATGAGAATAATGAAATTTATGTGGGAGAGACAGCAAAAGAACGGGAACTTTTGTATCCGGGAAGCAGTGCCAGTGTATTTAAAAGAGATATGGGAAGTAATCGTAAGTTTCAACTGGCTAATAAAAAATTTACCGCAGAAGAATTATCTTCCTTTATAATCCGCTCACTTTGCCAAGATGCCGAAAGTTATTTAAATGAACCTGTCACTGAAGCGGTTATAAGTGTTCCGGCTTATTTTAATGATATAAGAAGAAAGGCAACCAAGCGGGCGGGAGAATTGGCCGGAATAAAGGTTGAACGTATTATAAGTGAACCTACGGCAGCAGCCATAGCTTATGGACTTTATCAGGACAAAGAAAATAAAAAGTTTTTAGTCTTTGATCTGGGGGGAGGAACCTTTGATGTCTCTATCTTAGAATTATACAAGTCTATAATAGAAGTAAGGGCAGTTGCCGGAGATAACTTTCTTGGAGGAGAGGATTTTACTAAGGTTTTAGAAAAAATGTTTTTTGATAAAAACAAGCAGATAAAAAAAGAATTACTCTCCGAAAAAGATAGAAAGTACATTCATAGACAGATGGAACTATGTAAATTAGAGTTATCTGAAAAAGACAGTATAACAAAGAGTTTTCAAATTGAGGGAAATGAAGTATCATTTCATACAGATATAGAAGCTTATGAAAAGGCATGTGAAGAATTATTTGAAAGAATACGAATTCCTATTAAGAGAAGTCTCTCCGATGCCAATATCCGGGTAAGGGATATTGATAAGGTTGTTTTAATAGGCGGGGCCACCAAGCAGCCCCTTATAAGAAAATTTGTCAGCAAACTATTTGGAATGATACCGGATACATCTATTAATCCTGATGAGGCAGTAGCCCTTGGGACAGCTATTCAGGCTGCTATGAAAGAGAGGAATGAGGCTATTAGGGAAGTTATCCTAACAGATGTATGTCCTTTTACCTTGGGTACGGAAGTAGTAATGACCTTAGGGGAAAATTGGATAGAGTCGGGACATTTTTGCCCTATTATCGAAAGAAACACCACAATTCCCGCAAGCCGAACTGAAAGACTTTATACGGTCTATGATAACCAGTCAGAAATTTGTGTAAATATCCTTCAAGGGGAGAGCAGATATGCAGCTAATAATCTTTCCCTTGGAGAGATAACTGTTAAAGTTCCAAAGGCTAAAAAAGGGGAAGAAGCCATAGATGTGACCTATACATATGATGTTAATTCAATTCTTGAAGTAGAAGTAAAGGTTGTATCCACAGGGGAAGTTAGAAAACAGGTGATAAAAGGACAGGATAATAATATGACAGATGAGGAGATAAAACAGCGTTTAGAGGAGTTATCTTATCTAAAAATATCACCCAGGGACCGGGAAGAAAATAAACTTCTACTGCTTCGTGGTGAACGGTTATATGAAGAAGCCTTAAGTAGCGACCGACAGAGAATTCATTATGAATTAAACAGATTTGAAAGTGCTCTAAAGACCCAAGATCGGGATAAAATAGAAGAGGCAAGAAGAAGGATAAAAGAATTTTTAGATGAATATGAGATGGATTTATAAGTATAAGCTAAAAATAAAAATCCAGTTGACATTTATGAAGTTTTGTTAGATAATAGTTGATGCGGTTAAATTAAAGATCGCATTTTCGAGGCGTGGCTCAGTTTGGTAGAGCGCTGCGTTCGGGACGCAGAGGCCGTGGGTTCGAGTCCCGTCGCCTCGATTAAAAATTAGGCCAAAATAAAATATAACGAGGGTTTTGAATAAAATTCAGAACCCTCGTTTTTTATGTCTTTAGGCTGCATAAAAGTAATAAAGGATGCCCTGTTTTTAATGTAAATCATGGTTTCGGGACATCCTATTTGTTGGGCTTGTGCTTTAATCTAAAAAAGATTTTCAATTACTAAACTACTTTAAATTAAATCAAGCCTATAGCTATATTTTATATTTATATGGCCATATTATATTACTTTTATAAATATGTCAACATGTATCACCAAAATTCTTCATAGCTTTTCTTTATCAGACTGTCAAAATCGTAACAATCTACAACATCTTCCAGTGTTATAACATTAAGTTTCATAGCCTCTTCTTTATAAATAGTAGGCATAATAGCATAAAAATCAGAATTACGATATTCGTAGCGGTATATAAATATTTTGTTTGTTTTATATAGGTTTTTCAATATATTATATAGTTCATATTCCATTATAGAGCTGTAAGTATCTTGATTTTCCACATAATATTTTATTTCAATATGTTTTAAATATGTATTACTTTTTGCTACATTATCAAGATTGGTTCTTGCATAGTTTTCGATATTTTCCCAGACTTCTTCTTCAATCCTTTCTATATATAAGGGTTCTTCCATTTGGATATTAAGAATATCATCTAGGGTAATGTGTTCGTCGGGTACATTACATAGGGCAAAATCAAAGTTGCTACCGACGGTAAGGAGAGTAACTTTTCTTTTATTTAGCCTAATGGTGTTAAGTAGAGGTGACATATCCTTGTCATTGGACATAATGATGAATTCATCAATATTTTCATTGATATACATGTCATTTAGAGCGTCAATTGTTATTTGAAGATCTGCATAGTTTTTTCCACGATTGGAGGTATGAATTGTGCTGACTCCGTATTCCTGTAATCTTGTCTGATGGCGGGACTCCATTAAATCCCTATTGTCAAAATTACAATAAGCTATAATCTTTACAATCCTTAGGTTTTTGCTTTTGCACCATTTATGGATTTTTTCGAAAAAACCTAAGCGAAGAAGATTTTTGTACTGAAACAAGAGGGTTTTGTACACATTTTCATAATCAATGTAGATGGCTACATTATATAATTTATTGTCCATACTTCACTCCTTTATATTAATTTAACCTTATTATAACACGTTTCGTCAAAATGAAATAAACAAGTTTTTAATTTTATATTGAAATTTTATTTTTTTTATATTAAAATCATTGAATAATAGATTGATTGGAATATATATATTAGTGATGCTTCTGTGGCTCAGCTGGTAGAGCAATTGATTCGTAATCAATAGGTCACGGGTTCGAGTCCCGTCAGAAGCTTAATATAAGCCTTATAACACACTGGTTATAGGGCTTATATTTATAATAATATAAAATTTATATGGAGTGTTTATGGACATAATGTAAGGTCCCATCATATATAAAGGGAGTATTATCGCTTTTCCCCCATAAAACATAGTCCTATTGCCCCGGGACCTGAATGGGAACCGATACTGGGACTGATAGTGTTTATTAATATCTTCTTATGAGGAAGAGCCTCCTTAATAAGTCTTTTAAGATACATGGCATCATCTGGGGCATCCCCGTGGGCTATGCAGATTATATCATTGTCATCTTTATATCTACCCATATTGTCTATCATATAATTAAATATGGTAGAAAGAGATTTCTTCCTGCCCCTAATCGTAGTAAGGGGAACTAGTCCACCTTCTTCGTTTATATATAAGATGGGTTTCATATTCATTATAGAACCGATTAATGCTGTGGTTTTGGAGATTCTTCCACCCCTTTGTAGATGATATAAATCATTTACGGTAAAAAAGGTGGAGAAATTCATCTTATGCTCCTCTAGCCAGGAAGCAATCTCGTCAATGGTTTTTCCTTCCTCTTTCATTTCTACAGCTTTTATTACAAAAATACCTTCACCAAGAGAGGCATTTAAGGTGTCTATTACAATTATCTTAGCATCCGGATTTTCCTCACATATATCTCTGGCTCCGGCCATGACATTGCTGCAGCCTCCGCTAAGGCCGGAGGAAAAGCTAATATGTAAAATATCAAGGTCAAGGTTTATGTAGTTTTGGAAAGTCTGTCTGATAACTTGGGGATTACTGGCCATGGTAGTGGGCATTAGACCTGCTCTCATTCTATCATAGAATTCTTTTGGTGTAAGATTTACTTCATCCCCATAGGTTATTCCTCCTAGGTTATAGTAGTGAGGAATTATACCTATACTTTTCTCTTTTATATATTCTATTGGTAAATCAGAATTTGAATCCGTGGTAATAACAAAATTTCTCATCTCTTAAAACTCCCAAAAATTGTAATTTACTTTATTATACTAAAATAAAGCATAAATAGCAAGAGTTTTATTTACAAAAATAGTAAAAAATGTAGCTTTTTCTTTATTTTTCTTATATAAAATTCAGTATCTTTGTCCATGTATTTTATAAAAGGGGGTTCTGCTTCCCCCTTTACCTAGTATACTTTTTTTGAAAGTAGGCTAATAGTTTATATAGACCGGTGGCCACTATACATAAAATAACTATACTCATAATTACATAATCTAGCTTAAAGACTTGGCTTCCGTAGATTATAAGGTAGCCTAAGCCAGCCTTTGCGGCTAAAAATTCCCCGATTATTACACCGACCAGTGATAAACCGATGTTAACTTTCATCAGGCTAATCATAGAGGGGATATTAGCAGGCAGGATTACCTTTAGAAGTACATCTTTCTTTTTTCCTCCAAGGGTATAGATTAATTTGATTTTATCTTCTTCAACTGCTTTAAAATCAGAGTGTAAGGTTATAATGGTACCAAATAAGGCAACCGAGATTGCGGCCACGATAATTGTCTTCATATTATTTCCCAGCCATACGATAAAGACAGGAGCTAGGGCAGACTTAGGTAGACTATTTAAGACAATCAGGTAAGGTTCAAGAATTTTTGATATAGTTTCATTCCACCAAAGAATCACCGCAACAAGTAATCCGATTAAGTTTACCAAGGCAAAACTTAAAAGAGTTTCATATAAGGTTATACCCAGATGATAGAATAGTTGGCCGTCAACTGTCATTTGTACTATGGTATTTACCACTCTAGAAGGACTAGAGAATATAAACGGATCCACTATGCCAATATAGGTACTTATTTCCCAAAAAGCAACAAAACCTATTAATATCATAATTTGTATAGTACGAATTCTTCGGTTTTGTAATATATGCTTTTTGATATATGCTTTCTGAGCAGCTGAAATATCTAAGCTTTCACTTGTAACTTTTCTATTCCTTCTGCTCAAGATTGTTTAACTCCTTCCATATTAAATTAAAGTAATCTGTAAATTCCGGTGCGCTTCTAGCCCTAAATGGAGTAGGATCCGTTATAGATAGTTTTATATCAATAATCCGCTTTACACTGCCGGGTCTTTTTGTCAATATAATAACTCTGTCAGACATGCTGATAGCCTCTGATATATCATGGGTTATTAAGATTGCTGTTTTCTTCTCTTTACGGATTATTCCCCAGATATCATCTGCCACCTCAAGCCTGGTTTGATAATCTAAGGCAGAAAAAGGTTCATCTAAAAGCAAAATATCTGGTTCCAACAAAAGGGTACGAATTAGAGCCGCTCTTTGACGCATTCCACCAGATAATTCAGAAGGATATGAATTTTTAAAAGTAATTAGACCATAAGTGTTCAAAAGTTCATTTATGTGGACATAGCTGTTATCACTTAATTTATTTTGAATTTCCATTCCCAAGGTTACATTTCTTAAGGTATCACGCCATTCCAGCAGATGATCTTTTTGAAGCATATAGCCGATGTTTTTACCGGAGGATTTAATGTCTTTGCCGTTTATATATATTGAACCGCTGCTTGGAGTAAGCAAGCCGGCGATTAGAGAGAGCAGGGTGGATTTGCCACAGCCGCTTGGTCCTACGATGCCTACAAATTCTCCGTCATTTACATGGAAGGAAACATCCACTAAAGCAGGTGTTTCTCCCTCGAGGCTGTGGTAGCTATAGCTGATGTTGTCAATTCGGAGTAGTTCGCTCATATAATACCTCCCTATTAGTTTATACTGTATTATATGACTAGCAAAATGATAAGTTACATAAGATAAATAAGGTAAGATAGAAATAATAAGGGGTTATTGACTTTACTATTTGCCCATAATATAATGAATTCAATAAAAATGTTAAATAATTCTAACAATTACATGGAATTATTTTAATTAGCCAAATATTTATTATCAAGGCAGCTAATAACATGTGTATCCCAAGAATAGGGTAGGAGGAATAATATATGGAGAAAAAAACAGTTCTTTATGATTGCCATATAGATTTAGAAGGGAAGATGATACCCTTTGGGGGATATCTTATGCCTGTACAATATAAATCAGGAGTTATAAAAGAGCATATGGCAGTAAGAAAGGCAGCCGGACTATTTGATGTATCCCATATGGGAGAGGTAATATTAAAGGGTAGTGATGCCTTAAATAATATTCAAAAGCTTGTAACCAATGATTGCAGCTTAATGGTGGACGGACAGGTGAAATACAGCCCTATGTGCAACCAGGATGGGGGTGTAATTGATGATTTACTAATCTACCGTATTGGGAAAGAGGAATATCTTCTTGTTATTAACGCAGCTAACCGCTACAAGGATATTGACTGGATAAGGAAGCATTTATTTGGTGATGTAAGGCTTTCTGATATTTCCGATGAAACTGCTTTGCTGGCACTTCAAGGGCCTTTATCAAAGTCAATACTTACAAAGCTTACAGATGAAAAGACCCTACCCATAAAGTATTATACATTTAAAGAAAATGTAGATATTGGGGGAATAAAATGTATGGTTTCAAAGACAGGCTATACCGGTGAAGAGGGATATGAGATTTATTGTAAAAACAAGGACGCTGTAAGCTTATGGGAACTACTTTTGGATAAGGGAAGTGGTGAAGGATTAATTCCTTGCGGACTTGGAGCTAGGGATACTCTACGGCTAGAAGCGGGACTTCCTTTATATGGCCATGAAATGGATGATAGCATATCACCTATTGAAGCGGGTTTGGGATTTGCCGTTAAGTTGAATAAAGAAGATTTTATCGGTAAGCAGGGTATTATTGATAGGGGAGAACCCACAAAAATCCGTGTGGGCTTAAAAATAACCGGCAGGGGGATTGCAAGAGAAGATTGCCCGGTATTTTATGGTGATAAAGAGGTGGGAAGAACCACATCCGGTACTCATTCACCTTATCTTGGCTATCCTATAGCTATGGCTTATGTTGATTTGAACTACAAAGATGTAGGAACTAATCTTATGGTGGAGATTAGAGGACGAAAAACATCTGCAGAGATTGTTCCTTTACCATTTTATAAAAAATCATAATTAAGGAGGACATACTATGAGTAAGGAGTATTTATTTTTACAGTCCCATGAATGGGTGCAGTTTTTAGATGAAACCACAGCAAGAATAGGAATTTCCGATTATGCGCAAAATGAACTGGGAGATCTGGTTTTTGTTAACCTTCCGGAAGAAGGGGAGGAAGTAGAAGCCGGTGAGGTATTTGCCGAGGTTGAATCTGTTAAAGCGGTTTCTAATGTATACAGCCCTGTAACAGGAGTTGTAAAAGCAGTTAATGAAGAACTTCTTGACCAGCCGGATCTTATTAATTCAGATGCTATGGAAGCTTGGTTTATAGAGGTTGAAAATATTACTGACAAGGCAGAACTTTTATCTGAAGAAGAGTATAATAAATTAATTTCTCAGTAGTAAGAAATCTTATATGGAGATGGAATTTATACTTTTCATCGACCTTTAAAATATAAAGAGGAGGTCACCATGGGAAATTATGTTCCGAATACAAAGGATGAACAGGATCAAATGCTAAAGGCCATTGGGCTTAGCTCTATGGAGGACTTATTTGATACCATACCTGAGGAAGTAAAATTAAAGGCTCCACTTAATATACCTAAGGGAATGTCTGAGATGGAAGTGTTTTACAGAATGAGAAATATTGCAAATAAGAACAAGGTTTTTCAGACTGTATTTAGAGGCTGTGGAGCTTATCGCCACTATATACCTGCCATTGTAAAACAAGTTACCTCTAAGGAGGAATTTATAACTTCATATACCCCATATCAGGCGGAAATCAGCCAAGGAATTCTTCAATCTATTTTTGAATTTCAGACCATGATATGTGAGCTGACGGGAATGGATGTAGCTAATGCTTCCGTTTATGATGGTTCTTGTGCAGCTGCTGAGGCTGTTATTATGAGTAGGGAAAGAAAGAGAAAAAAAGCCCTTGTATCAGCTTCAGTTAATCCTATGACCGTTGAAACCATTTCCACTTATCTTAAGGGAACTGATATGGAGATGGAGCTAATTCCCCTTAAGGAGGGAATTACTGATATAGACAGCTTAAAGAAAATGCTTGGGGATGATACAGCCTGTGTCCTGATACAGCAGCCCAATTACTTTGGCCTGCTAGAGGATGGGGATACAATCGGAGAACTTCTTAAAGATAGTGATATAAAATATATTATGAGCTGTAATCCCATCTCCTTAGGAATATTAAAGACCCCTGCAGAATATGGTGCAGATATTGCAGTGGGAGAGGGACAAGCCCTTGGAATTAGTTTGTCCTTTGGAGGTCCCTATCTGGGTTTTATGGCAACAAGAGATAATTTGAAGCGCCGGCTTCCGGGAAGAATCGTAGGAGAGACAAATGATTTGCAAGGAAGACGGGCCTTTGTCTTAACCTTGCAGGCCAGGGAGCAGCATATCCGCCGGGAGAAGGCCTCCAGTAATATATGCTCCAATCAGGCCCTGTGTGCTATGACAGCGGCTGTCTATCTTGCAGCCATGGGAAAAAAAGGCCTAAGCCGTGTAGCTACCCTTTCAATGTCTAAGGCCCATTATCTTGCCCAGCGTTTATGTGAGATAGAGGGATATAAATTGGTATATCCGGGAGAATTTTTCAATGAGTTTGTAACTACAGTTAATACTGAAGTGGATAAAATACTGGCTATTCTTGAGGAAAGAGGAATTTTAGGAGGATATCCTGTAGGTAAGAATCAGCTGCTTTGGTGTGCTACAGAAGTCAATTCCAAGGAAGAGATTGATACCTTGGTTGAGATTCTTAAGGAGGTGCCATAGGATGAAGCTTATATTTGAAATCGGAAATACAGATAGAGGATGTGATTTGCTGCCTGAATCTGATGTTCCTGTGGTATCGGTTGAGGAAAAGTATGCAAGAAGGAAAGAACTTAATCTTCCCCAGCTTTCTGAAACAGAAATCAGCAGGCATTATACAAGACTTGCAAAAGCTACTTACGGTGTCAATAAGGGTTTTTATCCTTTAGGTTCTTGTACTATGAAGTACAATCCAAAGATTAATGATGAGATAGCCAAACTTCCTAACTTTAGCGAAATCCATCCTTTACAACCGGAACATACGGTTCAAGGGTGTCTTGAGGTTTATAAACTGGCAGAGGAATATCTGTGTGAAATTACCGGGATGGATTATATGGATTTTCAACCGGCAGCAGGAGCCCATGGGGAATTTACAGGATTAAAGCTTATTTGGGCCTATCATAGGGATAGGAATGATTTAAAAAGGGATAAAATTATTATTCCGGATTCAGCCCATGGCACCAATCCCGCCAGTGCTGCCATGGCAGGCTTTACCGTTATAAATATACCTTCTACAAAAGAGGGCTTGGTAGATATAGAGGCCCTAAAAGATGCGGTAGGAGATGATACCGCAGGCTTTATGCTGACTAATCCCAATACCGTAGGTATATTTGAAGAGCAGATTCTTAAGATTACAAGTATAGTTCATGAAGCCGGAGGCCTCAATTACTATGACGGGGCTAATTTAAATGCTATAATGGGACTTACAAGACCGGGAGATATGGGATTTGATGTGGTACATTTAAATCTTCATAAGACTTTTTCTACACCCCATGGGGGAGGAGGTCCCGGAAGCGGGCCTGTAGGCTGCAAGGAGATCTTGGGAAAATATCTTCCATCTAGGAGGATTATTGAGGTAAACAATAACTTAAGATTTGCAGATAAAGAGGAAAAGAGTATAGGCAGGGTAAAAGATTTTTATGGAAATTTCCTTGTTGTAGTTAGGGCCTTGACATATATAATGACTTTGGGTAGGGAGGGACTAAAAAATGCTTCCCAAAATGCCGTTTTAAATGCCAATTATATGATGCATATGCTTAAAGATACATTTACCATGCCCTTTGGCAGTGGTCGCTGTATGCATGAATTTGTCATGTCCCTTGAAAATCTTAAAAATGAAAAAGCGGTAACTGCATTGGATTTTGCCAAAGCCTTGCTTGACTTTGACATTCATCCCCCTACAATGTACTTTCCTTTGATTGTTAAGGAAGCCCTGATGGTGGAACCTACGGAGACAGAGACTAGGGAGACTTTAGATGAAGTAATAAGAATCTATAAAGAGGTATATAATAAAGCATGGCAAGATCCTGAAGCAATTCATAAATGTCCCACTACAACTTCCATAGGTCGTCCGGATGAAGTAAGGGCTGCAAGAAATCCGGTTTTACGTTATCATTTTTCCGACCAATAATTAAAAGAAGCTGCTTCAAGTTATATTTTTTATTTTACTTGGGGCGGCTTTTCTTAAACTTTATTATAATTTAAAACTTTAAAAAATTTATTCTGGTTTAAATGATTATGTTTTAAGATTTATATAAATAAGAAATATTTTTACAATGGTTTGTATAATATGAGATTTATAATGTAGATATAGCTTTATAAATATATATTACAAATTATAAGAAAGAGTGATTGCCATTAAGAAATTGTTATATTATATCACAGAAGAAACTAACCCCTATAAAAACCTGGCTTTAGAGGAGTATTTACTACATAATGTTAGGGAAGATGAATGTATCCTTTATTTATGGCAGAATGAAAAAACAGTAGTTATCGGAAGAAACCAAAACCCTTGGAAGGAATGCAGGATAAATCAGTTAAATGAGGTTGGGGGAAAGCTGGTCCGTAGGTTATCAGGGGGAGGAGCGGTATATCATGATTTGGGTAATCTCAACTTTACCTTCCTTGTAACCAAGGATAACTATAATGTGGACAGGCAGCTGGAGGTAATAATTAAGGCAGTCAATAATCTGGGTATTTTGGCTGTCAAATCCGGTAGAAATGATATTACCGTAGAGGGAAAAAAGTTCTCCGGCAATGCATTTTATACTATGGGGAATAAATGTTATCACCATGGGACAATTTTAGTTAACGTGGACATGGCCGACTTGTCAAAATATTTGAATGTATCAAAAACCAAGCTGCAATCAAAGGGAGTTGCTTCAGTTAAATCCAGAGTAACTAATCTAAAAGACTACAATAGGGATATTACTATTGATAAATTAAAGAAGGAGCTTATTAATGCTTTCGGAGATGTCTATGGACTTAAGCCGGTAGAGATGGATGGGGCTAATTTGCCACAAGAAGATTTAAATAGCAGAGCAGAAAAATTCTCTTCCTGGCAGTGGAATTATGGCAGAAAGATAGAATTTAGCGATAGTATAGAGAGAAGATTTAGCTGGGGAGAGATTGAGATACAGTTTGTAGTGCTTGGAGGTATTATAAAAGACTGCCGGGTATTTTCCGATGCACTTGATACAGAGCTTTTTGAAGAGCTTCCTAAACAGCTTATGGGACTTAAATTTACTTCAAAGTCTATTAATAAGGCTTTAAGTAATATAAGGACATCAGATAATAATAATGAGATATTAAAAGATATAATAGAGCTTATTGGTGAAGAAGTCTAGTAAAATGGTTTGGAGGTCATTAAAATGAATGAATCTTATGATTTGCTTGTAATCGGTTCGGGACCCGGAGGTTATGTGGCTGCCATTAAAGCTGCAAAGCTTGGGAAAAAGACAGCTATTATAGAAAAGGGAGAGATTGGAGGCACATGTCTAAATCGAGGCTGTATACCCACTAAGACTCTAATCCATAGCAGCCATTTTCTTTCTATGGCAAAAAGTATGAAAGAAGCCGGCATTACCTTTACAGGACTGGATATTGATTATGAAAGGCTTAAGGAAAGAAAGGAAGAAGTAGTATTAAAAATACGAAAAGGTGTCCTAGGACTTCTTAAGGCAAATGGAGTTAAGATATACCAAGGAGAGGCTAAGATTATCCAAAGGCACCTTGTAAGGGTAAAATGTGGGGAGGATGAAGAGAATTTACAGGCAGATAATATTCTTATAGCCACCGGTTCACAACCTGTAAGGCCAAATATTGAAGGGGTAAATTTGAAAAATGTTGTAACCAGTGATGAGCTTTTATCCGGCAATTCTAAGCTTTATAAAAAACTATTAATTATAGGAGGCGGTGTTATTGGTGTTGAGATGGCCTCCATTTACAAGGAATTGGGCAGTGAAGTTGAAATTATAGAGGCCATGGACCGGATTTTATATGGAATGGATAAGGAGATTTCCCAGAGTATTGCCATGGGCTTAAAAAAGAAGAAAGTCTCAATTCATACAGGGTCTAAGGTCGTTAAGATATCAGAAGGGGGCAGCTATGGATTAGTATGTGAATATATAGAAAAGGAGCAAAAAAAGACCTGCGAAGCAGAAGGGATTTTATTGTCTGTGGGCAGAGGTCCCAATATAGAAGGATTATTTGAGGATATAGATATAGAGATGGATGGGCCTTATATTAAGGTAAATGAAAATTTTGAAACAAGCCTTCCTAATATCTATGCCGTAGGTGATGTAATCCGAGGAAAGCAGCTGGCCCATCTAGCCTCCGCTCAAGGGATAGTGGCAGTAGAAAGAATATGTGGCCTTGAACCATCTATAGATCTTAAGGTAATTCCATCCTGCATCTATACTGTTCCCGAAGTGGCTACAGTGGGTATGGATGAGGGGGAGGCAAAAGCCCGGGGATTTAAGGTAGAAACCGGCAAGTATCCCATGCTTGGCAACAGCAAAACCTTACTTTCAATGGGGGAGAGGGGCTTTATCAAGCTGGTATGTGATGCCGATAGCAAAAGACTCCTAGGAGCCCAGCTATTATGTGACAGGGCTACTGATATAATCGGTGAATTGGCCCTGGCCATATCTAATAAACTTACCTATAAAGATATAGCCTCAATTATTAGGCCTCATCCCACCTATGAAGAGGCTATTACAGAGGCTGCCCATGATATAGATGGTATGGCAATACATCTTATCCCAAAAAAGTAGTTACCACCTATGAATATGTTTATAAAAAGTTTATAAATTTTTTATAAATAATTAATGGCAGGGAACACCAATAATTTGATACAATACAACCAGAACAAATGTTTGGTAGGTGGGTGCAAATTATGGTTATACATGAAGGTATGTCAATCCAAAGGAAATTAGAGATTTTATCCGATGCTGCAAAATATGATGTTGCTTGTACATCTAGTGGTGTTGATCGTAAAGGTAATAAATCAGGTATCGGTAATAGTCTAGCCTGCGGAATTTGCCATACCTTTTCTGCTGACGGAAGATGCATTTCCCTACTTAAAATTTTATTTACCAATGAATGCATCTTTGATTGTAAATATTGTATTAACCGGTCTTCCAATGATATTGTAAGGACATCTTTTACTCCCGAGGAATTATGTCAGCTTACTATGGAGTTTTACAGGAGAAATTACATTGAAGGATTATTCTTAAGCTCCGGTATAAAGATAAGTCCAAATCATACTATGGAGTTGATGTTTGATACCCTAAGAAAGCTGCGAGAGGATTATCATTTTAACGGTTATATTCATTGCAAAGCAATTCCCGGTGCGGATCCGGCCTTAATTGAAGCCCTCGGTTGGTATGCCGATAGGATGAGTGTTAATTTGGAGCTGCCCACGGCAAGTAGTCTAAAGCAGTTGGCCCCACATAAAAACAGAAAGAATATACTTAAACCCATAAGGCAGATTCAACTTAGAAGGGAAAGTAATATAGAATATCTAGGTTTATATGATAAAGGGAAAAGTAGAAATTATGAACTAAGTTATAAGGATAAGACAGACAAGTCAGAAGGGTTAATTACTGATAATATTAATAATAAGCTTCTTGCTTATAATGGGAATAATAATAATGATGAAAATGAATTTAAAGAAATTTTAAAACCGGCAAATGAAATAATACCCAGCAGTAGATTTTTACGGGCCGGTAAAAGATATGTCCCTGCAGGACAGAGTACCCAGATGATTATAGGTGCTACTGAGGATAGTGATTATCATATAATGTCAGTATCTGAAGCCTTATATAATAATTTTGATTTAAAGAGGGTATTTTATTCGGCCTTTGTAAATGTTAATCAGGATAGTACCCTTCCTTCTACACAAACAGGTCCGCCTCTTCTAAGGGAACATAGACTATATCAGGCAGACTGGTTACTTCGTTTTTATGGTTTTAAAACCAGGGAACTTTTAGATGAGAAAAAGCCCAATTTTAATATACTCCTTGATCCAAAATGTGATTGGGCTCTAAAGAATTTGGACAAGTTTCCTGTTGAGATTAATAAGGCAGACTACTATACCCTACTTAGGGTACCGGGAATCGGGGTAAAATCAGCCCGCAGAATTATTGCTGCAAGAAAAAACGCAGTCCTAGATTTTAAGGATCTTAAGAAGCTTGGCATTGTATTAAAACGGGCAGTTTATTTTATTACCTGTAAGGGCAAGATGATGTATCCCATTAAAATTGATGAGGATTTTATTACAAGAGAGCTTTTGTCTACTAAGGACCGCCTGCCATTTGGGATTGATAAGGATATTACTTATCGTCAATTATCCCTATTTGATGATATGAAATATAATTTATCCCAGGGATAAATTGAATATATTGTGAGGTAATCCATGAATAATGTTAAAATTTTTTTATGTGAAAATAGTATAGATGGTATTTTTACAGCAATTTACCAGGCTTGGAACTCGGGATATGGCCATGCTAATGTGAAGATTGAAGAACAGTCTGAGAGTAATAATTATTCAAATATGGAATTATTTTCAGACTATATTAATGTTAATACAGACCTTGGTAAAGCCATGAAAGTATCCCGCTCAATTAAGCAAAAGTTATCTAAGGAAATATATGAAATGGTATGCAGGGTAGCTTTATCAAATTATCATCAAAAAGGAGATTTGATTTATAGATTTTTGATTTTAGCATTTCATATTGGCAGGGATATAGTAAATCATTTGAATAATGATGTGGTAAATCGTGTTTTTAAAATAAACCGTAATGTATATAATGAAGTTCATCACTTTTTAGGTTTTGTTCGGTTTACTGAAGTGGAGAATGAAATTTTGGCAGCAATAATTGAACCAAAAAATAATATACTAACTCTTATAACACCTCATTTTGCAGATAGACTGCCCAAGGAAAAGTTTGTTATTTTTGACAAACTACGTAATATATGTACCCTACACATTCCACAAAAACCTTGGATTGTTACCAAAATTTCTGATATGGATTTGAATTTATATGATCTGTTAAAAAATGATAGTGATGAATATCAGGATTTGTGGAAGATTTTTTTTGAAAATATAGCCATTAAAGAAAGAATTAACCCAAAGTTACAAAGAAATAATCTTCCCTTGCGATTTAGAAAAGATATGACAGAATTTTTATAAAATTTTTTTCTTTTACTTAGATAATATAATATGACATATGTATAAGGGTATATATATGAATAAAAGATACAATCGGTGGAATACTAAGCGAGTAAGATGAAATAATTAAATATCTAGGAGGAGTATCCATGAAAAGAAGATTAGGCATATTTATAGCCCTATGCTGTGTCATTATGTTTACCTTCACTGCATGTGCCGATAAAGAAGGAAATACTAATAATTCGGGCAACAATACAGGTACCGATAATACTTTGGATGATGAAACAGATGATACAACAAATGATACTAACGATACAACAAACGGTACTAATAACGGAACAAATGACACTACTAACGGAACAAACAATGGTACCGATGATACAAATGGAACAGGAGCAAATAACGGAGATATTACAGACGATACGGGCACAAACACAGATACCAATGGTACAACAGGGAATAACAATACTCCATAAAAATAATTATATTAAAAAAATCCTTCCGCATATATACGGAAGGATTTTAATTATGGATTTATTTGTTTAAATATCTTGGTGATTACCGGCACATTTTTTACATATACCTGTAATTTGAATTTGATGATCCTTAACAATAAAGCCTTCAGCTTTAATAGAGTCTTCAATTTCTCTCATAGGACAATGTTTTAGATTATAGACTTCTTTACAGTCATCACATATTAAAAAATGGGTGTGATTATTTTTGTCTTCTTTAAAGCGATAAAATACTTCGTTATCATTAAAATAGTATTTTTCGATTAAATTCTGTTCAAGCAAAAGATCAATATTTCGATATATGGTTGATTTTGCTATTCTAGGAAGTTTATCAATGATTAAATTATAAATTTCATTTATAGACAGGGGACGATCTGCCTCTTTTAGTATAGACATTATTACCTGTCTTTGTCTGGTATTTCGCACCTTCTGCATAGGCTCACCTTCTTAACAGCTTTAGTAAAATACAAATTATAGTATATATCTTTTTTAGTACTGATTCAAGACCGGCTTTTTCAATATCTTATAATATGGGATATATAAATTTGTGAAGGGCATTTAAAAAGACATTCCATTTAAAACTTAATTAGGAATGTCTATAAGCTTAGTACTTCCGGAAAAGAATTTTTTCAAATAATAATCCGGTAAAAAACCAAACCGGTGCATAATCAAAACGGATAACACCCTTAATATTATATTTTGACTTACTGTAATCCCAAGGACATGCTCTATATTTTTTCAGAATTACACCGGTTGTGTATTCTGTTAGATAAATTAATAGGGCATATACACCTCCTCTTAAGAGAGCATTCCTTTTTTGCAACCTAGAACAAATAGGAGATAAACAGGCGGCCATTCCATATATAGGAAACATCCATACAGAAGTGCGGCAGGACAGGGTTCTATCATTCATTTTCCATTTTTTAATGGAATTTAATCCTGTCCAAAAACACTCAAGGCACCATCCGCATAACCCACATGTCATGAAGTTTGTTAGAAAATTTTTTACCATAATAATAGTATCTACCAGACTTAAGTTTCTATGCCAAATTAAAAGTTAATTTGATGGAGGCAAAAAGCATAGGAAATAAGCTTTTGCCTATACTATCTATTGTAAAGCAAATGTTAACTATTTTATAAGGAGGTTATAATGCCTAAGGATTCTCAACCAGATAATAAAAGAGCCAGGATTCAAAAGGCTAATGGACAGACCCCCATAACTAGGGAAAATCAGCAAAAGAATAAAAATGCAAAAAGGAAGTCTATAGAGCATAATGATGTCTAAGTTAAGTGGAACTATAAACCTTATTACTTTTGAAGAGTTAAATAAGCATTTATTGGAGGATATTGCTCCTTCAGGGTATTTTAACAGTCTAGATAAGGAATTGGATATATATCCTCTAAACTTGCTTAAGAAACTAAAGAATGTAGAGCAATCAAAAAAATATCACCCTGAGGGGAATGTGTGGAATCATACTATGATGGTGGTGGATGAAGCAGCCAAGGTAAAAGACCAAAGCAGCCATAGCAAAGCATTTATGTGGGCAGCCCTTCTTCATGACATAGGAAAACCGGACACTACAAAGGTTAGAAAAGGCAGAATTACTTCCTATGATCATGATGAGCTAGGGGCTAAAATAAGTAAAGAATTTTTAGAGGAGTATACAAATGATGAGGATTTTATTAAGAAAGTATGCTTAATGGTTAAATACCATATGCATATGCTATATGTATTAAAAGGACTACCTTTCGGAAACCCTAGACAAATGGTAAAAGATGTAGACATACATGATATTGCCTTGTTATGTAGATGTGATCGCTTGGGCAGAATTGGTGTTGACAAGGAGGCAGAGATAAAAAATTATAAGGAATTTTTGGATAAATTAAAGACTTTAGTATAGTTTAAGGAGACTGTAACCACTATATTTTATAATTATGGAGACAGTCTCTTTTATCTACTGTCAAGTAAATTTTTAAAGTCAAAAGTAAGTATAATATTTTGTTAATATAAAATGGACTGGATTTTTTAGTATATATATTCTATAATATAAGCTAAAATATTTATTTGTAATTATGCAGTAAAAGAGGTTTTGTAAATGACAAATAATTATACATATGTAATAACAAGAAAAGAAAAACTAGCGGATAAAATTTATCTGATGGATATAAAAGCACCTAGGGTTGCCTCCCACTGCTTGCCGGGACAATTTATTATACTTAAGATAGATGAAAAGGGAGAACGTATCCCCTTAACCATATGCGATTATGACAGAGAAGAAGGCACAGTTACAATTGTTTTTCAAGCCCTGGGAAGCTCAACAAAACGAATGGCAAAACACCAAGTTGGAGAAGCATTTCGTGATTTTACCGGGCCATTAGGAAAACCCTCTGAGCTTATGGGTATGTCAAAGGAAGAATTAAGTAAAAAGAAAGTGCTTTTTGTTGCTGGAGGTGTAGGAGCGGCACCGGTATATCCCCAGGTAAAATGGATGAAAGAAAATGGCTATGATGTTGATTGTATAATTGGAGCAAGAAGTAAAGAGCTTATTATTCTAGAGGAGCCTATCAGACAATATGCCAAGAATCTTTATATAACAACTGATGACGGTACTTACGGCATGAAAGGAAATGTTAACGACTGCATTAAAGAGCTTATACAAAACCAAGGACTGCATTATGATATTGTTGTTGCCATTGGCCCTATGATTATGATGAAGTATGTATGTATCCTAACTAAGGAGTTAAATATAAAAACAATAGTAAGCATGAATCCCATTATGGTGGACGGTACCGGTATGTGTGGAGCATGCAGGCTTACCATAGGTAATGAGGTTAAGTTTGCTTGTGTGGACGGCCCGGAGTTTGACGGACATATGGTTGATTTTGATGAAGCCATAAATCGTCTTTCCATGTATAAAACCCAGGAGGGAAAAAAGCTTCTTCGTGACAAAGAAGGAGATAGCCATCACCATAAGGGTTGTCAATGTCATGAAGACTAATTATATACTTATATTTAGGAGGATATGTATATAGTGAATATGCTAAAAAGGGTTCCGGTAAGAGAACAGAATCCGGACATTAGAATAAATAATTTTGAAGAGGTATGTTTTGGGTATACTTATAATGAAGCACAAGCTGAATCAGCCCGTTGCTTACAATGTAAAAATCCCAAATGTGTTCAAGGATGTCCCGTATCTATTGATATTCCCGGCTTTATTGGGAAAATAGTAGAGGGGGATATAAAAGAAGCATTTAATATTATTAATAGATATTCTGCCCTTCCTGCCATATGCGGTAGAGTATGTCCACAAGAAATCCAATGTGAACAAAAGTGTATAAGAGGTATAAAAGGAGAGCCGGTATCCATTGGAAAGCTTGAAAGATTTGTTGCAGATTGGGCTAGGGAGAATAATATAAGACCAACAAGGACTAAGCAAAACGGAAGGAAGGTTGCCATAATCGGTTCGGGACCTGCAGGTTTAACCTGTGCTAAGGAAATGGCTGAGCTTGGTTATGATGTAACCATATTTGAGGCTCTTCATGAACCGGGAGGGGTATTAGTTTATGGAATTCCTGAGTTTAGGCTGCCTAAGGAAGCTGTGGTTAAGCCGGAGATAGAGAATATTAAGGCTTTAGGTGTAAAAATTGAGACCAATGTAATTGTGGGCAAATCCGTAACCATAGACGAGCTATTAGATAAGGAAGGTTACGAAGCAGTCTTTATTGGATCCGGAGCCGGTCTGCCAAAATTCATGGGTATACCCGGTGAAAATGCCAATGGTGTATTTTCAGCCAATGAATACCTGACAAGAAGCAATCTGATGAAGGCATTTGATAAGGATTATGATACTCCTATTATTACAGGTAAAAAAGTTACGGTTGTGGGCGGGGGCAATGTGGCTATGGATGCTGCAAGGACAGCCAGAAGACTTGGAGCCCAAGTAACAGTAGTATATAGAAGGAGTGAGGCAGAACTTCCTGCCAGAATTGAGGAAGTCCATCATGCTAAGGAAGAAGGAATACAATTTAAATTCTTGACTAATCCTAAAGAAATATTAATTAATGATAAGGGTTGGGTTAAGGGTATGAGGTGTGTTAAAATGGTATTGGGAGAAGAGGATGCCTCAGGCCGAAGAATACCTATGGAAGTTGACGGATCAGATTTTATACTTGATACAGATACAGTAATTATGTCTCTGGGAACTAGGCCTAATCCCTTGATAGCTTCAACAACAAAAGGATTGAAAACTAATAAATATGGGTGTATTATAGCAGATGAAGACACAGGATTAACCTCAAGAAAGGGTGTCTTTGCCGGAGGAGATGCTGTTACCGGTTCTGCTACGGTGATATTAGCTATGGGTGCCGGTAAAGCGGCGGCAAAAGCAATGCATGAATATCTATCATTAACAAGTTCATAAATATATGGGCTATAACGGAGGATTTATGGGTAAAAATATTATTGGTCAGGCAATTATAATATGGATTATATTAGGAGCAATTTTACTACTGTCGCTGTTTATAATTGTCCTTATCAGAATGGTTAAACTGACTAAGAAACTTTCAGTGGCAAACCATGAAAATGAAAAAATGAATATGGATTATAATAAATTGGAGTCAATCTATCAAAGTACTCTGTCTTCTTATGATGCATTAACTAGTCGCTATGAAGAACTAAATAAAAATAATGAAAGCATTAGGAAGCTGGCTTATACTGATTATTTAACTGAGCTGCCTAATCGTACTGCATTTAATGAAATGTTGGATAGCATTATGCTTACACTCCGTAATGATGAAATTATTGCACTGATGATTATAGATTTGGATGATTTAAAAAATGTTAACAACACCCTTGGTCATTCATACGGTGATGAACTCTTAATCGATGCAACCCATCGTATTAAGCAGGTTTTAGATGAGAACGATTATTTGGCCCGTATCGGTGGGGATGAGTTTGTTGTTTTAACTCAAAACCTAAATGATATGGCTTCCTATGAAGAAAAAATCAGAAAAGTAAATAATGTCTTTACATATCCCTTTATATTGTCTACTAAGGAGTATTTTGTTTCGGTAAATATAGGAATTGCTTTTGCACCTAAAGATGGAAAGACATCACAGAGTTTGGTTAAAAACGCCAACTCCGCTATGTATATGTCTAAAATTAGCGGAAAAAACTCTTATATTTATTATGAGGAAGATTTCAATCAAATATTAACAAATAAAATTGAAATACAGTCAGAACTTCGCAGGGCAATTGAAAAAAATGAATTTATGCTGCTATATCAAGCCATAATGGATATAAACAACAAAAAACCAATAGGATTTGAAGCCTTAATCCGTTGGAATCATCCCCAAAAGGGTTTACTTAGTCCAAGTGAATTTTTAGATCTTGCTGAAGAGGCCGGTTTAATGGTACCAATAGGTAAATGGGTACTCCTGACTGCATGTCAGCAATTAAAAGAATGGTCTGATTTAGGAAATGATATAAATATGGCCATAAATTTATCAGCAAGGCAGTTTAAGGATAATGATTTTATTGAAACAGTTTATGAAGTAATTAAAGAAACAGATATTAATCCCAAAAAACTTGAACTGGAAATAACTGAGGCTGTGGCCTTGGAAGATATTGATTATACAATTAATACAATCAAAGAATTGCAAAAACTTGATCTTAGTTTTTCCTTAGACGATTTTGGTACCGGATATTCTTCCATAAATTCTTTGAAACTCTTACCTTTAAAAAATATTAAGATTGACAATAGTTTAATAGATAATATACTTGATGACAGTAATCAAAAAATTATTCAGGCTATCATATCTCTTGCAAAAGATCTAAATCTAAATGTAATAGCTGAAGGAGTTGAAAGCCTTGACCAAGAAAACTTCTTAATAAAATCTAAGTGTAATATGGCCCAAGGGTATCTATATAGTCAACCTTTAGAAAAAAACGAGGCAGAAGAGTTTCTAAAAAATATAGATTCCTAAGGTATGAACTTCTAAGGTGATGCAAATTGAAAGGGCAATGGTTCAAATATCTGTTTATTTTCATCCAATTAGTATTGTATGGGATATTTCTTTTTTTAGATATTCTAGGGTTAAATAACACTATGTTAAACAACTCACTATCAAATAATATAAAATTTACGGTTGTTCTTCTATGCTTTTTATATGTTCTTATAAGAAGCAGAAAAAATGCTGACAGACAGAGTATATTTTTAATATTAGCCCTATTTTTTACTCTGATATCAGATGTGTTTTTGCTACTTTCTGATTATTATTTTTATGGTGTATTAACATTTATACTTGCACATCTTTTTCATAGCTTACGTATCACTGAACTTCATTATATGCAGATATCTGATAACACTGGTCATAAAGCTATTAAAAAAGAATTTAAGAAAATTATTTATCAAATTTTTATTAGCTTGGCAATAATTCTATTTTTATGGAAAATGAATATTATGATAGACGGCCTTTTGGTAGCTTGTATTTTTTATTTTCTTGCTATTATAAGCAATACAGCCTTAAGTCTTAAACTGTCTATAAAATTTAAAAATAGAAGAAATATCAGATATCTTGCTATAGGTATGATACTATTCCTTCTTTGTGATATAAATGTGGCATTATTTAATTTATCTTCTTATTTAGATTTAGCTTCTTTTTATAACAAAATATATTTAATTTCATCAATATTAATGTGGACTTTCTATGCACCGTCTCAAGTTTTAATTGCTCTTAGTAAAGATACATAGATTTTGGCAAAATAAACAATATTTTGACCAAAATGTTATGTAAAAATTTGTAAAAATCTACTTGCATTTGGCAATTTCTTCTGTTATAATATGTCTACAAATAAATCTGTTGCTCTGCCAGTGGCAGAAATCATGTTTGAGCTTCAATTCCTTAAGGAAATTCATATCATATCATTTTTATTTCCAAAGAATCTTTTTAAAGTCCAATAAATGACAATGTTATAAGGAGGATTAATTCATGCTAAATGCAGTAAAGGAAGAATTACTGGATTATGTTTCTTTTGTGAGTTATATCAAGGATAAGATTAGGGAAAGAATGGGGGATTCTTATAGTGTTATGACTTATAAGGTATTAAAAAACAACTCCCTGGAACTTGACAGCCTAGTTTTACTTAAGGAAGGACGAAATTTTGCTCCGAATATTTATTTAAATGGATATTATGACTTGTACTTGGCAGGTACTTCTATGAAAGAGATAATTGACCGTCTCTGTATGATATATAATCATTGCTCTATACCTGCTATAAAAGATGATTTTAATTTTTCCTTAGATACCATAGGGTCCTATATTTTCTTTCGTATTGTAAGTTTAGAAAGGAATAAGAAGCTGCTTACTCAGATACCATATATTAAATATTTGGATTTTGCAGTCACTTTCCACTGCCTTGTCCGTTGTGAAGATGACGGTATTGGAACTATTCGTATTACTAATGAGCATATGAAGCTATGGAATATTAGCCTGAATAACTTAAGGGATTTGGCCTTTAAAAATACTAGCAGGCTTTTTCCTCCTGTAATACGAACCATGGAAGAGGTGCTTCGTGGGTCTTTAGACAATGGCAATCCTTCATATATATCATGTCCTATGTATATACTAACCAATGAAAAAGGCATTAATGGTGCTTCCTGTCTTCTTTATAAGGACCTAATCAAAAATTTTGCTCATCAAATCAATTCTGATCTTTATATATTACCCAGCAGTGTTCATGAAATAATTCTTTTACCAATGAAAAAAAAATTAAATATTGATTACCTAAGTAAGATGGTTATGGAGATAAATAAATCATCGGTACCGGTAGATGAAATACTATCGGATAATGTTTACATATACTCCATGGAAAGAGATGCTATATCTATGTAAGATATTTATTATACTGATGCAGTTAATAAGACTGTCGCTTTAAGGATTAAAATTCGTGAAGCGGCAGTTTTATTATAATAAATAATTTATAACGTAAAAGTGAAATTGTTAAAAATTAAACTTTTATATTTCAATATTTTTTATAATGTGTTATAATTATGAATCGACGGATAAAAACATAATATGAGAGGACAAATACTCTCAATTTTGATTCTATTAAATTTAAGGAGGACATTTCAATGGCAAGGAAAATGAAAACAATGGATGGAAACAATGCAGCAGCTCATGTTTCTTATGCATTTACTGATGTTGCAGCTATCTATCCTATTACCCCTAGCTCAGTTATGGCCGAAGTGACTGACGTATGGTCAGCACAAGGCAGAAAAAATATTTTTGGGCAACCGGTTAAAGTTGTTGAGATGCAGTCTGAAGCAGGTGCAGCAGGTACTGTTCACGGTTCATTAGCAGCCGGTGCTTTAACTACTACCTTTACTGCATCACAGGGTTTATTATTGATGATACCTAATCTTTATAAAATCGCTGGTGAACTGCTTCCCGGTGTATTTCACGTTTCTGCCCGTGCATTAGCCAGCCATGCATTATCTATATTCGGTGATCATTCCGACGTTTATGCATGCCGCCAGACAGGTGCAGCTATGTTATGCAGCAGTAATCCTCAAGAAGTAATGGATCTGGGTGCAGTTGCTCATATGGCAGCTATTAAGGGAAGAGTACCTTTCATACATTTCTTTGATGGATTTAGAACTTCTCATGAGATTCAGAAGATTGAAGTATGGGATTATGAGGATTTAAAGGAAATGGTTGATATGGATGCTATCGATGATTTCCGCCGCAGATCATTAAATCCTGAGCACCCAGTACTTCGTGGTTCAGCACAGAACCCTGATGTATTCTTCCAGGCAAGAGAAGCTAGTAATACATATTATGAGGCACTTCCTGCTATCGTTGAAGAGTATATGGAAAAAGTTAATGCTAAAATCGGTACTAACTATAAACTCTTTAATTACTACGGTGCAGAAGATGCTGAGCAAATTATTATCGCTATGGGTTCCGTAAGTGATACTATTGAAGAGACTATTGATTTCCTCAATGCAAACGGACAGAAGGTTGGTCTTGTTAAGGTTCGCTTATACAGACCTTTCTGTGCAGAACGTTTAGTTGAGGCTATACCTTCCACAGTTAAGAAAATTACTGTTCTTGACAGAACTAAGGAGCCCGGTGCTATCGGAGAGCCTTTATATCTTGACGTTGTTACAGCCCTTAAAGGTTCTAAATTTGAAAATGTTCCTGTATTCAATGGCCGCTATGGTCTTGGATCAAAAGATACAACCCCTGCACAGATAATCGCTGTATATAACAATACCGAGAAGAAGACATTCACTATCGGTATTAAGGATGATGTTACAAATCTATCCCTAGATTATGAAAATGTTTCTTATACAAGTCCTGAAGGTACAATTAATTGTAAGTTCTGGGGTCTTGGTGCAGATGGTACAGTAGGTGCCAATAAGAACTCAATTAAGATTATCGGTGACCATACAGATATGTATGCCCAGGCATACTTTGATTACGACTCTAAAAAATCAGGTGGCGTTACCATGTCCCACTTAAGATTTGGTAAAAAGCCTATTAAATCTACATACCTAATTACAAAGGCCGATTTTGTTGCCTGCCATAATCCTTCCTATGTAAGGAAATATAATATGGTTCAGGAGATAAAGGATGGCGGTACATTCTTACTAAACTGCGGCTGGAATATGGAAGAGTTAGAAGAGCATCTACCGGGTCAGGTAAAACGCTATTTGGCAGAACATAATATTAAGTTCTACACAATAGACGGTATAAGCATCGGTAGAGAAATCGGTCTAGGTGGCCGTATTAATACAGTTCTTCAGGCTGCTTTCTTTAAGCTGGCTAATATTATTCCTGTTGATGAAGCAGTAAAATATATGAAAGATGCAGCAACAGCTACCTACGGTAAGAAAGGTGAAGCGATTGTTGCCATGAACCATGCTGCAATTGATCGTGGTATTACAGATGTTAAGGAAGTTAAGGTTCCTGAGCACTGGAAGAATGCCCAGGATGAAGAACTTCATGTTAAGGTTACAGAAGGACGTAAAGAAGTTGTTGATTTTGTAAATAACATTCTTACTCCTGTAAATGCACAAAGAGGTAATGAACTTCCTGTATCAGCATTTGTAGATCATGTTGACGGAACACTGCCTCAAGGTTCTTCTGCTTATGAAAAACGTGGTATTGCAGTAGATGTTCCTAACTGGATTCCTGAAAATTGTATCCAGTGTAACTTCTGTTCCTATGTCTGCCCTCATGCGGTAATCCGTCCTGTGGCTATGACAAAGGATGAAGCTGCCAATGCTCCTGAAGGAATGAAGAAGGTTGCCATGACAGGTTTACCTGATTTGGAATTTGCCATGACAGTTTCCGTTTTAGATTGTACCGGATGTGGCTCTTGTGCTAATGTATGTCCCGGTAAGAAGGGTCAAAAAGCACTGGTTATGTCTCCTCTAGAAGAAAAACTTGAGGAACAAAAGAACTTTGATTATGGATTCTCATTAAAGGAGAAGCCAGAAGTTAACGAGAAATTCAAGGAGACAACAGTTAAGGGCAGTCAGTTTAAACAGCCTCTCTTAGAGTTCTCAGGTGCATGTGCCGGCTGTGGTGAGACACCTTATGCTAAGCTGGTAACACAGTTATTTGGCGAGAGAATGTTTATTGCCAATGCAACAGGATGTTCATCCATCTGGGGTGGATCTATGCCTTCCACACCTTATACCGTATCAAAAAATGGCAGAGGTCCTGCTTGGGCTAACTCCTTATTTGAGGATAATGCAGAATTTGGTTACGGTATGATGCTTGCACAGCAAACCTTAAGAGAAAGATTAAAAGGTAAAGTTGAAGAGCTTATGTCCACAACTGATAATGAGGAAGTTAAAGCTGCGGCAGAAAGATATCTTGCTACTTATGATAACGGCAAGGAGAATTCCGGTGCTACTTCCGCTCTGATTAGAGCATTAGAGGCATGTGGATGTGAACTTGCTAATGAAATCTTAAAAGATAAAGAATTCCTATCCAAGAAGTCCCAGTGGATCTTCGGTGGTGACGGATGGGCTTACGATATCGGATTTGGCGGATTAGATCATGTACTGGCAAGTGGACAGGATGTAAATATCCTTGTATTTGACACTGAGGTATATTCTAATACCGGTGGACAATCTTCCAAATCTACACCTACCGGTGCAATTGCACAATTTGCAGCTGCAGGTAAGGAAGTGAAGAAAAAAGATCTGGCACAGATTGCTATGAGCTACGGTTATGTATATGTTGCACAGATTGCAATGGGTGCAGATTACAATCAGACTATTAAGGCTCTGATGGAGGCTGAAAGCTATAACGGACCTTCCTTAATCATTGCTTACTCACCTTGTATCAATCACGGTATTAAGGGCGGAATGGGCAAGTCACAGACTGAGCAAAAGAGTGCAGTTCTTTCCGGATACTGGAATAACTTCCGTTATGACCCTCGTCTATTAGCTGAAGGAAAGAATCCGTTTATGCTTGACAGTAAGGCACCTTCAGAAAGCTATCAGGAATTCTTAAAGAATGAGGTACGTTACAGTGCTCTTATTCGTCAGAATCCTGACAGAGCTGAGGAGCTATTTGAACAAGCTGAGAAACAGGCTCTTGCTAAGTATGAGCACTTAAAGAGACTGGAAGCTTTATACTCAGTTAATAAAGATCAAGAATAAGAATAATTAATTCTTAGGATTTTATAAAATAAAAGAGTGTGTCCAAAGTATAGATTTGGACGCACTCTTTTTTTGCTCAGGAAAATATGTTATTTTAAAGATATCTTATATTATTATTTTATTGTATCTTAAATATTAATGGGTAGAATACAATATTAGGAAAGGAGTTGTATAATGAAGACATGGCACTTAATATTTTGGTCATTAGCAACAAGACCTTTTCACTTGATCATAATCAGAAAGAATTAATTGAAAAAACTGCTAAAGGGGCTATAATTAAAGAAGTTTACCATAGTAAGCTAAGAGAAGAAATCTTGTCTGAAGCAGAAATTATCTTTGGTTTACCAAGACCTAACCAGCTTAAAATGGCAGAAAAACTGCGCTGGCTTCAACTAATCAGTGCCGGAGCCGAGGGGTATATTGATCTTAATTTGTATAAGAATAAAGATATATTATTAACCAACAGCAGGGGTGTATATAGCCTTCCTATGGCGGAGCACGTATTTGCTATGATCTTAGCCCATAACAGAAACATTCAGGAATACGCTCTTTTAAAGAAGGATAAAAGTTGGAATAAGGTATTAGATACTAAGGATTTATATGGTTCCACAATAGGTATAATAGGACTTGGTGATATAGGCATTGAGGTGGCAAAAAGAGCAAAGGCATGGGGAGTTAGGGTCCTTGCCCTAAAAAGGACTCCTTCTAAAAAACCGGATTATGTGGATGAACTTTATCTTGGCCAGGAGATAGATGACTTATTAAGGCAGTCTGATTATATTGTTCTTTCCTTACCGGCTACTAAGAAAACTAAGGGAATTATATCAGAAGAAAAGCTTCGTATTATGAAACCCAATGCCTTCTTAGTAAATGTAGGCCGGGGTCAGTTGATTGATCAGGAGGCCTTGATAAAAGCCTTAAGTAATAATTGGATTGGAGGTGCCGGACTGGATGTAATGACACCGGAACCCCTGCCTTATGACAGCCCGCTATGGGAACTGCCTAATGTAATCATAACTCAACATTCTTCCTATATGTCAAGAGGAAATAATAAGAGACGATTTGAAATGTTTATAGAAAATTTAAGGCGATATCTTAATAAGGAAAATCTGATAAATATTGTTGATTTTTCTGAGGGCTATTAAAATTACCTTGTAAGTTCTTTTTTATGGAACTATGGCCCTTAATTCACCGTCTAATAATAAACAAAGGATTATATATAAAAACAAAAAAAAGGAGGAAACTATGAGAAGATTACGATTTGTAATGATTATGGTATTAGTCTTAAGTATTAGTTTAGCTGCTTGCTCAAAAATTACTGATAATAATGACAATACAAATACAGAGCCTGCAATATTTGAAGCAGAAATTATCGAGACAGGTGACAGATTACTGGTTGCCCCTGATGAGGACAGTAGTGAATATAAGTCTTCTGACAAAATATCAGTGGGCTTATTAGAGACTGAGTTTTTTGATGATAAAGGAGAAAAAGTAAGTTCTGACATATTTAAGCCGGGAGACAGGATAAAAATATGTTATAATGGTATTATAGCCGAGTCCTATCCTGCACAGATTTCTGCCGATAAGATAGAACTAATAGGTCAAAATCAGTAATAGGCATAAATTATTAATTAAAATGAGGTACCGATGAAAAGTTACAACTGTATTATAGTATTAAACAAGGAAAAAGACCGTATTTTATTTTGCAAAAGGATGAAAGATCCCTATGAGGGCCTATATAATTTTGTAGGAGGTAAGATAGAAGAGGGAGAAGATTCCCTTGCCGCTGCATATCGGGAATTATATGAGGAGACCGGTATCACAGATAAGGATATAATTCTTTACCCATTTATGGATTATATATGGCATTTTCAGCAGATAAGGATGGAAGTATATGTTGGGGTCCTAAAAAATGAAGTAGAGCTTCAAAGGGAGAAACATCCTCTCTGCTGGTTGGATTTTTCACAGGATTTTTTTGATATGAAGCTATTTGCCGGAGAGGGAAATATCGGTCATATGATTGAAATCTTGAAGATGACCAAGCTTTCAGATTAAATTTAATAAGTTACTATTTATCATCCGTCTTTAGGAATTGTCCGGTTTTACCCATATGGTAAGCAAGACGGATGATTTCTTTTTCTTCTTCTGTCATTTCTCTAGAAAACATTTTTTCAAACTGAGAAATCAGCAGGGGAAAATCTAAAACCTTTTTGCTGGGTCTTGCAAGCTTTATAGCCAAGGAAGGATTATAGCGTTTTGGTAATATGGCTGGATTATATACTTTTTTAAAAAGCTCGGCAGTATATATGGCATCATATAATGCATCATGAAAAGGAAATGAAATTTCAATTCCTAAAGCCTGTACACAGTAACTTAGGCTCAGTAATTTTTTCTTTGACTGGCCCAGATAAACTGATGTGTAGGGTTGGATATTAATATATTTTTTGGGCAGTAGTTTTTCATCAAGTCTATGATATATGGCATTTCTATATAGTTCTTTAAGATCTGTCATTCCCCATACACATAATACGGACTCGGATTTTTTTGAAAATTGTATAAATTCACTGTAGACCTGACTAAAATGACTTCCGGCATTTAGTGTTTCTTGGGTAAGGCCTGTAAGTTCAGTAATAAATGGACTTATGTGACCGTAGATAGAGGGTTTTACAAGTCGGTTAAAGGGTTCTATAATATTTAAATTCTCATCTAGTTTTACGGCACCAATTTGTATAATTTCTTGGGGATATTTGTTTTTCTTTATTAAGTTACCTGGTATAAGACTTAAGTCTATTATGGATTCAGGATTTTGATTAAATTCCAAGTCGAGGACAATATAATGCAATATTATTCCTACCTTCTGTATTATTTTATTTTTATTATTAGTGGTTTATTTTTGTTTATGTATGATATAATAAATTGGAACAATAAGGAAAATACTCTCGTCTAATCTTTAGTAACTATTATATTTTAATTTATACAACATAAATTATATTTGGAGGTGTATTTGATGAAAAAAACAGTATTAGTATTATCTTTAGCAACTTTAATGATTCTTCTATCGGCCTGTAAAAATGCATTAGGGATAAGCAGTGCCAACAGTCAAACAAAAGAGAATAAAGATACCAAGATTGAAACAAAAGAAAATGTAGATTCCAAGAATGAGACAAAAGAGAATAAAGATAAAATAACAAAAGATTATGATATAGAAAAGATAGATAGACAATTGGTAGATGGCAGCCAGGAATTTGCTTTTAACATTTTTAAAGAGCTAAATAAAGAAGATTTAGAAGAGAGTATTTTTATATCACCCTTAAGTATATCACAAGCTTTAACCATGACTTATAATGGAGCAGAAACAAGCACCAAGGAGGGAATGGAAAAAGTACTGGGATTTTCGGGACTGGATCGGACCTTAGTAAATGAAAGTTATAAAAATTTAAATAACTTTCTTAAGCAAATTGATGATAAAATAGAACTTAATATAGGAAACTCTATCTGGGTTAGGGAAAATCAAGCTATTAAAGAGGAGTTTCTAAGGACTAATGAAAGAACTTTTAATGCCAGGGTGGAAAGCTTAGATTTTACTGATTCAAAATCGGCAGATATTATAAATGATTGGATAAAAAATGCCACAGAGGGTAAAATTGATAAAATGTTGACCCCTCCCATACCCCCTGAAACTATTATGTATCTGATTAATGCTATATACTTTAAGGGGAATTGGAATGAGCAGTTTGACCCAAAACTTACTTATAAAGATGATTTTACCACTCTTAAAGGTGATGTGCAAAAAGTTAATATGATGATGAGGGAAGAAACTTCCGTTGAATATACTGAAGGTAAAGATTTTAAAGCAGTTAGGCTCCCTTATGGGGATAAAAAAGTATCTATGTATATTATTCTCCCGGCAGAAGGATTAGATATCAATGAGTTTATCAATAATATAACCCTTGATAAATGGACGGGAATTAAAAAGACAGTTTCAGAAAAAAAGGATATAATATTTAGGATTCCTAAGTTTAAGCTGGAGTATGGTATAAAAGATCTTACTAAGAGCCTAAAGACACTGGGTATGGAAGAAGCCTTTACTAAGGAAGCTGACTTTTCAAGTATAGGAAATAATCTTTTTATCAGCGGAGTTCTTCATAAAGCAGTTATTGAAGTAAATGAAGAGGGCAGTGAGGCAGCAGCCTCCACTGTAGTATCAGTTGATGTTACATCTGTCAGAGAACCTCTTACATTTATAGCTAACCGCCCCTTTATGTTTATCATTAATGATGATGTAATGGATACCATTCTTTTTATGGGAAAGGTGGTTAATATCGAAGAATAGGAGACTAGATAATGGCTAATTACAGACTTACAATTCAATATGACGGTGGAAGATACAAAGGATGGCAGAGATTAGGAAGAGGAGAAAATACTATACAGGGTAAACTTGAGAATGTAATCTCAGAGCTTATCGGTGTGGATACAGAAATTATTGGCTGCAGCAGAACCGATGCCGGAGTTCATGCCTTATGCCAGGTGGCTAACTTCCATACCGATAAGCAGTTTACCGAGAAAGAAATCATGGATTATTTTATACGATATCTTCCTAAGGATATAAGTGTTGTAAAGGTTGAACTTGTACCTGATAAATTTCATGCCAGATATCATGCCAAATCAAAAACCTATCTATATAAGATTTGGAATCGGAAATATCCAAATCCCTTTATGAGAAAGTATAGTATGCATATTGAGGAAAAGCTGGACCTAGAGGAAATGAAAAAAGCAGCCGCTTTCTTTATAGGAAAGCATGATTTTACTGCCTACTCCAATGCAAAATCTAAAAAGAAGTCAATGGTAAGAAATATTATATCCATTGACATAAAAGAGGAGGAGGGCTTTGTCAATATCCGGATATGTGGGGACGGCTTCCTTTATAATATGGTTCGAAAAATAGTCGGTACTTTAATTGAAGTGGGTTTGGGTAAGAAGAAGCCCTGTGATATTCCTCATATCTTAGAATCAAAACTAAGAAAAGAAACCGGTATTATAGCCGAGGCAGGGGGATTATACTTGGAGAAAGTTGAATATCAATAATATTTTGTTTATTTGAAATGGGGTAACTCTTGCTTACATAGAACTTAAGTTTAATAAATTAAAAATAAGACCGCAAATGATAGTGTCTAAATCATTTGTGGTCTTCATTTTTGTTTGAAAATAATTATTGCACCTGACTGGATTTGAACCAGCGGCCTTTCGCTCCGGAGGCGAACGCTCTATCCACTGAGCTACAGGTGCATATATACTATATACAAACTCGGAACTATATTGTAACATAAAAAACTACTTTCGTAAATAAAAAAATATGCTGATAAAAGTTAAATGTTACAAAAATATTAAATGTATTACATAAAAGTTAATTTATACTTGACATTATGTTACGAGTTTGTTAAAATATCAATAACCATAAATAATATAGCATTAAAGGAGTGTATGCCTAAGGATTTCCCTTAGGATATAAGGAGAAAAAAATGAAACTAAAATATAAAAAAATAATATTGTTAACATCTTTGGCAACAATGTGTATCGGACTGTTAACCATATCAATAAGCCAAAGTGGGCAAAAGAACCAAGAAAAGAGTAGTAGCATAAGTGCTTCTGCAGAAACCGGAGATATAGAGAGTGATAATACCAATAGCAGAATTTTAGCCATGGCCTCTCTTACCTCAGCTTCAGAAGATAATACTGCAACAGGAACGCCTACTCCAAGCCCAACACCTACTCCAATTCCTGTATATGACTTAGAAGAAATTGAAGACATGAACAAGTTCTTTGAGGAATACTATATGGCCAAGGCAGCTTGTGATGTAGATAAGCTAAAAACTCTTTACAAAGACCCATCAAAGGTTGAGACAAGAGAACAGTTGCAGAATATGGTACAATATATTGAAGAATATAAGAACATTAAGACCTATGCTAAAAAGAGCATAGAAGAAGGCGCTTATATTGTATATGCATATCATGAAATTAAGTTCACAAGTATCAACACTTTAGCCCCCGGCTTATCAAAGTTCTATGTGGTTACCGACGATGAAGGAAATTACAAAATTGCAAGCGATATTAATCCGGAGATAGAAGAATATTTTCATGCTAGAAATGAAGATGAGGATGTTCTAAAATTAATCGAAAAGACTAATTCTAAAAGTGAAAAAGTAAAAGAAAAAGATGAAGATCTTATGATATTCTGGAATGCTCTGGATGAACTGGCTAAAAAAACTGAAGATTAATCATAATACAATTAAAAGAAAAAGATATTTACTTTCCATGGTAGAAATCTTATATAAGAGTTACCGGTATTTTTAATATGAATTAGAAATATCCGGTAACTCTTATTTTGTATTGAAAGATTCTTTTATGGTAGACTAAAATTCTAAAATAATATAATATATAGTTACATTTAATATTCTGACTAATTAGAAAGAGTAGGTATGATATGGAAACTAATACTAACCCTGGAATCAGAATTAATAAATATTTAAGTGATGCCGGAGTTTGTTCAAGAAGAGAAGCGGATAAATATATTAGCCAAGGTAAGGTAATTATAGATGGTGTAAAGGCTGAGATTGGTTCAAGGGTGCTGCCTGGTAGCCTTGTAACATTTTGTGGAAAGCCTGTTAATAAAGAAGAAAAGAAAGTATTGATTGCATTTAACAAACCTAGAGGAATTGTTTGTACCACCAGCAGGAGAGATCCGGATAATATAGTAGATTATATTAATTATCCTACAAGGATTTATCCCATAGGCAGGCTGGATAAAGATTCTGAAGGGTTAATTTTGCTTACTAATGACGGAAGTATAGTCAACGGTATACTTAGGGCCAGGTATGGCCATGAAAAAGAATATATTGTTACAGTTAACAAGTCCATAACAAAGGAATTTGTTAAAAGAATGTCTGAGGGAGTTCCTATACTTGATACGGTGACTAAGCCTTGTGTAGTTACTGTAATTGATAAGTTTAGCTTCCGTATAATCCTTACCCAGGGTTTAAACAGGCAGATAAGACGTATGTGCGAGTACCTGGGATATAGGGTTGTTAAGCTTGTTAGGATTCGTATTATGAATATTAGTCTTGGAAATCTTAAGATAGGAGCCTGGAGAAATCTTACGGATAAGGAATTAAAAGAGCTTAAGAGATTAATAGGTGATGAATAAGTAATATCAAGTAAAGCATTAAAATAAAGCTTACGCATTAAAATAAAGCTTACGCATTAAAATAAAGCTTACGCATTATTATAAGACAATAACAATAATTTATATTTAGATAGAAAGGTACCGGTGGAAAGTTAAGATGGATATTAGACAGGAAATTGAAAATTTAAGAGAACTTATAAGATATCATAATGATAGATATTATAACCAGGATGACCCTGAAATTTCTGACTACGAATATGATCAGTTAACCATAAAATTAAGAAAGCTTGAAGAGGAGTATCCGGAATATAAAACTGCAGATTCCCCCACACAGATTGTGGGAGGTAGTGCCAAGAGGGAAGCAGGAATCTTGGTTAAGCACAATATACCTATGTTAAGCTTACAGGATGTATTTTCAAAGGAAGAAGTATTTAGCTTTGTTGAAAAGATTCTAAAAGAAAGACAAGACAGTAGATTTGTAGTTGAAAAAAAGATTGACGGACTATCGGTTTCCCTAAGGTATGAGGATGGACGTTTTGTACAGGGGGTTACTAGGGGCGACGGTATTAATTATGGTGAGGATGTTACTGAGAATATAAGAGAAATCAAAGATGTTATAATGGAGCTTAAAGACCCTGTTCCCTACCTTGAGATTAGGGGAGAAGTCTATATGAAAAATGAGGATTTTGAAGCTGTCAATGATAAGCTAGAAGCTGAGGGAAAGAAAAGGTTTGCCAATCCAAGAAACTGTGCGGCAGGAACTTTAAGGCAACTAGACCCACAGGTGGTAAGGGAGAGAAAGCTTTCTCTTTTTGCATTTAATATACAGGATGTACGGGGAATTTCTTTTGAAAACCATTCTGAAAGTTTAAGTTGGCTTAGGAATCAGGGGTTTAAAGTTATAGAAGATTATAAAATATGCAAGACAGCAGAAGAAGTATGGGAGGCCATTAAAGAGATTGGAGAAAACAGAGGAAGTCTTGCCTATGGTATAGATGGTGCAGTAGTAAAGGTTGATAATTTGGCTGACAGGGAGTATTTTGGGGCCACATCAAAGGTACCTAGATGGGCAGTAGCATATAAGTATCCTCCGGAGGAAAAAGAGACAGTTCTAAAAGACATTAGACTTTCAGTAGGAAGGACTGGCCGTATTACCCCTACTGCCATTTTTGATCCTATCCTCCTATGCGGAACTACTGTGGAGCGGGCTACACTTCATAACCAAGACAGAATAGATGAGTTAGATGTAAGAATAGGGGATACTATAATCGTTAGAAAGGCCGGAGAGATTATCCCGGAAGTGGTAACGGTAGTAAAAGATAAACGGCCTGAAGATACAGTACCCTATAAGATACCTTTTGTATGTCCATCCTGTGGTGGCCCTGCAGCTAGGGATGAAAATTCAGCCGATATAAGATGCAGCAATTTAAACTGTCCGGCACAGCTTACCCAGCATATCTTAAATTTTGTCGGAAGAAATGCCATGGATATTAAGGGTTTTGGTGAGGCCTATGTGGAGGCTCTTATAAAAGAAGGGTATGTAAAGGATATTGCTGATATTTACTATCTTGACAGATACCGGGATGAGATGATAGAAAAAGGTTTAATAGGAAAGGAAAAGAATACAGATAAGCTCTTAAAGGCTATTGAAGATAGTAAGAAGAATGATATAGATAGATTAATAACCGGATTTGGTATCCGTAATATAGGAAGGCAGGCAGCTTATTCCTTAATGAAGCATTTTAAGTCAATCCACAGATTAAAAGAAGCCAGCTATGAGGAACTGCTTGAAGTTAAGGATTTGGGGGATATAAGCTCTAGGGCAGTGATTGAATTCTTTTCAAATCCTGCTAATATTAAGATTTTATCTAGGCTTGAGCAGGCAGGTGTTAATTTTGAATGGGAAGAAGATACTTTGGCTGCAAATAATAACCTTTCAGGTTTAACATTTGTAATAACGGGAACTTTGCCTACCATGGGAAGATCCGAGATGGAAGAATTAATAAAGAAACATGGGGGCAAGGTATCCGGCAGTGTTTCTAAGAAAACAAGCTTTGTAGTAGCCGGGGAGAATGCCGGAAGCAAATTAGTTAAGGCAGAACAGTTAGGAATTAAAGTACTTTCTGAAGAAGAAATTTTAGCTATGATTAATCAGGATTAGCTATAAGTGGAGATGGATATTATGATTACTTTTAAAGATGTTAAGGACAATGAAGCTATTAAAACCTATATAAAACATGCAGATATGACTCTGTCCGAGTTAGGATATACTGAACATAGCCTTGCCCATGTGTCAAAGGTTGCCAGCGTGGCAAAATATATATTGGAGACCCTTAATTATTCAGAAAGAGAGATTGAGTTGGCACAGATAGCATGCTATCTTCATGATATCGGAAATGTTGTTAACCGTGAGGACCATGCACAAAGTGGGGCCGTAATGGCATTTAGGTTATTGGACCAGATGGGAGCAGAGCCTTGGGAAATTGCAATGATAATAGCAGCCATCGGTAATCATGATGAAAAAACAGCGGTACCGGTAAGTCCAATAGCCGCCGCCCTTATACTTGCTGATAAATCTGATGTCAGAAGAAGCCGTGTTAGAAACCGGGACCTAGCTTCCTTTGATATCCATGACAGGGTCAACTATGCAGTTGAAGAAGCTAATATTGAAATTACTAACAATAATACAGTCTTTAGTCTATCCCTTACTATAGATACTTCCATCAGTCCTGTTATGGACTATTTTGAAATTTTTCTTGACAGGATGATTTTGTGCAAGAAGGCAGCTAGCCGGCTTGGTCTAGAGTTTGAATTAATAATCAATAATCAAAAAATTCTATAACAGATTATAACAAATGTAAGGACTAATACGGTTGATTTAATCATATAAAAATGGTATTATTGATTTTGATTATTCAAAAAAAGACGTAAAGTTGGTGATAAATATGCCTATAAAAGTGCAAAGTGATTTACCTGCTAAGAAAATATTAGAGGATGAAAATATATTTATAATGGACGAAAATAGGGCCTTGCAGCAGGATATACGTCCCCTGCAAATTGCCATATTAAATTTAATGCCCAATAAGCAGGAGACAGAGGTGCATTTACTGAGAAGTCTTTCAAATACACCTTTACAGATTGATATTACATTTTTAACCACAAGTACTTATGTGGGGAAAAATACACCTACCAGTCATTTGCATCAGTTTTATCTGACTTTTGAAGATGTCTGCAAGCGTAAATTTGACGGACTGATAATAACCGGTGCCCCGGTTGAATTAATGGAATTTGAAGAAGTAACCTATTGGGATGAATTAACCAAGATTATGGAATGGTCTAAAACCCATGTAACTTCAACCCTACATATTTGTTGGGGAGCACAGGCCGGCTTATATTATCATTATGGAATACAAAAAAGAAAACTGGATAAAAAAATATTTGGAATATATAAGCATCGGGTTTATAAACGTAGGATTCCTTTTGTCCGTGGCTTTGATGATATTTTTTACGCTCCACATTCTAGGTATACAACTGTATTTAAAGAAGATATCCTAAAGCATGAAGATTTAGAGATACTGGCAGAGTCTGATGAGGCCGGTGTATTTATAGTGATGGCTCAGTATGGGAAGCAGATTTATATAATGGGGCATCCGGAATATGATAGGATATCCCTAGATCAAGAATACAAAAGAGATATAGGTAAAGGAATTGATATAGATTTACCTGTAAATTATTATCCGGATAACTGCCCGGATAACAGGCCTTATCTGGTATGGAGAGCCCATGCCAATGCCTTGTATACAAATTGGCTTAATTATTATGTATATCAGGTAACGCCATATATATTGTAATATAATATCTTAAAATTGGCTATTTTCAAATTATATTGCAATTTGAATAAAACTGTTATAAATTGTTGTGTTGTAAAGTAATAGAACACCATTAAAAGAGAGGTATCCTCTAGGTTTCCTCTCTTTATTTTTTTGCTCTTTTTTATACACAGCATCCTTAATATTGCAATCCCAAAAACAGCCCTGTGAATATGTGTAAAAAAATCCCTACAATTTATGCAAACTACATAAAAAAAGAAAAAATCACCAAGTAAATTAATATCATTATAAACCAAATATTGACAAATACACTGTTATATGTTATGCATAAAGTGTAGACAATTTTTTACAAATGATAAAGCAATTAGTTAATTGGTTAAAACATAAAGGGATAAAGTACTCCGGGATAGATAAGGACATGCTTTCCATAGATAAAATAAAACCTTATCTATTGTATAAGGAGTAATGGGGGTGGCAATTTGTAATATATTAAAGGAGGTATGCTATGAAAAGAGGAAAACGCTTCATTATTATGATGGCAATTCTAGTTATTGGCTTTGGGATATTGCTTAAGTATGATTCTTCTATGAATCAGATTGTAGAGGCACAAGAATCTTACCCTGCCTGGAACCCTTCCACAATTTATAATACCGGGGATATGGTCACTTACGACGGGAAAGTATGGATGGCCCAGTGGTATACACAGGGGCAAGTACCGGGGTCTGCAGAAGCTTACGGTGTATGGAAGTTACAGACTAGTCAAACACCGGGGACTTATCCTACATGGAACGCCTTTACAGTTTATAATACCGGAGATATTGTCTCTTACGGGGGCAGGCTATGGATAGCCCAGTGGTGGACCCAAGGACAAACTCCAGGTACAACCGGAGAATATGGGGTATGGAGAGAATACACCGAGAGCGGACCGGTAACCGATACCCAGGCTCCTACAGTACCTACTAATCTTGTTAGCACTTCAAAAACTTCTACATCTATCACAATCTCATGGACTGCTTCAACCGATAACGTTGCTGTAACCGCTTATGAAATCTATAGTAACAATACTCTTTTAGGAACATCTAGCACAACAAGCTATACGGCCAGAGGTTTATCACCTAATACAACTTATAGCTTTACTGTTCGGGCCGTAGATGCAGCAGGAAACAAATCAATGGCCAGTGCACAATTGCTGGTTACTACCGATGGGGAAAGTGGCGGCGGAAATGGTGGAGACGAAACCGTTAAATATTACAGTAATTTACCGGTAATCTATATTGATACAGAAAATGGTCAAGCAATCACAAGTAAAGAAGTCTATGTAAAGGCTAAAGCCAAAATCATGGGAATCGGATCAGAACTTAATACTGCCTTGTATGACGGTGATATTAAAATCAGAGGCAGAGGAAATTCTACTTGGTTTGCTCCTAAAAAGCCTTATCGGATAAAACTAGATAAGAAGACAGACTTATTTGGTATGGGTAATAATAAGGACTATGTATTACTGGCCAACTATTATGACCTCTCTCTTATGAGGAATATGATAGCATTTGATTTTGCTAAAAAACTTGGCTTTGATGTTACAGAATTTCAAAGTGTTGACCTGGTCTTAAACGGTGTCTATGAAGGAAACTATTTGCTTTGTGAGCAAACAGAGATAGCAAAAGACCGTGTAGATATCTTTGACTGGGAGGATGCTGCAGAAGATATAGCTAAAGCAGCTGCCAAGTCAATTCCTTCATTACAAAATATGGCTGATGAATTAGAAGATGCTCTAGTAGAAAATCTTACTTGGGCTACTAGCGGTAGCTTTACCTTCCAAGGAGTAACTATAAAAATTTCAGATTATTATGATTTACCTAATATCACAGGGGGATATCTTTTGGAATTGGATGATACATATGATGAGATATCTCAATTTAAGACTAAATCGGGACAACCAATTATGATTAAAAGTCCTGAGTATGCTAAGACTAATCAGGAAATGTTTAACTATATACAATCCTATGTTCAGGCATTTGAAGACGCTGTAAGATCTAATGATTTCCATGCAACCTTTAACGGCCAAAGAGTACATTATAGTGATTTGTTTGATATGGATTCCTTGGTTGATTTTTGGATAATTACAGAGGTGTTTGGAAACCTTGATTCAATGTTTAAGAGTACTTATATGTATAAAGATGTGGATGGTCTTATGAAGATGGGACCTCTTTGGGATTGGGACTTATGTGCAGGAGGAAGTATGGTTATTGAGTTTAGGGATTATACTCAGACCTGGCAGACCTTATATAGGCAATTATCTCCTGCCCAAGGACAACAATGGTATCGTTATTTAATTAAAGATCCTGAATTTCTACAAAAGGCTTATGACAGGTATCATTCAATACGTAATACCTTAATTGAGGATTTAATTAGAAACGGCGGAGTAATTGATCAGTTTGCAGCTTACCTGGCCCAGTCGGGGCAATTAAATCTAGAAAAATGGCCAAGTAACAATATGTGGTGGCCAATGCCTAATCCTCAAGTTCCAAAATATGAAGATAAAGTAGCTGAAGTGAAAAACTGGATGAACAATCATATAACTTGGTTAGATCAGCAATTTACATCCTTTGCTAGGCTTCGTTCTTCATTGGGGGTAAATTAGATAATCTATTTACAAGGTTAACACAAGGATCCTTATGGTTACAGTAAAGATAACATGGCAATAAACGGAGGGGATATTATGAATTTACATTTAAAAGTTAACAAAAGAATATTGGGTATAAGTTTTGTGATAGTGTTAATTGCTACCATAATCCTATCTCCTGTACAAAAAAAGCTTTATTCACAGGCTGCAAGTTCACCCCGTAGCGGTGATGCCTATTACAATTTTGGGGAAGCCTTGCAGAAAGCCATTTTGTTCTATAAAGCAAATCGGTTAGGAGATTTACCGGATAATTATATATTGCCTTACAGAGCCGATGCGGCCATGACTGACGGACAAGATGTGGGTCTTGATCTGACCGGAGGATGGGCAGATGCCGGTGACGGAATAAAGTTTACTCATCCTATGTCTTATGCAGCTGCTCAATTGGGGTGGGCAGTATATGAATACCGGGAGGCTTTTGAAAAGTCAGGACAGCTGGATATTATACTTGATGAGATTAAATGGGCCACAGATTTCTTTATAAAAGCGCATCCTGAACCTAATTTATTATACTATATGTGTGGCTATGAAGCCTCCGACCATTCTGTTTGGGTTGCCCATGAGCTTCTTGACTATGTCACAGATAGAAAGTCTTTCTGGGTAGACACTTCCACACCGGGATCAGATGTGGCAGGATCTGCCTCAGCAGCCTTGGCCATTGCTTCACTTATATTTGAAGAAACAGATCCCGAATATGCTAAGCTTTGCCTAGAGCATGCCGAGCAGTTATTTGATTTTGCTGATAAATACAGAGGGAAAAATCCCTTAAACACCTTATATCCTTCAGGCAGTTATTTGGATGACATTGCATGGAGTGGTGTTTGGCTTTATATCAAAACCAATAATGATACCTATCTTAATAAGGCCATGGAGGCTTTACCCGCTGTCACTTTAGGTGGGGGTCATACCCACTGTTGGGATGATGTAAGTTACGGAGCGGCCTTAAAAATTGCACAGGTTACTAAAGATCCCAGCTATGTGGCTCAGGTAGAGAAAAATCTAGACTTTTGGATGCCGGACGGAAGTATTACATATACTCCGGGAGGACTAGCCTGGTTGTCTCAGTGGGGATCCTTAAGGTATGCTACTACGGCAGCATTTTTAGCCTTTGTATGGTCAGATGATGATAGTGTGGGAACAGCTTCTAAAAAGGAAGGATATCGTACTTTTGCCGAGAAACAGGTTAATTATGCCTTGGGTGACAATCCCAGAAAGGGAAGTTATGTTGTGGGCTTTGGTGAAAATGCTCCTAAGCATCCACATCATAGAACTGCCCACGGTTCTTGGACCAGTGAATTAACCACACCGGCATATCATAGAAATATTTTATATGGAGCCTTAGTAGGAGGGCCGGATTCAAGTGACGGTTGGAAAGATGATATATCAGACTATACCTTAAATGAAGTAGCAACGGACTATAATGCCGGCTTTGTCGGTGCACTGGCTAAGATGTATGATATGTACGGTGGAGAACCCCTTAAAAATTGGCCTCAGCCTGAAGATTTTATAGCAGAGGAAGATGATATCATAGAATACTTTACAAGATGCTGGATTGTATATGAAGGCTATGGCCGTTTAAATCTTTTATTCCAGATAAATAACCGCTCTGCCAGACCTGCAACCATGAAAGATAAGCTTTCCTGTAGGTATTTTATGGATCTTACGGAAGTTTTTGAAGCAGGATACACAGTGGAGGATGTTGAGATTAAACTTGCCTACCATGAAGGGGCTAAGCTTTTGGGACTGACCCATTATGAAGGTAATATTTATTATTTTACTGTGGATTTTACAGGAACCCAGATTATGCCTGCAGAGTGGCAAATGTGTGAAAAGGATGCCAGTGTTGAAATAGCATATCCAGCAGGTATCGGGTCCAATGACAATGACTGGTCATATCAGAACTTAACCGGTTCTCCGGATTATAAGGCAACTAGTTTTGCGGGGTTGACTCCTTATATTCCTGTGTATGATGATGGGGTAAAATTATATGGAATTGAACCTCCTCTCTCATCACCTAGCCCAACTCCGGATCCCACAGGGTCACCGACACCGACACCTATTGTTACCCCTACCCCTACACCAAAACCCAGTATAACACCGACTCCTAAGCCCACAGCTACTCCGACACCGGTACCCAGTGGGGATATTTCTTATAATTATAAGATTGTTAATGATTGGGGAAACGGTTTTCAAGGGGAGATAACTGTTAAGAACAATTCCAATAAAACTTATAGTGGCTGGACACTTAGCTTTAATTATAATAGTTCCATTATAAATCTTTGGGGAGCAGAATTAGTAAGTCAGACAGGTAATAAGGTGATTGTTAAAAGTCCCTCTTGGGATAATGATTTTGCCCCGGGAGAGACTATTATCCTTGGCTTTGTTGCTAATCTTGGAAGTGGTAAGGAGGCACCTACTAATTATGTCTTGACATCCAATTAGCCCTGCTTATCCTGCCTGACACCTATTACTGTTATTATTTACCAATATTGTTATTTCAACTGATAATATTATTAAAATATAAAAAAGGGGGTAAGCTAATGAAGCAAAAAAAACGGATATTACTATCTTTACTACTGTGTTTGTCAATCCTATCTACCATATTTGTTACGGATGCCCATGCAGCTATAACCTTAACTTCAAATCAAACCGGTACCTATGAAGGTTATGATTATGAATTATGGAAGGATTCAGGAAACACAACCATGACTCTTACCGGTGGAGGTACATTTACCTGTGAGTGGAATAACATTAACAATGCCTTATTTAGAACAGGCAAAAAGTACAACGAAACTCAGACACATCAGCAAATAGGAAATATATCGGTAAAATACGGCTGTGATTATCAGCCAAACGGTAACTCCTATCTCTGTGTCTATGGATGGACAGTTGATCCCTTGGTGGAATATTACATAGTGGATAGCTGGGGTAACTGGCGGCCTCCTGGAGCAACATCAAAGGGAAGAATTACAGTTGACGGAGGTACCTATGATATCTATGAGACAACCAGGGTTAACCAGCCTTCCATTAAAGGTACTGCAACCTTCCAGCAATATTGGAGTGTTCGGACATCAAAACGTACAAGCGGAACCATATCTGTCAGCGAGCATTTTAATGCCTGGGAGAGCAGAGGAATGAAGATGGGTAAGATGTACGAAGTAGCCTTTACCATCGAAGGATATCAAAGTAGCGGAAAAGCCAATGTACACACTATGTCCCTGGTAGTAGGTGGGGACAGCGGTGGTGGCGACGATGAAGTTGATTACGGCGTAAGAAGTGCTTTCGAAACAATAGAAGCAGAAGAGTTTAATTCAACCACTTCCTCAACCCTTGAGACTATTGGAATAGCCAATGGCGAAGGGGGAATAGGTTATATTGAAAGTGGTGATACCATAACCTATAAGGATATTGATTTTGGAAGCGGAGGTGCAACTAGCTTTAGTGCATTAGTTGCTTCGGAGCAAAATACAAGTATTCAGATAAGATTAGGTAGTGAGACTGGAACTCTACTGGGTACCTTATCGGATGCCTATACCGGAGGTTGGGATACCTATGAGACCAAATCAACTAATATCAGTAAGGTAACAGGCAAACAGGATATTGTATTAGTATTTTCAGGACCTGTTAATGTTAATTCCTTTATATTCTCTGCTAAATCCTCTTCTGTTACTAAAGGTGATGTCAATGTTGACGGAAATGTTGATGCAATTGATTACTCTTTATTAAAGTCATATCTTTTAAAGAGAGATACTTCACTAGATGAAGAGGCAGCAGATATTAATTCCGATGGTTATATTGATGCTCTTGACTTTTCATTGCTTAAGAAAATGATATTAGAAAATGATAATCCTAACACCACCCCTACTCCTACACCTACCCAGGTACCAAGTTATAACAAAGTAGTTGCCTTAACCTTTGATGACGGACCTGATACTACACTTACACCTTTAGTATTAGATAAACTTGAAAAATATGGTGTTGTGGCAACATTTATGGTGATAGGACAAAAGCTAAATGATTCAACAAGTTCTGTTATAAAGAGAATGGTTAATATGGGTTGTGAAATCGGAAATCATTCCTGGACTTATTCAACCATGACCGGTATGTCAGAAGCAGAGATAAGAAAATCGGTTAATGATACAAATGCGGCTATTGAAAGGTATTCGGGAACAAAAGCAAAGTTTTTTCGTGCACCTAATCTTGCCACAAATAATACCATGTTAAATGCCATTGATTTGACCTTTGTAGGGGGTGTGACCTGTGATGACTGGATACAATCGACTACTGCACAGCAAAGGGCTGATGCAATAATTCGGGGGGCAAGGGACGGAGCTATTCTCTTAATGCATGATGTACAGCCCCTGCCACATCCAACACCGGAAGCCCTAGATATTATAATTCCGACTCTTCTTAATCAAGGTTATAAATTTGTAACCTTAAGTGAATTATTTGAAATAAAGGGTGTTACATTAAATCCCAATGATAATAATATATATACCTATTTGCAGTAATTTATAAAGCTATATTAATAGTCAAAATAATAAGAATTTTAGAGTCAAAAAAGCTGTCTATATGACAGCTTTTTTTTGGTTATTGTGTAAATAAATTGAAGTTTTTGGCTTGTATAATCTGTCAAAATTCTAGTCAAAGTACCGTGAAAATCCATAAAGCAGGATAAAATGTGAATTATATAGTAAAATATGTAAAAAGATATTGTAAAAATCATACAAATATGGTATAACATGATTAAGAGACAAATATTAACATATAATTACTAAAACTGGGCGACCTATCCTTTTGCTTTACTGATATTCTACCAAAATTTAGGGGGATTTAGGGGTTAGTTATTATGAAAAGCCAAAGACAAAGTCCATAAGTTTTACTAAAGGGAGGTGAAATTATAGGGATAATTAGATAATATATGGGATTTTGTTGTATGGTTTTTTATAAAAATTATATTTAAAAAGGAGGTTAACTTTGATGAAAAAAAGAAAAGTTATTGCTTTTCTAATGTCTTTATTAATGATATTTTCAATGTATATTCCGCAACAAACTGTTCTTGCAGCAAACGGAATAGAAGTTCAGTTTAATAACGGAAATACAGGAACGAGCTCAAATACCATTAATGCAAAATTCAAAGTGGTAAATAACGGTAGTTCGTCAATTAATCTTTCCCAATTAAAACTAAGATATTATTACACCAAAGATGCAGATAAGGCACAGAATTTCTACTGTGACTATGCAGGAATGTTGAGCGGAGGCGCTCATACAACCATGACAAATAAGATTACCGGCACAATAGTAAATATGAGTAAGGCTACATCAACTGCAGATACATATATAGAAGTTGGTTTTACATCGGATGCAGGAAGCCTTGCTGCCGGAGGATTTATTGAAATCCAAACCAGAGTTTCTAGAAGTGATTGGAGTAATTATGACCAATCCAACGATTTCTCTTATAAATCAGCAGGTTCCTATGTGGTATGGGATCAGGTGGCAGCTTATCTAAACGGTAGTTTAGTATTTGGTAAGTCCCCTGTTGATGATGTAGTACCTACTAAGGATCCTGAAATTTCTCCAAAATCTGCGACCTTTAATAAGTCAGCTCCCAGAAATATAACCGTAACCTTAACACCTAACGGTAATACTTTCAATGGTATAAGCGGACTTACAAGAAATACCCATTATACAGTTTCAGGAAACACCGTAACCTTATTAAGTAGTTACTTATCAACACTGACCTTAGGAACAAAGAGACTTACCTTTGATTTTGGTGTAAGCAATAATCCTGTATTAAATCTGACAATTACTGAAGATGTAGTTCAGGAAGGTCTAGAAGTAAGTATAGGAAATGTTACAGGAAATACCGGAGATACCGTAGTTGTACCTGTTAATTTCGCTAATGTAGCTAAAGCAGGTAATGTGGGAACATGTAATTTCTATATAGACTTTGATACAAGTCTTTTAGAAGCGGTATCTGTATCAGCAGGTGATATTGTAACCAATCCTAATGTTAACTTCTCAAGCCAGATTAATGTAGGATCAATAAGCTTCCTCTTCCTTGATGATACCGTTGGAGAACAGCCTATAACTAAGGACGGTACATTTGCCTACATTACTTTTAAGGTTAAAGGGGCTGCCGGAAAGACCGCTTCATTATCCTTCAAAGAAAGCGGAGCATTCGGTAACGGTAACATGAGCAGAATAACAGGAGTTAAATTCAGTAGTGGCAGTGTTACCATTAAGAAGTATGTAGAAGGTGGCTTTACTGTAAAAATAGATACAGTAAATGGAGCAACTGGGGAAGAAGTTATCCTTCCTATTAACTTTACTGATGTAGCTAAAGTCGGTAATGTAGGAACATGTAACTTCTATTTGTCATACGATAAATCTTTACTGGAAGCAGTTAAAGTTGAAGCAGGAAGTATTATTACCAATCCTTCTGTTAACTTTGCAAGTAGTATAAATAGCGAAAAAGGCACTATAAGTTTACTTTATCTGGATGATACCCTTGGAGATGAACTTATTACCAAGGACGGTGTATTTGCCTATATCACATTTAAGGTATTAGGTAGTGAAGGTAAAACAGCCAGCGTGAAATTTGCTGAAGGTGGAGCATTTGGAGACGGAGATATGGTTAGAATTGACGATGTCAATAAGATTGACGGTGGTGTAGTTATTACATCAACCGTTAACCCTACCATCTCTCCTGCAAGTGCAACATTTGATAAAAATGCACCCAGTGATATAAAAGTAACCCTGACACCAAACGGAAGTACCTTTAAAGAAATTACCGGTCTGAAGAAGGGAACAGACTATACAGTATCCGGTAATACAGTAACAATACTAAAAAGTTATTTATCAACATTAAGCCTTGGGTCAACTACCCTGATTTTCGACTTTGGTGTAGCTAACAACCCAAAGCTTACTGTAACTATTAAGGATTCTACACCTAGCGGTGATGAGCTTGCTGTAAGTATAGGCACAGTTACAGCCATGCCTAATGAAACCGTTACAGTACCTGTTAAATTTGCAAATGTTTCAAAAGCCGGCAATGTTGGAACTTGCAATTTCTATCTTTCCTATGATTCTGACTTACTTGAGGCAGTGTCTGTAACTGCAGGTGACATTATAACTAATGCATCTATCAACTTTGCCTCTAGAATAAATGATTCTACAAGTACTATCAGCCTTTTATTCCTGGATAATACTATTGGGGATGAGCTGATTACAAATGACGGTGTTTTTGCAAATATTACATTCAAAGTACTTGGCAAAGAAGGTCAAACTGCTAAAGTGGAGTTTGCTGAAGGTGGAGCATTTGGAGATGCTGATATGAACAGAATCTCAAATGTGGTATTTACAGATGGCGGTGTAAAAATTGAGGCAAAACAAGAAGATCCGGAGATTTCACCGACATCAGCAACCTTTGATAAATATAAACCTGAAGAGATTACTGTAACATTAACAGCTAACCAAAATACATTCAAAGGTATTTTGGGCCTTAGAGCAAATGTTGACTACACTTTATCCGGTAATACGGTAAAGATAAAAGATAGTTATTTGTCAAGCTTACCTTTAGGTAAGACTGAGCTTACCTTTGATTTTGGTGTAGATAATAATCCAGTATTAACTCTATTAATTGAAGATTCTACACCGGCATCAGAAAGTCTTGCTATTAAGGTGGGAACAGTATCCGGTGAACCAGGAGAAACCGTGCTTGTACCTATTACAGTAGAAAATGTTAATGAAGTAGGTAATATAGGAGCCTATAGTTTTGCTGTTACATATGATCCTAATTTATTAAAGGCACTTGGTGTAACAGACGGAGAAGTTTTAGCAGATAAGGGGATAGCTAAGAAGGTTTATGATACAAGCGACAGTGGCATATCCTCTGCAAAAAAATCTGCCTCTGATGCTATGGCAATACCTCCCAAATATGAAAGGGCTATTTATTTATCTTTTAATGCCTTTGAAAATAAAGGAATTACCGAAGACGGTGTATTGGCATACATAGAGTTTGAGATTTTGGGCAAAGCCGGTAATGTGGCTGACATTTATGTAGGCAGAGATGGAGTATTTGAAAATGCCGACAGGAAAGTAATAAGCAGTGTTAAATATACAGACGGCAGTGTTGTTATCATTGGGGATGAAATTATCCCTCCATCAATTACACCTGAAAGTGCAAACTTTGATAAAAATAATCCTTCTGATATTACGGTAAATATGACACCTAATAACAATACTTTCAAAGGTATTGTGGGCCTAACAGAAGGAAAAGATTACAGTGTATCCGGAAATACTGTAAAGATTTTTGGCAGCTACTTATCTTCCTTAGATTTAGGCACTGCCAAACTGGTATTTGATTTTGGTATAACAGATAATCCCTCAATAGAAATTACAATTGAGGATTCAAAGCCTATTGAGACCGATTTTTATATCAGTATAGGAAAAGTATCCGGCAAAACTGGGGATGTTGTTACTGTACCTGTGGAGATAGGAAACATCTCAAAGGTGAAAAGTGTCGGAACTTGTAACTTCTATATTTCATATGATGATACTCTCTTAGAAGCAGTATCAGTAACTGCCGGTGACATTATTGTTAACGCTCCTATTAATTTCTCAAGTAGAATAAGACAGGGATCAATCAGTTGCCTATATCTTGATAATACTATAGGTGATGAACTGATTACAGAGGATGGAGTAATGTTAACCATTACATTTAAGATAATAGGTGAAGATAGTGTTGAAACACCTATTACTTTTGAAGAAAGCGGTGCCTTTGGCGACGGCAACATGGCAAAAATTGATAATGTTAAAAAGATTGACGGCAGTGTAAAAATTAACTAAGGCATAATGGGAAAAACCTGTACTTTCATAATATACCAGTAAATTTACTTGTATATGAAAGTACAGGCAGTACAAGCTTTATATTGATTTTATTATCTAATTATATAATAGAAATGGAGGAAAATCCATATGAGAAAAAGATTTAAAAAAATTGGTGCTATGCTACTTGCAACCACCTTATCCTTAAGCTTTGGGGCCTCTTCCTTAGCCTTTGCTGCAAATGGAGAGGTTAATGAGGAGTATAAGAAACGTTTTGAGGTAATGTATAGCAAAATTAAAGATAGAAGTAACGGATATTTTAGTGAAGACGGTGTACCTTATCATTCCATTGAAACTTTATTAGTAGAGGCACCGGATTACGGACATGTTACTACCAGTGAGGCCATGAGTTTCTATATTTGGCTAGAGGCTATGAATGGTAAATTCAGCGGGGATTTTTCAGGTTTCCAAGAAGCTTGGGATACTACTGAGAAGTATTTAATTCCCTCGGAAAAGGATCAACCAAATAGCAGTATGAGTAGATATAACCCTAATGATCCTGCAACCTATGCCCCTGAGTGGGAAACACCGGAAAAATATCCGGCAAAACTAGACTTTGATGCTCCGGTAGGTAGAGATCCCATTAACCAGGAGTTGGTTTCTACCTATGGAACCAATATGATTTATGGTATGCACTGGCTACTTGACGTTGATAACTGGTATGGTTACGGACTTCGTGGAGATGGGACAAGCAAAAATTCTTATATAAATACCTTCCAAAGAGGTGAGCAGGAATCCACCTGGGAAACCATTCCTCAGCCTTGTTATGACATCATGAATTTTGGAGGAAAAAATGGATATCTAGATTTATTTACAGGGGATGATAGCTACGCTAAGCAGTTTAAATATACCAATGCTCCCGATGCTGATGCCCGTGCAATTCAGGCTACCTATTGGGCAAATAAGTGGGCAAAAGAAAATGGTGCCAATATTAGTAATTATGTTCAAAAAGCTGCAAAAATGGGTGACTATTTAAGATATTCTTTCTTTGATAAATATTTTAGAAAGATTGGTTCTCCTAGCACAGCAGGCTCCGGTTATGATTCAGCTCATTATCTATTATCCTGGTATTATGCATGGGGCGGTGGAATTGAGTCAGATTGGGCATGGATAATCGGATGTAGCCATAACCACTTTGGATATCAGAATCCATTTGCAGCTTATGCATTATCAACAGATCCTGATTTAATTCCAAAGTCAAGAAATGCTAAGAATGACTGGGCTAAGAGTTTGGATAGGCAAATAGAGTTCTATCAGTGGCTGCAATCTGCTGAGGGGGCTATTGCCGGTGGTGCAACCAACTCTTGGAATGGACGCTATGAACCTGTTCCTTCTAATGTATCAACCTTCTATGGTATGGGTTATGTAGAAAATCCTGTTTATGCTGATCCGGGCAGTAATACCTGGTTTGGTATGCAGGCATGGTCTATGCAGCGTGTAGCAGAATACTATTATGAAAGTGGAGATGAAAGAGTTAGAGATTTACTAGATAAATGGGCGGCATGGGCTAATTCAGTAATTAAATTCTATCCTGACGGAAGCTTTGAAATTCCCAGTACCATTGATTGGGAAGGACAACCTGATACATGGACCGGCAGACCTTCTGATAACTCAAATTTACATGTAAAAATCGTTAATTATGGTACTGACCTGGGTGTTGCTTCATCCTTAGCTAATGCTCTTGCATATCATGGAAAAGCTACCGGTAACGAAACTTCAAAAAATAATGCTAAGAAACTCCTTGATTGCATGTGGAATAATTATCAGGATGATAAGGGAATTGTATCAGAGGAAGTTCGTGAAGACTACTTCCGTTTCCTAGAGCAAGAAGTATATGTTCCTGAAGGTTGGAGCGGAACAATGCCTAATGGTGACGAGATTAAACCTGGTATCAAGTTTATTGATATTCGTTCAAAATACCGTCAAGATCCTGATTGGGCTAGAGTAGAAGCAGACTTACTTGCAGGTAGAGCTCCCACTATGAAGTATCATCGTTTCTGGGCTCAGTGTGAGTTTGCAATTGCCAATGGTGTATATGCAATATTATTCCCTGAGGATGAAGTTGTAACAACTAAAGGGGATGTAAATGATGATGGGGTTGTGGATGCACTGGACTTTTCATTACTTAAAAAGTATCTATTAGATGGCAAAGCTAATATAAATCTTAAGAACGCTGATCTTAATGATGACGGATTTATTGATTCTTTAGATTTTGTAGCTTTAAAAAAGGTACTTTTAGAAAATTAAATAAGTAAATGCCGCATTATGGCAATGCCGTAATGCGGCGTAAAAAATAATAATAAGGGGGTTAATTATGAAAAAACGATTTATTAAAAAGATGTCAAAATTCATGGCTCTAATTATGCTTGCAATGTGTTTTTCTGCATATTTGCCACCTGTAAAGAGTAATGCAGAAACCAAATCTACAAAATATGTTAGTAAAGGAGACTTAATACGGAATAATACCTTTGATGGCGGGGTAGGACTTCCATGGCATGTAGTAGAAACATATCCTGCACTTGCAGATTTTGCCATTGAAAACGGTAAATACAATATAACAATTAGAAACAAAGGAACTGAAAGATGGGATGTTCAGTTCCGTCACAGAGGTCTAACACTTGAAAGAGGCCATACCTATACAGTTAAATTTACTGTTGTAGCAACAAAAGACTGTAAGATTTATCCTAAAGTCGGTGACCAGGGTGAACCTTATGCCGAATATTGGAACTATAATCAGAACTGGGATTTTGTAGAATTAAAGGCTAACACACCTGTAACAATTACTCAGGAATTTACAATGAGAGAGGCTACAAAACCCAACTGTGAATTTACCTTCCATCTGGGAGGAGATTGTGCAACTTCACCACTTCCATATACTATTTCATTTGATGATATCCATTTATTAGATCCGGATTTTGAGGGATATCCTGCGGAAGAAGAAGAGCCCACCAATGAAATTCGTGTAAATCAAGAGGGATATTACCCGGGTTTAGAAAAGAAGGCAACTCTTGTTTCATCTTCTACTTCACCTGTGAAGTGGGAACTTTTAGATAGTTCAAGAAGAGTAGTTGACAGCGGTCAGACCAAAGTATTTGGATTTGATAAGGCATCCGGTGACCATGTACATATCATAGACTTTTCTTCTTATGAAACAGAAGGAAGAAACTATGTATTAGTCTCCGGTTCGGCAGAAAGTATGCCATTTAATATCGGTACAGATATTTATTCTAAGATGAAATATGATGCAATGAAGTATTTTTACCATAATAGAAGCGGTATTGAGATTAAGATGCCTTATTGTGAAGAACCTCAATGGGCACGTCCTGCCGGACATCCCAATGATTTGATGAAACCGGACCCTACTAAGAGTTATCAAGGAAATTATACTCTTGATGTTACCGGTGGCTGGTATGATGCCGGAGATCACGGAAAATATGTGGTAAATGGCGGAATATCAGTATGGACAGTAATGAATCAATACGAACGAGCTTTATACTACGGAGATACTTCCGTTGCTCCTTTTGCAGACAATACACTTAATATTCCGGAAAGTGGTAATGGTATTCCTGATATTCTTGATGAAGCCAGGTATGAAGTAGAAATGCTGATGAAAATGCAGGTACCATCCGGTCCATTAAAAGGAATGGCTCATCATAAAGGCCATGACGAAAGATGGACTGCACTGGCGGTTCCTCCACATATGGATACCATGGATCGTTATCTTCAGCCTCCAAGCACAGCTGCAACTTTAAATCTTGCTGCTGCTGCAGCACAGTCAGCACGTCTGTGGGAAGAATATGATTCTACCTTTGCAGCTAAATGTCTCTCCGTTGCGGAAACTGCATGGGAAGCTGCTGTTGCAAATCCTAATATTTATGCCACTATGGAACAGGAACCCGGTGGTGGACCTTATGGTGACGACTATGTTGGAGATGAATTTTATTGGGCAGCATGTGAATTATTTGTAACTACCGGAAACACAAAATATCTAAATTATTTAAGAGATTCTAAGCATTATCTAGAAATGCCTTATGAATTAGTCGGTGGTGAAGCTTTAGGACTGGTAGGCTGCTTTGATTGGGGTAATACTGCCGGTCTTGGAACAATAACACTGGCACTTGTACCAAATAAACTGGAAGCTTCTGAAGTTAACAAGGCTAGGTCAAATATTAAGACAGCAGCAGATAAGTTTATTGCCATAGCAGAGGCTCAGGGTTATGGGGTGCCGATTGAAGAAGGACCGATTGGAGATAACTTAGTCGGTTATCCATGGGGCTCCAACTCATTTGTAGTTAACGAAGCAATTGTAATGTCCTATGCATTTGATTTTAGTGATCATAAAGATCTTAAATATTTGAACGGAGTAGCAAATGCAATGGATTATCTGATGGGAAGAAATGCTCTTGTTCAATGTTATATTTCAGGTTATGGGGAAAACCCTGCTGAGAATCCACACCATCGTTTCTGGTCATATCAAGCAGATAATAGTCTACCTAAGGCACCTCCGGGATGCTTAGTTGGTGGACCTAACTCCGGCTTACAGGATCCTTGGGTTAGAGGTTCCGGTTGGCTGCCAGGTTCAAGACCTGCTCAAAAATGCTATATGGATAATATTGAATCTTGGTCAACCAACGAAATAACAATTAACTGGAATGCTCCTCTAGCATGGGTTACTGCTTATCTAGATGAACAGGGACCTAAGGCAACAGGAGGTGGCCCAGTTGTACCGGTTTATGGTGATGTTAATGGAGATGGATCAATCGATGCCTTAGACTTTGCCGCCTTAAAGAGATATCTCTTAACCCAGGATATCACAGCAATTAATTATGAGAATTCAGATATGAATAGTGACGGTGTAGTAGACGCAATAGACTTTGCTCTTTTAAAGAAATTACTGCTTAATTAAGCTAGTTTAGCTATAATGTAAATAAAAAACCCATAAAAATTGCTCCTTAGATTAAATCTAGGGAGCAATTTTTATATATTAATCTAACAAAAATTCATAGAAAAAATTTTTCTTAGGGGAGTCATAGGCTTGAAAACCAAAGGATACAGTTACACCGGGTTTGATAATGTCATTATAGTATAAGGGAGAAATAATATAATATTCATCGTTTTCTGACAAGGTAGCACCCCAGATAATACTAATATCAAATTCGGATTTTTTTAATAATAATGACCAGTAGTCTACTGTATCATTGGACAGGTTTGTAATATCAACATCCATAATATACTCATCTCCCCAATCGTGAACCACATAATCCAACTTTAGAGGATCTTCCACATTACTTTCTATAACAGTTACAGTTACTTCTTTTTTAACAGTAACACCGTCATAGCCAATGGCTTCTAATACATAGGTAGTAGTTTTTTTAGGAGTAACAGTAAGTTTTCCGTTTAGTGGTAGATAATCTGTAGGATATCCGCTAATAGTTACAGATTTTGCCTCTGACACATCCCATAATAGGATTACGCTTTCACCCTTATTTATCTTAGAAGCTGAAGTGGAAAAATTATTAATTTTTGCAGGTTTTTTTTCTTCAGCAACAGTTACGGTAAATATCTTGTATATAATTTCATAGTTTTCACCGACGGCAATTAATATATAATCAGTGGTTTCCATAGGAAATACTTCTAATTCACCGCTTAAAGGTAATGAAGTTAGTTCTTCGTTGATTTTTTCTAATCCTATGATAGTGATTGATTTGGCATTTGTAGTTTTCCAGTATAAAGTAACCGTTTCACCTAAAGAAATTTCTGATTCAGAACCATAAAAATAATCTATATTAAAAAAGTCTGGACTGCTTTTTTCAACAGCTACAGTAATAGAAGCTTGTACTGTACCACCTTCGCTGCTAGCAGTTAAGTAGTATGTAGTAGTTTCAGAAGGGGTGACTTTTAGACCTCCCGATATAGGTGAGAGTTCATAGTCAAGATTATCAATACCAGATATTTCGACTTTTGTAGCATTTAGTACATACCAACTTAAAGTAATAGAGTCTCCTGCTTTTATTTTGTTTGAGCTTGCAGTAAAGGACAGGATTTTTGGTGGTTTTGCCGGTTCGTATGTAGTAGCTAATACATTTGAAAAGGACTTAGAAGAAAGGAAGAAAATTGCGGAGCATAAAAATATAATTTTCATCATAAGCTTGTATCTTTTTAACATAAAAAAGACCTCCTTATACATTATTTTACATTTAACTTACTATAAATGGTTATAAATGTCAACAATAATTAAAATATTTGTAAAATAATATTAATAATTAAAATATGTATATAAAAAGTTTAATAAAATGATTGACACAAAAATAACTTTTAAGTCAAAGGTAGTTAATTAATATAAAAAATAGTAAATAATCAGAAAATACAATTGACACAAGTCCCAAAAAATGGTAAATTAAAAATGTAAAAAAAAGTAAACAACAATATATAAGGAGGTTTATTATGAAAAGGAAAAGTAGCTTTTTATCTGTTTTGAAAAGAAGTTTAGTTCTTGCTTGCATTTTATCATTATTCTCATTTTCAACTTATTCAGTTTCTGCTAGTTTTGAACAAGTACTGAAACCCAAAATTGTATTTTTTAAAGCCAGTAAGAATAATATAGAAGCTGGTGAAAGTGTAACCTTATCCTGGAATGTACTTAATGCCTATAAGGTTGATATTCTGGGAATTGAAAAGGTTGTAGAGTGCGTATGGCCTATTGTTGGCAAGACCGATGTGCAACCGTCACTAACAACTACATACATTTTAAAAGCAACAGGTATCGGAGGAACAGTCAGTGCCTCCGTAACAGTCAACGTAAATGAAAAGACATCTCCGGCAGTTATTAATTCCTTTAGTGTTTCAGAGGATGAAATCCTTGAAGGAGATAGTACAACCCTTACATGGGATGTATCAGATGCTATATCGGTTACTATCAATGGTTCGGAAGTAGAGGCTAAAGGCAGTTTAGAGGTAGAGCTTAGTGAAACAACTACATATGTGTTGGAGGCAATTGGTACTGATAAGCTTCCGGTAACTAAAAGTGTTACAGTAAAAGTAATTCTCAACCCGGTAATAAAAAGCTTTACCGCTACAGAAACTGAAGTCGAGAAAGGTACTTTAGTAATACTAGAATGGGATACAGAAAATGCTGTCAGTTGTGAAATTGTTACTGATGATGGTTTGATATTAGCAGACAGACCTGCGGACGGTCAAATAGGCATTACTCCTAATAGTACAAAGACATATACTTTAATCGCTTATAATGAGAAAAATGTCAGTACTAAATCAAGTATAACAATAGTAGTTGAATAAAATAGGGCACTTATTATTTTGACAGATAAAGATTGGAGGCTGGTATTATTAAAATGAAAAAATATCCTACTATTATTTTTGGTTTGGTATTCATTATATTAAGTTCTATGTGCATCCGGAATATGTCTTTGGCGGATACATATATAAATATTAAAAATGGCGAAAAAGTAAAAGATTTTGAAGCAGGCAGTCTTTATAAGATTAAATACAAAGACAAGGTTAAGGATGTTATTGTTTTTAATAACGGAAAAACAGAAGATTATTCAGCAAGCAAACATGGCAGTTATTTTAAAAGCAGTAAAATATCTGAACCCTTGGAAAAACTAATCAAAGAAGATGAAAATCAAGAACTTACTGTGGCTATCTGGTTTAAAGACATAGATCAAACAGCCATTGAAAAAGAGGCAAAAGAATTGCTTAAAATTGACGATATTAATAAAATAGACAATAAGACTTTGCAAAAGTACATAGAAGTAAAGAGAGAATTAGCCAAAGTCAAATATGAGTCCCTTAATAAAAGATATTATGACAAATATCTGCCAAATGAGGAAGTAGTTTTTATCAGTAACTATGCCCCATTAATTATAGTAAATATTAAGATTTACAAAATTCTAAAACTCAGTGAATTTGATGATATTCTATCCTTCCAATTGGTTGAAAAGGATGAGAAGAAGGAAGAGACTAGCTACAGTATTCCAAATATTAATGCAAATTATCTTCGCAATAATCTAAATCTGAGGGGTAGTGGAATAAAGGTAGGAATTGTAGAAATTAATTATGCCGATAAATCAAATTCACAACTGAATGATCGGAATATTATTTTTGACGTTTCAGATGCCGTTGCCAGTCAAGATACAGGAAGTCATGCAACTAAAGTAGCAAGTATTATAGTAGGTAGAACCCAGGGTATCGTTCCGGATGCTGCCGTATATATGACAGCTGCAAAAAATAGACTTGAAGACTATGAGAAAATTGAATGGCTAATGGATCAAGGGGTAAGTGTAATTAATTATAGTGCAGGATACTCAACAGGAGCCGGCCTATATAGTGATATGGCAAAATGGATTGATCATTTGAGTTTTCAGCATAATATTACCTTTGTAAAAAGCTCAGGAAACGGAGGCGACAACTCTTATATAACAGATCCGGGCATGGCATATAATGGGATAACCGTAAGTTCCATTAATGATAATAATTCTTTTAATGAACCAAATTGGAACGATGATAGTTTCTCAAACTATAGCTCATTTTTAGAAATTGAAGGTGGATATAAGCCGGATTTGTCAGCACCGGGAGAAGACATATCCGTTGCCGGATTTTTAGGCAGTAATGGGACAAGTTTTTCCGCTGCTCATGTAACAGGTGTAATAGCCCAAATCCTTCAGTCTAGCCCCGATTTAATCTTTAAGCCATGTGCACTAAATGCAATTTTAAAAGCCGGAACCCTGCACAAAACTGCAAACGATTATAATTTCTATAGTATGATACCTGATTATTCCAACAGGGAAGGAGCCGGAGTTATTGATGCGAAAGGAGCTTATCAATCTGCCAATGCTAGCAATTATATACAAGTGCAGTTAGACAATGGTTTATTTCCATATAGCTATCCAATCACAATTAACTATACTTCCTCTCCTGTGAGAATTGTTTTAAATTGGCATAAGCAAAATTCAATCTTAAATAATGGGTCTATAGATTTAAGAAATATTTCTGATATGGATTTATATATCATTGATCCAAACGGACAGATTGTTGCAGCCAGCACAACAGCTAATAATAATACAGAGATGGTTGAGTTTACACCGACAGTTAAGGGTACATATACAGTTATTGTAGATGGATATATATTAGAAAATACCTATGAAGTATTTGGCTTGGCATGGTATCAAAAATAACGGAGACCCTAGTTGGCCGGGAAAAGTTAATTCCATGGTAGAAGACTTGAAAAAAGATCTTAACTTAGGTGACATTCCCTTTATAGCCGGAGAAATGTTATATAGCGGTATGTGCTCAGGACATAATGTCTTAGTAAATCAGTTACCCTCTGTTGTTAAAAACTGTTATGTGGTATCTGCAGAAGGTTTAGTAGGAGATCCTGGGGACGGACTATGGGGGCTTCATTTCGACCATGATTCCCAAGTTACCCTTGGTATTAGATATGCAGAAAAAATGAAAGAGGCTCTTGGTTGGTAATTAGTATAAGGTAAAATAGCAAATATTATAAACTTATATAGCTGAGGCTTAAGGTGTTTGCCTAGTATATTTAAAGTATACTAGAGTAAATATCTTAAGCTTTTGCTTTGTTATTTTGCTTTATTAATGGCATTAAGTATATAATTAATGCCATTGTAGTATCAAAAAATGCAGATTATAATCAAATTATATATAAAAATTCAATCTATTGAAAAATATTGAATAAACAAGGGAAAGGAAAGTCACATGAATATTACCAATAAAATTACACGGGAATATTTTGACAGTTTATTACTGGAGTTTCGATTGATGGATGGGATTATACCCTCTACAGAATTTAACTTGTATGGAGAGACATTTTCTTCACCGATTATGACAGCAGCATTATCCCATCTTAAAACATTTAACCAAGATTTAGAAAATCCCATGGTGGACTATGCTAAAGGGGCCGCATTAGCTAATTGTGTTCATTGGATTGGTATGGGCAGTAATGAGGAGCTGGAAAGTGTTATAAAAACCGGCGCAGCTACTATTAAAATTATTAAACCTTATGAGGATGAAGATAAAATTTATAAAAAAATTGAACATGCAGAGAAAGTGGGAGCTTTAGCGGTTGGTATGGACATAGACCATATATTTGCTAATGATGGCAGCCTTGATATTGTTTTAGGTGAAAAAATGTCCATAAAATCACCATCTACTTTAGGCAAATATATTAGCTCAACTAAATTACCATTTATAATCAAAGGGGTTTTAAGTGTAAAGGATGCAGTTAAATCTGTTGAAATCGGTGCAAAGGGAATAGTAATATCTCATCATGGAGGCCGTTTAGATTATGCTGTTCCTCCTCTTATGATTCTACCTGATATTGCAAAGGAAATAGGTAAAGACATCCCAATCTTTGTTGATTGCGGAATTACATCCGGTATGGATGCATACAAAGCTTTAGCTCTTGGAGCTACGGCTGTCAGTGTCGGAGGCCACCTAATTCCATATATTCGTAAAGGCGGTGTACAGGGGGTATACGACCGCTTACAAGCTATGACAAATGAACTTCGTGGACTTATGGCCAATACCGGAGTGAAGGATGTTAATAGCTTTGATTCTACAGTTATTCACCATAAGAACTTTTAATTTAGCAGAGAATTTTCTGAGCAAAGTTTAGAAACTTTGCTCGATTTTTTAAATTAAAGTTGAATTATACAAGTAAAAAGACAATAATAAAAAAAGAAGTCAGTTATTGTGGAAATTATCTTAATACTATGATAAAATATAATAAAACAAGGTCTTTAGTACTATATAAACAGGAATATATGGTATAATATGGTAATAGGAAGGTTTATAAAAGGATATATGTTTGCAGTTAAAATACAAGGATATTGATTATTGCCAATTCTAGTTAAATACTGTTGGGGGAAGGTATTATGAAACTATACAATATGTTGCAAAGTAATCCGACACTCTTAATGGTCTCCATTATAATTATGTTATGTTTATGTATATTGGTAATGTTTTTTTTAATTTTGTGTAAATTTGAAAATGAAAAAAGCAATACCATATCTGCTATTGAGTTAAACAAGATTACAAATAGTATCCATGCCGGATTGGTTCAATTCATACCCAGGGATACATGCACTATACATTATGCCAGTGAGGGGTTTTACAATTTATTAGGCTATTCAGAAAAAGAAGCCATGAAAAAGAACAAGTATAGTATTATGGATTTTGTCTATCCAAAAGACAAAGATTATTTTATAACTTCTGTATATAACGTAGAGGAAGGAAGTATTAATTTTGAAGTCCGTTTAGTAAAGAAAGACGGGACTATTATATATTGCCTAATAAACGGAAACCATGTAATGGCTAAAAACGGGAATTACACAATATCCGCTGTATTTGTTGATATAACAAGGCAGAAAAAAATGCAAGAGATGCTAAGGATGGATAGAGAGCGTTATCGGGTGGCCTCTGAACTTTCTAATGATGTACTATTTGAGTACTACGTTATTAATGATGAAATGATTTTTTCTGATAAATTCAAGGAGTTATTTGGTAGGGATACCATTATGGATAATTTTGTGAGAGATTGTTATTTACGAAGAGATATGGTTCATCCCGATGACTATGGTCTTTACTTGGATTTTTGTACTAAACTATCTGAGGGTAAGGAGTATGTTACAACGGAGTTTCGCCTAAAGCATCGTCCCAATGACTATATCTGGTGTCAGATAATGGGCAAAACTATATATGATGAAGATGATCTGCCAAACCGTGTAATAGGTAAGATTGTTAATGTGGATTATCAAAAACGTGAATTAGATGCCTTGGAGTACAAGGCAACTAGGGATCCTTTAACCGGGGTTTATAATAAGGAAGTAACCTTTAAGAAGATTGATAGATATATTAGCGGTAATAAGAACGGCAGACACGCCCTAATGCTTATTGATTTTGATGACTTTAAGCATATCAATGATAACTATGGACATTTAGTTGGTGATAAAGTCCTAACTTATGTTGTAAGAAGAATTAGAGAAGTATTTGCAGAAGGTGAAATTATCGGAAGAATTGGTGGCGATGAATTCGTAGTATTTATCGGTTATGTTGGTGATCATGGGGATATTGTCGGTAAAGCCAGTATCCTGGGCAATGCCCTTTATACTACTTATGTTGATGGTAATTGTGAAATTCAGATATCCGGTAGTATTGGTATAGCAACCTATCCGGATAATGGAATGAACTATGAACAACTTGTCCAATGTGCTGATCAAGCCCTATACTGTGTAAAGAGTCAAGGTAAGAATAGCTTTATGCTTTATGGTGTAGTTACTTAAAATCTGATTTTGAAACTGAATTTGTTATGGCAAATATTATTATACATACAACGCAGAACAGAAGACAGAAGGATAATAGAAATACTGTCTGATGTATCTGCGTTATTTTTTTAAAGTATTCATAGATACTTTTGATTAAAAATCCTGCCATGGCTACGATTATACCCGGTTTTAGCAAAGTGTTTACAGCATCAAACTTAAACCGGATAATTCTTATAATATAAAATGAATCCATAAAGGTGATAATTAACTGACCTATAAGTAAAGCTGATAGATAACCTTTAATACCGGTTTTTGGTACTAAAATTATTATAATAATAATTTTAACAAATGTACCCAAAATAGAATTAATAAAAGTGATATTGGTTTTTCCAAGACCGTTAATTATACTTCCTAAGGTTGTTGTAAGATATATTAAGGGGCAAATCCAGGCCAGTATAACTAAATATCTGCCGGCTTCTTGATTATTGAAAATACAAATTCCAAGATTATTACCAAAAAGCAGAAAGACACCGGTGCTGATAATTCCTATTAAAAGGCTGTACTTTATGGAGACAGATGAAGTTTTACCTATCAAATATTCATTTTCCATAGCCTGGGCTTCGGATATGGTAGGAAGAAGCAGGACTGCCAGGGCATTTATTAAAGCAGTAGGAAACATTATAAAGGGCATGGACATTCCTACTAAGGTACCATATGTACTAAGGGCCTCCTTTGTACTTAAACCGAATCTTCTTAACATGGCCGGTATTAAAACAGCCTCTATACTATGTAAAATATTTATAAGCAGGCGATTGGTAGATAAGGGTATACTCGATATTATAATCTCCTTTATGATTTTTCGTCTTCTTACAGGGATTGCAGAAGAATTGGGGCCTAGGCTTATTAAATCCTTTGGAGATTTAGTAATAAATAAGGAGAAGAAATTATATAGGGAGGAAGCAATTTCACCTATTACCAGGCCCAAAACAGCCATTTCGCAGGTAACTAAATGATTACCATTTCCCATGGTATAAGCTGCTATATATACTACGATAACTCGGATAACTTGTTCAACTAGTTGTGTTGATGCCGGTACACCGGCCTTTTTTAATCCATAATAATAACCGTTAATAGATGAGGTGACTGCACAAAAAGGAAATACCACAGCTAATATTCTTAATGATGAAGCACTTCGAGGTTCAAGTAAGAAGCGGTAGGCAACAATATCTGAAAATTTATATAATAGTAATGTTAAAATAGCTGCTATTGTTACAGAAAGCAGCAGACCCAGTCTTAAAATTTTGCCCACATTTTTATGATTACGCTTTCCCATTTCTGCAGCTACCAGCCTAGAAATAGAGGTTTGAATCCCTGTTGCATAGATTGTAAATGCAATACCATAGACTGGAAAAATCAGCTGATATATTCCTAGCCACTCAGACCCCATTACTTTAGATAAAAATATTTTATAGAAAAAACCAATAACCCTGGTTATAAATCCTGCCAGGGTAAGAATTATGGTACCTAATAATATATTTCTTTGGCCGATATGCTTTATGGTATTTGCTGTTTGGGTTCTTAACTTCATATAGTTCTCCTGCAAGTCAAATTCTTTATAATATATTGAGTTAAATAATAACTTATGTATGTTCTTTATATCTAATAAAGAAAAATATCAAAATAAAAATATATTTATTGTAAATTTATTGTTGACAAATAAATGGTAGAATGCTATATTTAATACCGAGTAATTTAATATGAATTAAATAAGTGGGAATTAAAACTGAGAACTGATGGCGGAAGTTTAGCAGGAGGTTATAATATGAAATTAACTACTAAAGGTAGATATGGACTTAGAGCAGTCCTAGACCTGGCAGTTAATAATGACGATGATGAGGCAGTTGCATTAAGTCAGATTGCAGAAAGACAAGGCATATCCACCAGTTATCTGGAACAATTGATAGCAAAACTTAGAAAATCCGGTATAGTGCAAGGTATTCGTGGAGCACAAGGGGGATATGTACTGGCAATGCCGGCAGAGGAAATATCTGTAGGTGACATTTTGCGTGCCTTAGAAGGAGACTTAAGTCCTGTAGATTGTGCTGAAATAAATAATACTGATACACCCTGTAGTATCTCAGATACCTGTGTAACAAAATATGTATGGAAGCGTATAAGTGATAGTATAAATGACGCAGTGGATGGAATTATGCTCTCTGATTTGGTAGCAGAAAGTAAGAGAGTTCAAGCAGAAGCAGGTGTTACTGAGGATAATAATTCAAAGCAAACTTGTTGAAAATAAATATCAATAATTAGGAGATGACCACATGGAAAAGAAGATATATCTTGATAATGCAGCTACTACAAAGACTAGACCTGAGGTTGTAGAAGCTATGCTCCCTTACTTTAGCCAGCTGTATGGTAATCCATCCAGCGTATATGAGTTTGCTTCTCAAAATAAAAAGGCTTTAGATGAAGCAAGGTCTATTATAGCTGGTGCCATAGGGGCAGAAAGTTCTGAGGTCTATTTTACAGCCAGTGGAACAGAAGCGGACAACTGGGCTCTTATAGCAACTGCAGAGGCTTATGAGGGAAAGGGAAAGCATATTATTACATCAAAGATTGAACATCATGCTGTATTGCATACTTGTGAATATCTGCAAAAAAAGAGAGGGTATGAAGTTACCTATATAGATGTAGATGAAAATGGTATTGTTAAATTGGATCAGTTGGAGAAGGCCATAAGACCAACTACAATTTTAATATCAATTATGTTTGCTAATAATGAGATTGGAACAATTCAGCCAATTAAAGAAATTGGTGCTATTGCTAAGAAGCATAACATATTGTTCCATACAGATGCAGTACAGGCTTTTGGACAATTGGATATAAATGTAGAAGACTTGGGAATTGACATGATGAGTGCCAGCGCCCATAAGCTAAACGGTCCAAAGGGAATTGGTTTCTTATATATAAAAAAAGGTATTAAAATCAGATCTTTTATCCATGGAGGAGCCCAGGAAAGAGGCAGACGGGCAGGAACTGAAAATGTACCCAATGTTGTCGGCTTTGGCAAAGCAGTGGAGATTGCCATGGCTACCATGGAGGAAAGGACTAAGAAGGAAATACAGTTGCGGGATTATCTGATTAAACGGGTTTTAGCGGAAGTTCCCTATACCAGACTTAATGGCCACAGAACAATGAGGTTACCTAATAACGCTAATTTTAGTTTTCAATTTATAGAAGGTGAATCTCTGCTTATAATGTTGGATATGAGTAATATCTGTGCCTCTAGCGGTTCGGCTTGTACATCAGGCTCCCTAGATCCTTCCCATGTTTTACTTGCCATTGGTTTACCCCATGAAATAGCTCATGGATCTTTAAGGCTTACCTTAAGTGCAGAAAATACATTTGAAGAAATAGATTATACGGTAGAAAAAATCAAGGAGATTGTTGATAAATTAAGAATGATGTCTCCCTTGTATGAGGATTTTGTTCGCAGGAGATAATAAATTCGCTATAGTTGATACTATTTGATAAAGTGGAGGAAATATTATGTATACAAAAAAAGTAATGGATCATTTTACAAATCCAAGAAATATGGGTGAAATTGAAAATCCCAGTGCTGTTGGGACTGTGGGAAATGCCAAGTGCGGAGATATCATGAGAATGTATATGGATATAGATGACAATGGTGTAATTCGGGACGTAAAATTTAAGACCTTTGGCTGTGGTGCGGCAGTTGCCACAAGCAGTATTGCTACTGAACTAGTAAAAGGAAAGACTATAGAAGAAGCTCTTAAGGTTACAAATAAAGCTGTTGTTGATGCTCTTGATGGTCTTCCTCCGGTAAAGGTACACTGCTCATTGCTGGCCGAGGAGGCAATTCATGCGGCTTTATGGGATTATGCTGAAAAAAATGGCATTAAAATCGAAGGATTAAGAAAGCCTAAGTCTGATGTCCATGAACATGATGAGGACGAGCAAACTTATTAGATTGGAGTTATAAATGGATAAAGTGGTAGTCGGAATGTCCGGAGGAGTAGACTCCTCTGTGGCGGCATACCTTTTAAAAAAACAAGGGTATGATGTCATAGGTGTGACAATGCAAATATGGCAGGATGATGATGTTTGTTCCATATCGGAAAACGGTGGCTGCTGTGGCTTAAGTGCAGTAGAGGATGCAAGAAGAGTTGCTAATGTATTGGATATTCCACACTATGTTATGAACTTTAGGAAGGAATTTAAGGAAACTGTTATAGATTATTTTGTATCGGAATATATCATGGCCAGAACCCCAAATCCATGTATTGCTTGTAATAGATTTGTTAAATGGGAGGCCTTGCTTGCCAGATCCTTATCTATAGGAGCTTCCTATATTGCTACCGGACATTATGCTTCTATAACAAGGCTTGCAAACGGCAGATATGCTATAAAAAATTCAGTTACAGCCGCAAAGGATCAAACATATGCCCTGTATAATTTAACCCAGTTCCAGCTAGAACATACACTTATGCCTGTGGGAGCTTACTCCAAGGAAGAAATCAGGGCAATTGCTAAAGAGTTAAATCTTCCTGTAGCCAATAAACCGGATAGCCAGGAAATTTGTTTTGTTTCCAATAATGACTATGCAGGATTTATTGAGGAATATTTAAGCGATGAAGAAAACCGAAGGATTATAGAAGAAAAAAGAAGGCTTTATAAAAAAAGTATGGAAAAGTCCGGATATGGTTTTACCCCAGGTAATTTTGTAGATTGGAAGGGAAATGTACTAGGACAACATAAGGGCTTAGCTAACTATACCATAGGACAAAGAAAGGGGCTAAATCTAGCCCTTGGCAGACCGGTATTTGTTATGGAATTAAGACCTGAAACCAATGAGGTGGTTATCGGGGATGCAGACGATGTATATACAGATCGTTTTTATGCTAATAATCTTAATTTTATGGCCATAGAGGATTTAGAAGATGAGATGGTGGTATCAGCAAAAATCCGATATAGTCATAAAGGTGCTCCTTGTACCATTAAAAAAACAGCAAAAGATGAAGTGTTGTGTGTTTTTGACCAACCCCAAAGGGCAGTAACTCCGGGACAGGCGGTAGTATTTTACCAAGATGATTATGTTGTTGGCGGAGGAACTATACTGGGTAAAAGATAGTATAAAATAATAATAAATTAGTTCGAGTATAAAAAATCTATTGCTAAAAGTATTTTTTATACTCGAACTTTATTATCTATACAATATAGAAACTATAATTTAATCATATTAGGCTGACCCTCTTTAAAGATGGTATAATATTTATAACCTAGATTTTTAAGAAGGGCTTCTGCTTTATCAAAATCATAGCATAGATGTTGGGGTAAATGGGCATCTGATCCGATGGTAATTATCTCCCCCCCAAGTTCTTTATATCGCTTTAAAATCTCGGTTTTGGGATGGGGATGTCCAAGACCATACTTATATCCTGAAGTATTTACTTCAATCCCTTTACCGTGATTTAAAAGAGTCTTTAAGATTTCGTCTAAGACATCTTTATAGTAGGGATAGGAGTACTCTTGATACTTAATCTTACTGCTGGGGGCATAGCGGACCACATAATCTATATGACCGCATACATGAAAACCCTGATAAATCTCACAGCATTTTTGTATTTCCTCAAAACATTTTACTATCCCTTCCTCTTCGGTAATATTTTCCCAATATTGTGGATAATATGGATCCATTTGATTCACTATGTGGATAGATCCAATTATAAAATCAAAGGGAAATGAATTTATAAGTTTATACATAGAATCACTTATATGGGGCTGCATTCCAAGCTCAAGTCCAATAAGAATCTCAATCTGGGACTTATACTTTTCCTTCAATATCTGAAGTTTTTTTAGATAGTTATCTATATCAAATTGGAAGGAATAATCATATATTTTAGGATAATCATAGTCCATATGGTCAGTAAAGCATAGGGTTTTAAGGCCCAGCTTTATGGCCTTATCAATCATATCTTCCATCTTTGCTTTTCCGTCACTGGAAAAATTAGAATGAACGTGAAGGTCAGCGCAAATCATATTTTCCTCCTTAATCTATTCTACTTCCTTTATATCCGATATATCAGTATCTGCTATCATTGAATAATTAGTATGGTAAATGACAAAGCCAGGTTTTGAGCCACTGGGTTTTTTTATGTTTTTACGCTGGGTATAATCAATTTCTACTTTTTTTGAATCTCTGGCGCTGCTATAATAGGCTGCAAGCCTTGCTGCTTCCTCAAAAGTTTTATCAGGTAGTTTATCCCCACCGGATTTTACAATTACATGGGAGCCCGGAATGTTCTTGGAATGGAACCACCAATCCCCTCCGTCAGCCAGTTTGAAAGTAAGTTCTTCATTCTGATAATTATTTTTACCTACATAGATATGGTAACCGTCTGAGGAAATATAATGAAAAGGTTTGCTTTTTGCATTTTTTGATGATTTTTTTGACTTATCTGATTTATTGGAAATATGCTTCTTTTTAATATAGCCGTATTCCATCAGTTCTTTTTTTAATTCAGCTAAATCATCTTCATCAGTGGCAATTTCCAAGGAAGCACGAATAGATTTTAAATGCTCAATCTCATCCTTAGTTTCTTGTATTAAGGTGGTAAGAGCATCATAGGTCCTTTTTAATTTGTTATATTTTTCAAAATACCTTTTGGCATTTTCCATAGGTGTAAGGGTCTCATCAAGAGGAATTTTTATTTCCTCATCATTATTATAGTAATTAGGGGCAATTAGTTCTTTGGCATTGGGCTTTAGATTATAGCCATAAGCACTTATAAGTTCCCCGTAGACTTTATATTTGTCCCTTTTTTCGGTATCTTTAAGCTGTTTTACTTGTAAATCATATTTTTTTACGGCCCTTTCTATGGCATTTGCCACTAGTTTACGAAGGTCAGCGGATTTTTGCTGCATTACAGCTTGGGCATTTTTCTCAGCGTAATATGTCTCTAGCATTTTTGATGGAGATGATAATTCTTTAATATTATAATTATTATTCATATAGGAGCTTAGAGGAATACTGGAAAACTCCTTAGGGCCATGTTCTCCTATTACAATATGAGGATAGAATTTTTTCTCCTTAACCTCTTCTATGACCCTTTCAAAATTTCTAAAAAGGTGTAAACCCATGTCTTCACTAAGTGTCGAGGTAAAATCGTCAGAATAGATAGAAGCCCGATGGCAGATTTCATTAGCTATTAGGGGGCTGATGCCCGTAAGGCCTGTATAAAGGGCTTTTGATAAAGGCATTTGCTTATTTAATATATGCTCCTTAAAAGAAGGATAATCTATGGTAAGGGGGTCTAGTTTATGGATAGTTTGTGGAATGAAATATTCTCTACCGGGGAGGACCTCACGAACAGAGCTCATAAATTGATTGACCCGTTTAATGCTATCAATAATGGTCATGTTATGGTCGCAGAATATAATATTACTATGCTTGCCCATAAGTTCGATAATTAGATATTTAATCTTTAAATCACCCAGTTCGTCCATATGTTCTATTTTTATGGATACTATACGCTCTAAAGAAGGTTGGGTAATATCAAGAATTTTTCCGTTATTTAGATGCTTACGAAGCAACATACAAAAATTTGGAGCAGTCATGGGATTAGCCTTAGTGTTCTCGGTAAGATAAATTAAGGGCATGCCTGCCCCTGCCGAAAGAAATAATTTATAGTTAACTCTATCTTGTCCTTTTATACTAATAAGTAGTTCATCCTTTTCGGGCTGGGCAATCTTATTAATTCTTCCTCCCATAAGGGTAGATTTTAATTCCTCAACAATACTTGCAACTACAATTCCATCTAATGCCATAATAACCTCCGATATTTTGAATTACTGCTTTGGACATTATAGCATATTGAAGAAAAAATTAATATAGGTAAGAATATATAACATTTAAGGCTATTAATACAAATAAATGGTATTTAAGAATAAACTACCAGGTGCATTTATTTATAAGATGCTATATAATACATTTGTAACAAATTTAACATTTACGTAATAAAAGTTACAGTGGAGGCATTGTATGAATAAAAAGGTACGAAAGATTGCTGTTTGTTGTGCAGTAGGTTCATTGGCACTTATGGGAAGAGCAAAAACTGCATATGCAGCAGGAGAACCTGTTGCAGGTATAACAGTCTTAATAAATGATATTAGTGAAGATCCCAAAATGAATGCAGAAATAAATAATATTCTTCATCCTATAAAAAAGTATGGGAATATGGCAATAGCAGATGTTAATAATTATGTAAATATAAGAAGTCAAGCAAATACCAACAGTAAAATATTAGGCAAACTATATAGTAAGGGGACAGCTACAATTCTTGAGGAAGAGGGAGATTGGCTTAAAATTAAATCAGGAAGCGTAACTGGGTACATAAAAGCAGAATTTTTAATTACAGGTAGCAAAGTTTATGAGATGATAGAAGAAGTAAAAACTAAACTGGCTACCGTAAATGCCAACAAGCTGAATATCAGAACAAAAGCAGATATAAATTCTTCTATATTAACCCAAGTTCCTAATGGGGACAAATTAAAAGTAATAGAAGAAAGTGGAGAATGGATTAAGGTATCTACCGGAAATAAAGTAGGATATGTATCTGCTGATTATGTAGATATTAAAACTGATTTTCAGGAAGCCATTTCAATTGAGGAAGAACAAGAAAGAATAAGGCTTGAGAAGGAAAGGCAGCAAAAAGAAGAAAGTAAGGCGGTTTCCTCCCTAAGGCAACAAATTGTTAACTATGCTAAGCAATTTATAGGGAATCCATATGTATGGGGAGGAACCAGCTTAACAAGGGGGGCTGATTGCTCCGGCTTTACACAATCTGTATTTAAAAAATTTGGTATATATATTCCTAGAACATCCAGATCCCAAGCAGGCAGCGGGAAAAGAGTTTCTTTGGATAAAATCCAGCCCGGTGATCTGATATTCTACACTAAGAACGGAAGGATTAATCACGTAGTAATCTATATCGGGAACGGAAAAGTACTAGGGGCCGCAAGTAAAGAAGAAGGAATTGTTATTAAGAATTTAAACTATAGAAAACCATATAAAGCGGTAAGTTACATAAATTAGCATAGAATAAAAAAGCATGGATCTTATTAAGTATAGGATACATGCTTTTTGTTCACATTATATTTACAAAAGGTTCATAAAAAGTTCATGATACCTGGTACCCACAGAGGTTAACATTGTAGTGAAAGGAGGAGTTGTATGGAGCCAAAGAAATTATATCGTTCTTCTACAAATAAGATGATTTGCGGAGTATGTCAAGGAGTTGCTGAATATATAAATATTGACCCTACGGTGGTAAGGTTATTATGGGCCTTGGTTGGTTTAAGTGGAGTGGGAATAGTTTTCTACTTTATTGCAGCTATTATTATGCCGGTTAGATAAGTTTATAAAAATTAAATAAAAAATAGAAAACGAGGTTGTATTTTAACAACCTCGTTTGTATTTATGGCTATAATGTGATATATATATGTATTTATTGGACTTTTTCAATAATCTCAATTATCTGGTTTGCATCAAAGGGCTTTGTTAAGAATTCGGTAGCACCATATTTAACGGCATCAACCATTTTGTTTTTTTGTCCCGCTGCAGTTACCATAATAACTTTTGCATTCTTATCTATATTCATAATTTCCTTTAAAGCTGTAAGACCGTCCATAACCGGCATGGTTATATCCATAGTAGTTATATCGGGGCGAAGTTCTGCATATTTTGATATTGCTTCTTGACCGTTTAAAGCCTCGCCGATTACTTCGTGGCCGTTCTCAGTTAAGATACTTCTAAGGATTTTTCTAGACGTTCTGGAATCATCAACTATAAGAATTTTTGCCATATTTATACCCTCCTAATTTATAACAACCTTATGGTCAGTGACGACCAATAAGTCAGTTTGATTTCCGTTTATAATAATAGGTACAACATAAATATCACCATCAGAGACCAAAGTTTTGTTTTTGTTAAACTCCGGTGGTGTCATATCAATATGTATATCCTCTTTACTTAGTTTAGAGGCAAATAATCCGTTATTACAATTTATAAATTCGCAAACTGAATCAAAAGCATCCTCATCCATTGTAGTAAATTCTTCTTTAGCAAAGGGAGAGGCGATATCTAACAGGGCTTGATCCTCGCCGGCAAAGGCGACAAATAGTTCATGGTTTCCAACCAGTCGTTGATATGCGATTGAACGGAAGGGATAATTTTTTACGGTATACGCTTTTTTTAGAAGAATATTGTTATTAATAAAACGGATTATATTCCGTATAGCCAGAGTAATACATTCTCCGGTTAAGGGGATGTTTACATCGACAAATACCGGAATGATTCTATCAATATCACCAGACTTAAGCGCATCCAATTCCGTATCAGAAAAGCCGTAATCTTTTTTAAAATCTTCAATACAGGATTCAATTTCTTTCATGGACATTATATTGTTTTCCATAAGAGTTTGAATCAATCTCATATAAGGGTTTCCTTGAAGGTTTAACAGATAATTTACTTCCTCAGCCAGTAGATACCCTTTTTCGATTGCAATATCACCAAAACGGCGATCTTTTTGCTTTTGAATTTCATTAACTTCTTCGGCTTGTTTAGTAGTAAGCAATTTTTCAGAAACAGCAATAAACCCAAGTTTGGCACGGGAAGTTTTTTGCTGCAACATGATATCCTCATACTGCGATTGAGAAATTTTATTCTTTTCTAATAAGTAATCCCCAAAATAAAGCCCGAACATGATGTTTCTCCTTTCGTATCCTTAATTCTTCCCTACAACGCTTTATGGCAACTGGAAAGTGATTGGAGTTACATTACTCCTAATTTCATTTAAAATAATCCCTCTATATATAATATACAACAAAAATAAGAAAAATAATAGTACTTATTTGAAAAATATTCAACTTTTCTGTTAAAAAATAATAAAATACTTGCAATTTTGAAGAAAAAGTAAATTATTCTAACATATAAAATAGACAATATTAACAAAAATATTAAAACTAATATAAATTATACAATATTGTACACAATACTCTCAATATGGCTATTTATTACAAATTAATAATTTAATAACAAAAACAGATGACATTTATGTCCGCCTATGTTAAAGTATTGTTTAAGTTAAGAGAGGTTGGAGGTAACAATGAAAAAATTAGTCGACTTAATATCTGAGGATGTAAAAGAAGCATTTATTCAAAAAGGATATGATGAAAAATATGGGATAGTCACTACATCCAATAGGCCTGATCTTTGTCAATATCAATGTAATGGGGCTTTGTCGGCCGCAAGAGAATACAAAAAGGCACCTATAGTTATTGCAGAGGATATAGTGGAAGTATTAAAGGAAAATAGCCGCTTTAAAGAAATTACTGCAATTATGCCTGGTTTTATCAATATAACATTAAGTGATGAGTTTTTAGCAGAATATTTAAATAACATGAACAGAGAGAAAGATTTTGGTTGCGAGAAGGATTCTGCACCTAAGAAAATCATAATTGATTATGGTGGACCTAATATAGCAAAACCCCTTCATGTTGGTCATATGCGTTCTGCGGTAATAGGAGAAAGTTTAAAACGTATCTTCAAATTTATGGGAAATGAAGCTATCGGAGATGTACACCTTGGGGACTGGGGTACACCTATGGGACTTGTTATAGCAGAATTAAAAAGAAGAAAACCGGATTTAATTTATTTTGATGAATCTTATACCGGAGAATATCCAAAAGAAGCTCCCTTTACCATATCAGAACTTGAAGAGATTTATCCTGCAGCCAGTGCATATTCTAAGGAGAACCCTGAGTTTCGTGAAGAAGCAAAACAGATTACCTATTTAATGCAAAATGGTCATAGGGGTTATATGGCTCTTTGGAAACATATGCAGGATGTATCTGTAACAGATTTAAAGAAGATTTATGAAAAATTAAATGTATCCTTTGAACTTTGGAAAAAGGAAAGCGATGCTCAGCCATATATTCCTGATATGGTTAAGTATTTTAAGGATAATGGTTATGCAAGAATCAGCGACGGAGCTTTAGTAGTTGATGTAAAGGAAGAAACTGATACAAAAGAAATACCACCATGTATGATATTAAAGTCAGATGGTGCCACCCTGTATCATACAACTGACCTGGCAACTATTGTGGAGCGGATGAAGCTGTTTAATCCAGACCATATTCTATATATTACAGATAAAAGACAGGAGCTTTATTTTGAAACAGTATTCCGCTGTGCCAAGAAGACAAAGCTGGTAAATGAAAATACAAAACTTCAATTTATCGGTTTTGGTACTATGAACGGTAAAGATGGCAAGCCATTTAAAACAAGGGATGGTGGAGTTCTTCGTCTGGAATATCTGATTAAGATGGTAACCGATGAGGTTTACCGCAAAATAATGGAAAATCGTACTATGGAGGAAGAAGAAGCTAAGGAAGTGGCCTCAAAGGTTGGACTAGCTGCCTTAAAATATGGAGATTTATCAAATCAGGCTTCCAAGGATTATGTTTTTGATGTGGAGCGCTTTACTTCCTTTGAGGGTAATACCGGTCCTTATATTCTTTATACAATTGTTAGAATTAAATCTATTCTTGAGAAATTTAAACAAACAGGCAAAACTATAAATCCAGATTCAGATATCCTTCCCGCCAAATCATCTACAGAACGGGAATTAATGCTACAGATTACAAAATTCAGTGATATGATTCATGCTGCCTATGAAGAATTGGCACCCCATCGGATATGCCAATATATTTATGATTTGGCCGATAAGTTTAGCAGCTTTTATCATGAGACAAAGATTATATCTGAGGACTATGATGATAAGAGACAGGCATCCTTAATACTTATGATTAGCCTTGTAGAGGGAATATTACTGACTTGTATAGATCTTCTTGGATTTGAAGCACCTGACCGAATGTAAAATTTTAAGCTAAAGCGAGGTAGCCAAAATTCCCATAAATAAGGGATTGGTCCCTCGCTTTATATATAATAAAGTCTTATTGTATAGGAGGCATTATGTATCGGCTAATTTCAAAATTAGTAGTATATAAGAAACTTGGTAATAACAGCCTTTTGCTAAAGCTGGCAGATATAATTAAGGAATATGATTATCTGACAGAAAGGGAAAATCCTAGGCAAATCAGCAAAATAGATAGGGAAAATATTATATCCAGGATATATTCCCTTATTAATGAGCTTTTAGATATGGCAACCCTTTATGGTTTTAATCATAATTTATGGCAGGATTACCTGGCATACCTGCTTATCACCATGGAAAATCCTTTTAGCATAACTTGTGAAAAAGTAGGTGCTAGGGAGGGGACTGTTAATATTTTTGCCAAGGGAGATTTTAAGATTTTTAAAAAATTGTTTGATTATGATTTTACCCCTTTAGAAGAGGCATTAGATATAAATTGCTTTTCTATAATAACTAATTATAAGGCTATAGAAAAAAGCAGCACAAGTTATAATAAAAATGTCAGCAAAAAAGTTAGGATGATTAGTAATCGTATAGCAACTGCCAAAGATGAGGAAGAGATTTTTAAGATTGTAACTGATTTTTATAGGGATTATGGGGTGGGAAAGTTAGGACTAAATAAGGCTTTTCGTATATCTAAGGATGAAGGAAAGCTTGAAATCATCCCCATAACAAATACACAAGAAGTCAGGCTTTCTGATTTGATAGGATATGAATTACAAAAAAAGAAACTGCTTGATAATACCAAGGCATTTGTAGAAGGAAGAAAGGCCAATAATGTCCTATTATTTGGGGACAGTGGTACGGGAAAATCTACATCTGTAAAAGCAATCCTTAATGAGTTTTATGAAATGGGACTTAGAATGATTGAAATCTATAAGCATCAGTTTAAAGATCTTTCATCAGTTATTTCTATGATTAAGAATCGAAATTATAAATTTATAATTTATATGGACGATCTTTCTTTTGAGGAATTTGAAATAGAATACAAATACCTAAAAGCAGTGATAGAAGGAGGCTTAGAAAACAAACCTGATAATGTACTTATATATGCCACATCTAATCGCAGGCATTTGATACGGGAAACTTGGAATGACCGCTTAGATATGGAACATAAAGAGGATATCCATCGGTCAGATACTATGGAAGAGAAGTTATCCTTAGTAGAACGTTTCGGAATTACTATTAATTACTCCTCACCTTCTAGGAAGGAGTATTATGAAATTGTAAAAGAGCTGGCTAAAAGGGAGAAAATTGATTATCTTACAGAGGATATGCTTTTATCTGAAGCTACTAAGTGGGAGCTTAGAAACGGTGGTTTATCGGGAAGAATGGCCCAGCAGTTTATTAATTATCTGGCAGGTAAACACTAAGGTAACTTTGTAACTTATGATAATAAAGATATAGTTAGTTTTATATTAGCTTAAAGATAATAGACAATTTGCTAAGTATGAGAGGGGCGAATATATTGATTACTTTAATTAAGAACGGATATGTGGTTGACCCGGCATCAGCCAGAGAGGGGAAGTTTGATATTTTAATAAAAGATGACCGGGTATTAAAGGTTGAAGCAAATATAAAACCGGATGATTATAAAATAAAAGTGGACAAAGTAATCGAGGCAGGTGGAAAATTTGTAATGCCGGGATTTATTGACCTCCATGTTCACCTTAGGGAACCGGGATATGAGTATAAGGAAACCATATTAACAGGTTCATTGGCGGCAGCTTGTGGAGGCTTTACCACAATCTGTGCCATGCCAAATACCAATCCGGCTTTAGATAATCCCGACACCCTTAAATATGTTTTTGATCAGGCAGAAAGAGGATTAGTAAACATATATCCTATTGCCGCCATTACCAAAGGCCAGGAAGGAAGAGAACTAAATAATATTGCAGAACTGGTTAAGGCCGGGGCTGTGGCCATAAGTGAAGACGGCAAATCGGTTATGGATACACTCCTATATTATAAGGCCATGGAAGAAGCTGCTAAGATTGGGGTTTCGGTATTTGCCCATTGTGAGGATAAATCCCTTGCAGCAGATGGGGTAATGAATGCGGGAGAAAAAGCAGATGAGCTGGGCCTACCGGGTATTAGTAATGCAGTAGAAGATATTATTACTGCCAGGGATGTTTTGATGGCAAAAGAAACCGGTGCTAAGCTTCATCTTTGCCATTGTTCAACCAAAGGCAGTACCTTTATATTGGATATGGCAAAGCAGAAGGGAATTAATATTACAGGTGAAACTTGTCCCCATTACTTTACCTTATCTGATAAGGATATACCGGAAGATGACGCAAACTATAAGATGAATCCCCCCCTACGTAGTCCCGAAGATGTGGAAGCTATAAAGAATGCTCTTAAAAATGATATCCTAGATGTAATTGCTACGGACCATGCCCCTCATTCTATGGAAGAAAAGGAAGAATCCATGTTGAAGGCTCCCTTTGGAATAGTTGGCCTTGAAACCGCATTTTCTATTACATGGACAGAGCTGGTTAAGACGGGTATATTAAGCTATAGGCAGCTGGTGGAAAAAATGAGTCTTAATCCTGCTAAAATCCTTAATATTGACAGGGGCTGTATCGGTGAAGGTTCTGTAGCTGATATAGTAATTATAGATCCGGATAAGGAGTATACCATTGATAAAAATGAATTTTTCTCTATGGGTAAAAATACTCCTTTTCATGGCAAAAAGGTTTATGGAAAGGTATTATACACAATAGTTTCAGGTCAGGTAAAATATGAATATGCAAATAGTTAAATATAAAATCGGAGGTTAATTATGATAAATAAACTAATCCAAAGAATAATTAAGTTGGAAGCACCTATTGTAGTTGGACTAGATCCCATGCTTTCATATGTACCCCAACATCTGCTGGCACAAGGATATAAAGAAAAGGGTGAAAATCTAGAAGGGGCAGCTGAGGCCATATGGCTTTATAATAAGGGAATTATAGATGCCATATATGATTTAGTGCCTGCTGTTAAGCCGCAGATAGCTATGTATGAGCAATTTGGCATTGAAGGATTAAAGGCATATACAAAAACCATAGATTATGCTAAGCAAAAGGGCCTTATTGTAATAGGTGATGTAAAAAGAGGAGATATAGGATCCACCTCAGCAGCATATGCTACGGGGCATTTGGGAAAGGTAACTATAGGGGATAAGGATTATAGAGGCTTTGACGAAGATTTTATAACAGTGAACCCTTATCTTGGTTCCGATGGAATTATCCCCTTTATTGATGTATGTAAGCAGGAAAAGAAAGGACTCTTTATTCTTGTAAAAACATCTAATCCCTCCAGCGGAGAATTTCAAGATCAGCTTATTAAGGAAAGACCCTTATATGAGCTGGTAGGAGAACAAGTAGCAAAATGGGGAGATCTATTTATGGGGGATAGCTACAGTTATATCGGTGCTGTGGTAGGTGCCACATATCCCGAAATAGGTAAAGAACTTAGAAAACTTATGCCAAAGACCTTTATACTGGTGCCAGGTTACGGTGCTCAAGGAGGTAAGGCAGAAGATTTAAAATATTATTTTGATAAGGACGGCTTAGGAGCAATAATAAATTCCTCTAGAGGAATTATAGCCGCCTATAAGCAGCCTAAATATGAGGCATATAAAGAAGAAGCCTATGCAGATGCTTCAAGACAGGCAGTTTTAGATATGAAAGAAGATTTAAAAAAAGCATGGGTAAAAAATTAAAAATCCTTAGGTAAAATTATGCTAGTGTAAAATAAGCTGCTCCAAAATGTTAACTAAAAAACATTTTGGGACAGCTTTTTTTGCTTGATAGTATTAGCATTTTTCCGGTTCTGGATATTCTGTACCGAAGGTATCTACGGTTACAGTCTTCATAATCTGAGGTTCTAGGGGCATATCGGAATAATCAGTTTTGGTCTCGGCTATTTTATTCACCACATCCATACCTTCAATTATTTTACCGAAAGCAGCATAGGATCCGTCTAAATGAGGGGCATCCTTATGCATAATAAAAAATTGGGAACCGGCCGAATCAGGCCTTTGGGATCTGGCCATGGAGATTACTCCTGCTTGATGTTTAAGATTGTTTTCAAAATTATTGTAGGTAAACTCACCTTTAATGGAGTATCCAGGTCCCCCGGTACCGTTGCCATCCGGATCGCCACCCTGTATCATAAATCCCCGGATAACCCTGTGGAAGGTTAATCCGTTATAAAAACCTTTGTTTACCAGAGAGATAAAGTTATTAACGGTATTGGGAGCAATCTCAGGATATAATTCCAGTTTCATAATATCTCCGTTTTGCATTTCAATTGTTACTATTGGATTCATCTTAGCCATAATTGTCCTTTCTACATAGGTTATTTGGTCCGTCCATGTATGCTGACGGTGGTAATATAACATAATCTAAACTTTTTTGTCAAGGTTAGGTAAAAATTAAATTAAGAATTTTATAAACCTTTATTAAGACCTACTTATTATATCAGATAATTGTACACGGTATCAATTAAATATATATTTACAATTAAGTAATATATTTACTATAATATAAAATAAATGGGATAGTGTAAAATAACCAATATGGAGGGTACATAATCATATCTCCATATCAATACCGGATACCAAGTCTTGTCTACCTTTACTAAATGAGCTATCACCTTATATGACTTCTTTTGAGGTGTTACAAGGAACCATGGATGATGCTTTTCTTAATATTACAGGAAAGCAGCTGGGAAAAGCTTTTAAGGAGGATAATCAGTATGATGGCACTGACTGCAATAGTTAAAAGAAATCTTTTAGTTTATCTAAAAGACAAGGAAAACGTTTTTTATACATTTCTATCCATGATTATAATAATAATATTAATGCTTCTTTTTATGGGGGATATGAATATAGAAATTGTTAAAGGTGTTCTTTCGGATATGGATGTTTTCATGGAAGAAAATCCCCTACCTGAGGAATATCTGTTACCCGGTACAAGAAATCCTTCCCTTGACGAAGCAAATGTAAGAAACTTGGTTTTATCATTAGTAATAGCAGGTATTACCATAGTAAATGGAATATCCGCCTCAATGGGAATGCTTAGTATGATGAGCTGGGATGAGGAGAGCGGAAGATTGGCCAGTTACTACGTGTCACCGATTTCAAGGTTTGTTTTAGTATCGGGATATATTATTTCAGCTGCTTGTTTAAGTTTTATATTCAGTACTGTTACCTTGGCGGTTTCTGAGATTATATTATTACTTACAGGAGGAGTTATGCTGTCATTTACCCAGATACTAAAGGTTTTGGGATTAATTTTACTTAATGGCTTTTCCACCACATCATTTTTGTTCTTTATTACCGGTTTTGCTAAAACAAGGAGTGCCTTTAATGGGATAGCTAACTTTGTTCACATTCTGTCGGGATTTGTCACAGGCATGTACATACCTATAGGCATGATGCCTGAAATTGTTAGAAATTTTCTTGTATTTATACCTATGACTGAGCTAAGTGCATGGTTTAGGAAGGTATTTACCAAAGAAGCTCTACATAACACCTTTGCCGGACTTCCTAAGGAGGCAGTAGCTGAGTATGGTGAGATAACAGGCATCAGTTTGAAAATAGGTGATACAAGTATAAGTGCCTGGATGCAATTTGCCTTGATACTGGGCAGTGGAATTATATTTATTCTTCTGTCTTCTTTAATGATGAGAAAGAAAAATGTTAGGGACAGATAGTTAAAATTTTTCTATGGTATATTCTATGGTATATACTTAATTTGATTAAAAATAAATCGGCTTTTAGGTATTGCAGGTATCCTACGTAAGCTATAGCTTAAATCTTGTAAGGGAACATTATAGGATAAATTCTTTGCCATAAATTCCATAGCGGTTTTTAACAGCATAATTGTAAGCCATTCCCCGGGACAGCGGTGGCCCTTTTCTAGGTCTCCCCCTCCTTGGGGAATAAAATCATAAGGATTACCGTCCCTAAAAGAAAAGCGAGAAGGGTTAAATCTATAGGGTTTTTCCCATATACGCCGGTCATGGTTGCTTCCGTATATATCTAAAAAGACTAAGGAGCCTTTTTTGAAATAATGCTTACTGTAAAGAAAATCATTTTTCACTTTTGCTCCTAAAAATGGGGCAAAGGGAAAATAGCGCCTTATTTCTTGGGCAAACATATGGGAGTAGTTTAGCTTTCCTTTAACAAGCTTTTCCTTGCACCGGGGATATTTATAAAGTGCCAGTGCTCCAAAGGTAATATAGGTTGCAATAGCTGTAATAGGCCTTAAAATATTAATTAATTCAATAGCTGCTAATTTTGCATCCAATAACCTTCCGTAGGGATCCCTATAAAATGCAATACGAAAAAGGGCAGAATCGTAGGGGACAATAATCTTTTGCTGTCTTACCTTTGTTATTATATCTTTCATTTTACATTCGGTTCGAATCCGGGCAAGTCTACCTTTATAATACCTAGGTCCCACTGCACCAAAGGCATCAACCATGGCTGTTAAATCTTTAGCTAAAGCCTTAACATCTGTTTTTTTAATGGGGATCCCTGACCATATACAAGCTCCGTGACAAAGGATGGCGGCTGCTTCATCAAAAAGAATTAAGGTATCATTATGGGACCAAGTTTTGGCATAGCTTTTCCATAATTTTTTCATGATTCTATTTAGATCTTCAATTTTATCAATTTCCATAATGGATAAAAAAAGCCTCTTTCTATGCCTATGGGATATTCCATCCATGGTTTGAATGGCATTCTTTCCAAAAAGGGTTTTTTGTATTCTTTTTGGTAAGGCTCCTTTTCTAGTCATAAGCTGGTTATTATAGAATATTTCTGCAGCATCGGAACCGGTCATACATACTACCTTTTTACCCATTATACGGGTAACAAATAAATCAGATTTATATTTTTTACATCTGTTTGGAATAAACATATAGCCTTCCATAAGAAGCCTAAGGGTACTGTCCGGAAATGTTTTTTGAGGTATTCTTGAACATTTGGTCATGGCAAATCTCCTATAATATGAAAATTATGAAAAAATCTTATATATAGTATTGTGAATCATGGATAGCTTCTTTATACTTGTATTTTGAATAGTGCTTGATTATAATGAATAGAAAATGGATCTATAGTCAAAGAAAGGATAGATTTATCGTGGGAAAAGTATATACCTTTAGTATAAGAACACCGCAAAGTACAGCTATGGTTGATATAAGCTCAAAAGTTCAGGAGGCGGTAAGTAAGAGCCAGGTTAAGAATGGTCTTTGCCTTGTATTTATCCCCCATACAACAGCGGCAGTTACAATTAACGAAAATGCAGATCCGGATGTTGTTAGGGATTTCTTAATGGAGATTAATAAGGTAATACCCTTTAATGACGGCTATCTTCACATGGAGGGAAATTCTGCTGCCCATATTAAGGCCAGCTTAATGGGTTTTTCTGAAACCATTATTATAGAGGATTCTAGGCTGCTACTTGGAACATGGCAGGGTATATATTTGACAGAATTTGACGGTCCTAGGGTACGTAAGGTTCATGTAAAGATTATTGAGGGATAAGTTAAAATTGGACTTTGATATACAGATTTATAAGAAGGAGAAAATCAATGTCAGCTGCTATAAAGAAAAAAAGCAAGGTAATACAAAATGAAAGAATTGAAGAGGGAATATATGATTTGTGGCTTAAAGCAGAAGAGATGGCCTCTATAGCCAGACCCGGACAATTTGTATCACTGTATTGTAAAGAAGGAGGAAGGCTGTTACCAAGGCCAATTAGCATATGTGAGATAGATAAAAAAACCGGTAAAATTCGTTTGGTTTATCGTGTACTGGGAAAGGGAACTAAAGAAATTGCCCATCTTAAATCCGGAGACTTAATTGACTGCCTAGGCCCCTTAGGTAACGGCTTTAATCTTGAAGGAAAAAAGGCCTTAATAATAGGGGGAGGTATAGGAATACCACCCTTATTTGAACTGGCAAAACAATTAGACTGTGAGAAAAATATTGTTCTTGGATATAGAGATATCACTTTTCTAAATAAAGAATTTGAAGCCTTAGGAGATGTATATATATCTACCGAAGACGGAAGTGCAGGAACTAAGGGGAATGTACTGGATGTAATAAAAAAATATAAGCTTACGGCTGATATTATATATGCATGCGGACCAAGCCCAATGCTTAAGGGGGTAAAGGAATATGCCACCATTAATAATATAAAAGCCCAATTGTCCTTAGAAGAGAGGATGGCATGCGGTATCGGAGCTTGTCTTGCTTGTGTGTGCAAATCCACTGAAATAGACCATCATACCAAGGTGAATAATAAAAGGGTATGTAAGGAAGGTCCAGTATTTTATGCAGATGAGGTAGTATTATAATGGAAAATAAAAAAATAAATTATGATAATGAAAAAAATGTTAATATAGATGATAAAACTATGTTAAAATTAAATACAAAAGTAAATATAGGAGGCATCACATTTAAAAATCCCGTAACCACAGCTTCCGGAACCTTTGGTTCCGGGATGGAATATAGGGATTATGTAGATTTATCAAGGCTAGGTGCTGTTACCACAAAGGGAGTGTCACTTAAGCCCTGGCCGGGAAATCCCACACCCAGAGTGGCTGAAACTTATGGTGGTATGTTAAATGCCATTGGCCTGCAAAATCCAGGTATAGATGTATTTATAGAAAGAGATCTTCCTTTTTTAAGATCTTACGATACCAAAATAATAGTAAATGTGGTAGGTAAAACCCCTGAGGAATATTGTGAGGTTGTAGAAAGATTATCTGATTGTGATGTGGATATGCTGGAGATTAATATATCCTGTCCTAATGTAAAAGAGGGGGGAATTGCCTTTGGCCAGGATCCCGGCCGTGTTGAGGCAATTACATCTCAAGTAAAAAGATATGCCAAAAAACCCATTATCATAAAGCTAAGTCCCAATGTTACGGATATTGCAGAAACTGCAAAAGCTGCTGAAGCAGGAGGGGCTGACGCTCTATCATTAATTAACACCTTAACCGGTATGAAAATTGATATAGAAAGAAGAACATTTTTACTTGCCAACAAAACCGGAGGTTTATCTGGACCTGCCATTAAGCCAGTTGCAGTCCGTATGGTTTACCAAGCGGCCTCTGCGGTAAAAGTTCCCATCATAGGCATGGGGGGCATAATTGAGGGGGAGGACGCCTTGGAATTTATTATGGCCGGTGCCACTATGGTGGCCGTAGGTACGGCAAATTTTATTAATCCAAGGGCAACTTTAGATGTATTAGATGGTATAAAATCCTATATGGTAAGGAAGAATATAAAAGATATAAATGAATTAATCGGTTGTGTAAAATAATAAGGGCTGGATTAGTATCGGAGGTTAAAAATGGAGCAATATAAAAAAGAATTTATTGAATTTATGGTTGACTGCGGAGTTTTAAAATTCGGAGATTTTGTAACTAAGAGCGGAAGAAAGACCCCATTTTTTATAAATACCGGATTTTATCGGACCGGCAGCCAGCTTCGTAAGCTGGGTGAGTATTATGCCAGGGCAATAAATGAGAAATTTGGTTTAGACTTTGATCTTTTATTCGGTCCTGCATATAAGGGGATACCTTTAAGTGTTGCTACATCTATGGCTGTTAGTGAGCATTATAATAAGGATGTAAGATACTGTTCCAATAGAAAAGAGATAAAGGATCATGGGGATAAAGGTATTTTACTGGGTTCTCCAATTAATGACGGTGACAGAATTATTATTATAGAGGATGTAACAACAGCCGGTACATCCATCAAGGAAACTATGCCCATATTAAAGTCACAGGGTGATGTAAATGTACTGGGGCTGGTTGTATCTGTAGACAGAATGGAAAGAGGCCAGGGTACAAAAAGTGCCTTAAAGGAGATTGAAGAAACTTACAAAATATCCACTACAGCCATTGTAACTATGGCTGAGGTGGTGGAGCATCTGTATAATAAGCCTTATAAAGATAAAATTATTATAGATGACAAGTTAAAGGAGGCAATTGATAAGTATTATCAGCAGTATGGCCCTAAGAATTTATAAGTCAAGGAGGAGATGTAATCATGATGGAAAAAATCTATAAAACGATGAAATCCGTAGGAGTCTGGAATCTGGTGTTAGGTATCATTTTTATTCTATCGGGCTTGGCAGCAGGTACATTTTTAATTGTTAATGGGGCAAAACTCTTAAAGAAAAAATCAGATCTCTTGTTCTGATTATAAATACTAAAAAATTAAAACAAACAAAGGATATGAGGAATTTTCATGCTGACACGAGATTTTTATTATGACTTACCGGAGGAACTTATTGCTCAAGATCCTCTGAGGGATAGATCCGGCTCAAGGCTTTTGGTTCTAGATAGGCATACTGGAGAGTATGAGCATAGAATATTTAAAGATATTAGTAAATATTTAAAGGCAGGGGATTGCTTAGTACTTAATAATACCAAGGTGATTCCTGCCCGGCTTATAGGAGAAAAAGTAAGTGGTCACTCCCCTGATAATAATAGCCCCGGTGCAAGAATCGAACTTTTATTATTAAAAAGAAAAGAAAATGATATCTGGGAGACTTTAGTAAAGCCGGGAAAAAAAGCAAAGCCCAAAACCAAGATTAGTTTTGGCAATGGACTTCTTATGGGAGAAATTCTAGATATAGTGGATGAGGGCAATCGTTTGGTTAAGTTTTCTTATGATGGAATTTTTGAAGAAATTCTTGATCAGTTGGGAGAAATGCCCCTGCCTCCATATATTACCCATAAGCTAGAAGATAAGAACAGGTATCAGACCGTCTATGCAAGGTATGAAGGATCTGCGGCGGCTCCTACGGCAGGACTGCATTTTACAGAAGAATTGCTAGAAGAAATAAAAAAAATGGGTGTTGAAATTGCTTATGTAACCCTACATGTTGGGCTGGGAACTTTCCGTCCCGTTAAGGTGGAGGATATAAGCCAGCACCATATGCACTCTGAATATTATCAGATTTTACAAGAAGAGGCTGATAAGATAAATAAGGCTAAGAAAAAGGGCGGCAGAATTATCTGTGTGGGAACTACAAGCTGTAGAACTTTAGAATCCTCATCTGATGAGGATGGTTATCTAAGGGCAGGCAGCGGAGACACTTCAATTTTTATCTATCCCGGATACAAGTTTAAGATTATGGATGGACTGATTACAAACTTCCATCTGCCGGAATCAACCCTTTTAATGCTGGTATCTGCCTTTGCGGGAAGAGAGCATATCTTAAGGGCATATAATGAGGCCGTTAAAGAGCGTTATCGCTTCTTTAGTTTTGGTGATGGTATGTTAATTATCTAGGGGTATTGACTTTTTTTAATAAGTCAGTTAAGATATGAAAAACGAAAAATAAATAAAGATAAAAACTGTGAAGGTGAATAAGTAGGGTATTCCTTCCCCACAGAGAGGATGTGTCATCGGCTGAAAGCATATCCGGGGTTCAGGCTTATCTCGAATTTCGGCACCGGAGTTGCCTTTAAGATATCGGCTATATTAGCTTGATAAAAGAAAGGCCGGATGTTTCCGTTATAACATACAAGGAGTCTTTAAAGCTAAAACAGGCTATAAAGGCTTAAACTTGGGTGGTACCACGATGCTCTCGTCCCTATGGAACGGGAGTTTTTTTATTATATTTTATTATGATTTCTTTTATAATTTTAGAATAAATAAGGAGGAAATGTAATGTTAGAAAACCTGGAAAGAATTAAGCAGCAGTTTCATGAAGAACTAAGTGCAGTTAATTCAAAGGGAGAATTGGAGAAAATCAGAGTATCCTTCCTGGGAAAAAAAGGCTTAGTGACACAGGAGCTGAAAAATCTCCGTAATTTAACACCGGAAGAGAAAAAAACAGCCGGTATGCAAGTAAATAAGCTAAAGAGTGATATAGAAGAGGCAATAGTTGAATATCAAAAAACTTTGGAAGAGAAAGAATATCTACAGGAAATTGAAAATGCCGAAAGATATGACTTTACAATACCAAGCAATAGGGAGCGGGGAACCCTTCATCCTATAACTATCGTTCAAAAACAGATTGAAGATATATTTAAGACCATGGGCTTTATTATTGAGGACGGCCTTGAGATACAGACAGAATATAATAATTTTGAGGCAGTAAATATACCCAAGAATCATCCCGCTAGGGATATGCAGGATACCTATTATCTGGATAACGGACAGATATTAAAGACCCATACATCAGCGGCCCAAAATACCATTATGAGAAAATATGGGGCTCCCAAGAAGGGTGAACCCTTAAAGGTTCTCTTTCCCGGCAGATGCTTTAGAAATGAGAATATAGATGCCAGCCATGAAAATACTTTCTTCCAGTTGGAGGGAATGATGATAGGTGATGACATCTCCATATCCAATCTTATTTATTTTATGAAGGTATTACTGTCAGAAGTATTTGAAAGGGATGTTAAGGTGCGCCTAAGACCCGGCTTCTTCCCCTTTGTAGAACCCGGTTTTGAACTGGATATTAATTGTGCTATCTGTGAAGGAAGCGGATGTCCTACATGTAAGAATTCAGGATGGCTTGAGCTTCTGCCTTGCGGCATGATTCATCCCAATGTATTAAGTATGGGTGGAATAGATCCGGAGCGTTATACGGGATTTGCCTTTGGTCTAGGTCTTACAAGGCTTGCTATGATGAAATATAATATCAAAGATATTCGTCTGTTTAACAGCGGTAATTTGAAGCAGCTAAAGCAGTTTACCAGATAGGAGGGAATCGTAATATGTTAATTTCAATGAATTGGATATCAGAATTTACAGATCTAAGCGGTGTGGATATAAAGGAATTAATCAATCGTTTTACTTTATCTACCGCTGAAGTTGAAGATATATATGAGATGGGTAAGGACATTAAAGATGTGGTAGTGGGAAAGATTATCGAAGTTAAGGATCATCCCAATTCTAAGAAACTTCATATAGTTAAGGTGGATATAGGTACAGAAGTAGTAGAATGTGTATGTGGTGCCCCCAATGTATTTGAAGGAGCTGTGGTACCCTTTGCTAAACTGGGAGGCCGGGTAGGAGATTTGGAAATTAAGGAAGTTTCCATCGCCGGAGTTGTCAGCCGGGGTATGTGCTGTTCTGAAAAGGAACTGGGAATAAGTGATGATAATTCCGGACTTATGATTTTAGATGATAACTATGCCCTAGGATGCGACATTAAGGAATTTATGCAACTGGATGATATAGTCTTTGAAGTAGATAACAAATCTCTTACAAATCGTCCGGATCTTTGGGGCCATTATGGAATAGCCAGGGAGATTGCAGCCCTTAACAAAAGGCCCTTAAAACCTTTGGAACTGGTAGATTCCAGTGTTTATAAAAGCTTAGCTCCCATAGATTTAAAAGTGGAGGATACAGAAAGGGTATACCGTTTTAGCTGTATTTCCATGGATAATATAACAAAAAAGAAATCCCCCATTAATATGAGAATTCGTCTGACATACTGTGGTATGAGGCCAATCAATCTTCTTGCGGATCTTACCAATTACCTGATGATGGAGATTGGTCAGCCTATGCATGCTTATGATAATAATAAGGTAAAGGAGATTAGGGTAAAAACCTTTAATGAACCTATTAAATTCTTACCCTTAGACGGGGTATCAAGAAAGATAGATACAGATACCTTAATGATATGCAACAGTAAAGAACCTATTGGTATAGCAGGTATTATGGGTGGAGAATTATCCTCCATATCCGATGATACATCCTCTGTATTATTGGAGTCTGCTAATTTTGACGGGACCTCTGTTCGTAAATCAGCAACCAGGCTTGGGCTTAGAACCGATGCCAGTTCCAGGTATGAAAAGACCTTAGATCCGGAAATGACCACAGTGGCCATAGAACGTTTTATGAAGTTATTAATGGATATTGATCCGGGGGTAAAGGTTACTTCAAGCCTTACAGATTCCTATGTAAAACGTTATGATAAGATTACCATTGATTTTGATAAGGCTTATGTGGATAAATACACCGGTATTGATATATCTGCCGATATGATGGAAGAAACTTTGACTGCTCTTGGATTTGATGTTAAGAGACAGGGTGACAATTTCAGCGTAGGGGTACCTTCTTGGAGGGCAACTAAGGATGTTACTATTAAGGCTGATATTGTAGAAGAAATAACTCGTATTTATGGATATGATAATTTTGAGGTTTACTCCACAAAAAGCCTTCTTACACCGGTTAGGCAAAGTGTAGAAAGGGACAATGAATATAGGATAAAAGTTCTTTTAGCAGATAAATATGACATGAATGAAGTTCATAGTTATATCTGGTATGAAAGTAAGTTAAATAAAGAATTAGGCATTCATACTGAGCCCAATATCAGGATTATCAATTCTGTGACTGCAGAAAATGACACAATTCGTTCTACAATTATTCCAAGTCTTTTGGGATTTGTATATAAGAATGTAGATACTACTCCTGAAATGGGAATGTTTGAAATAGGCCGTGTTGCTGACGGGCTAAAAAGTGACGGCTTATGTAATGAGAAGAAACGCTTAGGTATTGTAATTGCCAGCAAAATTCTTAGTGAAAAAGAAGTATTCTTTAAGCTAAAAGAAGCTATCAGTCAGGTAATACTGGATATAAAAAATATTGCTCCTAAATTTGTAGAGAATAATGAAATTAATAAATATAATTATGTACATCCGGTAAATTCTGCAGGTATCTGTTTGCAGGACCAAGAAATCGGATACTTCTCAGTCTTAAATCCTAGAATAAGGAATAATATTGACAAGAAGTTAAATGTTGCTTTTGCAGAGATAGATATAGATGATATGGAGAAAGTAGCCGCACTTCCTCTACAATATAAGGAAATATCTAAATATCCCGGTGTGACTGTAGACTTAAGTCTCCTTGTAGATAAAAATATGCAATATGAAACACTGGCCGGATATATTAATGAGTATTCTTGCGATTACTTAAATAAATATTATTTTGTTGATTTATTTGAAGATGAAAAACTTCTTCCCGGTAAGAAAAGTGTAACAGTCCGCTTTGAATTTATATCCATGGAACGGACCTTAGAAGGTCATGAAATTCAGGATATGGTAGACGGACTATTGGAATTACTTAATAGTAAAGATATAAAATTAAGATAGGAATAATAAAGCTGGTCCCTGTATAAAAATTTCCTGAAAGGGTGAGGAAATGATTAAACATATAGGGACCAATTCTATTGAAACAATCCGTCTAATACTTCGCAGATTTCAAGTTGAAGATACCTATGATATGTATAAAAACTGGGCCAGTGATATAGAAACCTTAAAGTTTCTTCCCTGGGGACCTCACAGGGATGTGAAAGTTACCTATAGTCGTATTTTAAGTATAGTGTCCAATTATAATAAAGAAAATGTATACAATTGGGCCATATATTTAAAATCTCAACAAGAAGTAATCGGTTCAATAAGTGTAGAGATAACCAATGATAAAGAAGAAAGCTGTGAGATTGGATATTGCATAGGAAAAGCCTTTTGGGGCAGGGGGATAATGCCTGAGGCTTTGCGGGCAGTTATGCATTATTTGTTTTATGAGGTTGGATATAGGAAAATTATTGCCAGGCATGATGTCTTAAATTATGCTTCCGGCAGGGTAATGGAAAAAGCCGGAATGAAGTTTGATAAGATTATATATAATGTAGGCCGCAGGCGTGACGGAAGCATATATGATGTGGCCATATATGTAAAGAATTTTGACGGTTTATTATATAAGTAATTTTTGTAATTAATTTCTTTGTCATGATAGATTCCACATGGTATAATGAAAATATAAGCGAATTATAGGGTTTACTGAAGAAAAAGATTGAAATAGGGAGAATAAAGTGATCTGATAAAATGGGCTGAACTTGAAATTTATAGTAAGGGGTTAGGGGATATAAATACCGAATATACAGGCAGATGGATTTTTAACTGGGGTCTTAACAATAATAAAGCAGAAGAAAATCTTCTTATAAAGTGGGCTGAAGCAGAAATTGAAGAGGATATACAAAATGCCGGCCAGCCTCAGACTCCCTATACTGCCCGGTGGATTTATGCTTATGGTCTTAAAAGCGGTAAGGCCAATGCTAACCTAATCTTTAAATGGATCCGTTTGGAGATGGAACTAAACAATATTGAACCTGCCCATAAGGAATATACGGTATTATGGCTTCTTGATTATGCCCATATGATGCTTTTGGATGAGAGAAGTTATTGGAACTGGCTAATAGGGGTTGAGATGGAACTAGGCAAGGTGGAACAGGCTTATTATCATTGTAAGGAGGCAATATTAAACCATGATATACATGGTTTGTTTGCCCTAGTTCAAGGGGAAAGGGGCATCCTTGATGATAATGAGGAAGGCATGGAGTATCTACTTCATATGGCTACAGCAAAGGAAAGCCCCTTTGGCTTATACTGCTTATATCTTTGTGATATATTGTACAGAGATGGGCAGCAGGCTAAGGAAATATTGGAGAGATTTTATAGCCTAAACGGAGAACTAAGTGAATATGAAAGCAGAGGATATTTGAGGTTTTGGAATAATAAAGTTTGTAATTAATTTATTATATTTTCAAAGGAATGGTTTTAGATATGAAGTTACATAATAGTAAAAAGATAGAAAAAAAGCTTAAGAAACAAGAAGAAGCAATCCAAAAAAATATGAAAGAGGGTATTAGTATGCTGAAAGAATTCAAGAAATTTGCCCTTCGAGGTAATATGATTGACTTGGCAGTGGGTATAATTGTTGGTGGCGCTTTTAACTCCATAGTAAACTCCTTGGTTAATGATATTGTTATGCCACTGCTTGGTGTATTTACCAAGAATATTAATTTTAGTGACTGGTTCTTTGCCCTGGACGGAAAGCACTATGCCTCATTAAAGGTAGCGGAGGATGAAGGTGCTGCTGTAATAAAATATGGATTGTTTCTTTCTAATATTCTGAATTTTATTATAATGGCATTTGTTGTTTTTCTTATTGTTAAGTGGATTAATAAGTTAAAAAGGCCCACTGAGCAAGCAACTCCTACAACTAAAAAGTGCAAATATTGCTACTCAGATATCAATATTAAAGCAACAAAGTGCCCCCACTGTACTGCTGATCAGGATAGTTAGAAATCATGGCTTATATGGCCTTTGTATAAGATAATGCATGAGTTAATATGTTTCTTCCATTGATAGCTTAAGGGAAACCTTATATCATTAATATAAAGTGATAAGTCCAAAATTTACATTAAGAAAAGTGAGGTTTCCCCATATGAAAAAATTTGATGGTTACAAAGCCGGTGTAAATTTGGGAGGATGGATTTCTCAATTTCGTCAGGCGAAAAAAGAACATTTTGATTCCTTTATTACAGAGGAGGATATCAAGCAAATTGCTTCCTGGGGAATGGATCATGTAAGACTTCCCATTGATTATATGGTACTGGAGGATGATGATAAACCCTTTGAATATAAGGAAGAAGGTTTTTCTTATATAGACCAATGTATTAGTTGGTGTGAAAAATATAAGCTTAATATTATTCTTGATTTACATAGAGCCCCGGGATATGCCTTCCACTCACTAAATGAAAATAAATTGTTCGATGATCAATTTTTACAAGAAAGATATATAAGATTATGGCAGGCCTTTGCCAAGCGCTATATCAATTATGGCAACAATGTAGTCTTTGAATTGCTAAATGAAATAGTGGAACCAAATAGTGATAGATGGAATAAGCTAAGCAGACAGGCTATAGAAGGAATCCGCCAGATAGATAAAGAAAGGCTTATTATAATCGGCGGCAATAATTATAATAGTGTAGATACCCTTTATGAGCTAGATAAAATGGAGGATAATAATCTTATATATACATTCCATTTCTACCAGCCCCATATCTTTACCCATCAAAAGGCAAGTTGGGAGGAGCTTTTAAAGGATTTGGAGTTTGAGGTTACCTATCCTTCTGACCAGAAGCTTTATGAGGCCTATCTAGCTAAAAGTGAGGAGTTTAAAAGAAGATATTCTTATGCTAAAAAAACTGATAAGGACTATCTAAGAAGTCTTCTTCAGCCTGCCCTAAACTTTGCAAAGGAGAGGAATGTAACCCTTTATTGTGGTGAGTATGGGGTAATTGACCATGCCCCTATGGAAAGTAACTTAAAGTGGCATGAAGACTTAAGTGATTTATTAATTGAATATGGAATTGGCAGGGCAGTTTGGACATATAAGCTGATGAGCTTTCCCTTAGTAAATAAGGATTCTATTGTCCGTAATAATAAGCTGATTGAGATTGTTAGTAGAAAGTAGATAAATTTGCCATAAATCTATAAGACTGGTCAAAATGATATATTATCATTATGACCAGTCTTATTATATTAAACTATTTAGATTTTTATATATTGTATGGGTTGGTATTAATTGCTATAATTAATAATGATCCAAAATAAATAATTGGTATAATATTTATGAAAATAATTTTATAATTTATAATAATATTAATATTATAAGATTATAAAATAATTAATAAATGTTAGGAGAGATGACGTGCTAAGAATATTTTACCCAAAACGAATCGCAGACTCAGCCTATGTGATAGATTATAAAAATTTATATAAAGAGGGATATAGAGGAATTATCTTTGATATTGATAATACCTTGGTGGAACATGGAGCAGATGCCAGCGAAAGGGCAATTAAATTAATTAATAAGTTAAAGGCCATGGGATTTAAGATATGTTTAATTTCAAATAATAGTGAAGAAAGGGTAATGAGATTTAACAGGGATATTAATGTAAGTTATATCTTCAAAGCCAATAAGCCTGCTAAGAAGAGTTTTTATAAGGCAATGAAGATTATGGGAACAAGAATTAATAATACGGTTTTTATTGGAGATCAGTTATTTACAGATATATTCGGTGCCAATAGGATAGGATTAATGTCTTACTTTGTTAAACCAATAGGCCCTAAAGAGGAAATACAAATTGTTATAAAGCGGAAGTTAGAACGGATAGTACTTAAATATTACCGCAGGGATTTAAAAAGAGGTAAGATTAAGCAGGTATAAGGGGGGAGTTAAGATAAAAAAAGCTAATATTATATTAATAGGATTTATGGGTTCCGGAAAAAGCAGTGTAGGTAAGCTTTTATCAGAGAAAATTAATTATAAATACGGGGATACTGATGAGATAATTGAGAACTTGGAAGATATGTCAATTAAAAAGATATTTCGTATTCATGGGGAAGATTTCTTTCGGGATTTGGAGACCGGCTTATTGTTATCTATAAAAGATTCCCTAAAAAAAACTGTTCTTTCAACAGGGGGTGGTATGCCTATCTTTGAAAGAAACAGAGAGTTATTAAAAAATATGGGACATGTTGTATATTTACAGGCAAGTAAAAGCACTATTGTAGAAAGATTATCCGGTGATACTACTAGGCCTCTATTAAAGGGTGAAAAATTAGAAGAGAAAGTTGAAAAACTTCTATCTACTAGATTGAAATATTATGAGGAGGCTGCTGATATAACAATAAATACTGACAATAAGTCCATAGATGATATAGCAGAAGAGATTATAGAAAAACTTGGCTACTAACAAGGACAAGCTAGTTTGGGCTATTCTACCTGATTTAAGGAGGAAATATATGAAGATTTTAGTAATAAACGGGCCAAATTTAAACTTCCTAGGTATTAGGGAAAAATCAATATACGGTAATAGGGATTATTGGGCTTTAGTAGGTTTAATTGAGCAGAAGGCCAAAGAACTGAAAGTTGAAGTAGAAGTCTTTCAAAGTAATATAGAGGGAGAAATTATTAATACCCTTCAAAGGGCCTATAAAGAAAAATTTGATGGGATTATTATAAATCCGGCAGCTTATACCCATTATAGCTATGCCATAAGAGATGCCCTAGCAAGCCTTACTATTCCCAAAATTGAGGTGCATATATCTAATATTCATCAAAGGGAAGAATTTAGGCATAGGTCTGTAACTGCTGCCGCATGCGACGGGCAAATAGCCGGTTTGGGATTTGACGGATATCTTCTTGCCATGGAGGCAATGGTTAATCTTTGTAATAAATCTTAATAAGAATATTGATAATCAATTGATAGAATAATAATTTATGCGTATAATAATTGATGTGAAAAGAACTGGCAATATATAAAATACATAAGATAGGAAGGACATTATGGATAATTTTAAAAAAGTAGAAGAAATAAATAGAAAGTTAAATATCGATGGAGTTTTAATATCCAATGGTAATAATATGCGATATATCAGCGGATTTACCGGAGAAACAGGCTATCTTTATATATCAGAAAAACGTCATGCAGTTATTACAGACTTTCGTTACACTTATCAAGCGGAGGCGGAAGCAAAAGGATATGAAATCATTACCATTGGAAGTGGTGGATATAATGAAGCTATCGGTGACTTAATAAAAAGTGATAATATAAGCCGTCTAGGTTTTGAATCTGAGGATATGCTTTATTCAAAATATGAGGATTTAAAGGCAGGCTTGCCTGAATGTGAACTGGTTCCCATAAAAGATGAGATAACAAGGTTAAGAAGAATAAAAACACCAAAAGAATTAGAGTATATTAAACAGGCACAAAGTATAGGTGATAAAGTTTTCTCAGAGATTTTAGATTATATTAAACCCGGTGTAACAGAGCTTGAGCTGGCTGCAAGAATTGAATATCTACTAAAGATTTACGGTGGAGAAAGAACAAGCTTTCCTGCTATTGTAGCATCCGGGGTTAACTCTTCCATGCCCCATGCGGTGCCCACATCAAAAAAGATAGAAGCCGGCGACTTTGTAACCATGGATTTTGGCTGTGTATATGAGGGCTATTGTTCTGATATGACAAGAACTGTTGTAGTGGGTAAGGCAAGTGACAAGCAGAAAGAAATTTATAATATAGTACTTGAAGCCCAGTTGGCCGCTTTAGATATTTTAAGGGCAGGCCTTAAGGGTAAAGAAGTTGATAAGGTGGCAAGGGATATTATATATAAGGCAGGATATGAAGGCTGCTTTGGACATGGACTAGGACATAGTGTGGGCCTATTTATCCATGAAAACCCAAGGCTTTCCCCAGGGGAAGAAGACATAATTGAAGCAGGAATGACAGAGACGGTTGAACCGGGTATCTATGTCAGAGGATTTGGGGGAGTCAGAATTGAGGATCTGGTTGTGGTAACTGAGAATGGATATATTAACTATACCCATTCCGATAAATCATTAATCGAATTATAATTCAAAATATAAAAAAATGTTGCAAATAATATAAATTTATTATACACTAAGGTGTAGTTAAATTTTAAGGAGGAATTATTTTTATGGTATCAGCAGGCGATTTTAGGAATGGGCTGACAGTTGAAATAGAAAATGTAGTATATCAGGTAATTGAATTTCAGCATGTAAAGCCTGGAAAAGGTGCTGCCTTCGTAAGAACTAAGTTAAAAGATATTATTAACGGCGGTGTAACAGAGCGTACATTCCGTCCTACAGAGAAGTTCCCACAGGCACATATCGATAGAAGTGATATGCAGTATTTATATAGCGACGGCGATTTATATAATTTTATGAATGTGGAGACTTTTGATCAGATTGCTTTAGACAAAGAGGCCGTTGGAGATTCCCTAAAATTTGTTAAGGAAAATGAAATGGTTAAAATGCTTTCCTATAAAGGAGTAGTATTTGCTATTGAGCCTCCTTTATTTGTAGAGTTGGAGGTTACCGATACAGAGCCTGGATTTAAAGGTGATACTGCAACAGGTGCTACAAAGCCTGCTGTTGTTGAAACCGGTGCCCAAGTACAAGTTCCCTTATTCATAAACCAGGGAGATATAATCAGCATCGATACAAGAACCGGGGAATATATGAAAAGAGTATAATTTTATCTTAAGGAATATATATAGCGTAATCGGAAGAAACATAGTTTCTGCTGATTACGCTTTTTTAATTAGTATTTCTTATTATATGATTTGATTAAGTAATTCTTCGGTAATTTTATGGATAATGGCATCTTCTAATTTAATGCCTCTAAAATACTCCTCAGCTTGTTTTGCTTGAGCTACCAGCATAACAAGACCGGTAACTGATTTTATACCAAGGCTTTTGGCTTGTTTTGTAAGTTTGGTTTGTATAGGATTAAAGATTACATCAACCACACTTTGGCATAAAGTAAAGGGGGTCAAGTCCAAAGGGCTATTATCTATATTAGGATACATACCCACTGGGGTAGTATTTACTATAACTTGGGCATTCTTATGATTCTTATAGCATTCTTCATAGGAAATTGTATTATCCCCTTCGGGTCTTCTGCTGACCTTAAGAATTTCTCCGGCACCAAGTGTCTCTAACACGGCCTGGGCTGTCTTGGAAGTACCTCCGTTTCCAAGAATCAGGCATTTTTTTCCTTTGACCACAATTTGATTACTTGTAAACAAATATAAGAGACCATAAAAATCCGTATTGTACCCTATAAGTCGTCCATTATTATTAACAACAGTATTTACAGCTCCAATTTCTTTAGCTAAAGTATCAAGCTCATCTAGATAAGCTATAACTTTTTCTTTGTAAGGTATAGTTACATTAATCCCTGCAAATTCTTTATTTCTCATAAACTGATCAAATTCATCATGGCTTAAAGGAATTAAATAATATTTATCATCTACCATTTTTTCATGGATAAATTTTGAATAACTATGACCTAATTTTTCGCCAATTAAACCGTATATCATATGTTTCTCCGTTTCTTTTTGTTCAAATATTTTCCCTTTATTTTTATTTGATAGGCTAATTACCTATGTCGTGCTTTTATTATAGTAAATTTAACAAAAAATGCAAGCTGATTTATTTATGAAATCAATATCATATTTTTATATAGGAGGAATATATTGTTCTAGAAGAAAAATTGGATAAGCACTTTAGTAAATATATAAGTTAAGGGGGGATCAGCTTTGAAAACTAAAGACGAGCTTCTTAAGATTTTCTCATTGAAGCTTAGAATTATACTGGGAAAGCTTCAAATAAATTTTGATGACTTACAGGAAATTCGTCTCAGAGTCAATTGCCCTCTACTGATTAGCTATAAGAATAAGGAGTATTTTGTATCTGAGGAAGCCAGCCTTGTAGGCAATCCCTCCCAGGGGGTTTTAATAACAAAGAATGAAATTAAAGAGACCATGGAATATATTAGCAATTACTCTTTATATGCCTTTGAAGAGGAAATTAGGCAGGGCTTTATCACAATTAGCGGGGGACATCGGATTGGAATTACCGGAAAGACTATTATACAGGGAAATTTTATTAGGGGAATAAAACATATTTCTTATATAAATGTACGGCTTGCCCATCAGGTAAAGGGCTGTGCAGATTTGGTAATGCCCTATCTGATTAACGAAAAAACAAAAAGCATCTATCATACTTTAATTATATCTCCCCCAAAGTGTGGTAAGACAACCTTACTTCGGGATATTATCCGTCAGATTTCTGACGGCAGTCCTTATCTTGAGGGGATGAATATAGGGGTGGTTGATGAGCGGTCTGAAATTGCAGCCTGCTATATGGGAGAGCCCCAGAATGATCTGGGCATCAGAACAGATATACTTGATTGCTGTCCTAAGGCTAAGGGGATGATGATGCTTATAAGATCCATGTCTCCTCAAGTGATAGCTGTGGATGAAATAGGTTCTAGAGAAGATATAGAGGCCATAAATTATGTTATAAGCTGTGGATGTAAGCTGATTGCTACGGTTCATGGCAGCTCCATTGAAGATGTAAAAAGCAAGCCTATTCTTGGCGACTTGTTAAAAAACAGGATTTTTGAGCGTTATATTATCCTTAGCAATATCAATAAAGTAGGACAACTGGAAGAAATTTATGATTCTATGGTTACTAGAATATATTGATATAAGAAAAATAAGTGGTTTATTTACCGGAAGAAAGGGAGGTCAAGATGCTGTTTACAAAAATTATGGGATGTATTCTTATTATTTTCTCATCTAGCTTAATGGGCTTTTATTTTAGCAGCCAACTTAAATGCAGGATAAATGACATGAAAGAATTTAAAAAACTTATTGTACTGTTAAGAGGAGATATTAGATACGGCAACACCCCTCTTCCTGAAGCCATAAGTTCTATAGCAAGAAGACATGAGGGGAATTTTAAGGACTTTTTAACAAAGGTATCTGATAGATTAAGTGAACGGTTAGGAAATACATTTTCTGAGATATGGACAGAGGCTGTGGAGGGGGAACTTCATGATACATCTCTTAGTAAAAGGGACAAGTATCAGTTAATCCAATTTGGAGAAAATCTTGGCTATCTAGATAAGGAGATGCAGATGAATACCCTAGATTTATTTCTTGCACAAATGGAAGAAGAAATATATGAGCTTTCTAAGACCGTAAAGGAAAAGACTTATTTATATAACAGCCTTGGTATTATGGCCGGAATTTTTATTTCTATCATTATGATATAACTAAGGATTACATGGGGGTTAGAATGGATATTTATTTAATATTAAGAATTGCAGTGGTAGGAATATTGGTTTCCTTACTAAATCAAATATTGAAGCAATCAAACAGAGATGAATTGGCCTTTTTAACAAGCTTGGCGGGCTTGATTTTAGTTCTTTTCTGGATTATTCCATATATTACTGAGTTGTTTTCAACTATCAAGGATCTTTTTAGTATGTTATAAGAGACAGGCTATATAAGATTTCTTATTAAATTACACGGAGGCAGATATGGTTGAGGTAGCTATTATTAGTATAATTGCAATATTAATGGGGATTATTTTTAAAAAGGGAAAGGAAGAATACTCTATTTATATTAGTCTGGCAGCTTGTTTTATTATTGTGCTGCTGGGTATAGGTAAGCTGGAAATAATCCTAGATACAATTAACCGCCTGCAAGGATATATTAAGATTAATAAGGCATATATAAATATACTGGTAAAAATTCTAGGTATTACCTATGTTACGGAGTTTGCGGCAGCCTTATGTAAGGATTCCGGTTATCATGCCATAGGAGAACAGGTTGAACTGGTCGGTAAACTTTCTATCCTTGCAATCAGTATGCCGATTCTGTTGGCCCTACTTGATACTATCAATAATTTTCTAACTATCCAGTAATTTCACCTATTAGGGGCTAAATGGGTATAAAGGAAGGTGACTTTGTGTCCGGTAATTTTATCTTAAAGTTAACCCTGGCAATTTTAATAATATTTTTCTACATAAACGGTACAAGCATAGCACTGGCATCAAGTGAATTTTACGATGATATGAATTATGATGAAATTCAAAGTGTAATTGACAATATTATGGATCATAAAAGTAGCTTGGATTTTGGCGACTATGTAAAAAAGTTAATGTCCGGAGAGGAATCCTTTTCCCTAACATCCATAGCCGGCAAGATACTTAAGTCTATTAGTGAAGAGATAAAGGCACATATCGGAACCTTTGTTAAGCTTATATCTATTGCACTTATTGCAGCCATATTTACTAATTTATCTATGGCCTTTAAAAATAATCAGGTATCAGAAACAGGTTATTATGTTACATACTTACTGCTATTTGGACTCATAATCAGTACATTTATCAGTGCTTCGAAAGTAGCCTCTATGGTTATCGGGCAGATATTAGATTTTATGAAGGCCTTAGTTCCGTCGTATTTTATGTCAGTTGCATTTTGTTCAGGTAGTATGTCATCATTTGTCTTTTATAAGGCTGCTCTAGTTTTGATAAGCTTAGTGGATTTGATAATTATTAAGCTGGTTATACCTTTAATTAACTTCTTTTTAATTATCGTCCTGGCCAATAATTTATCTAAGGAGGACATGCTGTCAAAACTGGCCGAGCTGATAGAAACTATTATTAGGTGGCTATTAAGAAGTTTGCTGGCAGCTGTTATTGGATTTCAGGCCATTCAAGGGTTGGTTGTGCCGGTGGCCGATCAGGTAAAAAGGTCTGCCATATATAAAGCATCTTCTGCACTACCCGGAGTAGGTAATGCCATAGAAAGTGTGGCAGAAACCGTAATTGGAAGCGGGGTATTATTAAAAAATGCTATTGGGGCAGCGGGCTTGGTAGTAATAATTGTTATCTGCTCTGTTCCTATAATTCAGCTGGGAACTGTAGCCTTTATATATAAATTCAGTTGTGCCGCCTTACAACCTATATCAGATAAAAGGATTGTTGAATGTGTAAGTGCCTCAGCAAAATCAGTACAAATGCTTCTTCAAGCAGTTGTAGTAGGTGCTATTTTATTTCTTATATCTGTTACCATTGTTGCTATTTCAACAGGAAAAGTAGTATAAAAAATTTAAGAAAAAGGAGCTTATATATGGGGGAAATATATGATTGGGTCAGAAATACTGTGATTTATCTAATCCTTAATACCATAATTATGAACCTCTTAGGCAATAGCAGTTATAAAAAATATGTAAGCATCGTATCAGGTATGATTTTGCTATTAATTGTGGTGTCTCCTTTTTTTAAATTACTAAAGATGGATGGAATACTAGATTATTACCTAAACTCTAATTTTTATAGGACCGATATGAAGGATTATCAGAAGGAATTAAAGCTTATGGAAGAAAAGCAACAGCAGGCCCTATATGGGGATATTAAAGAGAGAATAAAAAAGCAGGTGACAGATATGCTGTCAGAGGAGGGGCTTTATCTATATGATTTTGATATTGTCATGAATCAAGACTTAGATAGTAAGGAATTTGGGGAAATTACTTCTATGATAATAAGTGCAGGATATCAAGAAGATCAGGGGGTTCCTGTACATAAGATTAATATTGAAAAAATTGTAATTTCCGATGGGATAGACAGGGAAAACGATAAGCCCAACATCCCTTCTCCCCAGGAAATTCATGTAAAAAATAAGATATCAGACTTCTATAATATGGACCAAGATAATATAAATATTAGTATACAGGGAGGATAAATATGGAGAAAAAGAAAATATCCCTGAAAGATATAGGAATGCCAAGGATAATAATAATGTTTGTAGCAGGGATTTTGCTTATTTTGCTTACGTTTCCGGACTTAATGGGAGGAAATAAGGGGAGTAAGGAGAAAAAAATAGATCTAGAACACTCAGATTGGCAAAAAGATATGAATACGACAAGCCATGATACGAATACCTATATATCAGAATTAGAAGGCAGGCTTGAGAACATCCTTCGTAAAGTGAAAGGTATAGGAGAAGTAGAGGTTATGATAACCTTAAAGACCTCCGGAGAAAAAATCCCACTCAAGGATGTACCGTATACTCAGGAAGGCTTGAATGAAGAGGACGGGGAGGGCGGAAGCAGAGCGAATAATCGAATTCAAAAGGAGGAAAGCACAGTTCTTGTTACAAATGAGGATGGGGATAATCAACCTTACATATTGCAGGAGCGTCAGCCGGAGGTAGAGGGAGTTGTGGTTATTGCCGAAGGTGGTGATAATGTCCTTGTAATAAAGGATATTGTTGAGGCTGCAGAGGTATTATTTAACATTCCAACGCATAAAGTTAAGGTAATGAAGATGAGTGATGGTATTAATTGATCAGGAGGTTTTTATGAAAAATATATTCAAGAAAAATCAAATCATAATTACAGCACTGGCAATTATGATCGTGATTGCAGGTTATTTAAGTTTTACAAGTGATGATAAACCCGTGGAAGATGATGCGGTGATTACAACTAATCCGGATTATGATGTAATCAGTGGATTGGAAGGGGATTATTTAGTCCAAAGCACTACAGAAACTGGGGATACAACTACTGATGATACCACCGATGATAACGATACAGTAGGGGATCCGGGGGATGATACTACGGATAATACCTTAGATGGTGAGACCAATACCACAGCCGATGAAAATGATGAAACCACTCCTGTAGATATAGATACCGATACAAACAATACCCAGGAATTGGGAGATATCTCTGATGAAGATATACTGACTGCGGCAAATGATACTGCTAATTCAGAAGGGGAAGATGTACCCGGAGAAGCTGTTCTTGCCAGCACCACTTTGGATGGAAGTTTCTTTGTAAGTAAAAGACTTGAAAGAGAACAAGATAGGGCAAGAAGCAGGGCAGACTTAAAGGCACTTATAGAAAGTTCAAATATATCTGAAGCCTCCAAGCAGCCTATTATAGAAAGAATGATTGAACTTACCAATATTGCCGAAATTGAAAATAATACAGAGGTAATGTTAGAGGCAAAGGGATTTGCTGATGCCTTAGTCACTATGAATGAAGATGGAGATGTAAATGTAGTAATAAATACACCATCTTTGTCAGACCAGCAACTGGCTATTATAGAAGATGTTGTAGTTAAAGAAACTAATACTACCATTGATAAAATTACTATAAATCCTGTTGTGGTGGCAGAATAATGAAAATAATTTATTAATAATTGCAAAAGATGAGAAGTTTGGTATAATACTATATAATAACTGATAATAATAAAAAGCAAGTCGTTATATAGGATATACCAGATATTATAACGTAGGAGGTATTACCGTGAACAAAGAACCGGAAATCAGGAACACATATAAAATACATGAAAATGGTAAGGTGGGAGAAGTACAAATTGCCGATGAGGTTGTAGCAGTAATTGCAGGTCTTGCAGCAACCGAAGTGGAAGGTGTTGCTTCTACCAGTGGAAATGTTACCAATGAACTGGCAGGTAAATTTGGAAAGAAAAATTTATCTAAGGGAGTTAGAGTTTTGGTAAGTCCTGATGCGGTGTCGGTGGATATGGCTCTCACCTTAGACTATGGATATGGAATAAGGGAAACAGCGAAAAAAGTACAAGAAAAGGTAAAGCTGGCTATAGAGAATATGACCGGACTTCAGGTCAAGGAAGTTAACATCAGGATAGCAGGAGTCAATATTGTTAAAGAGTAAATTGTTACAAACAAGGGGATGTTGCAAGGGTGGTCATCGGATGCTGTCCGAATTGGCAGTATTTGCAGCACCCCTTGTTTTATCGACCCCAATAAAATTATATTTTATATATGCTCATAGGAGGAAATGGACGTGACAAGAAGAGAAATAAGGGAGCATATTTTTCTAATGCTGTTTCGTAAAGAATTTCATAATGAACAAGAGTTGTTGGATCAGATGGATTTATATTTATCTGAGCTTAGTCAGCCCACTGTAGAAGAATATGCTTACTTGACTAATAGATTTCAGTCTATACTAGAAAAATTAGAAGAAATTGATGATATGATTTCTAAGACTGCCAGTGGATGGTCTATAAACCGTATAGGAAAGGTTGAACTAACCATTTTGCGGCTGGCAGTTTATGAGATGCATTTTGACGATGAAATACCTATAAAGGTTGCTATTAATGAAGCCGTAGAATTAGCCAAGGTATTTGGTGGGGATGAAGCCCCCGGATTTGTTAACGGAATCTTGGCAAAACTTACCTAATTAAGAAATGAGGTAGTATATGGGACAGGCTTATTCGGTAACTGAAATTAACAGATATATAAAAAACATGTTTATAAAAGATCCCTATCTTAATCATATTTATGTAAAGGGAGAGGTTTCTAATTGTAAGTATCATACTTCCGGGCATATTTATTTCACCTTAAAAGATGCCCAGGGGCAACTGGCCTGTGTTATGTTTGCAGGTCAAAGAAGAGGTCTGTCTTTTCGTCTAGAGGAAGGACAAAGTGTTATTGTACTGGGCAGCATTAATGTATATGAGAGGGACGGAAAATACCAATTATATGCCAACAGTATAGTTTTAGACGGTCTTGGTGCCTTATACGAACGTTTTGAAAAACTTAAAAAAAGTTTGGCGGCGGAAGGTTTATTTGATAAAGATCATAAAAAGCCTATTCCTCCTTATCCAAAGAAAGTCGGTATTGTTACTGCCTCTACAGGTGCCGCTATACAGGATATAATAAATATATCGAAAAGAAGAAATCCTTATGTGCAGCTGATTTTATATCCGGCCTTGGTTCAAGGGGATGGAGCCCCAGAAAGTATTGTAAAAGGCATTAAAGCTTTGGACAAACTAAAACCTGATGTAATAATTGTTGGTAGGGGAGGAGGCTCCATCGAGGATTTATGGGCATTTAATGAAGAAATTGTGGCCCGGGCTATTTATGCTTGCACTACACCTATTATATCAGCGGTAGGCCATGAAACCGATGTTACTATTGCCGATTACGTTGCAGACCTTAGGGCTCCCACTCCTTCGGCTGCAGCTGAACTGGCAATTAATGATTATAGGGTATTTATGAATTTAATGGAGGATTATAAAAGACGGATATACAAGGCTACCATGCACAATTTTACATATCATCAATCAAAACTACGGGAACTAAAGTTACGTTTGTTTTATGCCAGTCCTTCTTACCGGATTAAGCAAAATAGGCAGCAATTGATGGATATGGAACAAAAGTTGGCTTATCATATGAACCGAAAATTAAATGAAGCACAGCATAAGTTGGAGTTATATGTAACTAAATTAGAGGGGTTATCCCCCTTGGCTAAACTTAAAAAGGGTTTTGCTTTTGTTAGAACTGAGGATGGATTGCCCCTAAAAAGTATAAAAAATGTAGAAGTAAATGATATCCTAACAGTCTCACTTTTGGACGGAGATATTAAAGCAAGGGTAGAAGACAGCCGGGACGTTACAAGTCGTCTTTAAAATCTATTTAGTTTATAATTAATATTAATAGAAGATGGTTACGGAGGTTTGTATGATAGATAAAGATTTCAAATTGGAGGAAGCCTTTGAAAAATTAGATACAATAATTGAAGAGTTGGAAAAGCCAGATACAAGTTTAGAAAATTCATTTGCCCTTTATCAGGAAGGTATGAAGCTATTAAAAGCCTGCAACGATTCCATTGATAAAGTGGAAAAGGAATTAATAATCTTAAGTGAAAGTGGAGAAACAGATGAACTTTAATATTGAGTTAGAAAAACGCTTATCTGAGATTGAAGAAATACTAAAAGACTATTTGCCTAAGGAAGAAGGCTATTATAAAAAATTAATGGAAGCCATGAATTATAGCATCTTAGCCGGAGGTAAGCGGATTCGGCCTATGCTTATGTTGGAAACCTTCCGGCTTTTTGAAGGTAGGGATATAAATATTTTACATCCCTTTATGGCTGCAATCGAAATGATTCATACTTATTCCTTAGTCCATGATGATCTTCCGGCTATGGATAATGATGAATATCGCAGGGGAAGAAAGACTACCCATATTGTATACGGAGAAGCCATGGCTATTCTTGCAGGAGACGGACTTTTAACCCTTGCCTTTGAAACAGCAGCTAAAGCCTTTAACATGGTTGATGATACTTTAGAGGAAGCCCATATTATATATAAAAGAATAATAAGAGCACTTCAAATCTTATCAAGTAAAGCCGGAATTCATGGAATGATCGGAGGACAGGTTATTGATATAGAATCTGAGGGGCATCCTATAAGCAAGGATAGGCTTGATATAATGTACCTTTTAAAGACCGGAGCTTTGATTGAAGCTTCAATGATGATAGGTGGGGTAATTGCAGGGGCCGGGGATGATGAGATTCGTACTATAGAAAGTATCGCCTCAGATATCGGACTGGCATTTCAAATAAGGGATGATATCCTAGATGTTACCGGGGATGATAAAATACTTGGAAAGCCTGTTCATAGCGATGAAAAAAATGATAAATCCACTTATATAGCCATTATGGATATAGAGCAGGCAATAAAAGAAGTAAGCTCTGTTACAGATAGGGCAAGGAAGGCCTATGAATCTTTGCCTTACAAGAATGAATATTTGGAATCTTTAATTATTAAATTAATGAACAGAGATAAGTAGCTTTTATAAGATTAAAGCCTTTGAAATGAGGTGTTGAAATTGCCCAGAATACTGGATAATATAAACAAAGCCAATGATATAAAAAGTATAAAACCCCAGGACTACAAAAGACTTGCAAAGGAGATACGATCATTTTTAATTTCAAATGTAAGTAAGACCGGTGGACATTTGGCATCTAATCTTGGTGTCGTTGAGCTTACCATGGCCTTACATCTGTTTATGGATTTTCCCAAGGATAAGTTAATCTGGGACGTTGGGCATCAATCCTATACCCATAAACTCTTAACGGGAAGAAAAGACCAATTTGCAACTCTTCGTCAGTTAGACGGCATAAGCGGTTTTCCAAAACGGGAGGAAAGTGAATGTGATGCCTTTGATACGGGGCATAGTTCAACAGCAATATCAGCAGCCTTAGGAATGGTTAAGGCCAGAGATTTAAAAGGCCTAAGTAATAAAGTTGTTGCCGTAATAGGAGACGGTGCACTGACAGGGGGCATGGCTTTTGAAGCCCTTAATAATGCCGGCAGACTCAAATCTAATATGATAATTATCCTAAACGATAATAATATGTCCATATCGGAAAATGTGGGAGGTATGGCCAATTATCTGGCGAAACTTAGAACCAATACCAGATATACAGGTTTTAAGGAAAGTATGGAAAATGCACTTACCAGGAAGATACCCGGAGGCAGGGAAATAGTTCACTGCTTAAAACGTTCTAAGGATGCAGTTAAGTATTTTATGCTTCCTAATATGTTATTTGAGGATATGGGTCTAACCTATATCGGCCCTATTGATGGCCATAATATAAATAGTTTACTATCGGCCCTAAAGAATGCAAATAGGGCTAATAAAGCTGTGGTTATCCATGTTATTACTAAGAAAGGTAAGGGATATATACCTGCCGAAAAAAACCCCAGCAGATTCCACGGAATTGATCCTTTTTATATCGATAACGGTGAGCCGGTTGCAAAAAATCAGACAGCTTCCTATACTAAGGTTTTTTCATCTGCCTTAGTAAAGATGGGGAAGAAGAATAATAAGCTGGTAGCCATAACGGCTGCCATGCCATATGGAACGGGACTGAGTTCGTTTAAAAAACATTTTCCCGATAGGTTTTTTGACGTAGGAATAGCAGAGGAACATGCGGTAACCTTTGCTGCCGGTATGGCTGCAGAAGGATTTCGTCCGGTAGTAGCCATATATTCTACCTTTTTACAAAGATCATATGATCAGATTATTCATGATGTATGTATCAATAATCTTCCTGTGATTTTTGCCATAGACAGGGCCGGAATAACCGGCAGGGACGGTAAAACCCATCAAGGTATTTTTGATTTGTCATATTTAAGCCATATACCAAATCTGGTTGTTATGGCCCCAAAAAACAAATGGGAATTGGAAGAAATGTTGGAATTTGCCCTATCCTATGAGGGGCCTGTAGCCATAAGGTATCCCAAGGGAGAAGCATATACCGGGCTTATGGAAAATAGGGAACCTATAAGACTGGGTAAAAGTGAAATTATTGATAAAGCCGGTGATATAGCCATATTGGCAGTGGGAAGCATGGTAAAGACCGCTGTTATGGTAAAGAATAGACTAAATGATTATAATATTAAGGTAACCTTGGTTAACACCCGCTTTGTATCTCCAATGGATTGTGAGATTCTAGAAGAACTTTCAGAAAATCATAATGTATTTATAACTATGGAGGAAAACGTAAGAATCGGGGGATATGGCCAACAGGTGTCAGATTTTCTTTGCAGAAATAATAAGCAAGATATAAGGCATATTAACATATCATTACCGGATAAATTTATTGAACATGGTGGAGTCAGTGAATTATTTGAAAGATTAGATTTTGATGCTGAAAGTATTACAAGAAAAATACTGGATGAGCTGCAATTTTAAATATATAATTTAGAAGAATATTTATAGACCATAAGAAAGCGTGATTATTATGAAGGAACGACTGGATGTGCTTTTAGTAAATCGTAATTTGGCCCAGTCTAGGGAGAGGGCCAAAGCAATCATTATGTCGGGGAATGTATTTGTTGACGGACAGCGGGAAGATAAGGCAGGAAGCACATTTTCAGTGGATGTAAAGATAGAAATAAAAGGTGAAAAGCTTAAATATGTCAGCCGTGGAGGTTTAAAGCTGGAGAAGGCCTTGGAGGTATTTCCTATTAATTTAGAAGGAAAGATTTGCATGGATGTAGGTTCTTCTACGGGAGGATTTACAGACTGTATGCTGCAAAATGGTGCTGCCAAGGTATATGCAGTTGATGTAGGAACTAACCAATTGGCTTGGAAGCTTAGGCAGGATGAACGGGTAGTGGCTATGGAAAAGACAAATATCCGCTATCTTACCCCTGATCAAATACAAGATAATATATCCTTTGTATCAATAGATGTATCCTTTATATCTCTTACAAAAGTTCTTCAACCGGTAAAAGAATTAATGAGCTTAGACGGTGAGCTGGTTTGCCTAATAAAGCCACAATTTGAAGCCGGCAGGGAAAAGGTAGGTAAAAAGGGAGTAGTTAGGGATAAATCGGTCCATATGGAGGTAATTTATCAAGTATTATCCTATGGGCTTCAAATAGGTTTTGAATATCAGGGTCTTAGTTATTCACCGATTAAGGGTCCCGAGGGTAATATTGAATATTTATTATATCTAAAGAATAAGCAAAAACCACAAGAAAATCTTAATATAACAGAAATAATTAATCCAAAGACTATAGAATCGGTTGTCCTAGAAGCTCATAATGAGCTATAAGTTCAGCTTAAGTTGTATAAAACAGATAGATGATTAAATATACTTTATGATGTTTAAAAATTCCAAATATAGAATGATTGCTTGAATTTCATAGTATTATATGTTACACTTTTATCGAAAAACAGGGGAGCTGGCATATATGGACAGATTTTTGATTATAACAAATGAGAATAAAGACAGAGATAATTTAGTTACCAGGCAGATTGCCCAGCTTGTTGAAGCCTCAGGAAGAAAAATGGCGATTACCGGGACCCTAAATTTAGAGAATAATAAAGAAAAATTTCGTGACCTTGAGGCAGAATGTGCCATTGTCTTAGGGGGCGATGGTACAATAATTCATTGTGCAACTCATTTGCTGGATATGGATATACCCATTCCCATTCTTGGTATTAATTTAGGTACTGTAGGTTTTCTTGCAGAGATAGAAAAAAAGCACATATCGGAGGCTCTTAATAGATTATTTGAAGATGATTATGAAATTGAGAACAGAATAATGCTCCAAGGAGAATTTCTGCCTTCTAAGGATAAACCTCCTGATGATAATAAAAACTTTAAGGGATACGTTTTAAATGATATAGTTATATCAAGAAAAGGTTTTTCAGGAGTAATAAAGGTACAAATTTATGTAAATGATCAGCTTGTAGATGATTATAGGGGAGACGGTGTTATAATCTCTACTCCTACCGGCTCTACGGCTTATAATTTAGCTGCGGGGGGACCCATTATAATGCCTAATGCTGATGTTATGGTTGTTACCCCAATTTGTCCTCATTCCTTAAGTCCCAGAAGCGTAGTTGTATCGGCAGAGGATACAATTAAAGTTGTAGTTAAGAAAAGTAAAAAAGCCCAGCATGATGAAGCTGTTGCTGTATTTGACGGCCAGAATGTCATTGACCTTGAAACAGAAGATAAGATCTTGATTAAAAAGGCACCGTATAGTACTAAATTGATTCGATTGAACCAGACCAGTATATATGAAATTTTACGTTCTAAGCTTATTAATAATTGTGATGAAATTTAAATTTTTAATTAAGAAAGGCACTGGTAAATAGTATGAAATTAAGTAGACAAAGCAAAATTCTTGAGTTAATTAGTAAGTATGATATTGAAACCCAGGAAGAATTAACTGAATGGTTAATGAAGGAAGGTTATAATGTAACGCAGGCAACGGTATCTAGGGATATAAGGGAACTTAAGCTGACCAAAGTGGCCATGGACGGTGGCAGGCAAAAATATATTGCAATTCAAAAGACAGAGCCGGGGCTTAGTGAGAAATATACCCGAGTACTGCGGGAAGGCTTTTTATCCATGGATATGGCTCAGAATATCTTAGTTATTAAGACTGTATCAGGAATGGCAATGGCTGTGGCAGCCGCCTTAGATGCGCTTCAGATGAACAGCATCGTAGGATGTATTGCAGGAGACGATACAATTATGTGTGCCATTAGAACAGCTGAGGAAACCGTATCTGTTATGGAGAAGCTTAGTAAGATTATTAATAATGTGGAATAGATTTATCTATTCCGAATACATAATTTATACTAGTTTATATATTGAAAAGTTTATATATTAAAAATTCATTTATTATTTTGTAATTAAGGAGAGTTAATATGGCTGGACATTCAAAGTTTGCAAATATTAAACATAAAAAAGAAAAAAATGATGCAGCTAAGGGTAAAATATTTACCAAACTTGGCCGTGAATTGGCGGTTGCAGTAAAAGAGGGTGGACCTGATCCCAATATTAACAGCAGATTAAGGGATGCTATTGCCAAAGCAAAAGCCAACAATATGCCCAATGACACTATTGAACGAAGCATTAAAAGAGCAGCAGGAGATTCTGCTTCAGTCAATTATGAACAGGTAACTTATGAAGGATACGGACCTAACGGAACCGCTATAATCGTGGAAGCCTTAACCGATAATAAAAATAGAACAGCTGCCAATGTACGAAATGCATTTACTAAGGGTGGAGGTAATGTAGGTACCACCGGATGCGTATCTTTTATGTTTGATAGAAAGGGTCAGATTATAATTGATAAAGAAGAATGCACTATGGCTTCCGATAATCTGATGCTTTTAGCACTGGATGCAGGTGCTGAGGATTTTATAGAAGAAGATGACAGTTTTGAAATTATTACAGATCCGGATTCATTTAGTGAAGTAAGAGAAAGTCTTGAAAAAGAAGGTATCCCTATGGTACAGGCTGAAGTTACCATGATACCTCAGACCTGGGTAGAACTTACCGATGAACAGGATATAAAGAGTATGAATAGAATCCTAGATCTTCTAGATGAAGATGATGATGTACAGCAGGTATATCATAACTGGGATGAGTAAGTAGTATTTGTAGGAAACCAGTAATATAAATTTATCCCCCTAGTATATTATAGTGACAAATATGCTGGAGGGATATTTTTTATGTTGTATAAAAACTATTTTTATAAATTTATTTAAAACTATCCTTATGGCTTATTATATAATTATAAATTAAGTTCAAAAGGGTATTTAAAATATGACTATTTCAAAACAATTAGCAGCTAGTAACAATAAATACTAAAATTAGCAAATCATTATACTGGAAATCTTGAATTTAGAATAAAATTATGATATACTGTATTTTAGTATAGAAAAATTTATGTTACAGATTTAATATTTTAAAAGAATGTCATAATTTAAAAGTTCCAAATGTTGCTCAAGCTTGATTTTATTGACATCAAGATTTAACAAAATCCTTGACTTGCTAGATGAAATGATAAAATAACAAAAGTGGGATATGTAGGGGAGACATTAAGTATTAAAATCTGAATAAACGGAGCAATTAGAGTAATTCTGATTGCTCGTTTTTTATAATCAATTATCCAAGGAGGCAAGGAAATGAAATTACTGTTCTGTAACATTGCATGGTTGGATTATTATAAAGGAATATATGAAGGCGTTGACATGCCAGTGGGAGGGGGAGATTATTTTAAGCAGACCGGTGATGCCCTAGAAAAGTATAATTTTGAAGCGGTTGAAATAGAGGGAGGTACTGAGCCTTATTGCCTGGGGTTTGTTGAAACACAAAATTTAAAAGTAAAAAACAAACAGTTACATATTGAAAAGATCAAGGGATGTGAAGAATATAATAGTAAAGACTCTGTGGAAGATGTTTTAGTTATATACTGCGCAAAACATCCGGCCCATAATTTTATAACAGTAGTAGGCTGGTACAAATATGCTACTGTCTATAGGTATTATCAGCAGATGGAATTTCCGTCTCATATTCCCGATGATGATAACTTATATATTCAAGATTATAATGCCATAGCCTTAGCTAAAAACTGTGTTTTACTTCCCAGAAGGGAAAGAAGTCTATATAATAAATGGTCTGTTCCTAAAAAGACCTCCGGTGCAGCCTTTGGTTTTGGTCAGTCTAACTTATGGTTTGCCCAGGAAGATAATGAATATGTAAAAGCCTATCTTGATAAATTAATAAAACAGATTAAAGAATATGATGGTGACAATTGGTTGTATGAATATCCGGATATAAACTGATAATAATCCTGCATTTGTTATATGAAGATAAAACAAATGCAGGATTTATTACATTTATTGATGCTGTTCATTTTTACTTAATTCTTTTAGGTAATCATCAATATCTTTTTCTAGGCTTTTTTCGATTTCCTTAATATCATTGTTTACCTGGTCTGTTATATTTTTTTCAATATTTTCTTTTTCGCTAGTTGCGATTGTGTCTATTTGGGTTTTATATTCGTTTATATAAGTATCTAACTCTTGTTCTGCTCTGGTAATTTCATTGTTTTTATGTGCTTCTAACTCAGCATTGATTCGTGTTCTAACATCGTTTATATAGTCTTTAATTTCCTTAGATTTTTCAGCTCTAATTCTATCCATTTCTTCTTCTGCAGATTTAAGAATATGTTCTGTGTTAGAAGAAAGCGCATTTTTTATATGAGCAATAATATTACCTTTTATTTCTCCAGAGGCATAAGCCTTTGTAGCTCCTGCAAAAATAAATAATGCCAATAAAAATACCAAAAATTTCTTGCTTTTTAAAATTTTCATTTTTTAATGTCCTTTCTTTGTTAAATAATTTTTATAATTTTTTTTTACAACCTTATTATAATTTAATTTAACGTTAAGAATATATCAATAGTGAATTTTGGTAATTTTATTAGGATTGAAATACTGTATTTCAGGTGTTATACTAGCTTCTAGCTATATCATTATTGTTTAGAAGGATGAGACTAATAAAATATGAAGAACATGATTAAGTATATTTTTAATGTAAGACTTCCTCATGCTATTAACTCCTTAACCTCCCCCAGAAACAAAGTTATGAGGCTTTTTACATATGAGGGAATTTTAATTACCCTAATCAATAATTTGGTTGGAAGCCATAATAATCTAATGGCTACCAGATTAGGGGCAGGGGATTATGAATTAGGACTTGTAACTATACTCCCACAGCTGGTAGGAATGATTATCTTGATTCCGGGAGGTATTCTTACAGATTGCTTAAAAAATAAGCGTGATATGGTAACTTCAGCTTTATTTGCTGTAGCTTGTATTTATACACTTATTGGCTTTGTTCCGGCCCTAAGCTTTAATCAGTTGGGGGGTTTTTTAATTTTACTAGCTTTATCTTCAGCTCCCATGACCATATATAATATATCTTGGCAGGCCTATTTTTCTGATGTGGTTCATCCAAACGGAAGAAATAGTGTTTTGGCTGTAAGATCCGGCCTGTCTTTTTTAATTGGAATAACTATTACCCTGATGGGAGGAGCACTACTGTCATCAGCACCTACTAATGCTGATAAGATTCGTATACATCAGATTTTTTTGTGGGTGGGGGCTGTCCTTTTAATGCTTCAGATTTTGGTTCTTAAGAAAATACCCGGTAAATCTGCACAGCAAAATAAAAAGTTTAGTATAAAGGATATAAAAAAGGCTTTTGTTGATTTGGCTGGTAACAGAAAATTCTTAGGTTTTGTTAGTGTTGCCCTATTTTTCTACATGACATGGCATATGGACTGGACCTTATACTTTATCGGGCAGACTCAGTATCTTGGAATGAATGAGGCATGGTTAAGCTATGTGAATATAGGAAATGCCTTGATTCAATTTTTAACCATGGGTATATGGAGTAAGATTAATTCAAAACAAGGGGTAAGATTTGCCATTATATTTGGAAGTCTTGGGCTTGCTTTATGTCCGGTGGGTATGATTATCTCAACCAGTATAAATTCAGCCCATGCTAAGTTGATTTTCCTAATTTTAAATACAATATTTAATATTACCTTGGCTACAACATCATTGAATATTCTTCAGTGTTTGCTTCAGGTAATACCGGAAAGAAATAAAACTTTGAATATTTCTATATATACAAGCTTGGTTATGCTTTCTAACGGTATTATGCCCCTGGTAGGAGTTGCTATTTATCAAAAGCTTGGCGGAGACCTTAGGGCCTTTCATATAATATTTTGGATAATCTTTATCCTTAGACTAATTGCAACCTTCCTTTGGGCCATAAGATGGTGGATGCTTAAGGATGAGGCATAAATTACAAAAAAGTAACAAGAGATTACATTTATTTTAAATCCCTTGATTAATTGACAAATTATGATAAGATAGTAGAGACTACTTGTATATAAACATAAGTAGTATCTACTTTTTTGTCTTATATCCTTAATTACATATGAAACGGAGTAAATGGAATGTTTTTGATCTTTTAAGAGGTGATAGAATGATAAATGTAAAAAAATCTATAGTCTCGATAATTTTAATGTTATTTGCTTTAGTTTTTTTACCTAGCCCAAAACTTACATATGCTAATGAAAATAATGAGAAGAAGAATACCATATGTAAAGGGGTTTTTATCGATACGGTTGATATTGGAGGCATGACTGCCCTTGAAGCTAAGGAGGCCCTAAAAAATCATATCAATGAGCTTCGCAGCAAAAGCGTAAGTATAGTGGTAGGAGATGATAAAATCACTACTACCATGGGAGAGCTAGGTTATACATATGAAACAAAAGATTATATAAAATATATCAAAGAGGCTATTAGATTTGGTAAATCAGGAAATCTAATTAAAAGATATAAGGACAATAAAGATATTGAATATCACAACAAGGTATATCCTTTAACATATACATATGATGAGGACAAGGTTAGAAACTTTGTTGAGCTAGAGGCTAAAAAATATGAAGTAGCCCCTAAAAATGCTTCCTTTAGCAGAAAGAATGGCAAGTTTGTGTATACAGATCATAAATTAGGTAGCAAGGTAGAAGTAGAGGAGACAGTTTCATCCATTAAAGAAATATTAGATAACTGGGATCGTAATGATTTTGAAGTGAAGGTAATTATGAAGGATGTTGAACCGGACTTTACTAAGGAGTCTCTTCAAAAATGCACTTCAATTCTTGGTGAATTTAGTACAAGTATAAGAAATTCTACTGATGGTAGGGCGGCCAATGTAGCTAACGGTGCCAGATTGATTAATAATGCCCTTCTTTATCCCGGTGAGATTTTCTCTGCATATTCTTATTTGCTTCCATTTACAGCCAGTAACGGTTATTATGAAGCATCGGCCTATAGGTCGGGAGAAATCATACAAAGTATAGGGGGCGGTGCCTGCCAGGTGGTCACTACCTTATATAATGCAGTTTTGCTTGCTGAAATGGAAGTGGTAGAAAGATATGCTCACTCCATGACAGTATCCTATGTGGACTTGGCCTTTGATGCTGCCATAGCAGAAGGAGCTAAGAATTTTAGATTTAGAAATAGTAGTAAAATGCCTATTTTAGTTGAAGCATTTTGTGAAAATGATAAACTTACATTCCGAATATGGGGACATGAGACCAGGGATTTGGATAAAAGGACAATAAAATTTGAAAATAAGATTATAAAGGAGATAGAACCTCCCTCAGAAGAAAAAATAACAGAAGATCCTACCAAACCGAGATATTATAGAGAAATCACCCAATATCCGATAAAAGGTTATCAAGCAGAGTTATACAAAATAGTTTATGAAAATGGTGTAGAGGTAAGTAGAAAAAAAATCAACACAAGTTATTACCATGCAGAACCGGCCCATGTTACTGTAGGTACAGGAGATACTATGGGATTTAACTTTTTTAACTAATTAGACTAAGCTAAATATGCTCACCTTAATATAAACTATAGGGGGCAGCCAAACTAATTTTAGTGGCGCCCCTTTTTTGACTTTAAAAACATCAAATAAAACTAGACTAGAAAAGACTTAGGAGCGATTAAATGTTTACTAACAAAGACTTACTAAAATTAATTATTCCCTTGATAATTGAGCAGATACTGGCTGTTACCGTTGGTATGGCCGATGGTATTATGGTGGCTAGGGTCGGAGAAGCGGCGGTATCAGGTGTTTCTATTGTAGATAGCATTAATTTTCTTCTTATCGGATTATTTAGTGCTATTGCAACAGGAGGGGCTGTAGTATCATCGCAGTTTCTGGGACAAAAAAAAGAAAAGAATGCCTCCCTTGCAGGAGAGCAGCTTATAGTATCTAATTTGGCGTTATCAATTATAATTATGATTGTTACATTGGCAGGACGAAATATGATATTAAGTTTTTTATTTGGTAAAGTGGAAGCAGATGTTATGAGAAATGCTAGAATCTACTTTTTTTATTCAGCTTTATCCTATCCCTTTATTGCTGTTTATAATGCTTGTGCAGCCTTGTTTCGCTCCATGGGAAACTCAAAGATATCCATGATTGTTTCTATTATTGCCAATGTTATTAATGTTGCTGGTAATGCCATCTTGATTTTTGGCTTTAAGATGGGGGTAGCCGGTGCGGCAATTCCGACTTTAGTATCAAGAATTTTTTCAGCTGTGGTTATGTTTATTCTGCTTATGAATAAGGATATGCCAATTCACATAGTTAATATCTTAAAATATAGGCCCAATATGGTAATGATAAAGCGTATCTTAAGAATCGGTATACCAAACGGTATGGAAAATAGTGTATTTCAGATAGGTAAGATTTTGGTTCAAGGTATTGTGGCGGGACTGGGTACATCGGCTATTACCGCCAATTCCATTGCAAGTAATATAGGCGGCTTTGGAGTTCTTCCCGGATCAGCCGTGGGACTTGCCTTAATAACAGTAGTAGGTCAATGTGTGGGAGCGGGGTATTATGACGGAGTTAAGTTATATACCAAAAAATTGATGAAGATTACTCATTTAGTTATGGCCGGGCTCAATATACTGATTATATTTTTGATACCTGTAATCTTAAAGCTATATAAGGTCAGTGATGTTACGGCAGATATAGCATCCACCCTGATGCTTTATCATTGTATCTTGTCTACCTTCTTCTGGCCTCCATCATTTTCCTTGCCCAATGCCTTAAGGGCGGCCAGTGATGTTAAGTTCACCATGTGGGTATCTATGTTTTCCATGTGGATGTGGAGGATAGGCTTTAGTTATATATTGGCTATTGTATTTGATATGGGAGTATTAGGAGTATGGATTGCCATGACAATAGACTGGGTCTTTCGTTCCGCCTGCTTTATCTACCGCTTCAAAAAGGAAAAATATCGAAAATTTACATCAATATAAAATAATTTAATTATAGCTAATATGGTCGTTTCATAATTATGGTTTTACAGGAAAATCATGTAACGGCCATCTTTATACTATAATGGCTAAATGACACATAAGTGCCAAAGATTACATTTATAATTTTTGTATAAATTACTAAGGAATAACAATAGTTTAACCGATATATTTTATAGGATAAGCCGAATTATAGGAGGTTACACATGACAAGGACAAAAAGAATAGGTTTACTATCTATCTGTATTTTATTAACAACTGTAATATTTTTAATGTCCGGCAATACAGCCCATTCTTCGGAAGTTATAAGGCCGGATGAATATTATTTTGTCTTTAACGGACAGCAGAAAAAAGCGGGAACAGAATATGAGATGAAAAGTAGAGAAGTTCTGCTACATATAACCGCAGGAACATGGGAACCTAATACTGAAGTAAAATGGGTTTCCTCTGAACCGGGGGTTGTAACACTAGAATCTACTGCAGAAGGTTCTAATTTCGTTAAAATGGTAAGGAAAGGACCGGGTTTTTCTACTATTACTGCAGTAGTTAAGCATGAGAACTATACATATACCCTAAGTTGCCTGGTAAAAGTCAACTTGGAATTTGACTATCAAAAGACCGGCATGACCACTGCAACAACCACTAATGAAAGAATATTAATTATCGATAATGTAGATGATCCTCCAAAGCAGATATATTTAAAATATGTGGATTATACTCCTGAAGGAGAGACAGACCCTGTTACAGGAGGTGCTGTATCAGCATCTTTAGTAACTTGGGAAAGCGATAATGAAAGTGTGGTAACGGTTGATGAAACAGGTAAGGTAAAGGCTGTAGGAGGCGGTAGTGCGCAAATTACCGTAACTTCCGATACCATGTCATCAAATGATAAATCCTTATCCATATCCATGAGGGTGGTGGTAGCTCCTTCATTTACCTTAGCCTATGATGATATAGAAGGTAACAAGATTGTTAAGCATTCCGGTAATAGTGATAAGAATTTTACACCGGCTGAGGGTGTACCCAGTAACTTTGTTATAGAATCCAATGCGACTTATGGAACAAACTTAAAGTGGGAGGTATATGATGCCAGTAACAATAAAAAGTTGTCTCCTACAAGTAATAAGCTAAATTATTCCATAAGTGAGAACAGCCAAAGTGTAACATTTAGTAATGTAAAAGCAGGTACATACGAAATATATGCATTTGCCAATGAAAAATACAGCACTAATACCAATGCCCCTTATGCATATATGAAGATAATAGTCCCTATATATTTAGGTGATGAAAATATCGTTATGACCGTTGGGGATACATATAATATTGCTGATAATTCCAACATTCCAGACATTGGGATATTTGAATTTTATTATGAAGAAGCCGGTGGTTCTAATATTGCCCATGTTAATCATACTACCGGTGTGATTACAGCCAGAAAGAAAGGCAAAACAACCATACGTCTTGTATATAAGACTTCATCAAATTTATATGACAATGATTCGGTTTTTGTAGGGGATAAGTTTATAAATGTAACAGTAATAGACGGAATTTCTTTAAGTGCTACTGAAGCAAAACTATTTACAAATGGAACACTGCTATTACATGCTACTGTAACCGATCCTACAGTACCGATTGTTTGGAGCAGTGATGCCCCAAATATCGCCAAGGTAGAAGACGGTTTAGTAACAGCCCTAAGACCCGGAGTTGCAATTATTACAGCACAGCAGACCATACAGGGTGTTGTAAAAAGAGCCAGATGCGAGATAACGGTACAGCAATCGGTAACTAATATAACTGTGGATCCGTCGGAGGTAAATCTGGCTATTGGGGAATATAAAACATTTCATGCTTCCATTAGCCCAAAAAATTTAAGCGGTGTAAGACTTAAATGGAAGTCATCAAACGATAAGGTGGTTAAAATTATCGAAGAAAATCCCCTTACCGTGACAGTACAGGGTGTATCCGGCGGAAATGCTGTATTATCAGCAATTAATGAAGATAATATAGTGGTAGGCTACAGTCATATAACTGTACGTCAGCCGGTAACCGGTATTAAATTATCCGATACCAATGTTACTATTAACTTACAAGCAAAGAGTATTCAGTTAAGGGCTATTGTTTATCCTGAAAATGCACAAAACAAAGCTATTAAGTGGACCTCATCCAATACCCAGATAGCCAGGGTAAATGATAACGGACTTGTAACATTATTAAAACCCGGTGAAGTGACCATTATTGCAACATCGGTTGATAATCCGGAAGTGACTGCCTTATGTAATATAAGCATTGAAATCCCCGTGGCCAGTGTGGCTTTGGATGAAAAGGAAACTACAATGTATGTGGGACAGTCAAAAAGGCTTACATATACAGTACTTCCTGTTAATGCCAGTAAAAATGCAGTAACATGGTCATCAACCAATACCAGGGTAGCTACAGTAGATGCTGCCGGAAGGGTTACTGCAAGGCAAGTGGGCACCACTGTTATTATGTTAAAATCCATAGACGGAGGCCATACAGCTTATTGTACGGTAAATGTTAGGCAGATTGCAGAAGGTATAAAATTTGCCTCACCTTCAATTGATTTGGTAACAGGACAGGTACATGATTTGGAGTATAGCTTAATACCCTCTAATGCAACTGATTCACACTTGGTTTGGGAATCCAGTGATACTAAGGTGGCAGTAGTTGATGATAAGGGCAGGATAACAGCAAAAGGTGCCGGTGTAGCCTTTGTTATTGCTCGGACTGAAGCCGGAGGTATGTCCTATGTTAAAGTGACAGTAAAAGAACCTGTTAAAGGTCTGCTTCTAAACTTTTCTGAAAAGACCATTTATGTAGGAGAAACCTTTGATCTTAAGGTATCGGTTACTCCCAGTGATGCTTCCAATCTAGATGTGGAATGGAAAAGTTCCAATAACAATATTATAACTGTATCAGATAAGGGCCAAGTAAAAGGGGTGGCAGCAGGAACTGCAATTATTACCTGTACTACAAAGGACGGGGGCTATACAGCCAGCTGTGTAGTTACCGTAAGGCAAAGGCTAACCTCTATGGAACTTAATTATGATGAATATAGACTTAGTTTAAAGAAATCGGTAACTCTTTCTGTAATGGTAGATGATGAAATTATCACAGATCAAAAATTCAGATGGGTATCCAGTAACAAGTCTGTAGCTTCTGTTAATAGTAAAGGAAAAGTTACTGCACATAAAATAGGTTTTGCTACTATTACAGCATATGCTTTAGATGGCAGCGGGGCAGAGGCCAGTTGTGAAATTGAAGTAGTACGTCCGGTGACAAGAATAAAATTTGATAAAAGTTATATTAGTATGTTAGTTGGAGAACAAAAGAGGATAAAGGTAACCGTAGAGCCTAAGAATGCTACATATAAGGATCCGATTTGGATAGTAAGTGAAGAAGGAATTGTTATTGTGGATGAGGACGGATATATAACTGCACTTAAGGAAGGTACAGTTACTGTTATGGCACTTGCCCAGGATGACAGTGAAAAAATTGCGGTATGTCAAGTTACGGTACATAAAAGAGTACCTGCTACTTCAATAGTTCTATCTGATAAAAAGTTAGTCATGGTACAGGGTGAACAAAGAACTGTTAAGCCGGTATTAAATCCAATAAACTCTAACGATACTATAACTTGGAGTACGGATAATTCCTCTGTAGCCAGTGTAAATTCTAAAGGAAAGATTAAGGCTAAGTCAACCGGCAGGGCCTATATTACAGCCATGACGGATTCGGGAAAAACTGCAACAATTGAAGTTACGGTTATCGGGCTTAATGTTACTAATTTGGTTATGGAGCAGTATAGCAGATATACTTTAGTAGTAGAAGGTGCCACTTCAAGGGTAACTTGGGATGTTGCCAATCCAAAAATAGCCGAAGTTAGAAATGGGCAGATAATATCTAAGGCAAGAGGAACTACAACTATTACTGCAACAGTTAATGGAAGAAAGCTAACTTGTAAGTTGAAAGTTGTGAAAATTAAATAGGAAGCAGTAATTTATAAGACCATATAAATCCCAGAAAAACCTTATTTTTCTGGGATTTTTTATAATCTAAAAACTTTTTCTTGTATATATAAACGAAAATACTATTAGATATAAAAGAACAATTGATAAATTTTGGCCCATATGATAAAATGCATTCAGAACATATGTTTAGATTTTCTGTAGTCATTCATTATTAAGGAGGGTGCGATTTGCTTATTAGCCTACATGTAAAGAATTTTGCAATTATTAATGAAGTAGAGATATATTTTAAGAATCATCTAAATATACTGACCGGAGAAACCGGGGCAGGCAAATCCATCATCATTGATTCAATAAATTGTGCTCTTGGAGCTAAAGTATCTAAGGATATTATACGGAAGGGAGCGGACTTTGCTCTGGTTGAGCTGGTCTTTGAAACAAAGTCTCCGGCAGTTTTTGAGGCTATGAATAGCTTTGATATACCTATGGAAGATAATTTAGTAATTATAAGCCGAAAAATCATGCCAAATCGCAGTATTTATAAATTAAACGGTGAAAATGTTACAAGAAATATTATATCTTCCGTTGCCCAACTACTTATAGATATTCATGGACAGCATGAACACCAATCACTGTTAAACAAAGCAAAACATCTTGAAATTGTAGATCGTTTTGCCAAAGATGAGCTTGGTTCCTTAAAGGAGGAACTAAGTATATGTTATAAAGATTACATAAGATTAAAGCAGGAATATGATAGTGCAGGAATAGATGAGGAGCAAAGACTTAGGGAAGTTTCTTTCCTTGAATATGAAATTAATGAAATAAAAAGCGCCGCCCTAACTTCCGGGGAGGATGAAGAACTTGGGGCCTTATATAAAAAGTATGCCAATGCCCATACTATCTCTGAAGGTTTACAGACAATTTATAACTTAACCGGTTATAATATAAATGAAGCGGGAGATAACATAGGTAGGGCCGTTCGTCAAATGGCAAAGCTGGTAGAATATGATGAAAAGCTAAATGGTTTACTTGGACAAATCACCGATGTAGAAGAGCTGCTTAATGATTTTAACAGGGATTTATCTCAGTACTTATCGGACATGGATAACTATGAAGAAGAATTAAATGAAGTAACAAAACGTTTGGATTTAATCAATCATTTAAAGCAGAAATACGGAGCAGATATTGAGAAGATAATAAAGCACTGCCAAGAATGTGAGGAAAAACTTTTAAAGTATAAAGATTACGATATATATATGGATAAACTGAAAGCTTCTTTAAGTGAGAAAGAAAAAGAGTTAGAAGATTTATCAAAAAGATTATCGGATATAAGAAAAAGCAAGGCTAAGGAGCTTACGGCTAAGATTAAAGAAGCTTTAATTTCTCTTAACTTTTTAGATGTTAAATTTGATATGACCTTTGAAAGAAGCAGTACATATTCCGCTGACGGCTATGACGATGCTGAGTTTATTATCTCCACTAATCCCGGTGAAGAAATGAAATCCTTATCTAAAGTGGCTTCAGGAGGAGAACTTTCAAGAATTATGTTAGGAATAAAATCCGTACTGGCAGAAAAGGATGAGATTGAAAGCTTAATTTTTGATGAGATTGATACAGGAATAAGCGGAAGAACGGCACAGAAGGTTTCCGAACAGTTATCAGAAATTGCAAGGCATCATCAAATTATATGTATAACCCATCTGGCACAGATTGCAGCCATGGCGGACGCACATTTTATTATTGAAAAAGAGACAGATGGCAAGACTACTCAAACTCATATTAGAGAGCTTAATGAAAATCAAATAATAGAAGAATTGGCAAGAATCTTAGGTGGTGCAGTTATTACTGACCGGGTTCTTGAAAATGCAAAAGAAATGAAGGAACTGGCCTCATCTTCTAAAAAATACAAAATGTAAAAGCTGAAAAATTGAATAGCAAAAGCGAGGATATACAATACTATGTATATCCTTTTTTTATTCGATTTTTTGGGAGCTTTAAAGAGTCCTAACACAGTACAGATAATATGAAGTACTGTACATAGTGATGCAAAAAGGATATTTACACAAAATAAAAATTAGCTTGAGGTGTGTAAGGATGAGAAGAAAGAAGATATACAAGAGGGTATTATTATCCCTTTTGATAATGAGTTTGGCTGGTCTTATTTTTTTGTGCCTTTATAAAATAGAAAGAAATATACCTGATGAAATAAAGATTTTAGTTGATAGAGATGAAAGTTTTAGTTTTAATATGCCCATTAAGGGTAACATAGAAACAGAGGATATAGGTGTAATAAGTGTAAATGATACTAAAGTACCTTCTAATCAAATCAATATTGACCTTAATGAGCCATTTACACTGAAATCATCAAAAACCGGTAGATATAATATAAATTTAAAACTTTTTGGTTTGTTTAAATTTAAAAGTGTATCCTTGGATGTAATAGAAACAGTAGATTTAATTCCTTGTGGAATTCCTATTGGTATTAATGTAGAAACCGACGGTATCCTTGTTCTGGGAAATAAAAGAATCACCGGCTTTGATGGTCTAAATTATGAACCTGCTCATAATAAGTTAAAATCCGGTGATTATATTATTGCTATTAATGATAAGAAAGTTAAATATAAGGAAGAACTAATTGAAGCTATCCAGAAATCAGAAGGAAAGGATATTAAGCTTACAGTTAGGCGTGGGGGTGAAATTATTAATGTTATAGTTACCCCGGCAAAAACTGCAAACGGGGACTATAAAATAGGTACATGGATTAGAGACGATACTCAAGGAATCGGTACCCTAACTTTTATTTCCACCAATGGATATTTTGGTGCCTTAGGACATGGTATTACAGATATTGATACAGGTCAGCTTATGGAAATTGATGAGGGAAATATTTATGATGCAGATATAATGTCTATTGTAAAGGGAAAAGAAGGGGAACCGGGAGAATTAATCGGTATAATTAAGCAAAATGAAAAAAATAGAATAGGTAGTATTACTGATAATACTTATCAAGGGATCTTTGGTACTGTTAACCATAGATATAAGATGAAAGAAGATTTCAAACCTTTAAAGATCGGATTTAAACAGGAGGTAAAAGTAGGTAAAGCATATATACGTTGTATGGTAGACGGTAAATTATCTGATTATGAAATTAATATTCAAAAGGTGGATATGAGTAACTCTAATCAAAGCAAAGGCTTAGTTATTAAAATTACAGATGAAAGGTTATTGGATTTAACAGGAGGAATAGTACAAGGTATGAGCGGAAGCCCGATTATCCAAGATAATAAGATAATTGGGGCTGTAACCCATGTATTTATACAGGATTCAACTAAAGGCTACGGTACATTTATTGAAAACATGGTAAATAAATTGGAATAAGCAAATCTTTTGTTATAAAAAGAAGTCGACGAAAAAATATAAAAAGTAAAGAAGTTCCAAAGCATACAACAACAGATTAAGGGCATATGTTTAACACTTATACAAAATATTGTGGTTACTGATTCAATCTCCATAATTTACCAAATTTTAACTGTCGAATGGTGCGACAAGAAAGAATTGAATCTTTAAATGGTAATAGCTATAATTTAATTATGGTAAATATTTACAATATTTACACAGAATCTCCTATTCTGTATTTTGATAGCTTGTAGAATTTATGGGGTTTATAGACTATTATGGATAATTGTGTTAAATATTAATAAATAATGGGGTAAAATAGCAGGTATAATTTGGTGATATTGCCGTACCCAAAATGATTGACGCATTTTTATCAAAGATATATAATAGTACTATAAATCACATGAATTACAAAGTTTGTTATAAAACATCACAAATAGTGAAGTTTTTAAAATATATACAGTGAATCAAAATACAAGAAGGGGATAATGAAACATATCAATATGGTGAAGAAAATAAATAATTAATGGAGGTTGGGAAAGAAGTATGAGCAAAATTAATGTAGCGATAGTTGACGACAACGAAAGGATGGTGAATCTACTAGAAGATATATTGAAGGAAGATGCAGATATTGAAGTAGTAGGTAAATCAGAAAATGGAATTGATGCCTTAGACATGATTAAGGAAAAAAAGCCGGATGTAGTTTTACTTGATTTGATTATGCCTAAATTGGACGGGCTGGGAGTTATGGAGAAGGTTAGAAGAGATTCTGAATTTAAAAAGAATCCATCATTTATAATAATTACAGCCATTGGACAAGAAGGAGTAACAGAAAGTGCATTTGAATTAGGGGCAAATTATTATATCATGAAGCCATTTGATAGTAACGTAGTATTGTCAAGAATTAAGCAGATTAAGAGAAAAAGCCATACTAGGCTTACAGATAGCCATAGAGTCAGTGCATATGAGAATAAGAGTGATTATATGGAGAGAAATTTGGAGGCGGATGTAACAAATATAATTCATGAAATCGGAGTTCCAGCACATATTAAAGGTTATCAGTACTTACGGGATGCGATTATGATGTCTGTTAATGATGCTGAAATGCTTAATTCAATTACAAAATTACTTTATCCGTCAATAGCTAAGCGGCATAAGACTACACCAAGTAGGGTTGAGAGGGCAATTCGTCATGCTATTGAAGTAGCATGGAGCAGAGGAAAGATGGATACTATAGACGAGTTATTTGGATATACAGTAAGTAACGGAAAAGGCAAGCCTACAAATTCAGAATTTGTAGCCTTGATTGCAGATAAAATAAGGCTCGAATATAAATTAAGGTCTAACAATATATAATAAATACTAATGAAAACATGAAATCCCGGATGGTTACTTTCGTCGACCATCCAGGATTTTTATATTTTACAGTAATAAAGTTTTGTAAAGTTTATGTAAAGTTTTAAAAATCAATTTACCTAGATTTTAAAATATGTTATCCTAGACCCGTATGCTAAAAATACATAGTAATTTTAGGAGGAAAGATGAGTAAGTTAGAACTGTTAGAACTGATATTTGTTTTTGCCGGAGGTCTAGGAATGTTCCTTTACGGCATGAATATGATGGGAGAGGGATTACAAAAATCTGCAGGGAATAAGCTGAAGCGTCTACTGGGTTATCTGACTAATAACAGATTAATGGCAGTTTTACTGGGAGTAGTAGTGACTAGTATTATTCAAAGTTCATCAGCTACTACAGTTATGGTTGTGGGTTTTGTTAATGCAGGAATAATGAATTTAATACAAGCAACCGGAATTATCATGGGAGCAAATGTTGGAACTACAGTAACTTCTTGGCTTGTTTCCATGAGTGAATGGAGTGCTCTTTTTAAACCTGATTTTTTCGCACCAGTCCTAATTGCTATAGGTTCATTTATTATACTCTTAAGTAAAGATGCAAAAAAGAGAAATATTGCTAATATTGTTATTGGGTTAGGATTACTTTTTATCGGTCTAAAATTCATGTCAGATGTTATAAAACCATATGCTCAGGCAGAAGATTCCATTTTTAGAACAGCATTTATTGTGCTTGGCAAGAATCCATTACTAGGTTTGTTAACCGGCGCGGCAGTTACTGCTATAATTCAAAGTTCATCAGCTTCCGTAGGTATCTTACAGACCTTGGCTATGGCTGGAGTAGTTAATTGGCAATCTGCAATATTTATTACCCTAGGTCAGAATATTGGAACCTGTATTACGGCAATACTATCCAGTGTAGGTGCCAGTAAGACAGCCAAAAGGGCAGCTGCAATACATTTGTTCTTTAATTCTATAGGTGCAATTATATTTGGAGTTATTTTGTTTATTGTATTTAGGATACAGCCTGATTTTGCAGCCTCTAATATAAGCAGTACGCAGATATCAATGTTCCATACGGTATTTAACTTAACCAATACTATTATTTTATTCCCCTTTGCTAATTTTTTAGTTAAGCTTTCCGGAATATTTATTGATGATTCTAAAGAAGTAGCTAGTACAGATGTAGTACAAATAACACTTAGACACCTAGATGATCGTATTTTAGAAACACCTTCTTTTGCGGTACAAAATGCAATTAAAGAAGTGGTTCATATGGGAGAAATCACCCTTAATAATGCAAAGGTAGCAGTAGATGCCCTATTAAATAATGATGAGGAAAAAGCTAAAAAAGTATTTGAAGTTGAAAAGGTAATTGACTCCCATCAAAAAGTTATTAATGATTATTTGGTTAAGATAAATAATCTTTCCTTAACAGAAAGACAGCATAAAGTAATTAATAACCTTTTTCATACGGTTTCCAATATAGAAAGAGTCGGAGATCATGCGGACAACTTAGCTGAGCTTGCAGTTGAAAAGGTTAATAATGATCTTTTTCTTTCAGAGGAAGCTTATGATGAGTTAAAAGAAATATGTAATATTGCCATAGATTCTTTTGAGTGTGCCATAAGGGCTAGAGAAACTGAAAGCCTTGATTTAGTAAAGAAGGTTAAGGAATTAGAAAAAATAGTGGATAAGCTAAAGGATGATTTGAGACAGAAACATATAGACAGGCTTTCCCATGGTATATGCTCCTCTGAAAATGGTGTGGTATTCATCGATGCCTTAATTAACTTGGAGAGGATATCTGACCATTCCCTTAATATAGCTAACTATGTGAAAAGTGAAATTGACTAAGTCTAAAAAATGCACAAAAAAAGATGTACAAAGCTTAAAAATATAACGGTTATCATAATATTCCATAAAAATATTAGTAAACTCTTGATATTTTGTATTAAATTGTGTAAAATGATGATTGAGAAAAAATTGACAATCAGTAAATCGATTATTCTCACAACAAGTTTATTTACTGTCTATAACAGTAATAATAAATTAAACAATTAGGAGGAATCAAACATGGCAGTAAAAGTAGCAATTAATGGTTTTGGTCGTATCGGCCGTCTTGCTTTCAGACAGATGTTCGGAGCAGAAGGTTATGAAATTGTAGCAATCAATGATCTAACAGATGCTAAGATGTTAGCACACTTATTAAAATATGATTCCGCTCAGGGTAGATATGCAAAAGCTGATACTGTAGTAGCTAAAGAAAATTCTATCGTAGTTGATGGTACAGAAATCAGAATTTACAGCGAAGCAGATCCTTCCAAATTACCTTGGGGAGAATTAGATGTTGACGTTGTTCTTGAGTGCACAGGTTTCTTCGCATCCAAGGCAAAATCTCAGGCACATATTGATGCCGGCGCTAAGAAAGTAGTTATCTCCGCACCTGCAGGAAATGATCTTCCTACAGTAGTATTCGGTGTTAATGAGAATATCTTAAAGGCTTCTGATACAATTATTTCAGCTGCATCATGCACAACTAACTGTCTTGCTCCTATGGCAGATACTTTGAATAAGTTAGCTCCTATTGAAAAAGGTTACATGATGACAATTCATGCTTATACCGGTGACCAGATGACATTAGACGGTCCTCATAGAAAAGGTGACTTAAGAAGAGCTCGTGCAGCAGCAGTTAATATTGTTCCTAACTCTACCGGTGCAGCAAAGGCTATCGGACTTGTTATTCCTGAATTAGCAGGCAAGTTAGATGGTGCTGCTCAAAGAGTTCCTGTTGCTACAGGTTCATTAACAATTCTTACTGCTGTATGTGACAAAAAGGTTACAGAAGAAGAAGTTAACGCAGCTATGAAGGCAGCTGCTAATGCTTCCTTTGGATACACAGAGGATGAAATTGTTTCCTCAGATATTATCGGTAGCACTTATGGTTCAATCTTTGATGCTACTCAGACAAAGATTATGGATCTTGGTGACAACAAGTCCTTAGTTAAAGTTGTAGCTTGGTATGATAATGAGAATTCCTATACCAGCAACATGGTAAGAACAATCAAATATTTTGCTGAATTAGCATAAGTATAAATCTTTTTGCTTAATTGATCCATGATGGGTCCGGTCGTTAATGGGCCGGACCTTCTTTACTGAATAGAATAATAATCATATCACAATAGTTAGAGTAAGTGATTTTTTACATATCTATATTTTATAGATAGGAAAGGAGAGTATTAATCATGCTAAATAAAAAATCAGTTGATGATATCAATGTAAAAGGTAAACGAGTTTTAGTAAGATGTGATTTTAATGTTCCCCTACAGGATGGCAAGATTACAGACGAGAACCGTCTGGTAGCAGCCCTACCTACATTAAAAAAACTAATAAATGACGGAGGAAAGGTTATTCTTTGCTCCCATCTAGGTAAGCCAAAGGGCACACCTAAGCCAGAGTTATCCTTAGCTCCTGTTGCAGTTAGACTGTCAGAACTTTTAGGTCAGGAAGTAAAATTTGCAAAGGATGATAATGTAGTTGGTGACAATGCTAAGGCTGCAGTAGCAGCTATGAAGGACGGGGATGTTGTTCTTCTTGAAAACACCCGTTATAGAGAAGAAGAAACAAAGAATATTGATACCTTTAGTAAGGAATTAGCATCCCTTTGTGATGTATTTGTAAATGATGCCTTCGGTACAGCTCACAGAGCCCATTGCTCCAATGTGGGTGTTACAAAATATGTTGATACTGCAGTTGTAGGATACCTTATGCAGAAGGAAATTGAGTTCTTAGGAAATGCAGTTAATAACCCTAAGAGACCTTTTGTAGCAATACTTGGTGGTTCTAAGGTATCTAGTAAGATTTCTGTAATCAATAATCTTCTTGATAAGGTTGATACATTAATTATAGGCGGTGGTATGGCCTATACCTTCATGAAAGCTCAGGGAGAAGAAGTAGGTAACTCCCTATTGGAAGAAGATTATCTTGACTATGCTAAGGAAATGTTAGAAAAAGCAAAAGAAAAAGGAGTTAAATTATTAATTCCTGTAGACACAGTTGTAGCCAAGGAATTCTCCAATGACTCAGAATTTAAGACAGTTAAACGTGGAGGAATTGAGCCGGGCTGGCAAGGACTTGATATAGGTGAAGAGACCAGAAAGCTTTTTGCAGATGCAATTAAAGATGCTAAGACCGTAGTATGGAACGGACCTATGGGTGTATTTGAAATGCCTAACTTTGCAAAGGGTACCATGGCAGTAGCCGAGGCTTTGGCAGAAATAGATGCAACTACCATTATCGGTGGAGGAGATTCTGCAGCGGCTGTAAATCAGCTGGGCTATGGTGATAAAATGACCCATATATCTACCGGTGGCGGAGCTTCCTTAGAATTCTTAGAGGGTAAAGAGCTTCCGGGAGTTGCAGCAGCTAACGATAAATAGGTAAAAAGAATATAAGTAAAACTTATAGTAGCAAGCTATTCCGGAATAAGTATTGTATTTTTCGGAAAAGCTTGCTACAATCAAGTATGTCGTAATTTTAAGACTAGTTAGATATTATAAGCCCAATAAAGTTTAGTATAAAGGTAATATATTATAAAGGATTATAGGAGGATATTATGCGTAGAAAAATAATAGCAGGCAATTGGAAGATGAATAAAACACCTAGTGAAGCAGTTGCATTAATAAATGAATTAAAGCCCTTAGTAGCTTCAAATGATGCTGATGTGGTATTTTGTGTACCTGCCATAAGCTTAATTCCTGCCATAGAGGCAGTTAAGGGAACAAATATTGAAATCGGTGCGCAGAATATGTACTTTGAAGAAAGTGGTGCATACACCGGTGAGATTGCCCCCAATATGCTTACAGAAGTTGGCGTAAAATATGTTATTATTGGGCATTCTGAAAGAAGAGAATATTTTAATGAAACCGATGAGACAGTTAATAAAAAAGTTTTAAAGGCATTTGAACACGGATTAACTCCCATTATCTGCTGTGGTGAATCTTTACAGCAAAGAGAACAAGGTGTTACTATAGATTTTGTTCGCCAGCAGATTAAGATTGCCTTCCTTAATGTTAGCAAGGAAGATGCTAAGAAGGCTGTTATAGCTTATGAGCCAATCTGGGCCATAGGAACAGGAAAGGTAGCAACTTCCCAGCAGGCAGAAGAGGTATGTAAGGCTATACGTCAGTGCATTGCTGAGATATATGATAATGAAGTGGCTGAGGCAATCCGTATCCAGTACGGCGGAAGCGTTACAGCTGCCAGTGCTAATGAGCTTTTCTCCCAGCCTAATATTGACGGAGGATTAGTAGGGGGAGCAAGCCTTAAAGCTGATTTTGGAAAAATTGTTAACTACAAGTAGACGATCTTAGTAAAGGAGTCAAATATGAGTAAAAAACCAACAGTTTTATTGGTATTAGACGGCTATGGACTTAATGACAAAAAAGATGCTAATGCCATAGCCATGGCTAAGACACCGGTTATGGATAAATTAATGGAAGAGTACCCTTTTGTTAAAGGAAATGCCAGTGGTATGGCAGTAGGACTTCCTGAAGGACAAATGGGTAACTCTGAGGTAGGACATATCAATATAGGTGCAGGAAGAATAGTTTATCAGGAACTAACCAGGATTTCCAAGGAAATTCAGGATGGAACCTTCTTCGAGAATGCAGCTTTACTGGCAGCAGTAGATAACTGCAAAAGAAATAATTCTGACCTTCATATATATGGTCTTTTATCAGACGGCGGAGTACACAGCCATAATACCCATTTATACGGTTTACTGGAACTGGCTAAACGCCATGGTCTAAAGAATGTCTATGTTCATGCATTTTTAGACGGACGTGATACCCCTCCTGCATCCGGTAAGGGATTTGTTGAAGAACTTTGGGAAAAGATGAAGATGTTAGGAGTAGGTAAAATAGCCACTGTTATGGGCCGTTACTATGTAATGGATAGAGATAACCGTTGGGACCGGGTGGAAAAAGCATATAGAGCTATGGTATATGGTCAAGGTGAAACTGCAGAAAGTGCTGTTTTGGCAGTGCAAAATTCTTATGATAAGGAAAAATATGATGAATTCGTAGAACCTACTGTAGTATTAGAAGAGGGAAAACCTGTAGCTACAATTAAGGAAAATGACTCAATTATCTTCTATAACTTTAGACCTGACCGTGCTAGAGAAATCACCAGGGCATTTTGTGATGATGAATTTACAGGATTTGACCGTGGTAAAGAAAGAATGAAGCTGACCTATGTATGTTTCTCAGAGTATGATATTACAATACCCAATAAGCTGGTAGCTTTCCATAAGATATCCATAGAAAATACATTTGGCCAATTTCTTGCACAACATAAAATGACCCAGCTTAGACTGGCGGAAACCGAAAAATATGCCCATGTAACCTTCTTCTTTAATGCCGGAGTAGAAGTTCCTAACGAAGGAGAAGATAGGATACTGGTTAACTCCCCCAAGGTTGCAACCTATGATATGCAGCCTGAAATGAGTGTATATAAGGTAACTGAACATCTAGTAGAAGCAATCAAGTCAGGCAAATATGATGTAATTGTAGCCAACTTTGCAAATCCTGATATGGTAGGACATACGGGTATATTAGAAGCTGCTGTTAAGGCCATTGAAGCAGTGGATGAATGTGTCGGCAAGGTTGTAGACGCATTACTGTCAGTAGATGGTCAGATGTTTATATGTGCAGACCATGGTAATGCCGAACAACTTTTAGATTATAATACCAGTGAACCTTTTACTGCCCATACCACCAATCCGGTACCCTTTATAATGGTAAACTATGATACTGATTATACCTTGGCTGAAAATGGCTGTTTAGCTGATATTGTTCCGACCCTGATTGATATGATGGGTATGGAAAAGCCTAAAGAGATGACAGGCAAATCCTTATTGATTAAGAAATAATCAATATAGAAAAAAATGTTGAAATAAAAAATATTCTATGATAGAATAGGCATAGTTATTTATTTGCCGTATGGTGGAATGGAGGATTGTTGTGGACATTTTAAGAGCAATAGTTCAAATTGTATATATCGGTATTTGTATAGTGCTGACAGTTATCGTATTAAAGCAGGAAGGAAAATCTTCCGGCCTGTCCGGTGCACTTACCGGTGGATCTGAATCTTATTGGACTAAGAACAAGGGACGTTCTGCAGAGGGTATGATAGTTAGATCAACCAAAATACTTGCTGCATTATTTATTGTACTCTCAGTAGTACTTAATCTTAATTGGTAAATATTTGTTATAGGTAGCTGTTTCAAAATCTCATTAGAGGAATTTGGGACAGCTTCTTTTTTTAAAAAGCTCCGGAATAGAAATATTAAAATTAAGCACTATATGGTATACTATGAATAGTTAACAAAGTTAAATATATACACTAACAATAAAAGAATTAGGAGCTATATATGAGAAGTAATGATAAGATAGAAGAAAGAAAAAAAATGCTTGAAGAGTTTTTTGCAAGCGAAGAATATAAGCCCATGAGATTTAGGGATATTGTAAGTTTACTGCAGGTACCAAAAGATTCTAAACATGAATTAAAAGAAATACTAGATTCCTTAATATCCCAAGGGGTTATTGTCCTTGATGATAAGGGAAGATATAAAATTCCGGGAGATAATATTAAAACCGGAATATTTTCCGCAACTCAAAGGGGATTTGGTTTTGTTATATTAGAAGGTGAAGCAGAGGACATCTTTATACCTGAAAATGCCACTAAAGGAGCGGTACACGGTGACAAGGTTAGAATAATGCTAAGTAATGAACGTACCGGCAGAAGGCAGGAAGGTATAGTATTGCAGATACTTGAAAGGGGTATTAAGGAAATTGTAGGTACCTTTCAAGCCAGCAAAAATTTTGGTTTTGTAATTCCCGATAATCAAAAGTTTGGACATGATATTTTTATTCCCAAGGAAGATACAAAAGGAGCTGTTACCGGCCATAAGGTAGTGGTATCTTTAACAAGTTATGGGGATGAAAAGCGCAGTCCCGAGGGGAAAGTGGTTGAAATCATCGGACATGTCAACGATCCCGGGGTTGATATAATGTCTGTAATTAAGGCCTATGATTTGCCGGTGGAGTTTCCCAAGGATGTATTTAGAATATTAGATTATGTACCGGATGAGGTAGACCCTAAGGAGATAGGAAAGAGAAGGGATCTAAGAGATATTCAGACCGTTACCATAGACGGTGAAGATGCCAAGGACCTTGATGATGCCATATCTTTAACAAAAGAAGGGGATATATATCATCTGGGGGTACACATAGCAGATGTAACCCACTATGTTAAGGAAGGCTCTGCCCTTGATAAAGAGGCCTTAAAAAGGGGAACCAGTGTATATCTGGTAGACAGAGTTATCCCTATGCTACCCCATAAGCTTTCCAATGGTATCTGTTCTTTAAATCCGGGGGTAGATAGACTGGCTTTAAGCTGCTTTATGGATATTGATCAAAAGGGCAATGTAATAAGCCATGAAATAGTAGAGACAGTTATCCGTTCAGATAAGCGTATGACTTATACGGATGTATCTAAAATTATAGAAGATAAGGATGAAGAGTTAATTAAAAAATATCAAGATTTTGTTCCTATGTTTATGCAGATGCTTGAACTGTCTGAAATATTAAAGATGCGCAGGCATAAAAGAGGAGCCATAAATTTTGATTTTCCTGAAAGTAAAATTATTGTAGATTATAATGGAAAGCCTATTGAGATAAGGGCCTATGAAAGAAATAAAGCTACTAAGATTATTGAGGAGTTTATGCTTATTGCCAATGAAACTATAGCTGAAAACTTCTTCTGGCAAGAACTGCCATTTTTGTATCGTACCCATGATAAGCCAGATGATGAAAAAATTAAGGCACTTTCCATTTTTATTCATAACTTTGGCTATAGTATCAAGATGGGAAATGAAGATATACATCCTAAGGAACTTCAAAAACTCCTTAATAAGATAGAAGATACTCCGGAAGAAGCTTTAATCAGCCGTCTTACCTTGCGGTCTATGAAACAGGCAAAATACACAGTGGCAAATACAGGACATTTTGGCCTGTCAGCCAAATATTACTGCCATTTTACTTCACCTATCCGTAGGTATCCGGACCTTCAGATACATCGGATTATTAAGGAAAATATAAATGGAAAACTGAATGAAGATAGGAAAAATCATTATGAAAAAATACTATTTGAAGTAGCTGATCATTCCAGTAAGACAGAACGTAGGGCTGAAGAAGCCGAGCGGGAAGTAGAAAAGATGAAAAAGGTAGAATATATGATGGATCATATAGGGGAAACCTTTGAAGGAGTTATCTCAGGGGTTACAAGTTGGGGCATCTATGTGGAACTTCCCAACACCGTAGAAGGAATGGTTAGAGTAAGCGAAATGGATGATGATTACTATGTATATGACGGGGAGCGGTATCAGATGGTAGGTGAACATACTAAAAAGACATATAAATTGGGACAAAAAGTTAAGGTTCGGGTTATTAATGCCGATAAGCTAATCCGGACAATTGATTTTGAATTAGTGGAGGTTGAAGAATAAGTGGGGGAAAATATAAAATTAATAGCTAATAACAAAAAGGCATACCATGATTATTTTATTGAGGATAAGTATGAAGCAGGAATTGCCCTTCATGGGACTGAGGTAAAATCCTTGCGTATGGGTAAATGTAGTATAAAAGAATCTTTTATAAAAATTGAAAATAGTGAAGTATTTATATATGGAATGCATATAAGTCCCTATGAGAAGGGCAATATTTTCAACAAAGATCCCCTCCGTGTAAGAAAGTTGCTGCTTCACAAATATCAGATTAATAAAATTAGCGGCAGACTGGCACAAAAGGGGTATACCCTAGTGCCACTTAAAGTATATTTTAAAGGACATTTAGTTAAGATAGAGATTGGGCTGGCTAAGGGTAAGAAACTCTATGATAAGCGTCAGGATATAGCAAAGAAAGATTTAAGAAGAGAGACTGAAAGAGAATTTAAGATAAAAAATTTGTAGAACAAATTTTCCCAAGCCGAAACTATTGACACTATAGTTAATTTATAATAATATATATATACACGTTTGCAACCAATATAATCTTATCTAACGGGGTTGTACTGGTTTCGACGGGGGTTTTGAAATTGCGGTAGCCATTCGCAGACTAGGACTGCGTCAACAACTTAGAAATTAAAAATAAACGCAAACGATAATTACGAATTAGCAGCTGCCTAAGTGCAGCGCTTGTCGGCCTTAAGCGGCCCGCGGCTTAAGATCCCGGCATCAAATTAGCGGGGACCTTTATCTCCAAAGCTTTGAGGAGATAAAAGATTTATGAAGCTACCAAAATCGGAAGCCTGTCTGTCGGCGGCCGATGGAGGGAACAACATGTAATAGTACTTGTACTAGAGGCATGTAAAAAAGATAGACTGTAATGGGAGAAGCTGCAATGGAAGGGCTTTCGGACGCGGGTTCGACTCCCGCCAGCTCCATTGAATTTAACCACATCTAAAATAGATGTGGTTTTTTTGTATCAAAATTTAAGATCTATAGATTTATATTATAAAAAACAATTTGAAAATAATAGAAAAATAAGGTATATTTGTCTGAAAGGGTTAATTATTAAATATTACTGATTAATAATCTTTTAATAAGGAGGAGTAATATGGGTGAAATGATTTTACAGATTGGTAATGTTGAAGAAACACCGGAGCTTGTAGGTTATGACAGCAGCAGAATAGAAGTACTAAATAATCATCTTTGGAGAATGATTGAAGATAAGAGGCTTATAGGAGCCAGTTATTGTATAGCCAAAGATAATAAGGTGATTGCCAATAATGGACTAGGTTATAGGACTTATAAAAGAGAAAAAGATAAACCCATGCTGCCTGATACTATTATGCGGGTTGCCTCAGTAACCAAACTGGTAACGGCCGTAGCAATCTTTAAGCTGGTTGAAGACGGCTTTATCCGCCCTGATGAACAGATGTCAAAGTATATTCCCCAGATGGATAAAGAACCCTTTAAGGTAATTACCATAGCACAGGTTTTATCCCACTCCTCCGGACTTCCTTTCGATTCTGATGAAAAAAACAATCCTTTTGCATATATAGAAAAATGTAAGAAGGGTGATGACTGGATAGAAGCCGGACTAAAAGCAGGAGTAGCCTGTAAACCAAAAGAACAGTGGATATATTCAACTTTTGGTTATCTGCTTCTTGGAGCCCTTATTCAAAATGTTACGGGAATAAGTGCAGAAGAGTATATTACAAAGAATATATTAGAACCTTTAGATATGAAGGATAGTACCTTTATTATAGGCCCTGAGCTTTGTGACAGGCATTTAATTCAATTTGAGTGCCATGAAGAAATAATGAAGGAAATATTGAAAAAAGGATCAGTTCTAGATGATGATAGTATCTGGAGTGAGGTTCCAAAAACTGGTGGAGGACTCCATTCTACGGTTATTGATTTATCCAAATTTGCAAGAATGCTTTGTAATGGAGGGCGTTTTGGCAATACCCGGATAATGGGTAAAATGGCCATTGAAAAAATGAGAACCCAGTATCTTTTTAATGTACCCAATTACTGCTGGGGAGCCAATGAGAAAAATCGTTTATACGGTATGGGTCCTGATCTTAGAAGAGGAGATGCCATTATTACAAGCCCTGATTTCTTCTTCCATGAAGGCTGGGGATACATAAGTGTTGTAGTTGATCCTAGGGAGAACTTAAGTGCAGTCTGGTTTGTACCTTATACAGATGGGGACATATGGCTTCCGGAAAGTCTTCTTAATGTAAAGAACATTATATGGTCAGGATTAATTTAAGAAAAGAATATTATTTTATATAGGTAAATAAACTGTTTCGGTTATTAAGGTGATATTAATAATTGAAACAGTTTTTTTCTTAACTAAATTAATTGAAGTAACCGTGATTTTTGGATAGAATAGAAAGTATGCAAGTATAAATGAAAGGCAGGAAATATAGTGAATGTATTTGACATAATGGGTCCTGTTATGGTGGGACCTTCCAGCTCCCATACAGCAGGTGCAGTTAAAATAGGATATACAGCCAGAAAACTAATCCGCGAGGACATAAAGGAGGCTAAAATTTATCTCCATGGTTCTTTTTTAGCAACAGGAAAAGGGCATGGAACCCATAAGGCACTGATAGCCGGACTTATGGGTATGAAACCGGATGATGAAAGAATTCCGGATAGTTTTAATTATGCAAAAGAGATGGGCTTAAAATTTGAATTTTTGGGAATTGACCTTAGAGATGCCCATCCCAATTCCGTTATGCTAAAACTGGTAGGGGTAAATAATAATAAAATAGAAATAGTGGCTTCTTCAATTGGAGGGGGTTCAATTATAATTAATCAAATTGATGGTGCCAAGGCAGATATTACTGCAGCCTATCCTACCCTAATAATAAAAAATGTAGATAAACCGGGACATGTATCCATGGTAACTTCTTTACTTAGTAAACAAGATATTAATATTGCTACTATGAGGATACACAGAGATAAAAGAGGAGGCACTGCCGTTATGATTATAGAATGTGATCAAGAAGTCCCGGTTCATGTGATAGATCTTTTAACTAAAGCTGAAGGGGTAAAAAAGATAAGATATATAGACAAAATAGAAGCATAGACATACAAGGATTAATGGAGGTAAATAATGAGTTTTAGATCCTTTGAGGAAATACTTGAACAATGTAAGGAGCATAATAAGCCATTTTGGAGAGTGATACTTGAAGATGATATGCAAGAGAGGATGGTCACCGAAGAAGAATCCATAGAAAAAATGCAAGGCTTATATTATGCAATGAAAGAGGCGGACAGCTCTTATGATGGCAGCTTATTATCAGCCAGCAGATTGGTAGGAGGTGACGGCCACAAGATGAGCCAGGCCCTACAGGAAGGAAAAGTTCTTGGGGGACCTTTTATGGGCAAGGTAATTGCTAAGGCTTTAAAGATGGGTGAATCTAATGCATGTATGAAGAAGATTGTAGCTGCTCCAACGGCCGGCTCTTGCGGTGTAATACCGGCCGTACTTATAAGTTATGAAGAAGAATATAAGGCCTCCTTACAAGAGATGATAGAGGCTATGTATGTAGCTTCAGGTATAGGTCAGATTATAGGAGCCAGAGCATTTTTATCAGGGGCAGCAGGAGGCTGTCAAGCAGAGATTGGTTCAGCCAGTGCCATGGCGGCAGCTGCCCTAACTTATCTTAACGGGGGAGATTACGAGAGCATAGTCCATGGAGCCGCCATGTCCCTAAAGAATCTGCTGGGTCTGGTATGTGATACCGTAGGAGGTTTGGTTGAGGTTCCCTGTGTGAAGAGAAATGTAATAGGAGCTGTAAATGCCATAGCCAGTGCTGATATGGCAGTTGCAGGGATAAGAAGTCAGATTCCGCCGGATGAAGTTATAGATGCTATGAGAGAAGTGGGGGAAGCCCTACCAAAAACCCTTAGGGAGACAGGTGAAGGGGGATTAGGAGCTACACCAACCGGTATGAAAATCAAGAATAGATTATTAGACCAGAGCTAAGGTCGAATAATGTTGATTTTTCTTTTGCTTATAGTATAATCATATTCAGACTGCCCACTTTTAAAGTGGGATTTATTTTTACATCATGTTAGACTAACTAATTGATTACAAGGAAAGGAATGACAGGAAGATGAAAAAGTATCTGCTAAAACACCCACTTCTTCTGACTTTTACTAAGCTTCGGGGCAATCCCAGAGCCTGTGTCTATACTGAGCCTTTATGGGGGCTTTCCATGAATCTATGCCTGCCTTATGCTACAGTATATATGCTTACATTTGGTATGAGTGACGTAGAAGTAGGAATTATAAGTTCAATTTATATGTTTTCACAAATGATTTTTGCTTTTTTATCCGGTGCTATAATCGATAAAATGGGACGAAGATTAAGCACAGCTATATTTGACTTTATTGCTTGGAGTATTCCCTGTCTTATTTGGGCATCTAGTCAGGGCTTTTGGTTCTTTGTAATAGCTGCCCTGCTTAATGGTACTATGAAGATTACCCAAGTATCTTGGGACTGCCTGCTGGTGGAGGATGCTCCTAAGGATATAATAACTCATTTATATTCCTGGGTACTTATATTCACTAACCTGTCTGCAATTTTTGCTCCCATATCTTCAATACTGGTGGCAAAGTTGACTTTAGCACCTGCTATACGTATCTTGTATATTAATGCCTTTGTTATTATGACTATTAAAATTTTAATCCTATATAAAATGTCAACAGAAACAGCCGTAGGAAAAGTCAGGAGAAAGGCAACTTCTGAAATGTCCTGGGGAGAAATGCTGTCAGGCTATAAAAGTGCCTTTAAGAAAATATTAAACTCCCGGGGAACCATATTTGCCATATTAATCAGTATCTTAGTGGAGATAGTGGTAATGTTGGGAACGACTTTCTGGCAGATTATTGCCTCCCGCAGGATTGGTGTGCCTGATACTTTGCTACCTATATTTCCCATGGCAAAAAGTATCTTATCCATTATTTTGTTTTTTACAGTTATTGCCCATATAAAGCAATCAAAGATGAAGTGGCCTCTTTATGGGGGCTTTGTTAGTTCCATCATAGGTTGCTTATTGTTGATTTCAATAAAGGAAGTTAATCTGTGGGGGTATATAATTTTATCATTATCATTGATTTTTGAAGCCCTTGGGGCAGCAGTACTTGCTACCCTAAGAGAATCTTTAGTAGCTATTCATGTTGATTCTGCAGAGCGTTCCGGTATTATGGCCTTGCTGCAAACAGCTGTAATGCTGGTAAGTGTACCCTTTGGATACATAGGTGGGCTTCTTAGTGATATATCAAGAGTATTACCCTTTGTTCTAAGCATTGCTTTGTTACTGTTAGGAATTCTGGTAACGGCTATATATTATAAAGCTGAGACTGTTATAAAAAGAGTGTGAACCAATTAAGGTTCACACTTTTTTATCTTATATGACACCATTTGTTTATAATCACCAAATATTTATAAAAAGTTTATTGGATTTATTTGGAATACAACTATTTACAAAATATGTATTCTGTATTATGATATACCTATCTCATTCAAATCTACTTATCTCTTAATTCTAAAGCTTATCTTAATATATTATATTTTTCCATATCATCTATATAAAGGAGGATTCTATGTGAAAATTGCTTTCTGGTCTAATGCTTATGAAAAAACCGGTGCATTTTTAAATTTTGCAGCAGTAAGTATAGCCGGTGTCATGTGGTATCCGTATACAATTACTGTTTTTGAAAATTATCTCAGTAAATGTAATCTGGGGAAAGCTTTTTTTGGAGGCCATAATCTACCGGACGGTAGGGGAGGAACAGGCAGCTATTATGAAGGAAGGGGGATAGAAGGGCTGCTACGGAGGATATATCGTGGTGATAATGATCCGGAATTATTAGAAAGTTATTGGCAAGAGGTTATTCCCAACCATTTATACTATATTCCCCAGAGAGGGGTAATAAATAGTGAACTTTTTGATTATGAATTACATTATAATCTTAATTACTTAATTAATATAATTGAGGAAAACACCGATCTTTGTTATGTCAACTTAAATCATAAAAATCATCTTTCTTCTAATGCCTTTTTGCAAGAAGCGGATTTAATAGTAGTTAATCTATATCAAAATCCAGATTATCTAAATGATTTCTTCAAAAATTATTCATCTTTTAAATCTAAAGCCATTTATATTGTCGGCAATTACACACCAAAATCCATGATGACTTGTAAGAAGATTTCAAAACTATATGATATTAGCTTGGAAGATATTTCTCCCATTCCCTACAATGTAGATTTTCACATTGCTTGCCAACAAGGAAGTGCTAAAGAATTTATTAATCGAAATTATTTCTGTGAAAAGGATAATAAAAACTATCTATTTATATATGGAATTAGAAGGGCTGCATTTATTATATCAAAGAAGATTAAGCAGGCTAATTTAATAGATAAAAAGGAGTTAAAGCCTTGTGGTATATAACTATAATAAGAATCCTGCTGATGTCATTTTTTAATATACTTACTTTTAGAATCTTACTGTGGGTTTTATCTTGGAGGATTCCCGGAGGTCCAAGAAGAGGGCAGATATCAGAAAATGTAAAAAAAAGAAACTCAATAATAATATTGTTATATTATTTTTTAGTAACTTTTCTTATAACCTTAGGATTTTTATTAATAAGTAATATAGTAAGGAGTGAGTTATGAAATTTACAAGGAGACTTAGAAGGTCGACTAAACAGTACATCACAGTTGCATTAATCTGTATTTTTGTAATTGGATCTGCAGCAGTAATTAGCTCATATATTATGATAAGGCAGATAAAAGAGGAATATTCACAATTACTTAATGAGGCAAGACAGACCATGGATAATAATAGAAAATCAGTTTTTATTGCCCTATCTGATATAGCTGCCGGTGAAATTTTATCCCAAGATCTGGTTGAAGAAAAAATTGTATACACATCCCAACCTTCAAATAGCTATATTACAGAAGATGATCTAGGCCGGGCTGCCTTAATCGACATAGCAGAAGATACCCATATCCTTAAAAGTATGTTAGCAGAGCATAATGTATCCTCGGTTATTCGGGAAGTTGAGTATGATGTAATTCATATTAGCTCCAATATAGATGTAAATGATTATGTAGACATAAGGATTCAGTATCCAAACGGAGAAAGTTATGTAGTACTAACAAAAAAGCCCCTAAAAGGTTTTAATCTGGAGAATCCTATTTGTTATTTATGGGTAGATGAAGAGGAAATGCTTAGAATGTCCGCTGCTATAGTTGATGCCAGCTTATACCATGGTTCAAAATTATATATGACAAAATATATAGAGCCAAATATTCAGGAAGCTTCCATAATTACCTACACCCCCAGTGTATCTATATTATCTCTAATTGAAAATGATCCCAATATTGTCAATAGATGTTCACAGGTTTTAAATAAGGAAGTTAGAAAGGCCTTAGAAAATCGATTGGCTGCCAGTATGGATTTAGATATAAAGGAAATAAATTGGAAACTAGAAGGTCCCGTTAAATATATGCCTGAGATAGTATCTGATCAAACATTGGATACTTTTGATAAGGCAAGTATTGATGAAGAGAAAAAACAAGAAAGCTCTGATTATAAAGAAATCCAAGAAAATACCCAGCTGCCACTAGATATAGATAAGGCTGTGGATTTAGGTAGAAATCAAAAAACTAGTCAGGAATATGAAGAGTTTGAAGCTGGTAATGACTTTTACATACCGGCAGATTATTTTTCGGCTACGGAGGGATAAGTAATGATTTGTATAGGTTATCTGGGAGTAGAGGCATTTGACATAATTCTTTACATAGGGCAGACCATAAGTAAGTTAAAATACCCTGTACTTATTGTAGACTTATCCGACACCGGAGCATTAACAAAGGCTATTTATCATGGAATGGATTTATACAGTACTGAAGAAATAGTCCATTATCGTAATTTAAATTATATTAGGAGGCTGCCCCAGGAGAATGAACTTAAAGATTTTAATGAGGGAGTAGTATTTGTTGTCTTTGGTTTTAATTATATTAATACCCATCCCATTAAACTAGATATTATTAATATAGTTGCGGATCCCTTTCCTAACCATATTAATAAAATAAATGTTCTTATTAAAGATATTCCCCTAGATAAGCAGCTAAGACTTATAATTCGAGATATTATCACATTAGATGATTTAGAAAGAACAAAAAATAGTCTAATATTTTCTAATAAGCCTGTCCCTGTTAAATATCTATATCTTGATATTGCAGATTATGAAAATGCAATTCAATGTCAGAGAATTCAAATAGTCCGCTTTAAGAGGATATCATCTAGAATGAAAAAACTTATTGTTAATGAAATAGCCCATACTATCCCCAACATTAAACCATCTAAAATACGAAGAGCAGTTTCTACTGCAAGGAAGGGGTAATTAAAGATGAGTAAAATTGTATTTTGGTCTCCTTTACATGGTCAAGGACAGACCAGTAACCTTCATATTATAGCCTTAATTATGAGTCTCTTACATAAAAAGAAAATATTGATGATGCAGACTCACTTTTCAATGAATAATCTTGAAGGGCCTTTAGTGGGCAAAAGCATAGATATTAGCAAAAGGGCAAACTATAGTATATTTCATGATATCGGTATAGATGCGGCGGTAATGTATAGCCAAACTAATCGTTTGATGGGAAATATGCTTGAAAGCTGTTGTATTACCTTTCCTAATACATCATTACTTTTATTGCCAGGTACAGAGACTAAGAATCGGGAAACCTTTGATCGTGATACATGCAAGGCAGTATGCAATATGGTTCATCATGCAGAAGATTATGTGGATCTGATAATGATTGATGCCAATAGTGGTAATGATGAATTGTCTTTTAAACTAATTTCACTGGCAGATATAATTATAATTAATTTAACACAAAGCAGACATGTGTTACATAAGTTTTTAAGTGACTATGGGGATAAGTTTTCTGATTATAGTAAATTGTTTTTCTTATTTGGAAATTATGATAAGAATGCCGCCTATAATATTTATAACTGTCGAAGAAGGTACAAAAACTATATTAATAGGGACAATTCCGCTGTAATTCCTTACTTAACTAAATATAAGGACGCACAAAATGAAGGTGAAGTTTTAGCCATGGTAAAGGAGGGCTTAAATATCTGTAATGCTTCTGATATGGATAAAATCAAAGAAATAATTAAAAGAAAACTAAAATTAAGCAGATATCAAGGGGAAGATATGGATTACTTTTTCTATCAAGCCTGTAAAAGCGTTACAAAAATATTAAATGCACTTAATATGGAGGAAAGTAAATCTCAATTAAAAAGGAGCAGGGCATGGGGATAATGGATTTGATTTTTTCTGTCTTACTTTTATGTGGTTTGGCCTTAAGTATATATTATATTTTTAAAGGGAAGCTAGAAGATGAAGATTATAAGGGTGAAATTTATTCTATAGAAAATCTATGCCAGCATATTAAGAAAACCATTAACAATATTATTAATATGGATATGGAGGCCCTAAACTTAAATCAAAGGGATCTTGAAAACAGGCGGGCTATTAAAAGGTCCTTAAGTAATGCCATCCGTAAATGTTCACAGGGAGATATAAATGCAAAGATGGTAGTGATGGCCAGGACAAAGCATACAATTTTAAATTTATTAAATATTACTGAGGATATAATAAATAACCTTATTCCTTTTAATAATAAGGATAGGTTAAGTGCCAGGGACAAATTCGAAATTTTAATGTATATGCAAAAGAAAAATGGCAATAAAAAAATGTTTCAAGGAATATGTAATATAGCAAAGCTAGATCGTCTGTTAAAAGATCAAGATGGATATTATTATAGTATATCAGATAAGGATATTCATGAGGCTTATGAAAACATTCCGATTGCTTTAAGCTTTGATGATAAGCTAAATATTTTAACTCAGCGTATTTATGAAGAAACTTATGGATTGTCTGTAGTAGATCTTTTTATTATGGAGGATACTTCCTTAGATAGTATATCTGCAGGGGTATCAGGAATTACTACATATAATTATAAGTATATGGAAGAGGATATATTGACGGGGACTTATAAAAAACCGGAATGCCTAAACAGTGTATGGGTAGTATATAAGGGTAAGCCAATACATTTAAAGTTCTTATCCTTTAAATCCTTAGCAGTAATGAGTCGCATATGTAAAAACCTTGCGGAACATGGGAGAGTAGGTCATTTAACTTGTGCTGAAGGAGGTATAAAAACCCATTTGACAGACGGAAGCAGGGTTACGGTATTTAGGCCAAATAACAGCTTACAGTGGGCATTTTTTGTTCGCAAATTCGGAACTAGTGCCTCCCTTGAATTAAAAGATTTGATAACAGATAAGGGAAATTACTATCCCATTGAAGTAATCAAATGGGCTATCCATGGTTGTGTTAATATGTTTTTTTCTGGAGACCAAAACTCCGGCAAAACTACATATACAAGAGCTGCAGTCAAAGAAATTGACAGGAGACAGCCTATTAGAACCTTAGAAGCAGATTTTGAATTATATTTAAACGATGCATATACCGATAAAAATATTTTGGCAACCAGACCAAGTAAGAGACTTCCTTTTCCAAAACTAATCGAACTGCTTAAAAGCTCAGAGGCTCATACGATTTTATTTGGAGAAACAGCCAGTCTAGAACATGGAAAGCATCTTATTAATCTTCTGCTTGCAGGAACAAAACGTGTTATCACCACGGGTCATTGGCCTAGCTCTGATGAGCTGGTAGCTTATTTTGTTCATGCTCTTAATGGATATGGCAATTTAGCCACGAAGGATGTCCAAGCCATGGTATCAAGATTAATCCATCTAGATATTCATTGTGTTAAGGAAAATAACGGACATAGGCATATTAAGCGGATTACAGAGATAATTCCTTATGATATAGAGGATAAATTGCCTGATATAAAGGCCGGTGTAGAAGGAAGCCTTAAAGAGATATCTTATTATCTTAAATTACTTACCAGACAAAGTACATATTACACAAGAGATATTGTGGTTTTTCAAGATGGCAGGTATAAGATGATTAATCCTATCAGTGATCGTTTGGCAGGAATTATACTGGATAATTTGCCACCTGATAGAAGGAGAGCCTTCTTGAAGTTTAACACTATAGAAAAGGGAGGTATAGATGAAGCAGTTTGAATAATCTGATAAAATATTTAATATATGTTTTCTCATTTATCTTTATTATACTCTTTACTTATATAATCTATGGCAGCAAATCTTATAAAATAAATCTTATTATTCAAAAAATATATAAATTTCTAAATAACTTTCCCATTAGCAGGTCTTATGTAAGTAAAATATCTTATCGTTACCGTTTAATTAGTCCTTGCCATAGTAAGACTATTGCAAGAAAAACCGTAAGCACTTGTATTATTTCTTGGTCTATCAGTATATGTGCATTTTTATTGATTTTTATAAGTAATAGAAGGCTGATAACTTTAATAACAGTAGGATTTGCCATTTATATTATAAACTCTGAAGTTGCAAGCCGCCTGGCAAAGAAGCATGAAATAAAATTACTTACGGAAATGCAAAAAATGCTAGAAGATATAGTCCATTACTTTTATATGGACTATCGCATAGACAATGCCATATATAGGGCAAGAGAAAAGCTTAGTCAGGATATGAAAGCAGCAGTAGATCAGATTTATGATTTGCTATTGTCCACCGATAGGGAGGAAGGGCTTAGGGAGTACTATGATAATGTTCCCAATAAATATTTACGTACCTTTGTCAGTCAATGTATAGGATTAATGGAACATGGGGATCAGGTAATAGACGGAAAATTATTATTTATTAGAAATTTAGAAAATTTGCAGAGGGAGATAGATATTGAAATAGATAAACAGCAAAGATTAAATATGGAATTTATGGGAGTAATACTTTGCGTTGTAAGTCCAATTTTCTGCATAGAATTAGTAAAGCAATTTGCCATAAGCATTAAAGAGAATATGTTTGATTTTTATTATGGACGATGGGGCTTTTTGTTGGATTTATGTCTGCTGCTAATCATATCTAGTATTTATATTATCATGAGAAAAAGTGCCGAATATACCAGTTTTCATCAATCAAGCCATAAATGGTTATTAAGAATAGACCGAATAGGTTTAGTCAAAAAGGCAATGGATAATTATTGCACAAAGAATGCTTCAAAACAAGAAAGATTACAAAGAAAATTAAGAAATAACGGAAGCAATATAAAGGCTAGGTACTTTGTATTAAGAAGTTTTATATTGGCAATATCAGTATTTATTTTATCTGTAGGCATTACAATATATCTGCATCAGTATAGTAGAAGTCGGCAGCTTCTTGTTAAAGAAGAGGATCTTGAGGTGCTTATACCTACAGTTAAGGAAGTGCATTACGATTCCATAGCCCATACTATTGAAACTTATACAAGAAAATATATAGAAAGACCCGATATTATTCCGAACAATAGCCATGATATGGTGGATAGGTTAAAAAAAGACGGTATTATATATAGTCCCTTGGTGGCAGAAGCTATAGCAGAGGATATACTAGACCGTGTTATAAAATATCAAAATGATTATTTTTCATTTCTAGATTTAGTCATATGTCTTTATATTAGTATCTTAGCTTATTATTTACCCAAAATTTTATTAAAATACAGCGGTATTGTATCAAAGGATGCAATGGAGGATGAAGTTAATCAGTTTAATGCACTTATAGGGATGTTAATGTATAACGATACCATGACTGTCAAGCAGATTTTACAGGAGATGGAGTCCTTTGCTGTAGTGTTTAAACAATCCATTAGAATCTGCATAGATGAATATGGTTCCGATGATATATACGCCTTAAACAAATTAAAAGAAAGGGAACCTTATGAACCCTTTAGAAGGATAGTTGATAATCTAATCCGTTGTGACGAAATGCCTATAAGTATGGCTTTTAATGAGATTCAAGTAGATAGGGATGGGTATATATCAAAAAGAAAGCTGGCTAATGAAAAGTCCATTAAAAAAAGAGTGATTCGGGCATATGTTCTTGCAGCCCTTCCCTTTTTATTGTTGTTTTCCTATGGACTAATGCCTGTTTTGATATCAGCAATAAAAGAAATTAATTTAATCTTAAATGAACTTCAAAATACAGTATGGTAAAAATTAATAAATAATACTAAATAGGGGGTTAAAATGAGAACAAAGAACAGTGAAATTGCAGTAAAAATATTTCTATTGGTTGTGTCTGTTATTTTAGTAGGCCTAATTATTGCCTGGTCAACCGGTGTATTTAAGGACAAGAGAAATGATCTAAACCAAGGTACTGAAAAAATCAACGATGTACTTGGCACAATGGCGGATTTTGATTTGCTTATTTATGATGGAAATATTATCAGCGGGGAAAGAGTGGCAGATTTAATCGAGGAAGTTAAGGAGAAAAAAATTGATATGGCCATTGGTGTTAAAACAATAGCCGCCAGTGAAATAAAATTCTATAATTACAGTCTGGTATCCGGTTCAGAGGGGGATAAATTAGGCTCCGAACAAAAAGATACTCCTCCCACAAAAAAAACCGAAGCTAATTATATAAATCCCAAGGGTAAATTTAAAGGTGAAGTAAGAAAAGATGAGAATGATAATATTATAGGCTTAGTATTTGAACAAGAAAAGTAATATAAATACTTAGGTGGTAGAATGAAATGAGATTTAAAAATAATGATCTTGTTCCCCAGATATTTATGATGGTGGCAGGGGTGATATTGGTGGGCCTAATACTTTATTATATTATGAATGCCATAAAAAGCTCAACCAATCTTGCTGATGTGGTGATTTCAAATAGCCAGGAGACAGCAACCTATTATGCCGAATATGACATAAGTAAATATGACGGGGAAGAAGTAAGGGGTCAAGAAGTAGTTAATTTTATAAAGAAGCAGCTGGGAGATTATTTACCCACCGAAGCTGCTCCCATTTATGTGGAGGTTGTATCAAAAACTTTAGACAGTACATATAGCAGAATATATACAAATAATGAGCATCTTGAAGATATAAAAAATTTCTCTAAAGCCCAACACTATATAAAACCTACAGCTGTATTTTTAGGTAGAGTTATAAGAAATGAGAATAAGGTGATTATAGGAGTAAGATTTACTCAAAAATAAGTAAGAATTATAGATGGGGGCTTATTATGGATAAGGCTGTTACAAATATTTTTGAAATACTAATAGGAGCAATATTATTTTCATTGGGCTTATTATATTTAGTATGGCACTATCAATCCCTATCAAATTTGTCAGAATATATAAGCCAAAAAATAATAGAAGATGATAAGATAATCAGACAGTATAAACTTGGCGAGGATAAAGTAAAGGATTTAGAGGTGTATGGGGCTATTATGGGATATAGGGAGTATCCAATAATGGTTGATGGTAAATTAATTCCAACTAATGAGAATGATTATGACTTATATTTTTCCTACATAAAGAAAGGCTATTATAAAAAGGATTATCTATATGATGATAATAGGTGTATAATAATGGTTTTGTATTCTTACTTAAGTATATAGTTATAGAGGAATAAATTATGGAGTATCTGGGAAGATTGATTGCAGCTTTTATGGCTGTAATACTGATTATTATATTTCCCCTACAGTATATTGCCCAATTAAATAGTGAAAATATAGATATATTAGTAGATGACAGGACCCATCAATTTACAGAAAATATCCGTGGGAAGGGATATCTAGACTGTCAGATGTATGAAGAATATATAGCTTATCTTGCTGCAACCGGAGAAAAATATGAAATAGATATTCAAGATATCAGGCCGGTATATGGAGAAGAGCCGGTAGCAACTACTAGTTTTCCTCTGTCATATAGCAAAACTCAAACCCTTTCTACCCATACCCATCATGATGACTGTTATCAGGGATCAAAACATCTACATTCAGGTTCTTCAAATCAGACTTATTCTAATGGTTGCTACACCCTTAAAAATAGTAAAAATAAAACAAGTTACTGTAGTTCTCCTTGTAGAACAATTGATAGAAATCATCATAATGTAAGTCAAACATCAGGTCTAATTGAATGGACATGTTCAAATGGGAATAAGCATGTGACCATATATTATTCATGTTCATGCGGTGCCAGCGGTTATAATGTCGCTGGTTCCGTATGTCATGGGGGATCATATTTTTATCATAATTATGATTACTATAGTTATTGTCCCGGTCATAGCACCACTTACTCTGTATATGAGCTGGGATGTGGGAAAACCGAGGGAAAATATTATGACAACCATGGAAATGAACTTAGTCCTATTTGTAACCGGGTAGTTAGCTCTATAGAAGCAACAAACCCTGTTCAAAGTGTAGATAAAGGAAGTCCTATAATTACAAGTGCCATAGCCACCTATTTGGACGGTCATAGGGAGATTGTTAGCTGTAGTGATAATTATAAGCCTGATATAGTGGGAAAGCAGACTGTAACCCTAACTTATACCGGTCTTGTAGGAGATGCCAAAACCACTGGAACAAGAAGCTGTACAATAGATGTTACCGTAAAACCGGTAAATATTCTATCTTCTATAATTGTCGAACCCTATATACAGTCTATTGAAAAATATTCTTATCCCTCCTTTACTGTTAAGGCTATTTATAATGACGGAAGTAACAAGGTTCTTGATTCTTCTATGTATAAAATAGAGGGATTTGATCCGGCTTATATAGGATTGCAAAATCTGACGATATCTTATACTGAAAATGATATTACAAAAACAGCTATAGCCCAAGTTACAGTAAAGCCCTTACAAAAAGACTGCCCCGCTTGTAATAAAAGTTATGATTTAAATATGGACGATACAGACCCTGGCTGTCCTTACTGCAGAGAGATTATTACCGGTATAGAGGTAATCCCAGATTATGTGGAAGTTGTGCAAGGAGAGAGCCTTCCTATTACTGTCCTTGGAAAATACGGGGATGGCCAAAGAAACATTGTAGATCAATGGACAAGCAATTATAATACAGAAAAACCCGGTTTGCAGATAGTAACGGTGGAATATGGTGGTTATGCTGTAGATATTACCGTATGGGTAGAGGAAGGCCATATAACTTGTCCTATATGTGGCTACCATTATCCCCAATCGGAAAACACTTGTCCTGATTGTGCCAAGAAGCCGGTAAGCATTACGGTATCCCCCAATGAGGTTACTGTAATGCAGTATGATCCGATACCACTTAGGGTTACCGCATATTATGCAGACGGTAGTAGTTGTATAGTCGATGATTGGACCATTGATAAAGATACGTCAATACCGGGTTCCTACCTGGCAACAATCAGCTATCAAGAGGCAAGAGCTATCATATCTTTAACAGTGCTTTCTCTTTCTGCTGCGGAATGTAATATATGCGGTACCATATATGAAGTTACAGAAAATCCAATGGGTTGTCCCATTTGCTCCAAGGAACCGGTAGGTATAGAGGTATATCTAACAGGCGGAACAAATTTAGTTCCCATAGGAACATTACCACAAATAGCTGTAATCCTTATATTTCGTGACGACCATAGAGAATATGTAAAAGAAGGATTTGAGCTTAATGATTTTAATCCTTATAAACCTGGGCCTCAGACAATTAGAGTTACATATAAGGAATTTTCTACTGACATAGTGGTAGAAGTGGTTAATATATTGGATACTATAACCTGCCCTAGGGGCCATGTTTATTATAAAAATGATGACGGCAGTGACCCGGGCTGTCCTTTTTGCCATAATTGGGAGGAGCCCAATAAGATATTGTATTTTGATATAACCTATACTACTGAAATATTAGATAAGCTTTATTCCATTGGAAGATACCATTTCCAAAAAGGAAACTATATATCAGTGATACTTATAAAAAAGGATAAATCCTTGTTATATCAGTTACAAAGAACATTTTTTAATACTTCACTACTGGGAAGGAAAAAAAGATTTAAATATGGGGGGGAGGTGTATTAATTATAGATAAGGTATGGGCTTGTATAATTGATATTTTTATAGGTATTCTAATTATCTTTATAGGAGTAACCATTTATTTTGGTTTAAGAACTGAAACAGTAATGAAGTCATTTTATATTTCCGCCACCGAAGAGTTTTTAATGAATATAAAAAAAAATGGCCTTATTAATAAAAAGGATTATGAAGGGTATATAAAAAAGATGGGAATAGGTAATAATCTTTTAAATATTACTTATGAACACAAATATAAAGTTTTAGAGCCGGAGTATCGTATTAGAAATTTAGAAGAAATAATTGAAGAACAAAATAAGGCATATCAGGGTTCAAATATTTATCATTATAGAGAAGTTGTTACAGAAAAACCTCAGGTAGACGATCCAATAAATAATGCGAATTTAAATATAGAAACAAATGAAAGCATTTTAGAAAAAGCCAAAGATATTCCGGCAGATCCAAACCATAGGCATAATGATGAATGTTATCTTGGAACAAAACATGTCCATGGCAGCAGTTGTCCAAAAACATATCATCCGGTAGCAAAAACCTTAATCGACAGTTCTACAGATTATGAATATCACAGAGGCTGCGGAGGCACTTTATATTATTATGCTTATTTAGAGCAATGTAATCAGTGTGGTGCTTATTTTCAATATTCTCAAACTGGCTGTAGCGGTAATTGTGGAACATTTGCCTGGTCAAATGCTGGAGGCTGCTCATGTACAGGCTACTATACATACTCTTGTGATAAAAGGGAGGGTAAATACTATGATAATAATGGAAAAGAAGTGGCAGCAAGTTGCGGCCTGATGATAGTCTCCCTAACCCCTACCCATCCAAATCAGACGGTTTATATTAATGATACTATACTTACTACAGCAGTAGCTACATATAAAGATGGATCAAGTAAAACCTTGTTATGTACTACAGATTTTTCTGCTAAAAACCTAGGAAAAGATCAGACTGCAAGCTTGTCATATAATTATGAACTTGGTGGAAATAGCTACATAAAAAAATGTAGGGTTACTGTTAATGTAATACCAAGAAATAAAAGGTGCTCAAAAGATCATATTTATAACATAAATGAAGATGGATCAGATCCTGGCTGTCCATATTGTAAGGCTTGGCTGGAAAGTCTTAGAATTATTTATCCTAATACATCTTCCATTATTATAACTATTGGAACTAGCCTGCAGGAAAATGGTATTAGGCTCCTTGCCACTTATATGGACGGTCATACAGAGGAAGTGACCAGCGGCTATATAGACAATTTAGATACAGCCTATCTAGGTACAATGCCGGTAACTATAGGTTATAAGGGTGAAACAGTAAGCCTATTAGTTACGACAGTTCCAAAAACCATGAAATGTGAAATATGTGAATATGAATATAACTTATATCCCGACGGAACAAATCCAGGTTGCCCTAGATGTATTCAGAAAATTCCCATATTTACCGGTAAGGTAATGGAATATGAGAGGATAAACTATACGGATGAAATACTGTCTACTTTATATGAGAAGGGCCAATACAATTTAAATGTAGATGATATCTTTTCCATACAAGTCACTAACAAATCTTCAAATTTAATTCGAGAACTTCTGAAAAAAATATTCCCCTCATTATCAAATCGTTGGATTTATATAAGTAAAAGTGAGAATATCCTAACCAAGTAGCAATATGCTATAAATCAAATAAGTAAAAAAGAATTTTATAAAGTAAAAAGGTAAAGAAAATGAAAATATATCATTTCTCATTGTTATTTCTAATATTTTTTCTTGGGCTTGTTATAAAGACAGATATATCCATAGGAAGATTAAAGAAAATTGAAGCTGAAAGAGCAGAAATAAAGTCTGCCTTAACTTCAGCTGTGTCAGATGCGGTTAACTATCTAACTGAAACAGGAAGTTATGGGGAGGGGACTATTAATAAAGAAGAGGTCTTGAGAACATTTTTTGCTTCTCTTTATTCTTCCTTAGGAATAATATCTGACAAGTCTGCCCAAGGGGAAATAGAGATGTATATACCGGTAATACTCCTATGTGATATAGACGGTTATTATATCTACTATTACCAAGAATATAAAGCATCTGATGGGAACACCTACATTGAGAGAACATGGACTGAAAAACTGCCCTATAGTTATGAAGATGATGATTTTATTTATCGGTTCACACTTACAGACATGGTTTATATTTATGATAAAAATAATATCCTAAATCATGAGGACAAAGTTATAAAAACAGATGTAAAAGAATTTTCTATAAATCCCATTTATGCAGATTTCAAAAAAAGCCATGGTGAAAGTATTTTATTTAAGAAAGAGGATTTTTATTTAATAAGAAAGGGTGCAATTATAAATAAGCTTGAAGAAGATATGTCATATTTCGTAAGCAGCCATAATCATATAGCAAGAGGACAAGGGATTACATATAGATTTTCATTTCCGGCAGGAAGAAAAGATGGGTGGGCAGACTATATGGATGATGTAAATCTTCATGTGGTATTTCAAGGATATCCATATGGGTCGGATGGAAATTATACATATAATAAAATTGCATCGGCAGGAGCGGGTATAATTAGAAAGCCCAGTTACTATGTGGAAGAAAAAAGTTGGTATTACATTGCCCATATACAAGGGTGTGAAAAGATAAGGGAAAGTAATACACTTTTGGAAGAAAGCTTTGATACACTTGAAGAATGTGTAAAGATGGGGGCATATTGCTGCGAATGTATAGAATATGGAGCTAGGGTACCGAAATTAGAATAAATTGCTATTTTATATGGATACGGAGGCTAGTAAACATGTGCCTGCTACTGCTACATATACTTAACGGAATAATAAGTGCATTTATAATACAGGTCATTTTACATGAACTGGGTCATCTAATATGGGGAATGATTACAGGCTGGAAATTTCTGTATATTCATATATATAAGTTAGTTCTTAAGAAAAGTAAAAAAAGATTAAGCTTAATAATGGTGGAGGATAAGGGATTTAAGTGCATTATGTATCCAAAATCTCTTAAGACAGATGCACTTTTTTATACCATGGGTGGCTGTATTGTAAATTTGCTATCGGTAGTTTGGGGATTTGGACTTTTAGTTAGTGTTAGGCTTACGGCTATATTATGGATATATATCTGGTCATTTACGGTATTTGGTGTGGGTATATTTTTTATGAATGCAATAGCCAGCACAAAAAGGATATGTAATGATAAGGCTTGCTATAACTTATTAAGGGCGGACCATACTACAAGAAATTGTCACAATGCACAGCTATTTATAGCAAAGCAATTAATGGATGGCATTTCCTATAGACAGATAGAAAAAGATTATTTTAATCTGTGTCCCTATAATGCTAAAAATGATATAGAGGCATACCAAATTATATTGGAGTATTACTATTATTTAGATACAGGAAGTTTTCATATGATAGGACCGACCTTTGCAAAGATAAAAGAAACTAATAAGATTAGTAAGGATATAGCAGATATTATAAAATCTGAAAGAATTTATAGTAAAATCATTACAAAATTTATGCTTCTATGTAATGAATTAACTGATATTGAGTATCTTGATAAATTTATAGATACTTACATAAATATTGTTGATATAGAAAAGCCAATTAAACAGCATAAAGGGGGTGATATACATTCTTATAGAGTTAAGGCGGCATGTGAAGCATATATTTTGTATAAAAATAGTGATTTAAGAAAGGTGATAAATAAGCTTAATAAAGAAATAGAAAAGATGAAAAGAAGCAATTTTGTATATGATGGGGAAAAGAAATTTTGCATTAATCAGATAAGAAAGTTGATAGAAAATTTATGCAAAATAGAAAATATAAACAAATACTAACATAATATAGAAAAATATGATATAATACTATTGGTAGGTATTAAAAATTTATTAACTTGATATTAACTTCATAAGAATTTCTATTATTGGAGGTATTTATGAGAAAAATTAAGGCGATTATGCTATTACTTGTTGTAATAATAAGGTTAGCAGTTCAGTGGAATATAGAGCCTGTACAAGCGGCCGACAAGTATATAAAAGTTGGGGATTTTATTGAATACATTGTTAAGCAGATGAATTGGCAGGTAGATAAGACATCTAAAGACCCTTACATAGATGTAGCCATAGAAAAGGGCATCTTAAAGAAGGGAGATTTCAATGATTATTCTGTCTATCTTACCAGAACAGACGCAGCAGTAATAGCAAATCGCCTTGATGAATTAATCCATCTTAAATATGGGTATCCGGAAGATGTATATGAGTTTTTGAAGGATTGTACCTTGTTTAATAATAAATTGTTTTATTCAACAGAAGGCAAGTTTTATCCAAAAGGGGCTACGCGGGAAACATATCCGGAAGAACAGTTTAATGATGAAGTAGTATTGTCGCTTATGCATAAAACATTTCAAAAGAAAGATTTACCATCCACAGGATTTAGAACTAAATATAAATATATATATGATAATGATGGAAATATATTAAAACGTTATATGGAGATTGGACAAATACCTTTAGATAAAACTAGTGGCGACGTAGATCCCTTTGATAAAGATTCAGAAATAATTAAAGCATGGA